>JAEEGK010009297.1_pt1 | contig 22983 bp, 28 predicted proteins | sample 8958771 | NCBI WGS metagenome assembly JAEEGK01 (sample SAMN16246547, study PRJNA631951) | gut metagenome | biome: gut microbiome; feature: rumen; material: SC-attached | host: Bos | place: Iran: Karaj | collected 2018-10 | reverse complement strand
CCAGCGCCTGATCCGAGATTCCCTTGCCAACTATAATGCTATCCACAAGACTATATAGTTGTTGGAAAAGATTTCCCCATAATAAGGGCAAAAAGAACAGTATGATCTGTTTCATACTGTTTCCTGAGGTCATATTTTGTGTGGTCTGTTCTGTATTTGTCATGGCCGCTCTCTTTGGTCTTTCTCTTGATGTTAATTATTTAATAGTTAAGATCATTTTAGTATCCAGGCTATTCCCTTTGCAAGACGCAGATCCGCATCTTTGAAATGATTTCCGGGACTCATTTCAAACGTAGTTTCTATGCCCTTATTCTTGTATTGATCATAAACTTTTCCGGTCTTATCTTCAACTGTGCTAAGAAGCGCATTGCGAGTGCGTGCCTCTCTATCGCCAAGGGAAAAATATATTGTTTTTCACAAATATGTATTTACAGCAAACAATTTATTGCTATTTATCGTGTTTACTATCCGCTTATTTACTGGTTTTCAGTCATATGGCCGTTTAAAATATCGTTTGATTTTTAAAGTTATTCTTTCATCATATCAAATAATCTTGAGTCTACGGGTTATTATATACATATTAAAGGCAGCGTACAATCCGTAATTCGAATCATATGCTGCCAAGTTTATTACTCTATTCAAGCATCTGCTTGGAATATGTCGTTTTATACTCAGATGTAATCAAAGATTCCTTGGATAGCATCTGTAATATTTATAATGTCTGGATAATGTATCCTATCTATCTTTGAATATCCTCTAATGTTCATATCAAGAAGTGCCATTTTTTCACACTGCACATATCCTTCAACATCATCTGTCTTGATATATATGTGAAGTGGCCCTGCTTCTCCTTTTTCGTAAATAGGACAGCCGATTATCTCATAGGTCTGATTAAAGAAATCCTTGCTTACAACAAGAACCGGCTTCTTGATATGCTCAATCTTAAGTATATCCCCCTGATGTAACTCTTCCTTCATTACCAAATCTCTCTTCCTACCGGTTCACCCCAGTCAAATTCGCCATCCAAATGGAGCTGCCCACCATACTCTGCAGCACGTTCCTCTAATGACTTATGTCTAAATGGTTTAACAAGCATAATCATTCCGTTAGATACCTTTACATCAAGGACATCATCAACTGAAAATGCAGCTTCTTGAAGTACTTCTTTCGGTATTCTAATCCCCTGACTATTGCCCCATGTTTTTACTTGAGCTTGCATAAGCAACACCTCCTTTGTATATACATTGTATATCCGCCAGGCAAAAAATTCAACTTTTTCGCCACCTCAATTAGAACGTTTTACTGGAAGAAAATGGTATCAGAAAGGTTCCTATAGCAGACAAGCTTCTCCCATTCTACAAGGCTTGGTATGAATCCTCTGATTGCGAATACCTTCTTCACACCGATGAAAACAAAAAGTTCACCTACAGAAATTATAAAGACAGCTACTGGACACCGCTAGTTGAAAATCTTGGGATGGAGCACACTCCTCATGATACAAGACACACCTGCATATCCAGTCTCTGGTAGAAGCAATTAACAAGCTTCACTAGACTTGAAAAAACCTTGTCAAGTGAACTTGTATGGTTCGTACTAAGCTCGATAGTACCTCGCTAAGTACTCTACTCAAACAAGATCTAAGGCTTGAGAATTTTGCTGTCTACCTGCTGTTTACTCGCTGTTTACGGAACAAAATTTTCTGCGCTTCACCGAGGCTGAATACAATTATAGATAAAAGAAAAACCCCAGAAACACTGAGTTTCTGAGGTAAACAACGAGCCACTTCGATTCCGCTTCGCTCCATCTCAGTCGCGACAGTCGTCGCGAAAAATCAAAAAAATAACGCCCTGTGAATGCAAGCATTCCAGGACGCAATTTTTCGATTTTTTGTGCCTCGTTGTTTCGCGAAGATTATCTCTTTGAGAACTGAGGAGCACGACGAGCTTTCTTCAAACCGTACTTCTTTCTTTCCTTCATACGAGGGTCTCTTGTGAGGTATCCGGCCTTCTTAAGTACAGGTCTGTACTCATCTGAGTCAGCCTGAAGAAGTGCTCTTGCGATACCGTGTCTGATAGCACCAGCCTGACCTGTTGTGCCGCCACCTCTAACTGTTACTACAACATCGAACTTCTCAGATGTCTCTGTAGCTACAAGGGGCTGTCTAACGATAACCTTGAGTGTCTCAAGTCCGAAATACTCATCGATAGGTCTCTTGTTGATTGTAATATTTCCATTTCCGGATACAAGGTATACTCTAGCGATTGATTTCTTTCTTCTACCTGTTCCGTAATAATTAGATGACTTTGCCATTTTTACTATTCTCCTCTCCGATTAAAATGTTAATACTTCAGGCTTCTGAGCTGCGTGTGGATGCTCTGCACCTGCGTATACATGGAGCTTTGTGTACATTTCTCTTCCAAGAGAGCCCTTAGGAAGCATTCCCTTAACGGCATGCTCGATAACTCTTTCAGGCTTGTCCTGGATCATCTGACGGAGTGAGAACTCCTTGTGATGTCCAACATACTCTGTGTGATGCCAATACATCTTCTGATCAAGCTTCTTACCGGAAACCTTGATCTTCTCAGCATTGATTACGATTACATAATCGCCTGTATCAATGTTGGGAGTATAGATGGGCTTGTTCTTACCTCTGAGAACGTTTGCTACGTTTGAAGCAAGACGTCCAAGTGTCATATCGGTAGCATCAACTACATACCACTTCTTCTCAACTGTAGTTGCACTAGGCATATAAGTTTTCATTGTATTTCCTCCAGTAAATAATTACTTGATTGGTTACTTATGTGAAAACCCTTCACCTGATTCTCACATTATATATGATGTACATATTGAAGCTTACCGGGACAACAATATGACATTTTCACCTAATTGTGGACATGACGTCACACAGTAAGATATTATATATCGCATTTAGTCTTATTGTCAACTCTATTTCCAACGTTTGAGCGCCAAATATTATACAGTCGGAACACCATCAAGGAACTTATATTTTATAAGGAACAACCCTTCCGGCGGTGCTGTCGGACCAGCTGCCTTCCTGTCCTTACTCTCAAGCATATTCCTGACTTCCGAAGGCTCTTTTTTCCCGCGCCCAACAAGTATGAGCGTGCCCGCGATTATGCGGACCATATTATATAGGAAACCGTTGCCTGTAACGCTGATTATCACTTCATCGCCGTGTCTTTTCACCGTTATGTCCTTAATTGTCCTGACATGGCTTAGTGCCTGCGATTCAACATTGCAAAAGCTTGTAAAATCGTGCTCTCCCACAAGGTATTTCGCCGCTTCCTGCATCTTCTCTTCATCCAGGGGCATACTGAAATGATATGTATAAAAACGCCTTACGGGAACAGGCATCTTGGTATTTAAAACCCTGTATTCATAGGTCTTCTCGGTATCACAATGGCGTGGATGAAACTCCGGCGCAACTTCAATAGACTCAACGATGCGCACATCCTCCGGAAGTATATGATTCAGGGCAAAAGAAAACCTGTCTCCCGGAATCGTCGAGCAGGTATCAAAAACAGCGACATTTCCGTAGGCATGAACACCTGCATCCGTCCTGCTTGCGCCTATTACCGCAACTTCCTCTCCGGTAAGACCGTGAATTGCCCTGTTCAGCACGCCCTCAACCGTATTAGGAGTTGAATTCTGAAGCGCCCATCCGCTGTAATTCGTACCATCATATGAAACTGTCAGCATTATTCTGCGCTTTTTTGTCATTTCCCGATTATCTCTCAAAATTTCATTCTTCCAACCACAACACATATTATAAGGAAAAGAACAAGTACAATATATGCCAATCTGTCTCTTTTCTTATAAATAAGCGGCTTCATCTTGGTTCTGCCCTCGCCGCCGCGATAGCACCTTGCTTCCATAGCCATTGCAAGGTCCATTGCTCTTCTGAACGCCGATATGAAAAGAGGTACCAGTAAAGGAACCATATTTTTTGCCCTGGTTATAACCGATCCCGTTTCAAAATCCGCGCATCTTGCCATCTGAGCCTTCATAATCTTATCTGTCTCTTCGAGCAAAATAGGAATAAATCTAAGCGCGATAGACATCATCATGGAAATCTCGTGTACCGGAACATGAATAACTTTAAGAGGCTTAAGCAAGCTCTCAAGTCCGTCTGTCAGGTTGTTTGGAGTTGTCGTAAGTGTCATAAGTGATGAACCCGTTATCAGGAACACCAGTCTTATCGCCATCTTTACGGCAAGTTTAAGCCCTTCGTCTGTAATCTTTATCTTCCACACAGTAAGAAGCGGCTCTCCCGGAGTCAGAAAAAGGTTAAATACCACCGATATCATCAGCAGTAAAAAGATTGACTTCATTCCCCTGAAAATAAACTTAACCGGCACATTCGACAGCTTGATGTTCATGGCAAGAAAAAGTCCCGCAATGACATATCCCAATGCGTTATTTACCATAAAAATAGCAATAAGAAATACAAACGTGCCGACTATCTTAACCCTCGGGTCCAGCTTGTGTATTATGGATTCAGTTCTGTAATATTGTCCTAATGTAATATCTCTAAGCATCTTTTTGCCTTACATATCTTTTATTTTGAAAAAGCTCTCAATATCTCGTTTTTGGCCTCGTCAAGCGTTGTGACATCTATGTCAACATCAAATCCCGACGCCTTAAGTTCCTGCATAACATACGTGACCTGAGGAGCTGCAAGCCCAATGGCCTCAAGTTCCTGTCTGTGTCTGAAAACTTCCTTGGGCACATCATCAAATGCGACCTTTCCCTTGTTCATAACTATTATCCTGTCCACATAATCCGCAACATCGTCCATGCTGTGGCTTACAAGTATGATAGTTATGCCTACTTCGTCATGAAGTTTTTTTACAAGATTAAGGATATCCTCTCTTCCCTTGGGATCAAGTCCCGCTGTCGGCTCATCGAGAATCAAAATCTCAGGCTTCATTGCAAGAACACCTGCAATTGCGACTCTTCTCTTTTGCCCTCCCGAAAGGTCAAACGGTGACTGGTAAAAATAGTCATCGTCAAAACCAACCTGTTTAAGCGCCTCATAAGCTCTAAGTTCCACTTCTTTCTGGGAAAGACCGAGGTTCTTTGGTCCAAAACAAACATCCTTAAAGCAATCCGTCTCAAAGAGCTGGTGCTCGGGATACTGGAAAACAAGTCCCACCTTAGCTCTGAGCGCTTTCCTGTCAAACTCGGGATCGCTGATATCTTTTCCATCAAAATATACCGTACCGCTTGTAGGCTTGACAAGGCCGTTCATATGCTGGATAAGCGTTGATTTACCTGAACCCGTGTGTCCTATAAGCCCGATAAATTCACCCGCGTCAATCTTTATATTCACGTCCGTCAGCGCGGCATGCGCCATTGCAGTATCTTCATCATATATATAGTTTACATGGTCGAGAATTATAGACATTTCCTTCTCCGTATCATCTCTTTAATTTCTTAAGTTCCTCGACGAACTCCTCTTTTGTGAGAATCCCGTCAGGAAGCGGAAGACCGCTCTTTTTAAGTTCATGTGCCAAAAGAGTCACCTGAGGAACGCCGAGCCTTAGCTCTTTGAGCTTATCAACCTGTGAAAAAATCTCTTTAGGTGTGCCCTGCATCTCAACATGCCCTTTATCCATGACAAACACCTTATCGGCGTAGATAACTTCTTCCATATAATGCGTTATGAGGATGACTGTTATTCCTTCAACGCTGTTAAGCGCCCTTGCGGCTCTTATGACATCTTTTCGTCCGTTGGGATCAAGCATTGCAGTAGGTTCATCCATGATTATGCACTTAGGATGCATAGCGATGACTCCTGCAATAGAAACTCTCTGCTTCTGGCCTCCGGAAAGATGATTGGGTGATGATTTTCTAAATTCAAGCATATTGACTGCTCTAAGACTCTCGTCAACACGCTCCCAGATTTCTTCCGTTGGAACTCCCATATTCTCAGGACCAAAACCGACATCCTCTTCAACAACCTGCCCGATTATCTGATTATCGGGATTTTGGAAGATCATTCCGGCTTCCTGTCTGATATCCCACAATTTATTACTGTCACGAGTGTTCATGCCATCTACGACCACTTCACCCTCTGTCGGATATAACAAAGCGTTGAAATGCTTGGCAAGAGTCGATTTTCCCGAACCGTTATGCCCCAGAATCGCAATGAACTGTCCCGGCTTGACATCAATGTTGACCTCATCGACAGCTCTTGTAATACCCTCGACATTTCCCTCGTCATCTCTTCTAATGTATTCAAATACAAGTTTATCTGTACGTATCATCTCTTTTTACCTACCATTCGAAATATTATAGCATAAATGTGGTACTATTTATTTATAAAATTAAACTCGGAGATTTACAAATGAACAGAAAATATGCAAAAGAGCTACTTCTTCTTTTAGGAATAATTCTATTCTGCGCCATTATGGCAAGGCACCTCGCCGGACACGAAACCCTCGAAGATTACGCCAAGTTACATCCGTCAGAAATACCCGCAGAAAATGCTTCATCATATGCAACAAGCACCGGATCTACAGTTGACAATGCTCAAATGAGTGCATCATCATCTTCGACCGGACAAGTCAATTCAAGTGTCACAAATTCAACCGAAACTCCTTTTGACATTGACGTATATGACACAAGAGTCACATACTCTGAAGGCTTCTATTATGAGGAAATTCCTGATTCAATTGTATCCAAGATAACAGACGTATCATATCCAAAAGACTGTCCTTTTTCACTTGATGAACTAAGATATTGCTCTGTTCTCTATGTCGATTTTGACGGTGAAGAGCAATCAGGCGAACTGATATGCAATAAAGCAATTGCCGATGACATTATGGAGATTTTTTACGAGCTCTACGACAATGACTACCAAATAGAAAGCATAAAGCTTGTCGATGAATTTGACGCCGACGATGAGGCTTCTATGGAAGCGAACAACACTTCCTGCTTCAATTACCGTCCTATCGGGAACGGAAAAAAACTTTCCAAGCACTCCCAGGGACTGGCTATTGATATAAATCCGCTTTATAATCCGCAGATCAAATACAAAAACGGCGCGACCGTCATAGCACCTTCAGGCGGCGAAAAATACGCAGACAGAAACGCTGATTTTCCTTATAAAATTGATAAAGACGATCTTGCATATAAGCTTTTTAAAGAACACGGTTTCTCTTGGGGCGGCAATTGGAATTCCTCCAAGGATTACCAGCACTTTGAAAAAAAGAAATAATGACACAATTTAATGTTTTTTATATTATTTCGCACACAAAATCGTAGAATATAGTAAAATATTGTATATAATCTGTTTTTATATAATTTTAAGGAGATTTTTCTAATGGAAAACGTAAATGGAAAGAGACATGCAAAGATCAAAAACAAGCTTCTTTTGTTCTTAGTCCCTGCCGTAGTTGCCACCATTCTTATTTTGGTGCTCATTTCTGGGTATCTGTCTAGCAGAAGCATGACCCAAATGGCAACATCAGCACTAAATTCTTCTATTTCCAATCAAGCAGACAATATCGAAGCCTGGCTCAATTACAATCTTCAAAATTTTTCCACAGTAAAACAGCTTGTTGAAAAAGATAAGCCATCGGATTCCGAATTATCCGCAATAATGGACGCATATTATGGTTTCAATCCGTATTGCAAAAACGGACCATATGTCGCAACCAAGGCCGGAAAAGTTTTTAAAGCTTCAGAATCAACCAAAAACACGGATAATGTCACAGAACAAGAATGGTTCAAGCAAGGCATGACACGTGTAAACATGGTGTATGGCAGTACCTACAAGGATGTTGACGGAACTAATGTAATAAGCGCTTCAGGTATAATCAACGACGGTTCCGGAGAACTCAAGATCATGGCTGCCGATCTTTCTCTTGACCAGATCAGTATCATTGTAAATTCAAAAGTAAAGATGGATCAGGCTGCATCATTCCTTGTTGACATCACTGACAAAACTATCCTTGCACACCGTGATAAAAACAGGGTTTCTACCAAGCTTGACACAAGTGACAGCGACAACCTCATGTCCGCTATAGCCAAAAAGGTTAATGAAAGAAATTACTCAACAGTCACACTTGCTAATAATGTAGTTGCATTTAAGCCAATAGCCGGAACAGACTGGGTTCTTATTTCGTATGTCCATAACAGCACTATCATGAAAGACGTAACAAAGCTTGTTACTACGCTTGCCGTGATAGGCGTTATCGCAATCGTACTTATTGTTTTACTTATCAATCTCATGGTTACCAAGGTTATTGCACCTCTTGGCGGAATCACCAAGAACATTACAGATATGTCAGCAGGTGACTTCACTATTGATGTCAGACACGAAGGCAATGATGAGATTGGTCTCATGAGCGATAAGGTGAGCGAATTCGTTTATTCAATGAGAAATATGCTCTCGGTTATCAATGATGAGTCCAAGAAGCTTAAAGAGCAGTCTGACAACTCTGACACCGTATCAAAGAGCATGTACGAAGCATCTCAGTCACAGTCTGAAGCAATGAAGAATCTTAATTCTACTGTAGATCAGCTCGCTGTTGCAGTTAATGAGATTGCCCAGAGCGCAACTACTCTTGCAATGGTAGTTGCAGATACAAGAGATAATTCAAATCAGGCCAATGAGAGCATGAAAGAAACTGTCGAAATCAGTAAAAAAGGCCGTAATGATATGGAACAGCTTGCTGATGCAATGCAATATATCAAGAGTAGCAACGATGACCTTGTCACTTCCATCAATGAAGTTGGTAAGGCGTCTGAAGAAATCACCAATATTGTCGGTCTTATCAGCGAGATCGCTGAACAGACAAATCTGCTTTCTTTGAACGCTTCTATCGAAGCTGCGCGCGCCGGAGAATCCGGAAAGGGATTTGCTGTTGTTGCTACTGAAATCGGAAAGCTTGCCCAGAACTCAGCTTCCAGCGCAGATAACATTGCCAAGCTGATCAATGATGTCGGAAAAGCAATTGACAGTGTTGTCGCACAGGCTCAGACAAGTGCAAAGAATATTGATACAAACAGCGAGCTTATTCAGACTGCTGTTCAGACATTTGATAGGATTTACCAGAACATTGAAAAGTCCAATGAACTTATCGAACTCATGATCAAAGATGTTGAAAAGGTTGATGATGTTGCCAGCAATGTTGCTGCCATCTCTGAAGAACAGGCTGCAAGTACAGATGAAATCCTCGAGACCAGCCGTAGAATGGTTGAACAGGCTAACAGCATAACCAAGAACAGCCAGGATGTAGCCGACAACTCCCATGAATTGGCTAACACATCAGAAATGCTTACATCCTATGTTCAGAAGTTCAAGATTTGATAAGGAGATACATATTATGAAAAATCGAATTAAACGCTCAATGGCTTTTCTACTTTGCGCTGTTCTATTAACTGTTTCACTCACAGCTTGCGGCAAATCCGGTTCAGGATCGTTTTCAGGCAACGGCGTAAAGATACTTATGGTACTACATGCAGATGATGACGGGTTCCTTAATACTCTTGCCGATGCAATCATTGTTAAAGCAAAAGAAGTCGGTGCTACAATCGACATTGTTTACAGCCAGAACAGTACAGAAACTCAGATGGAACAGATTGCAGGTGCCGCTTCCGGCGGATACGATGCGATAATCTGCAGATTATGCGATACAAGTACCGCTCTGCAGATGGAAAATGCAGCCGGTGATCTTCCTGTCGTATTTATAAACAACGAGCCTGAAAGCGACTATCTAAAAGGTGATCAGTTTGTCTATGTAGGTTCATACGAGCAGGACGCAGGAGCATTCCAGGCTGAATATATATGGAGCGGTCTCGGAAAGCCTTCAACTTTAAATGTTATTATCCTGATGGGTGAAAAACTTCATGCCGCCGCTCCTAAGAGAACAAATGCTGTTAAATACTATTTCCTTGATAACAAAGTAAATGTAAATTATGTATTTGTTGATAACGGAGATTGGTCCGATTCCGTGGCATATGACAAGCTTAATGTATTTAAGATAACAGGACAGCCATTTGATTGTATCTTCTGCAATAACGATACTATGGCAATGGGTGCCATTAAATGGATGAAAGATAACGGATATGATACTCACAAATTGCTCGTAGCGGGTATTGATGCCACAGATGAAGGATGTGCCGCTGTAAAGGACGGCGATCTGTATATGACGGTACTTCAGGACACAACCGGTCAGGGTAATGCCGCTGTAGAAAGTGCTGTTGCACTTGCCAAAGGCGGATCCGTAGCATCTGTTTCAGGTGCTTCAGAAGATCACAAATATATTTGGGTTCCATTTGTTCCTGTAACCCCTCAGAACGTCGATCAGTACAATTAAACGATTTACACTACAGATATTTAATAAAAATCTAAATAAGCGAAGAAAAAGAGGTTTCAGAGCATATACTCTGAAACCTCTATATTTATGGTTTAAATAATCAAAAGCTATTAAACAAGCTCAAGAACAACCATCATAGCTGCATCACCTTTTCTCTGACCGATCTTGATGATTCTTGTGTAACCACCCTTACGATCTGCGTACTTAGGTCCGTACTCATCGAAAAGCTTTGCTACGAGGTCAACTTCCTTTGTGTTCTTCTTTCTTCCCTTGTTCTCCTGAGGAACATCGATAACAGGGTAAAGAGTTTTAAGAAGCTGTCTTCTTGCGTGCATACGTGAAGGAAGATCCTTCTTGATTTCCTTAGTAACAGTTGTGAACTTTGTTACCTTCTTACCGTCAACAACTTCCTTAACTCTCTTTCCGTAAGCATCCTTTTCAGGCATCTTAACTTCAACAGAAACAGTCTCGAAGTTGTCCTTTTCCTTAGCTGCAAGAGTGATCATAGGCTCTACGATCTTCTTGATTTCCTTAGCTCTTGCCTCTGTAGTAACAATCTTTCCGTTGTAAAGAAGTGCTGTTACCTGGTTGCGAAGAAGTGCTCTTCTGGGCTTTGTTGCTTTTCCAAGCTTTCTGTACATTGCCATAATTATTTACATCCTTTCTCATTTGCGGAGTTCCCTCCGCTGTAGGTACATCATAAGATGCTCATCGGGCTTACTCTTACAATGCAGTTTTTAGATCCTATGAGAATCCGCTTCAGTACGCATCGGATTTATCTTCTGCGGACATTCATACTGTATGTTTCGTAATATTACTGCTCGCCATCTGACTTAAGTGAAAGTCCAAGCTCGTCAAGCTTAGCAAGAACCTCCTCAAGTGACTTACGTCCAAGATTACGAACCTTCATCATATCATCAGAAGTCTTGTTTGCAAGCTCCTGAACGGTATTGATGCCTGCTCTCTTGAGGCAGTTGAATGAACGAACTGAAAGTTCAAGCTCATCAATTGACATCTCGAGAACTTTGCCCTTCTCATCGTCTTCCTTCTCGATCATAACTTCTGCTGTCTTAGCATTCTCAGAAAGGTCGATGAATAGGCTTAAATGCTCGCTGAGAACCTTTGCTGCAAGGCTTACAGCCTCGTCGGGAGCAAGTGTTCCGTCTGTGTGAACATCTAATGTAAGCTTATCATAATCAGTTACCTGACCTACACGAGTATTCTCGATAGTTATATTTACTCTCTCTACAGGTGTGTAGATAGAATCGATAGCGATAACTCCGATCGGAAGATCGCCTGTCTTATTCTTATCAGAGCTTACATAACCTCTTCCCTTTGTGATAGTAAGCTCCATATAGAGCTTAGCATCCTTTCCGGAAAGTGTAGCGATAACCTGATCAGGATTCATGATCTCAATATCCTGGTCTACCTGAATATCTGATGCTCTGACAACACCTTCACCGTTAAACTCAATATATGCAGTTTTAGGCTCATTAGTATCAGAGGAATTCTTTATAGAAAGATTCTTGATATTCATAATGATCTCAGTTACATCTTCCTTTACTCCGGGAATAGAACTGAACTCATGCAGTACGCCTTCAATCTTAACCTGACTTACTGCTGCACCAGGTAATGAAGAGAGCATAATCCTACGAAGGGAATTGCCCAGTGTAATACCGTAACCTCTTTCAAGAGGCTCCACTACGAATTTACCATATTTCTTATCATCTGAGATTTCAGCAACTTCAATATTTGGTCTTTCAAAATCAAACACTGATATACCCTCCTTATGTGACTAGTTAACAAGTTTCTATTTAATCTTAGATTACTTAGAATACAACTCGACGATAAGCATCTCATCAACGGGAACGTCGATTACTTCTCTTGAAGGAAGTTCCTTTATTGTACCCTTAAGTCCTTCCTTGTTAACGTCAAGCCACTCAGGAACAAGTCTGCTTGCAGTGATTTCTGAGATATCCTTAAATCTCTGGATGTTCTTTGCTGCCTCTTTAACTTCGATGACATCACCGGCTTTAATGAGGTATGAAGGAACATTGATTACTTTTCCATTTACTGTAATGAACTTGTGAAGAACAACCTGTCTAGCTTCTCTTCTTGTTCTTGCAAAGCCCATTCTGAAGATAACGTTATCAAGTCTTGTCTCAAGAATAGTCATAAGGTTGGAACCTGTCTGACCCTTCATTCTGTCTGCTCTGTCGTAGTAATTTCTGAAAGGCTTCTCAAGGACGCCATAGATGAATTTAGCCTTCTGTTTCTCACGAAGCTGAAGTCCATACTCACTCATCTTCTTACCAGCTCTAGCTGATGTTCTCTTGGACTTTTTGTCATATCCAAGAAATGTAGGATCCAAATCAAGTGATCTGCATCTTTTTAATACGGGAACTCTGTTTACTGCCATTTTAGGCTCCTTTCTTTTTCTCAAACGACATTCTGTCGTTTGATGTTGTTTACAGTGTCATACACCTTCATCCAACGCGTATAAATACATATCTATTTGCACATGTATTCTGCATTGTGAGAACAACGCGACAATACGGTCTGCAATAACATAAAATTTTGTATAAATACAAAATTTTATGCCGCAACGACCAAATTTATCGCTCACACTCTACGACGCTTGGGAGGTCTGCATCCGTTGTGCGGTACAGGTGTTACATCTGTGATAGATGTAACTGTGAGTCCACTTGCAGCAAGAGCTCTGATTGCAGCTTCTCTTCCTGATCCTGGTCCCTTAACGAATACATCAACAGTCTTAAGGCCATGTACAAGCGCAGCCTTTGTTGCTGTCTCTGCAGCTACCTGTGCAGCATAAGGAGTAGATTTCCTTGAACCTTTAAATCCGAGACCGCCGGCACTTGCCCAGCTAAGAGCGTTTCCTGCAGCATCTGTCAAAGTAACGATAGTGTTATTGAAAGATGACTGAATGTGTGCCTGTCCGTGTTCAACGTTTTTCTTGACACGCTTCTTTGCAGCTGACTTTTTAGCTGCATTTGATTTCTGATTTGCCATTTTAAACTAACCTACTTTCTTCCTAATAATTACTGGTTATAATTGTTACATCACTGATCTGCCATGCTCAGACATCAAGAAAAATTATTTCTTCTTGTTAGCGATTGTTCTCTTAGGTCCTTTTCTAGTTCTTGCATTTGTCTTAGTTCTCTGACCACGGCAAGGAAGTCCTCTTCTATGACGCATGCCTCTGAAACATCCGATCTCTGTGAGTCTCTTGATGTTCATAGCAACTTCTCTTCTGAGGTCACCTTCTACATCGTAGTCGTTACCGATAATCTCGGCAATTCTCTTAACTTCTTCATCTGTAAGATCACGAACACGTGTGTCCGGGCTTACTTTTGCTGCTTCGAGGATCTTGTTTGAGCTTGTTCTACCGATTCCGTAGATATATGTCAAACCGATCTCTACTCGCTTATCTCTAGGTAAATCTACACCTGCAATACGAGCCATTTTTTATTCCTCCATAACTTAAAAATAATATTACTTGTTTGATTGGGGCCGATAATCACAGCCCAACCGGACAAAGAATGATCCGATCTTTCCAATACACATTGGTATCAAAAAGTAATCCACCTAAACGGCTCGGATTATCCCTGTCTCTGCTTGTGCTTAGGGTTGTCACAGATAACTCTGATAACGCCCTTTCTCTTAATAACCTTGCACTTTTCGCACATAGGCTTAACAGAAGACCTTACTTTCATTGTTACTCCTTTCCTGCATGGTAAACAGCTAATGCTTAAAGAAGGGCATAATATCCCCTTCTACCTAAAAAGACCATTTGATATCATAACACATAAATAGTCAATACGCAAGCTGTTTTCACAATTTTTCTTTTTATTCTGTAAAAAGAAAAAACATGCCTTTCAATACACCTGAAAGGCATGTCCAGATAATCTCATATATATTCTCTTTATATGATCAAAGCTTAGTTCCGCAATATGTGCAGAATAACTCATCTCCTACAGGATTACCGCACTTAGGGCATCTGCGTCCCTGATCCTGCACATAAGAGCTTCCCTGTGCTCCCTGATTCTGCATTCCGGGATTCTGCATTTTCGGAGCCTGGTTCTGCATCGGCTGTCCGTATCCCTGATTGGGTTGCTGTGGATAGTAAGGAGCTCCGTTGTTAGGCTTGTTGAAGAAAGCACCATTCAAAGCCAAGAATGCAAATACCATATATGCCGCATTGATCGCGAATTCAAAAAAGTAGTCCATCTTGTCTGTTATTGTATACAGCACGCTACTGTAGCCATCTGCGAAAAGACGAAGAATCTCAATAAGTGCACGCTCACATCCATTTATCAGAAGCAATATCAAAAGAACTGTTGCAGCTTTTTTTGTTGCAGCTTTAAGATCTTCATCCTCTTCAAAAATAAGAATGAATACAATAAGCGCGATCATCCCCAATGTACTTGCCGCTCCCATTGCATATACAAGTGCCAAAAGCGCTGTTGTGGAAATACCCAACTTTGTTTTCTTGTTCATAAATAAACCTCCATATATAAACGTTAATCTCTACACAATTGGATATTATATCACAATGAAAAAAATAATCATCCAATATTTTTTTCATTATGAAAACACCCATAAACTCTATAATTTTGCTTCAGTCTTCTTCAGCCACACTGTTATTAAAGCTTACTCCTCTGTTGATATCACCGCTGTAATTTTCTCCAAAACTGTAATCGTTTCCGGGAAGGATTGCATTAAGCAAGATTCCAAGTATTGCAGCTATGGCAAGAGATGTAAATGTAATATCCGTTGCACCGACATTAAAGGTAATGCCGTTCTTAAACCCAAGCCCGGATACCAGAATAATTGCCGCAACAATTAGATTTCTCGATCTGGTAAAATCAACCTTGTTCTCAACAACATTTCTGACACCGATAGCAGAGATCATTCCGTACAGAATAAAGCTTATTCCCCCGATTATCGCTGTCGGCATTGTTCCTATAAGATCTGCCATCTTGGGAATGAAGCTCACGATGACAGCGTAAATAGCCGCAATCCTTACGACTCTCGGATCGTATACTTTGGACAGTTCCAGTACTCCTGTATTCTCACCATATGTCGTATTTGCAGGTCCGCCGAACAATCCTGCAAGTGCAGTTGCAAGTCCGTCACCGAAAAGTGTCCTGTGAAGTCCCGGATCTTCAATGAAATTCTTACCTGTCGTCGCAGAAATCGCTGACATATCTCCGACATGCTCCATCATTGTTGCAATGGCAATAGGCGCCATTACAAAGATCGATGTAAGATCAAATTTAGCATGGATAAAAGGCGGTATCCCAATCCACTTTGCCTCGGCGATCGGAGCAAAATTTATTATCGCACTTCCATCCGCATTCGTAATCCCCATTGCCTGCATAACAAGTGCCGCAGCGTATGATATTACAACGCCCATCAAAATAGGAATGATCTTAAACATTCCTTTTCCGAATATATTAAACACTATGACCACTATCAAAGCTATAAGCGCAAGTCCCCAATTGGCCGATGCATTGTCGACAGCCGAAGGCGCAAGTGAAAGACCTATGCAGATTATGATCGGTCCCGTTACCACAGGAGGAAGAAAGTGCATTACTCTCTTTACTCCGACAAGCCTTATCACAACCGCAAGCAAAAGATACATAAGTCCCGCAATGACTATTCCTCCGCAGGCATAGGGAAGTTTATCCGCGTAAGACATATTAGCATACTTACCTGTATTTAAATTTGCAACAGTAGCAAAACCACCAAGGAACGCAAATGATGATCCCAAAAAAGCCGGAACCCTGAATTTGGCAAATACGTGAAAAAGAAGTGTTCCGATTCCCGCAAAGAATAAAGTAACCTGAACTGAAAGTCCGTCGCCTCCAAAATAGCCGTTTACCAGGATGGGAACGAGTATCGTTGCCCCAAACATTGCGAACATGTGCTGTAATCCCAAAACAGCCATCTTCGGCTTACCAAGTACCGATGCATCATAAATTGCCTGTTTCTTTTCTCCCATGACTCTCCTCCACAATATGTCTTTTTTCATCTTATAAAAAGAACTCCCTCATAACCGCTTCATACTGAAGCTCCCTGCAAATATCATCACAGAGAGCCCCAGCATACTGAAGGGAAAATGAAGAAGTGAAACTAACGTAAATTATTATGAAGATTTCTCCTTTTCAAAAAGATTGAAAGTAGCTTTTCCACCCTCTTTGGCAACATAAAGTGCCTCATCCGCTTTCTTATAAAGATCGCTAAAGCTTGCACAGTCGTTATCACTCACAATACCTATACTGCAAGTAAGACCTGAAACCTGATTGATGCGGGCCGTCTTGAACTCATGAAGAATGCTTCTGCATCTTTTCTCTGCAAATCCTTCAGGCATCTCGCCCATTACAAGCACCATAAACTCATCTCCGCCGATTCTTCCAAGAATATCATACGGATGAAAATAGCTTTGAAGTATCTCAGAAAACTTCTTAAGCACATTGTCGCCAGTCTGATGTCCGTATGTATCGTTTACTTCCTTGAAATTATCAAGGTCAAAGATAAACAAAATACATCTGGCACCGGGCTTTCTTTTCTTAAGATATTCATTGCACTTTTCTTCGAACGAAAGCTTATTGTAAATTCCGGTCAAAAGATCGGTTGTACTCTTTTTTTCCAGTATACGTCTGTCTTCGCCTTTATTGATTGCCAGATCGACAATTTCAAAATAGCTGAACAGTGAAGCAATAATAGCCACGCCTGCCACAAACAGATCTCTTTTTATTCCATAATGGGGACGTATCATATGATCCATTATGCAATATATAATGGTAAGCACAATTTTATATACCGTTGTAGACAAAAAAGTGTCCATATATACAGCAGTTATCACGATAATCGCACAAGGGAAAACGATACACCTTGATGTCATATTCATGACAATATCAACATATGAGTAACAAAGTATCATCACTCCATAAAAAAAGAAGGAATACATTCTAGATAATTTAAAGCTCTCAGATATATTACTAAGAAAAACTTTCTGTACTAAATGTATTCCAACAAGAACAAACAATATTGCAATTAGAAAAAAACAAAAATAATTACTTCCCGATAACAAAACAATAAGAAAAAGCAGAAACGTGCTAACACCGGATAAAAACATCACAGTGTCAGCCGTATTTCGGATATTATCCTCCGCTATCTTATTCTTGTTATAATGTATGAACGAAATACTATCGAAATGCCTATCCAGAATTTTTTGTATCATAAATCCCTCACACACATACAGTCATTAGATTATTTTATTACTTGTCTCTCCAAATTATTCTTCCTTTTGTAAGATCATAAGGTGATAACTCTAATGTTACCTTATCACCGGGTAAAATTCTAATAAAATTCTGACGAAGCTTGCCACTTATATGTGCCAATACAACATGTCCGTTCTCAAGCTCAACCTGGAACATTGTATTGGGAAGCTTCTCAATAACCTTTCCTTCAATTTCAATTACATCAGCCTTTGACATCTACATCTCCTCTTTATCTACTTCTATAATATAGTTAATATCTCCGGTTCACCATCCGTGATGGCTATTGTGTTTTCATAATGTGCCGCAAGTGACCCGTCAAGCGTTGCAACTGTCCAGTCATCTTCAAGCCATCCGACTTTACGATCACCCATTGTTATCATCGGCTCAACACATATGGTCATGCCCTTTTGAAGTTTGGGGCCTCTTGTCAATTTCCTGAAATTAGGAACGATGGGATCTTCATGTAAACTTGTTCCGATCCCGTGACCTGTAAGTTCTCTTACAATGCCGTATCCGTAAGGCCTGACAAATTTATCTATGGCAGCGGATATATCATAAAGTCTGTTCCCTGCCTTAGCTTTCTTTATTCCTTCAAAAAAGCTTTCTCTTGTAACATCAATAAGCTTCTGTGCTTCATCGCTTATCTTACCGACGCCCCAAGTTCTGGCAGCATCAGAATGAAAACCTTTGTATATAAGTCCTGTATCGAGTGAGACAATATCACCCTCCTGCAGGATTCGCTCACTGCTTGGAATTCCGTGAACCACTTCATTGTTCACAGAAATGCATACAGAAGCAGGAAATCCCTCGTAATCTTTGCAATTTGGAATCCCGCCCAGAGCACGGATAGTTCTCTCACCAATCTCATCAAGCTCAAGTGTTGATATACCGGGTCTGAGAGCAGCATGAAGTTCTTCATGAACTTTTGCCAATAGATGCCCTGACTGTCGCATAAGATCGATTTCTTCATCTGTTTTGATACTTATAGCCATTTTAATACACCAAGATTATGCATTCAATATGCTAACGATATCACTGAAGACTTCCTGCATATCCTTTGTTCCGTCTACAGTCTTTAAAATGTTCTTTTTCTCATAGTAGTCGATAAGCGGCTGTGTCTGATCATGATAAACCTTAAGTCTGTTCTGAACTGTCTCAGGCTTGTCATCATCTCTCTGAACAAGCTCACTACCGCACTTATCACAGATTCCGTCTTTCTGTGGTTTAATATGTTCAATATGATAGGTTGCACCACACTTCAGGCAAGCTCTTCTACCTGACATTCTGCGAACGATGTTCTCATCCGGCACATCAACGTTAATTGCGAAATCAACCTTATCACCAAGCTTTGTAAGTTCTGTATCAAGAACATCAGCCTGGGGAATAGTGCGCGGAAAACCATCAAGTACGTAACCGTTCTTGCAGTCATCGTTTGCAACTCTGTCGAGAAGAAGCTCAACTGTAAGCTCATCGGGAACAAGCTGTCCCTTATCCATAAATTCCTTGGCTTTCTTACCAAGCTCTGTACCATTTTTGATGTTGGCTCTGAAAATATCTCCTGTTGAGATATGCGGAATATTATATTTCTCCGCGATCATCTGAGCCTGTGTACCTTTTCCTGCGCCGGGTGCACCCAACATAATAATCTTCATACTATAATCCCTTCCATAAAGTAGAAACAAGAGGTTGCAGGGCCCACTGTCATAGTAGGTCCCTGTACCTCTTACCTTATTTTTTCAATCAGTCTTCCAAAAATCCCTTGTAATTACGTACAAGCATTTGTGACTCAATCTGTTTTATTGTTTCAAGTATAACACTTACCACGATGATAAGGCTAGTACCACCGAAAGAAACACTTGCTTTAAACATACCACTGAAGAAGTAAGGAATTATCGCAATGATAATAAGCCCACATGCTCCGATAAAAATGATATAGTTCAAAATGCTTGTAAGATAATCGCTGGTAGGCTTTCCGGGTCTGATTCCCGGTATAAAACCGCCCTGCTTCTTCATATTCTCTGCAATCTCAATAGGATTGAAAGTAATTGACGTATAGAAATACGCGAAGAAGATAAGCAATAATATGTATACTACAAGACCGATGGAATAATTCCAGTGATTTGGATCAAACCAATTGTCCTGCTTTAAATATTCCAATATCGTTGCCCAGATACCTGTTCCCTTATAACCTACAAAGTAAGTTATAACACCGGGAAACTGGAACAATGACATTGCAAAAATGATAGGCATAACGCCTGCTGTGCTGACCTTAAGCGGAATTTCGGAACGATTTCCACCATAAGTTCTTCTTCCCTGAATCTTCTTTGCATACTGAACAGGGATTCTGCGCTCTGCGCCGTTAAGAACTACAATCAGTACTACCAATGCAATAATAACCGCTATAATTATTACAGCTGATACTACTCCCCTTGCAATAGGCTTCCCACTCACAAAATGCTCGAAAAGTGAATGTAAGTCTGACGGAATTCTTGAAAGAATATTGATCGTCAGAACTATAGAAATACCATTCCCAACCCCGTTTTCCGTGATTCGTTCACCAATCCACATGAGGAATGCACTACCTGCTGTAAGTGCAACTACAACCTGAATTGCCAAGAAAATAGAATTTTCTGTAAGGGAACCAGATTTATAGAAGTTGACAGCCATTGCAATGGACTCGATAAGTGCCAAAACTACAGTAATGTATCTTGTCATTGCTGTAAGCTTCTTTCTTCCGTCTTCTCCATCTTTCTGCCATTCCTCAAACTTGGGAATTGCAATTGTAAGGAGCTGAACAATAATGGAAGAAGTAATATAAGGTGTGATATTAAGCGCCAGGATTGATGCGCTCTCAAAAGATCCACCAGTAAATCGATCCATGAAGCCAAAGGCATCGGTTCCGCTCGTTAAACCTGCAAACCACTCTTTGAACTTAGCAACATTCATTCCCGGAATCGGAATAGTTGAGCCAAACCTGATAAGAGCAAGCATTGCAAGAGTAAAGAGAATTTTCATTCTGATTTCTTTGACTTTTAATGCATTCATTAGGGACTTAAACATTAGATCACCTCTGTTGTTCCACCAAGTGCCTCGATTTTCTCTTTTGCTGATGCGCTGAACGCATTTGCTTTAACCGTAAGCTTCTTGGTAAATTCTCCGTTTCCAAGAATCTTTACACCATCAAGCTCTTTCTTGATGATTCCCTGATCCTTAAGTGCCTGAACATCTACAACTGCTCCGTTCTCAAATACTTCAAGAGCGCTTACGTTAATTCCTACGATGTTTTTATGATTGATATTCTTGAAGCCTCTCTTAGGAAGTCTTCTGAAAAGTGGCATCTGTCCACCTTCGAAGCCAAGTCTGGGAGCACCTGAACGAGCCTTCTGACCTTTGTGTCCCTTACCTGCAGTCTTGCCGTTTCCTGAAGCATGACCACGGCCTCTTCTAAAATTATCGCTCTGTACAGAACCTTCAGCAGGTCTTAAGTTTGATAATTCCATGATAATCCTCCTTTATTTAACTCCGGAGCTTATACCGCTACACGCAGTGAACATCGCTGCTCACCACTCGCGTATACATACTGCAGCTCCGGATACATTTACATTTTACTTTAGAGATTAGATCTCTTCAACCTTTACAAGGTGTCTGATCTGCTGAATCTGTCCTCTTGTAGCGGAATTATCAGGAAGTTCAACAGAGCTGTTAAGTTTCTTAAATCCCATTGATTTTACTGTTGCCACCTGCTTAGGAATAGCACCGATTGTGGACTTAACCAATGTGATCTTAAGCTTCTTTTCACTACTCTTTGCCATTGATTTATACTCCTTATTTACTAAACCTTATGCGGTTACTTCAGCAACGGACTTACCGCGCTTTGCAGCAACTTCTTCAGGTGTCTTCAACTGAGCAAGACCGTTGATTGTTGCATAAACAACGTTCTGCTTGTTGTTTGAACCAAGTGACTTTGTTCTGATGTTTCTGATACCTGCAAGCTCACAAACTGAACGAGCGGGACCACCGGCGATGATACCTGTACCTTCAGGAGATCTCTTAAGTAAAACTTCAGCAGAGCCGAACTTACCTACGAAATCATGTGTGATACTGTTGTTCTCGTCAAGAGGAACAGTAATAAGGTTCTTTGTTGCATCTTCCTTACCCTTGCGGATAGCATCCGGGATTTCAGTAGACTTACCCAGACCTACACCAACGTGTCCGTTGTTATCGCCAACTACTACGAGCGCAGTGAACTTCATGTTACGTCCACCCTTAACAACCTTTGTAACACGCTTGATGGTTACAACTTTATCTGTCAATTCGAGCTGACTTGCATCAACTATTGTACGCTTCATTTGTGTTTTCTCCCTTCTTAGAATTCAAGGCCAGCTTCTCTGGCAGCATCAGCAAGAGCTTTAACTTTTCCGTGGTAGATATAACCACCTCTGTCAAATACAACAGCCTTAATGCCCTTTTCCAATGCTCTCTTTGCTACAACATCACCAACTTTTGTAGCAGCTTCAATATCGTCTGTATTCTTGAGTTCTGCCTTGATATCTTTTTCAAGAGTAGAAGCAGATACAATTGTCTTGCCGGCTACATCATCAATAACCTGTGCATATACATGACTATTGCTTCTAAATACTGCTAAACGTGGTCTCTCAGCTGTACCGCTGAAACGATTACGAATCTTCATATGCTTCTTAGCACGAATTTTCTGTCTTGATTCTTTACTAACCATTTTGCACTCTCCTTATCTTATTACTTCTTACCTGTCTTACCAACCTTACGCTTGATAACTTCATCAACATACTTGATTCCCTTGCCCTTATAAGGTTCAGGAGCTCTCTTCTCTCTGATGATTGCAGCGTGCTGGCCAACAGCCTCTTTGTCGATTCCCTTAACAGTGATTATCTGTCCCTCAACTACTGTCTCTACTCCTTCAGGATCAGCAAGTTCTACGGGGTGAGAATAACCAAGTGTAAGAGAGAGTGTCTTGCCATTCTTAGCAGCTCTGTAACCTACACCGTTAACCTCGAGCTTCTTCTCGAAACCATCTGTAACACCAACTACCATGTTGTTAAGAAGGCTTCTTGAAAGACCGTGTAATGCTCTTGTCTTCTTCTGATCGTCAGGTCTCTTAACTTCGATCTGACCATCTGCCTGTGAGAAAGAAATCTCAGCAGGGAAAACTCTTGTAAGGGTACCCTTAGGTCCCTTTACAGTCACCTTATTATTTTCTGCAACTTCTACTGTTACTCCAGCAGGAACTGCGATTGGCATTTTTCCAATTCGTGACATGCCCGTACCTCCAATTTACCAAATGAATGCAA
>JAEEGK010009295.1_pt1 | contig 22991 bp, 15 predicted proteins | sample 8958771 | NCBI WGS metagenome assembly JAEEGK01 (sample SAMN16246547, study PRJNA631951) | gut metagenome | biome: gut microbiome; feature: rumen; material: SC-attached | host: Bos | place: Iran: Karaj | collected 2018-10 | reverse complement strand
TCTATATCCCCAACGGACCGCACCTGGGCAACAAGGTCATCCGCTTCAACGACGTCTCCAAGGCCTACGGGGACAAGCTCCTGTTCGAGCATCTGTCCTTCGAGCTGCCGCCGGCAGGCATCGTGGGTGTCATCGGCCCGAACGGCGCCGGTAAGACTACGCTGTTCCGCCTGATCATGGGCATTGAGAAGCCCGACACCGGCAGCATCGAGATCGGCGAGACCGTGAAGATTTCCTACGTGGACCAGCAGCACCGTTCCATCGACCCGGACAAGACCGTGTACGAGACCATCGCCGGCAACTCCGAATGGGTGCGCATGGGCGGCCGCGACGTGAACGCCCGCGCCTGGGTGTCCCGCTTCAATTTCTCCGGCGCAGACCAGGAAAAGAAGTGCGGCGTGCTCTCCGGCGGTGAACGCAACCGCCTGCACCTGGCTCTGACCCTGAAGGACGAAGGCAACGTGCTCCTGCTGGATGAACCTACCAACGACGTGGACGTGAACACCATCCGAGCCCTGGAAGAGGGTCTGGACGGATTCGCCGGCTGCGCCGTGGTGGTCTCCCACGACCGTTGGTTCCTGGACCGTATCGCCACGCACATCCTGGCCTACGAAGGCGACGGACAGGTCGTGTTCTTCGAAGGCAACTACCAGGAGTACGAGGAGAACAGAAAAATGCGCCTGGGCGATACCGAGCCCAAGCGCTTCAAGTACAAGAAACTGATGGAGTAATTCCGCTTATACCAGCGCCGCCAGCCATTCGAGCCAGGCGGCGTCTGTGTTATCGAAGGTGGCGTACTGGTTGTCGTCAATGTCAAGGACAGCCGTTACGTCGCCTTTTTCATTGAACACCGGCACCACGATCTCCGATTTGGATTCGCTGCTGCAGGCGATGTGACCGGGGAATTCCTCCACGTCGGGGACGACGATGGTCTTGCGCTGCTTCCAGGCCGTGCCGCACACGCCCTTTCCAAAGCCGATACGGAAGCAGGCCGCCGTACCCTGGAAGGGGCCCAGCACCAGTTCCGAGTCAATGACGCGGTAAAAGCCCGTCCAGAAGAAGTGCATCTTTTTGGCGATGAGGGCCGCCAGGTTGGCCATGCGGGCCACAGTGTCCGTCTCGTCTCCCAGGTACAGTTTCGCATCCTGGTACAGACGCAGGTAGGCGAAGGTCTTCAGGGAAAGATGGCAGTAGCCGTCCGGATTCTTGTCCAGATAGTTCTGGTGGTACTCCTCGGCCGGATAGAAGTTCTTGAGCGGCTCCAGCTGGGTCACCAGCGGAACGCCCAGTTTGGCCGATACCTCGTTGAACACGGCTTCCACCACGGGACGGTCCTCCTCGTTCACGTAGAACACGCCGCTGCGGTAGCGGGTACCTTCGTCATGGCCCTGACGGTTCAGGGTAAGAGGATCGGTCACCGTAAAGAACATGCGGGTGAGGAAGTCCAGGCTCACGCGGTCCGGGTTATAACGCACGCGCACCGTCTCGGCGAAGCCGGTGGTGTCTGTGTAAACCTCCTTGTAGGTAGGATTCTCGGTGTTGCCATTGGCGTATCCGGGGGTGGCGTCGGACACGCCGTCCACGCCTTTGAAAAAATGCTCGACGCCCCAGAAACAGCCGCCGGCGAAGTAAATCTCTTTCATACGGCAAAAGTAAACAAAAAAATCAAAAGTATTTTCGTACCTTTGAAGTCTATGGACAAATTATTCCTCATAGACGGGCATGCGCTGGTCTTTAAAATGTACTACGCATTCCTGCGAAGGCCGATGATCAACTCCAAAGGGGCGGACATGTCCATCCTCTTCGGATTCACCAAATACCTGCTGGAACTCATCGAACGGGAGAAGCCCACGCACATTGCGGTGGCCTTCGACCCGCCGGGAGGCACGTTCCGCAACGAAATGTATCCCGCCTACAAAGGCACCCGTCCCCCGACCCCGCAGCTGGTCATCGACGCCCTGGAGCCCCTGACGGAGCTGGTCCAAAATATGGACATCCCCGTCCTGTGCATCAAGGGTTTCGAGGCCGATGACGTCCTGGGCTCGGCCGCCACGCAGTTCGCGTCCGACAAGCTGGACGTGTACATGGTCACCCCGGACAAGGACTACGGGCAGCTCATCGGCCCGCACGCCTTCCAGCTGAAACCCGGAAAAGGCGGGGCCGACAGCGAACTGGTGGACAGCGCCGCCCTCTGCGAGAAGTGGGGCATCTCGAAGCCGTCCCAGGTCATCGACATGCTGGCCATCTGCGGAGACACCGCCGACAATGTCCCGGGCGTAAAAGGCGTGGGCGAGGTGGGCGCCGCGAAACTCATCGCCAAGTACGGCTCGCTGGAAAGCATCTACGAACATCTGGGAGAACTTACTGCCAAGCAGCAGGCCCTCTTCACGGAGGCGCAGCCGCACATGGCCCTTTCCAAGGCCCTGGTCACCATCAAGACCGACATGGACCTGCCAGTTACGCTGGAAGACATGCGTTACACCGCCCGGTTCGCCCCCCACCTGGCAGAACTCTTCCAGGAATACGAATTCACTTCTTTGAAGAAATATCTTTCAGGAAAGATCACGGAGATTCCCGGTCAAGCCGGGAATGACGCAGAGGGCACAACCGTCATGGCCGGCCCCGACCGGCCATCTCTCCCGGACTACAAAGAAGCCTCCGCGGCCGAAGTATTTTCGGCGGCCAAAAAGAACGGCAAGGTGGGTCTGGTTTTAGCCGGAAGCAAACTGTTTCTGTCGGCGGACGGGATGGTCTGTGAGATTCCCGGTCAAGCCGGGAATGACGCAAAAAGCATTCAAGCCGGGAATGACACAAAAAGCATTCTGGAAGACACCGCTGTCGCGAAATACGGCGTGGACCTCAAGAAGACGGCCAACCTGCTCTCGGCCGAGGGCATCGGCCTGGAAGGCAAGTGGAACGACATCGAGCTCATGCACTACGTGCTGAACCCCGAACGCAGCCACGAACTCGCCGCCCTCGCCCAGACCTACCTGGGCGTGTCGCTCGAGGAAACATCGGCCCCGGCTACTACGGGATCCCTCTTTGACGAGGTTCCCGACGAAGAGGAAAGCGCCCCGCACCTGATGGAGGCGGCCGTCATGGTCCCCCTCGGGGACAAGCTCCGCGAAAACCTCCCCGACTTCTACGACCAGATGGAGGAGCCCCTCGCCAAGGTGCTCGCCCAGATGGAGCGCGACGGCGTCAAGGTGGACATGGCGCAGCTCAAGGTCTTTGCCGACGGCCTCCGCAAGGAACTCGCCGAGCGCGAGGCCCGCATCCGCAACCTGGCCGACGAACCCCAGCTGAACATCTCCTCCCCCAAGCAGGTGGGAGACCTCCTTTTCGAGAAACTCCAGCTGGACCCCAAAGCCAAGAAAACCGGCTCCAAGACCCAGTACGCCACCGATGAGGCTACGCTCCTGGCCATCGCCGACAAGCACCCCATCGTGGACGAAATCCTGGAGTTCCGGGCCGTCAAGAAACTCCTTTCGACCTATATCGAGCCCTTCCCCAGCTATGTCTCTCCGGTGGACGGGCGCGTACATACCACGTTCAACCAGGCGCTTACCGCCACCGGACGCCTGTCCAGCTCGAACCCCAACCTGCAGAACATCCCCGTCAGGACCGAGCGCGGCAAGGAAATCCGCAAGGCCTTCGTGCCCGGCACGAAAGAAGGCGTCATCGTGAGCGCGGACTACTCCCAGATCGAACTGCGCATCATGGCGCACCTGAGCTGCGACGCCCATCTCACCCAGGCTTTCCGCGAGGGTGTGGACGTGCACGCCGCCACGGCCGCCAAGATCTTCGGCATCCCCGTGGAGGACGTCACGCGCGAGCAGCGCTCCATGGCCAAGACGGCCAACTTCGGCATCATGTACGGCATTTCCTCCTTCGGCCTGGCCCAGCGGCTGCACCTGTCGCGCAGCGCCGCGAAGGAGCTCATCGACGGTTACTTCGCCTCCTTCCCCGCCATCCGTTCCTTCATCGAGGACAGCATCTCCTTCGCCCGTGAGAACGGCTACGTGGAGACGCTCTTCGGACGGCGCAGGTACCTGCCGGACATCCACGCCCACAACGCCACCGTCCGCGCCCTGGCCGAACGCAACGCGGTCAACGCCCCCATCCAGGGGACATCGGCCGATATCATCAAACTGGCCATGATCGGCGTGGCAAGGCGCCTCAGGGAGGAAGGCCTCCGGAGCAAGATGGTGCTCCAGATCCACGACGAACTGGTCTTCGACGCCCTTCCGGAGGAAGTGCCCGCCCTGCAGGCCCTGGTGAAGGACGTCATGGAAAACGTAATGACCCTCTCCGTTCCGCTCACCGTCGAGTGCAGCGCCGGAGCCAACTGGCTGGAGGCCCACTGATATGGACAGCAAAGAAACAGAAATCATCGAACACGCCATCGCCGGCGACCAGACCGCCTACCGCATGCTGTACCAGGTGTACGAAAAAGCGGTGAGGGGCCGGGTCAGCGGCTATTTCAAGTGGAAGGCCGACATTGACGACGTCGTGCTGGAGAGCTTCCAGAAAGCCTTCGCCAACCTGACCGCCTTCGATACCTCGCGGGAGTTCCGTCCCTGGATCCTGACCATCGCCACCCGTACGGCGCTGGACCACCTGAACAGCATCCAGCGGGAGGACCAGAAGAAAGAAGGCATCCTGAACAAAGCCTCCACCGAGTCCCCCGACGGCAGCGCCCAGCTCACGGACTTCACGCCGGAGGAAGAGATCATCAACGACGAGGTGCACGCCCGCCTGATGGGTTACATCGACGAGCTCCCCTCCCTGTACAAGGACGTGATGATCAAATACATGATTGAAGAACTGGAATACGAAGAGATCGCGAAGGAGCTGGACCTGGAACTGAACACGGTCCGTACGCGTATCCGCCGGGGCAAGCAGCACCTGGCCCAAATGATGCTCCGCGGAGAAGTAGAATGAACAACTTTGAACTCACACCGGCCCAGCAGGCATCATTCGATGCCCTGGACGCCCTGTACCGGGAATGGAACGCCAAGATCAACGTCATTTCCCGCAAGGATATCGACAACCTGTACGAGCATCACGTGCTGCACTCGCTGGCCATCGCCCGCTACCTGCAGACGGTGCCCGGCCTCTACGAGGAATTCTCCCATTCGAAGATCCTGGACCTGGGGACCGGCGGCGGCTTTCCCGGCATTCCGCTGGCCATCCTGTTCCCGGAGGCCCAGTTCACCCTCTGCGACTCCGTCGGCAAGAAGACCATCGTGGCGCAGGCGGTGGCATCGGCCCTGAAACTGCCCAACGTGAAGGTGGTGAACGCCCGGGCCGAGAGCCTCCCGGAGACCTTCGACTTCGTGGTATCCCGCGCCGTCGCATCCCTGGTGGACTTCTACCCCTGGGTCAAGGGAAAGTTCAACCGCGGCATCCTCTACCTCAAGGGAGGAGACGTCGTGGAGGAGATTTCCGAAGTGATGTCCCGCCACAAGCTCCAGCGCGGCAGCGTCCATACCTGGCCCGTTTCTTCCTGGCTGCACGACAGTTATTACGACGGGAAATTAGTCATCCATATTGAAAAATAATTTTGCTCTTTCAGCAGAAATTACTACCTTTGCAGTCCATTACGCGAAAATAATAAAAAAGAGATATCATGAAAAGAACATTTCAACCTTCCCGCCGCAAGCGTGTGAACAAGCACGGTTTCCGCGCCCGCATGGCTTCCGCCAACGGCCGTCGTGTCCTGAACGCCCGTCGTCGTCACGCCCGTAAGAAACTCACCGTATCCAGCGAAGACCGCTGGTAGTTCTCTTGCAGCACAGAAATTGAAACCCGCGAGTGGATGTCCACCCGCGGGTTTTGTTTGGATTGGTTGGTTGATTGGGTTATGGTTATCCCTGCCGACGTGCCTGCAGTTGGGCCTGAATGTCCTTCATACGGGCAGTCGTGAGGGGATAAACGCTTAGGAAGGCGATGCCGATGGCCGCACCAATGGCCGGGATGAAACTCATCATGGCCTTGATGGCGGAGAGGGTCTGAGGGGTCTGGACGTCCAGGCCCTTGTCGTACCCGAAGGCACCGAGGATAGCCAGCAGGAGGAAACCGCCGATGGCCCCGCCGAACTTCTGCGCCATGGAAGACGAGGAGAAGATGAGGCCGGTGGAGGAAGCTCCGTGCTTGAGCTCGGAATAGTCGGCCACGTCGGCGAACATGCTCCAGGTAAGCGGAGCCGCCACGCCGAAGGCCAGGGAGATGACCACCTGCAGGGCCAGCAGCATCCAGACGCCGGCGGCGGAATGTACGGGGATAAACCATACGGCGCAGCTGAACAGGATGACGGCCACCAGCGAGCCGATGAAGGTATCCCGCTTGCCGAACTTCTCGGAGAGGGCGACGGAGAACGTGACACCGATCATCTGGCCGATCTCACCGATGGTGAGGTAGATGGCGCAGGTAAGGAATATACTGGTATCCAGGATATTGGCGAAATAGTAGGCCGCAGCGCCGCCGCGGATGGAACCGCACAGCAGCTGGCCGATGGAAGCGCCCAGCAGGAGCCACCAGGGACCGTTCTTGCCGAGAGCCTTGAGGTCTTCCTTGATGGAGGACATGCCCTGGCCTTCCTTCTTCTCCACCTTCACATGCTCGCGGGTGAGCAGGAAGCAGCCGAAGAAGAGCACGGCGCACATCGCAGCCACCACGGCCACGACCAGCGTCCACTGCATGGGATCTGCGTCACCGACACCGCGGATGAGCTTGCCGGCGGAATTCTGCGTCCCGATCACGGACTTCTCGAACAGCCAGAAGATACCCATGGCGATGAAACTGCCGATGTAGGCGAAGAACATGCGGAAGCTGGAGAAGACGCTCTTTTCGCGGGAGTCGTCCGTCATCACGCCCAGCATGGCGCCGTAGGGTACGTTCACCGCCGTGTAGGCCGTCATCATGAGGATGTACATGAGGTAGGCGTACACGTGCTTGACGCTGTAGGAGGCATCCGGCACATAGAAGGAAAGGATGCCGATGAGCGCGAACGGGATAGCCATCCACAGAAGGTAGGGCCGATACTTACCCCACTTGGTATCCGTACGGTCTGCGATCAGGCCCATCACAGGGTCTGAGAGGGCGTCGTAAAGCTTGGTCACCAGCAGCAGGGTAGCCGCATGGGCCGGCTTCAGGCCGAAGACGTCGGAGTAGAAGATGGGAAGGTAGTAGGAAAAGATTTTCCAGAACATGGAAGAAGCGAAATCTCCCAGTCCATAGCCTACTTTCTCGGATAGTTTTGCTGACATTAAAAGCGGTGTTGGTTAACAGCCCAAAGATACGAAAAAACTACAAGACGGACAATACCTGGAGGCACATTCTGGTGTTATGATAAGGACATTTCCAGAAGCCTGCCTTGGGCTGGGAAAGGTCGCGGGAACCATCCGGCAGGATCGCCCACCACCACTCGCCGGAAAGGCCGTCCACGAGGTGCTCGCGGATGTAGCCCCAGGCGGCCACGGCACGGTCCCAGGCGGCTGCGTCGGCGTGGTATTTCCACAGCCAGAGGTTGCCCACCACGGTCTCGGCCTGGACCCACCACTGACGGGAGTCGTCGAAGTGGCCGTCAGGCAGTTTTTCGTAACGCATGGAGCCGTCGGGCAGCAGGCCCTCGTTGCCGGCATCGGCCAGCTTGCGGGCCCAGGGGCGGACGCGGTTCACCACGGCGGCATCCCGCAGGGCGAAGGCGCTCTCCAGCGCCAGCCAGGAAGTCTCGATGTCATGGCCGTAGGAAACGGCGCCGGGGATGACGGTCCAGTCCCGCTTGAAATACAGCTGCAGATGTCCGTCCGGTCCCAGGACCTTCTCCCCTACGATGTCCAGCAGTTTTTCCAACGCCTCCTTCAGGCCTTCGTCGGGCCACACCTGGTACAGGTTAGAGTAGGCTTCCAGGATGTGCAGGTGGGAGTTCATGGTCTTTTCAGCGTTGATGTCGCGGGCGCTCAGGGACATGTCCTCCAGCGGGGAGAAATCCCGCGAGAGCGCCTCGATGTAGCCGCCGTTCTGCTTGTCGGCAAAGTAGGTCTCCACCACCTTGTACAGGTTGATGGCGTTTTTCAAGGCGTCTTCGTCACCGCTCACCTTATAGAGTTCGGACAAGCCGTAGATGGCGAAACCCTGGGCATAGAGCTGTTTCTTGCTGTCCAGGCGCTCCCCTTCCGCGGTGACGCTCCAATAGACGCCGCCGTATTTGTGGTCGCAGAAGTGGTCCAGGAACCAGTCGCGGGCATGCACGGCCGCCACCAGGTATTCGGTCTTCTGCAGCTGGCCGTATGCGGCGGCGAAGCTCCAGATGAGGCGGGCGTTCAGGATGACGCCGCGGGGGGCGTCGTAAAAGACGGAGCCGTCGGCGGCGACCTCTCCGTAGAAGCCGCCGCGAGGGTCTTTCAGTTTAAGCCAGTAAGGGAGGATGTTGGAGGTCAGGTTTTCCCTGACCTCCTCGAAAAACAGCTCGGTATCGGTATTCATATCAACTAGCGGTTAGGTGTATCCCAGATGTAGGTTTCCGTGCAGCGGACCAGCTGGCCCAGGCCGCCGCAGGAGATGCGGAACTCGCCTGCTTCCAGCCGCCAGCGACCGTCGGCACCCACGAAGGCCAGCTCGGAGGCGGGCAGCTCGAAGGTAACGGTCTTGGTTTCACCGGGCTCCAGGGCCACTTTCTCGAAACCGCGCAGACGCTTCACGTCAGGAATGAGGGAAGCGACCAGGTCGGAGCTGTACAGCAGCACCGATTCCTTGCCGGCGCGCTTGCCGGTGTTGGTCACGTCCACGGAGACTTTCAGGACGTCGCCGTTCTTGAAGGTATCGGCCGCAACCTTGAAGTTGGTATAGGCGTAGGACGTGTAGCTGAGGCCATGGCCGAAGGGCCACTGGACGTCCATGATGGCGTCGTAGTTATAGGAGCCTTCCATGGTCTCGCGGTGCTCGGACACCTTGTAGTCGTAGGTGTGGAGGGCGGCGGTATGCTTGGAATACGTGAAGGGCAGCTTGCCGGAGAAGTTCTCGTCGCCGGAAAGGAGGGCTGCCAGGGCGTCGCCGCCGTAGTTGGAGGGCAGCATCACGTCCACGACGGCGGCGGCCAGGGGCTCGATGTCACCGATAAGACGGGGACGGCCTTCGTTCAGGATCAGCACGATGGGCTTGCCCAGACCGGCGAGCTCCTTCACCAGCTTCTTCTGGCCGGCGGAGAGATTCAGGTCGTCGTCGTTGCCGGGGGTTTCGCAGTAGGAGTTCTCGCCGACGCAGGCTACGATGACATCGGCCTTGCGGGCGACGGCCACGGCCCTTGCGATGCCGGAGGCATCCTCGTACTGCCAGGCCATGGGCGTTTCGTTATACACCACGCCGGGCTCGTAGGTCACGTACGGGAAACGGGCCTGAAGCGCTTCCAGGATGGTATTGTACTGGGGAACGTAGTTGTCGGCGTTGCCCTGCCAGGTATAGCTCCAGCCGCCGTTGAGGGCGCGCAGGCTGTTGGCGTTGGGGCCGGTAACGAAGATCTTCTTGTGCTCGGGCAGCGGCAGGATGCCGTTGTTCTTCAGGAGCACCTCGGATTCGAGGGCGGCGGCATAGGACTCGCGGGCGAACTGCTCCGAGGCGAACTCGGAATACTCATGTTCCCAGAGCGGGTTCTCGAACAGGCCCAGACGGACCTTCAGGCGCAGGACGCGGCGGACGGCGTCGTTCAGGCGGGCCTCGGAGATCTTACCCTCCTTCACCAGTTCGATGATGGCGGTGCAGCACTCGGGATCGTAAGGGTCCATAATCATGTCGATGCCGGCGTTGATACCCAGGGCCACGGCTTCCTTCTTGTCGGCGGCCACGTGGTCACGGACGTAGAGGTTGTCGATATCGGCCCAGTCGGTTACCAGCATACCGTCCCAGTTCAGCTGCTCCTTCACCCAGCCGGACAGCAGCAGGGCGTTGGCGTGGGTGGGGATGCCGTTGATGGAGGCGGAGTTCACCATCGCGGTGAGGGCGCCGGCGCGGAAGCAAGCCAGGAAGGGCGCGAAGAACTTCTCGCGCAGGTCGTTTTCGGCGATGTAGGCCGGCGTGCGGTCCTTGCCGGTGGCCGGGACACCGTACCCCATGAAGTGCTTGATGGAGACGGCGACATGCTCCTGGTCGATATGGTTGGGATCCTCACCCTGCAGGGCGATGGTCTCCTCGCGGGCCATTTCGGCCTGGAGATAGGGATCTTCGCCGAAGCTCTCCCAGAGACGGGGCCAGCGGGGATCGCGGCCCAGGTCCATCACCGGGGAGAACACCCAGGGCACCTGGGAGGCGCGGGTCTCATAGGCCATGGCGCGGCCCATCTGACGGGCGAACGTACGGTTGAAGGTAGCGGCCAGGTTGATCTCCTGCGGGTACAGGGAGCCCTCGCTGATGTACGAGGCTCCGTGGATCATGTCCAGGCCATAGATGCAGGGAATGCCGATGGCTTCCATGGATTTCTCCTGGATCTGGCGGACCATGGCGGCGGTCTCCTCCAGCGTGTGCGCAGCATCGTGCATCACGTTCAGGATGGAGCCGACCTTATACTGGCCGATAATCTTGTCCAGCTTGGCGGGATCGATGGCCTCGCGGGTCTCATCTTCCAGCGTGGAGATGTTCAGCTGAACCAGCTGGCCGGCCTTCTCTTCCAGGGTCATTTTCTTCAGCACACTCTCGACCTTGGCCTCGACGGCCTTGTCGGAGGGAATGGCGGGCGCAGTCTTGGGCGCGTTACAGGAACAAACAGCAGATAACATCACAAGGGGGATTAGGTATGTTTTCATATAGTACAGTATTACAATCCAATTCTATCGGGAGAACCGTCATAGACGACGTTCATCGCTCCGTTTCCGTCCGGGTCGTAGGCGTGCGGATTCTCGGGGTCCACCACGCAGACGCGGAACGTACGGGTCTTCAGCATACCGGGGAAACTGCCTTTGCGGCGGCCGATATGCAGAGCGCGGGAATCGTCGTCCCAGTACAGGTCGATGGTGCTGAACCGGCCCTTCTCATAGGCATAGGAGACACCGTCGTCCTCATACAGGGTAAAGCGGGCGTCGGCGCCGGCGAAGACCACCAGCAGGATCTCGTCGGCCGGCTTTTCATCGGCATATTCGATGGTCGGGCCGATCGGAATGATGCTGCCGGCTTTCACGAACAGCGGCATGCGCTCGTAAGGGGCGTCCACGGTAATGCGGTAGCTGCCGGGATAGTAGGTCCCTTCGTAGAAGTCGTACCAACCGCCGGCGGGCAGATAGACGCTGCGGGAGCGCGCGCCGTACTCATACACCGGGCAGGGCATCAGGGACGGGCCGAAGAGCCACTGGTCGGAGAGGTCGCGCACCAGCGGGTCGTTCGGGTAATCCATCGGCAGGCCGCGCATGAGGGTGTAGTCCTCGAAGTGGACGGCGGCGGCCAGGGAATATAGATAAGGCATGAGGCGGTAACGCAGCTGCATGTACCACAGGATGCTCTCGTAGGCAGGAGTGCCTTCCGGAGCGATATTCCACAGTTCGCGGCGGGGATACTGGCCATGGGTGCGGAACAGCGGCACGAAGGTGCCGAACTGGTGCCAGCGGGTCTGCAGTTCCCGCCACTCTTCGATGTTTGCGGGGTCGTAGAACTTGCTCATCACGGAGAAGCCGCCGATGTCCATTCCCCAGAACGGAATGCCGCTCATGGAGTAGTTCAGGCCGGCCGCCATCTGCATGCGCATGTCGGTCCAGGTGGTGCCGATGTCACCGCTCCAGGAAGCGGTGCTGTAGCGCTGCAGGCCGCCGAAGCCGTTGCGCGTAAGCAGGAACACCCGCTTGTCGGGATCCACGCTGCGCTGGCCTTCGTAGATGGCCTGGGCGTTCACCAGTGCGTAAGCGTTCAGGTATTCGGTGCTGGAGCCCAGGGCATTGGGTTCCAGGAGATACTTCATATAATCCAGGGGCAGACAGTCGCGCAGGTTCGGTTCGCTGGCATCCATCCACCAAGCGTCGATCTTCCTGCCATAACGGGAATAGAGGCTCTCGTCCATCTGCTGCCAGAACATCTTCCGGCCGCCGGGAGCATAGGCATCGTAGAAACTCTGCCTGTGACCCAGCCAGTCCACGAGGCTGTCCTTTTCGGCGTTGGTGTAGGCATAACCGGCCTCTTTGAGCTGCTTGTAATGTTCCGTGTTTGTGTAGAACTTGGGCCACACGGAGATCATGAAGTGCGCGCTCATGTCGTGCACGGCGTCCAGCATCTTTTCCGGATCGGGGTAGCGTTCGGGGTCGAACTCATGGCTTCCCCACTGGTCTTCCAGCCAGTACTGCCAGTCCTGGACGATGTTGTCCACGGGAATATGGCGCAGGCGCATCTCGCGCAGGGTTTCCACCAGATCCTCCTGGGTGGAGTAACGCTCGCGGCTCTGCCAGAAGCCCAGCGCCCATTTGGGCATCACCTGGGCCTTGCCGGTGAGCTGGCGGTATCCCCTGATGACGCCGTCATAGTTCTCCCCTGCCATGAAGTAATAATCGGCCTGGGGTTCATACTCGCTCCAATAGGTGAGGCGGGCCTCCTGTTCGGGGCTTTCCAGCGGGGCGACGCGAAGGCCGATGTAGGATACGTCGCCGTCCGGCTCCCACTCGATGTGGACCGGTGTCGGGACGCCCTTCTCCAGGTGAACGGTGAACTTGTAGCTGTTGGGGTTCCAGGCCGGACGCCAGCGGCGGCTCATCACTTCCTCGTTCCCCACCACCGTGCGCTGGAAGCCGGCGTAGTACTGGATAAAGTGGTAGTCACCGGTTTCGCGGGCGGTGACGGTGCCGTCATACTGGACCTTGGAGCCGGCGAGACGGATCTTCGGGAGGTTCTTGATAGCCCACTCGTTCTCGTAGAATAGGCTGTCTTCCTTCTGTACCAAAGCGGTGCCGAAGGCGGGTTTGTAGGTTCCCTTCAGCTGCAGGTCGAAGACCTCTCCCAACTGGCGGTACGGCTCCGAGGAGCCCCAGCGGCTCAGGGAGTAGGCGTCGAACAGCAGGCCGTAGCCCTTGTTCGAGACCACCATCGGCACGCTGATTTTGGTGTTGTACTGGTAGAGTTCTTCGCGGCGGCCCTTATGGTCGAACTCCCCTGCCTGGTGCTGTCCAAGGCCGTAAAACGCTTCTTCGTCGGAAGAAGCGTAACTGACGGTGGTGCTCCAGGCCGCACCGTTGGGCACAAAAGAGGCATGGCCGTCCACGGCGAGCGGGGTACCATCGGCCTTGTAAAATCCTATTCCGCCATCCATTTTGGAGACCTTCACGCAGAGGGCCTCCGTTGTCACGGTGACGCTGTCCTCCACGGTCTTCACCGCATACTCCGCGCCTCCTTTCTGAGGCAGGACCATGAGGCTTTCGCGATCGCGGAACTTGCCGTCCGGGGTCACGCTCACGCGGACAATCTCCGGGCTGACGACCTGCAGGCGCACGGCCGTACCGGCGGCGGTTTTCACCGTCACCTCACCCTTCTGGCATGCGAGCAGCGACAGAAGGAGGGCGGCCGTTCCCAAGGATTTTATACGCATAGACATAAATATTACTGATTACCGTCAATCAATTTGTTCAGGGTTTCCACGGAAAGGCCGGTGCGCAGCCCGTCCTTCGGGGTGTTCATGCAGTAGTCCACCAGGCGGTCCACCGTGGAGGTGGCCACGTGCATGCGGGTGTCGGAGGATGCATAGTAGATGAAGACCGAGCCGTCTTCGTCGGCGATCCATCCGTTGGAGAAGAGGACGTTCATCACGTCGCCGATGTACTCGCCGCCTTCGGGGGCCATGAAGAAGCCGCCGGGCTCGGCGATGACGCGGGTGGGATCGTCCAGGGCCGTCATGTACAGGTACAGGACATAGCGCAGGCCGCTGGCGCAGCCGCGGACACCGTGGGCCAGGTGCAGCCAGCCCTTGGGCGTCTTGATGGGGTGCGGGCCTTCGCCGTTCTTGACCTCCTTGATGGTGTGGTAGTGGCGGCTGTTGATGATCTTTTCCTCGCCGATGACCGCGTGTTCCATGCTGTCCACCAGGGCCCAGCCGATACCGCCGCCGTTACCGGCGTCGATGAAGCCGTCCTGCGGGCGGGTGTAGAGGGCATATTTGCCGTTCACGAACTCCGGGTGCAGGACCACATTGCGCTGCTGGCTCTGGGACTGGATGTCCGGCAGGCGCTCCCAGTTCACCAGGTCTTTGGTGCGGGCCACGCCGGCGGCGGCCGTGGCGGCGGAGAGGTCACCCTCGGCCGTATGGTCCTTGCGCTCCACGCAGAAGATGCCGTAGATCCAGCCGTCCTCGTGGGCGGTCAGGCGCATGTCATAGACATTCGTGGCGGGTTCTCCCCACTCGGGCATGGTGATGGGACGGGGCCAGAACTTGAAGTTGTCCACGCCGTTCGGGCTCTCGGCCACGGCGAAGAAGGACTTGCGGTCGTTGCCTTCCACGCGGACCACCAGCACGTACTTGCCGTTCCACTTGATGGCGCCGGAGTTCATGGTCGCATGGACGCCGATACGCTCCATCAGGTAGGGGTTGCGCTGCTTGTTGAAGTCGTAGCGCCACTCCAGCGGGGCATGTTCCGCCGTAACGACGGGATTCTCGTAACGTTCGTAAACGCCGTTCCCCTCGATGGGGTAATTCTTTTTCTCGATCAGCTGACCGTGGCAATGCTTGAGCCAGGTCAGGCGTTCCTCATAGTTCATATCTCTTCTAATCTAACAGTACGATGTTCTCTTTTGCTGCAAAAATCTTGAAGTCTTCCTCTCCGGCGTAGCCTTCCCAGGGGCCGTAGAAGTGACCGGGTTTGTCATGGGCGTTGCGCCAGGTAAGGACATAGGAAACAGGATAGTCCTTGAGGGCCGGGTACAGCACCTCGCTCCACCAATTGTTGTCCGGGATGCCTTCCAGGCCGGTTTCGCTGAGGGCGATGAGCTTGTTATGCGCGACGCCCATCTCGGCCATCTTGCCCAGCATGTCGCTGATGACGCCGGCGAAGCGCTCGCCGCTACCCTTGATCCCGTCCGGGCCGATGAATTCGTAGAAATCGGCCCCGAGGATATCCACGTACTCGTCTCCGGGGTAACGTTCCATGTAGCTTTCCTTGGTGAAGGGCCCGTTCGGGGAATAGCACCAGAGGAGGTTGGTAAGGCCGCACTCCTGCACGAAGTACTCCCAGGTCATGCGGAACAGGGCCTTGTACTCGTCCACGGTGCATACGTTCTGGCACCACCAGAACCAGTTGCCGCTGTTCTCGTGCCAGGGACGGAAGATGACGGCGACGTCGCCGAGGGATTCGATAAAGTCGGCCCCGCGCTGGAGCCAGACCATGAATTCGTCATGCTTTTCTCCGCCGGGGAGGATGGATTTCACCACCTGGTCGGAGGAGACGTCCCAGGCGTCGCCGCCGGTGATGATGTTGTCCGGGTGCCAGGAGAAGGTGACCATGCCGCCGCGTTCAATCTGCGCGAGGGCGGCCTTGCGGATCAGGCCGAAGGGCACGCCGTCCAGGTTCTTATCGGCCCCATGCTCGATGTCTCCGAGGTCGAAGCCGACCATGGCGGGATACTTTCCGGCGACGGCTTTCACGTCCGAGCGTTCCAGGGCGTCGGTTTCCCAGTCTTCCACGCACCAGGCATGACCGTAGGCGAGGTCGTCCTGATGGGCATAGGCGATCTTCCCTTCGGCGACTAAGGTATTCAGGCGGCCGACCAGCTGCTCACGGGGAGTCTCGGCGGGCTTGGTGCCACAGGCCACGCAGGCCAGGGCGGTGAACAGAAGCATCTTTTTCATCAGAATTTAGGGGCTGAATCGTAAACGGACTGAAGGGTGTAAGTGGCGGACTCGGTGTTCCAGGCTTTGACCATGGCCTTCACGGGGGCTTCGCCGCTGGTCATGTAGGCGCCCGTACCGTGGTTGATGTAGGGATGGTGTTCCTGGCCGGCACCCTCGGCGCCGTTGTCCCAGAGGAAAGCGGAGATGCCGAAAGTCTTGGCGCACTTCACAAAATACTCGAAATAATACAGGTAGTAGGCCCAGGCCTTGGCGTCGCTCTTGTTTCTCATGGAGCAGCCGAACTCGCCCATGTAAACAGGGATGTTCTTGGCGATGTAGTTGGTATAGATACCGTTGAACAGGGTCTTGATCTCTTCTTCTCCGTTGGGGAAGCTCTTGCCGGTATGGCCCCAGTCTGCCGGGGGCGTCCAGAGGCGGTCACCGGACTTGTCCTTGTCCTGACGGATGGTGAAGTCGTAGGGATCGTAGCAGTGGAAGGCCAGCATGGTCTTGTGGGCCGTGTCTTCCGGGACGGTCAGATACCGCAGGAAGTTGGGACTGGCGGCATAACCGGGCACGGCCAGCCAGCGGGTTGCGTTGTTGCCGCCCGTAGCGCGCACGGCGTTCACGAACACCTGGTTCCACTCGTTGATGACGTTGCACTTCTTCTCCGTGTTGGTGCTGGAGTACCACTGATCCCCGTAGATGAGTTCGTTGAAGGACTCCATCATCAGGAAGTCGCCCTTATCCTTGAACTTGTTGGCGATCTGGGTCCAGACGGCCTTGATTTCGGCTTTTACCTTCTCATTGGTAGTGGCATTGTCCACGGCGCCCCTGAGGTCCTGCCAGTGGTGGCCGTCGTTTTCTCCGTGGTCTTCGTCATGGTGGGTGTTGATGATGACGTTCAGGCCGGCGGCTTCGGCATAGCCTACCACCTCATACACGCGGTTGAGCCAGGCATCGTCCAGGGTGTAGTCCGGAGCGTCTCCGATATGGCCCATCCACGTGATAGGGATACGTACGCTGGAGAAACCCTTGGCCTTGAGGCCGGTGAAGGTGGCCTGCGTGGCGGGGATACCGCCCCAGGCCGTCTCGCTGGCGACACCGTTGGCATAAGCGTCAAAATGGTTACCCATGTTCCAGCCCAGACCCAGTTCCCTCATGCGGGCGACGGCCGCATTGTCCGGCAGTTCGGGATCCTTGACGACCTCCTTGGCAGCCTGGGAAACCGTGATGGTCTTGTTCTCGGCGCCTTTGCTGGAGACGGTGATCTCTGCGCTGCGGGACACGTATTTTTCGTTGGCCGCCACCTTGACGGTAACGGTGAGCGCATAGTTCTTATAAATACCTTTTTCCGAGAAACTGAGCCAGGATTTGGCCGATGAAGGGATCTGGACGGTAGGACGTCCGGGGGCCTGGATCACGATATCCTGTTCCACGCCCTCGGCCGGAGCATTCACGGTAGAGGCATCCAGGATGATGGCCGTAGGAGCTACGGGACCCGGTTCCGGGGTCTCACCGCCGCTCTTTCCGCAGCAGCAGGCCAGGGAAACCAGGAAAAGGAAAAATGGACTATACTTTCTCATAGCTATTCGGTATAAAAATGGGAACCCGGAGGGACGGTCAGGCCCCTCCGGATTAAAATCTACTTCAGAATTACAGCGGTAAGGGTATAACCCTGTCCGGTGATCACAAGACCTCCATTGGATACCATCTCGGTAATCATATCGGCCGTGAGCTCCACCTCCAGTTTATCGCCATCCGGCTTGTAGGGATCCTCTGTTCCAGGAAGAGCTGCCCAGTTGCCATTGCCCAGACGAATCTGGACTTCGTCGGCAGTGCGCTGGAACTCGAGACACAGCGTAGTACCTGCGCTCACCTTGGACCAGTCGTATTGACCCCAGGAAAGAGCGCCCAGAGATTTGTGCTTCTCATCACTGCTGCCCCAATCAACAGCATGACTTCCTTCCCAGATGGTTTCTCCAACAGCGCCGAAGTGAATGACGGATGCTCCGGTTACGATAATGGAACCACCCTGAACTACCAGGACGCCGCCCCATCCACCGACAGAGGTAAGAACACCGATATTGGCATCCGTTACCTCGAATTCGCAATATCCGACAGAAGGATCGGTGTTTTCGGACGTGGCTTTGAATAGCTGTCCATCCCAGTGACCGCCAAAGATTTCCAGCCACCAGCCATTGCCCGTGGTGTTGAAATACACGCGGATGAGATCCCCAACCTGCAGTTTGCCAGCCAGGCCGCCGTCGGCTCCCAGGTAAGGCTGGGCGCCACCGGAGAGGTCTTCATTGCCTTCCCAGAAGAAGGTCTCCGTGAAGGGAGCCGTTACCTCGAAGGGGATAGGCCAGGTGAGTTCGGTGCCGTCTACCAGCACCAGATCCAGACGATAGACACCGGGACCTACCTTCTCGGGAAGCATGAAGCTCATGGCGTCATCGGCACGGACGGCGAAATCGGTCACCTTCTGACCCTTGACATAGACCTTCTCGATCTGGAGGAGCTTGCTGCCGGTCAGGGAGACACTCTTGCCCATGGCAAAGCTGGGGGCGTCAAACTGGATGGAAACGGCCATCTTGTAGGTAACCACAATTTCATCGGTCGCGGTCTCGTAACCGGCTTCCGAGGTAAAGATGATGGGACCGGTGTAGGCCTGTTCGGGCAGGGCGACCTTCACGATTACCTCCTGCGCCTCATTATTGGACACGGTGAATTCGCAGTCGATGAAGCCCTGCTTCTTGTCGCCCATCTTCACGGATTTTACAAGGTCGAGGTCCGCGCCTTCCACGATAACCTCCGTTTCACCAGCCACGTAGGGATCAAAGGTTTCCCAAGCCAGGATTTCGGGTTTCACTACGGTGATGTCTTCGCTGGAAACCTGCTTGCCGGAGTCAAGGGTAACCACAACGGAGCCATCCTTGGCAGCAGCAGGAAGGGTGGTCGTAATCTTTCCGTCAGCGAACGACCATTCGGCCTCTGCATTCGGGAAGTCCACCTTGGTCACGAGATCCAGGTCGGTGCCGGTGATTTCCACCTTGCAGCCCGCCTTGAAGCGGCTGTCTTCGGCCAGGGACTTCACGGCCAGGTTCTTGACGCTCACGGTCTCGATCTCGCCGGCTTCGAACTCCTTCCCGGCGAAGGAAGTGAGGACGATGTTACCGTCAGAAGCCTTGGCAGGCAGATTGAAGGTAATGGTCTTGCCATCTTCGGCCACGGTGAAGGCGACTTCGGCCACCTGAGGGACGGCCACGTTCTGGATCATGTCCAGATGGGCGCCGGAGACGGTGATGACGTCACCACTCTTATAGGTAGCCTTGGCGGCCTTGGTCACCGTGGGATCGCCCACCGTGAGGTCTTCGGTATAGATGTGGTTGGGGATGGAACTTGCATCGGTCACTTCATTCACGTCGGAGAGGATGACCGGACCGGTAATGGCATTGGCCGGGACGACCACTTTCAGTTCGTGACGGGACTGGCTTTCGAAATCCACGGCATAGGCGTCTTCACCGGAGAAGATCACCTCTTTCACATCATTGAGGTATTCACCCTTGATGGTAAGGACATCTCCGGAGAGGACTGTCTTGGGTGCGATGGACTCCACCTCGATGGGCTCGGAGTAGGAAAGGTCGGAGAAGGAAGTGAACTTGCGACCATCCTTGACATTGAGGACGACCTTGCCCACCTCGGGGCCTTCCAGGGGAACAATAACCTCCAGGGTGTCCAGTTTGGCACCCTTGGAGAGCTTGACAAATTCAGTGACCTCGATGTCGCCGGCGAAATTCACGGCGCTCACCTGGTCCAGGTTCCGGCCATAGATGCGGAGGGCACCGCCGCGCATAACCGGGTTAGGGGCCATTCCGCTGAATGCGAAATCTCCACCCATCGGGTCCACATCCACCTCTTTCTTCTGGCAACCGGTGAGGGACACCAGTGCGGCGCAGAGGGAGACGATGATCGAATACTTAAATATCTTTTTCATATGCGCTTCTGATTATTTGATGGGAACGACGCGGACGTTGTCAATCCGGATGATAGGGGTACAAGAAGCCTCGGGGAGATCCAGGCCGCCGTTGCAGATGAAGAACCAAATGCTGGAGAAGCTGTCATCCGTGATCTCCTTGGTGGCAGCGGCACCGCTCCAGCCCTTGTTGGCCTCGGCCAGAGGAATGGTGACAGTGATCCACTTTCCGCCGGTATCGAAGGAACCGGTGGCCTCCCAAGGCATGTAGAAGGCGCGGGGAGCTTCTTCACCGTTCATGTAGTTGTTGTTCTGACCTTTCACCTTGTTACCATAGATATCCGTAGTCTCGGCACCGAAGGTAACCAGGTCCACACCGCCGAACACAATCTGCATGGGCGTGTTCTTCCAGGGATTCTCGGCGGGGATGCTCATCTCGAACTTGAGGGCCTTGTTGGCGTAGCCGGTGAAATCGGCCACGTCGGTCAGACGGGGAGCGCCGGCATAGTTCTCGGGCTCGTTCCAGGTACCGGGCCAGTAAACCAGGGAGTACTGGCTTTCTTCCCAGGAGCCGTCCAGTTCCTTGACACCGTCACCGAACTGGAAGTAACGGCCATTGATACCGAAACCGTCATCGTCCTTACTGGAGTGACCGTTCCAACCATGGTTGTCCAGGCCGGTGAGGCCGTCGAAGTCGAACAGCATGCCGCGGGAATCCTTGTACATGAAGATGGACTGGGCGGTACCGGATGCGGTGGTCACCTTGATCTTACCGGGCTGGGAGCCGGCAGGGACGACCACGTCAAAGGCGTCGCCACTGGCCACAGTCACCTCCACAGGATCGGCGCCAGGGAACTGCACGGTAAGCGGAGCGAAGAGATAGGAACCCTTCACGGTTACAGTCTCACCCACGGGAGCCCATTCGTTGGAAAGGGAGTTGATCCTGGGTGCGGGAGGGAGCACCTTGAAGTCGTACAGGACGACGGAGCTGTCCCGGGTAATCAGATGCATCTTGTTGTCCTCGACCTTGGGAAGGGTCTTGGGGACGGCGACGATCAGGGCGTGGGCCGTAATGTAGCTGGTATTCAGCACGGCCTTCTGGTCGTTGAAATAGATATCGTGTACGCTGGTGAGGTTGTCACCGACGATGCAGATGGTCTCTTCCATGTTGGCCTGAGAGATGATCAGGTCCCGGTCGGCGTAGCGGACGTAGTCCACGGTCGGGAGACCGTCCGTCGGCTTGAAGCGGTCGGGATAATCCACGGAAGTACAGGAGGCCACCAGGGCCAGTCCCATGAGAATACCGAAATATTTAGTCATTGCTTTCATGGATTCAGGAATTAAAAGTCATAGGAGAAAGTTTCACGGACATTCAGGCTGATGGCCTCGGCGGTGGAAGCCACGTGCGGGTTCATGACCACGTCTTCCGTCGGGAAGGGCATGATGAACTGCTCGGGCTTCAGGTCCTTGAGTTCGTTCTCGTCATTGTAAACGATCTTGGACTGGTCCCAGGGATTGGCACCGGGGCCCTTGTACGTACCGTCTGCCATCACATAATCCCTATAGACACCAGTGATGCCATCCCAGTGGGAACGGCGCTGGGCCTTGATTTCGGCGATGACCTCGTCCACCTGGTAGTAGGAACGGCGGACATAGTCATACCAGTTGTCACCTTCCAGGGCAAGCTCCAGACGACGCTCTTTCCAGATGTCGTTGATGGTGACGGAAGGAAGCTGGGAAGCGTGGGCACGGGCGCGTACCTTGTTCACATACTCCAGGGCAGCGGGAGCGTCACCCGTCAGCAGGCTGGCCTCGGCATATACCAGGTAGATGTCAGACAGGCGAAGGATGTGGGTGGGCAGCTGATAGCACATGCGTTCGGCGTTGATGCCCAGGGCAGCCACGTGGTCGGAGCCGCAGCCATACAGATGCTTGGCATACATACCGCCCGTCTGGCAGCACCAGTCGTGGTTGGAACCGTTGGCCTCCAGGCCGGTGGGATAGTAATCCTCGTCGTAATAGAAGCGGTACATGTCAAGGCCGCCCTTGTCCTGCCAGTACTGGGGATACTGGTCGCCGAACATCATGATGGTGGCGTGGCGGCGGTCATCCCTGTCCACACGGAGGGTGGGTTCGATGTCGGCCGATACGCCGAACAGGTCCTGCAGGTACACGCTGGGGCCTTTCCAGTCGCCCCAGGTGTTGGCGAATTCGTCGATACCCAGCATGCTCACGTCGCTCTGGATGGAGTTCTGGGCGGTCCAGATACCGGTGCCGGAGACCCACTGCCAGGAGAAGAGGTTTTCACCGGTCTGCTGGAAGAGGGTGGGGCTCAGACGGAAGACGTCCTCGTAGTTGGGGGTCAGGGTGCGGCCGGAATGCTCGATCACGTCGAAGGCATAGTCCTTGGCCTTTTTGAGGTCGGCCTTGGCCTCGTCGGAGGTGATGGAACCGTTGACACCGGCCTTGGTGAGGTACACCTTGGAGAGGAGAGCCTCGGCGGCATAGTAGTCGATGCGGTTGTACTTGCCGATATTGGGATCCTTCGGGAGGAGTTCCATAGCCTTTTCAAGGGTCATGACCACATATTCGTAAACATCGGCCTTCTTCACCTTGTACTGCTCGTTATAGGTGGCGTCCTTGATGACCTCCGTGTTGTTGTGGATGATGGGGACGTCGCCGAAAGTACGGACCAGCAGGAAATAAGCCATGGCCTTCCAGGCGAGGGCCTCGCCGATGGCCTTGTTCTTCACGGCCTCGCTGGCGGTGCCGGAGGAGTTGCGGATGTTGTTGATGACGGTATTGCACTGGGCGTTGACGGCCCACAGGGAATAGGACATGTTCTTGAGGTCCGGATCCGTACCGTTCACCGTAAGGGTGGTATAAGCGTTCTTGTCCTGGAAAACGTTACCGCACATGGTCTCGGAGCCGTAGATGTAGAAACGGATCACGTCGTACCACGGGGAGTTGTACAGGTAGTTCACGGACTGCTCCACCTGCATGTCGTTCTGATAGTAGTTGGCAGTGGTATAGCTGTCCTCTGCCGGACGGTTCAGGAACTTGGAGCAGGAAGCGGCCGTCAGTACTGCGGCTGCAGCGATAAGCGTATATTTAAAGGTATTTTTCATCTTGCTGTCCTCCATTAGAAAGTAATGTTGACACCGAAGGAGCAGGTCATCGGGGAAGGATAACGGCCGTTATCCACGCCGAAGGTTAGACCGGAAGAATCCT
>JAEEGK010009293.1_pt1 | contig 22995 bp, 17 predicted proteins | sample 8958771 | NCBI WGS metagenome assembly JAEEGK01 (sample SAMN16246547, study PRJNA631951) | gut metagenome | biome: gut microbiome; feature: rumen; material: SC-attached | host: Bos | place: Iran: Karaj | collected 2018-10 | reverse complement strand
ATCCCCAATCCCCAATCCCCAATCCCCATTAAATCCCAAACATTAATTTTTATATATATTTTTTAATATTATACTCGAGATAAAACTAATATTATATATATACTAAATTATTGAATTTTTTTATATTTAAAAAAAATATTTGTTGAATTTTTGACTATATATAAAAAAATAAATAAAAATTTATTTTTTAAAATGAAAAATTTAAATGGTAATCGTGTAAAAAACGCAGGTTCAAACATAATAAATAATACCCAAACACCAGTAATGCAAAAACAAAAAGCTCAAAATATAAATAATAAAAAAAAACCAACATCATCAATGACAAATAATAGAAATAATATAATATATGCTGGAAATGGTTTATGGTGTGAAGCAAAAAAAATTGAAGAAGATAAACCATATGTTTCAATAGTTCCTCAATTAGAAAAAGAAAGAAATGAATTATTATTAGATCCTGAAAAAGAAGCAAATCAAAAATTAATTTCTCAATTAAAATATCAAGTAAAAGAATTAACAACTCAATTACAAAGAGAAATGGCAAAAAGTTATGATGCTGAATTTAGAGCAACACATGCTGAAAATAATAAAAAAAATATTATGGATATGTTTGAAAGTAAAAATCAAGAAAATCAAGAATTAATTGATGAAAAAAATCAAATGGAAAATACAATTAATACTCTTAATGAAGCTTTAAATAATGCTAAAAAAGAAATAATGAGATTAAATGGTTTATTAAATTCAGAAAGTGAAAAAAATAAAGAATTAAATGAACAATTACAAAATTTTATGATTGAAAAAGAAAGAAATAATTATATGAATTCAACAAATATGAATGGATTAAATAAACAAATAGAACAATTAAATAAAGAAAAAGAAAATTTAATGAAAATATTAAATGAAAGGAAAACATTAACTAAAAATGAAGAAAATACAAATAATGAATTTATACAAAATAAATTAAATGAAAAAGATAGAATATTAAAATCAATGGAAACAACAATGAATAAAGCTCTTAATGAAAATGAAGAATTAAAGAAAAAATTATCAACAAGTGAATCAAGTGTAAATAAATTAAATGATATAATATCAAAAAAAAATGATAAAAATAAACAATTAGAAGATAAAATTAAAGGTCTTCAAGAATTTATTGATTCATTTGGAAAAGAAGTTAAATGGAATCAAAATCAAATTGCACAAAAAGAAAATACAGTTAAATTAATGAAAGATAAATTAAAAAAAAAAGATGAAGAAATTGCCAATTTACAAAAAAAAATTGAAGAATTAAATAAAAAAGTTAAAGCTAAAATACAAGTTATTGAAAATAAAAATGAACAAAATAATGATGATAATGAAGAAGGAAAAGAAATTTTAATTCCTGTTAAAGCTAAACCTACTTTATTTGGTCCTGAGAAAAAAGAAAAAGAAAAAGAAAATAAAGGAATTAATTTTTATGATGGAAAAAATAATAAAAAACCATTTTTATTTGGACCTGAAACTTTTAGTCAAGAAGATTATGAATTAGATCAAGTAATTTTTAATTCATAAAACAATATTAAAATTGTTTTTTATTAATATCTATATATTATATTAATTGAAATATATTATAAATTAATTCTAATTTATTTCTATTGAAATTAATTGAAATAAATATTTTAAAATATATTATTCATTTAAATTATTCTATTAAAATAATATAATCTGGATTATTAATTTTACAAATTGGACAATATTTTTGAAAGTTTCTAAAACATAAATAACATAAAACACAATGATTACATCCTTTAAATATTACTTGACTTTTATATTTTTTACATTTTTTACATACATCAATTCCTTCTTCATTAATTTTTATTATTTTGATTTTTTTAGTTAATTTTGAATTAATTTCTTTCCATATACAACACAAAGTAAATGAAATTAATGGAAAAGTAATTAAATATCTATAAGTTTCAAAATTTAATATAGAATCTTTTATATATTGAAGAAAAACATATTTATTCCCATTTATCATAACATAAGGTGAAATAACATAATTTTCATTTTCATATGATACAATATTTTCACCTTTAACTAAAGCAATGATAGAATCTCCAGGTAAAAAGAAATCATATTTATCTCTTAATTGTGTTAATGAATTTGATTTAATTATCTTATAAATATTTTTAAATTTATTAGATAGAAAATAATAACTATTTACCATATAAGAAAAAAAAGTTGATAATTTTTCAGGAAAATATTTATGTGGATTTATTATTGTACATTTAGGTGTATTTATAATCATTGATTTATCTTTGTTGTTAAAATTAAAAAAAGGTGTTTTATAATAAGATGAAAATATTATATTATTAAAAGAATTATAAATTCCTTTCGTTATTGTTACAGGAATTAAAAAATAGTTATCTTTATTTTTTTCATGAGCTATTTTTGTTAAATTAGAAATTTCCATATCTTTAACTTCTTTCAACAAACTCTTTAAATTTTGTATTGAATTTTCAATAAACATCGCGAAATTTAATCCAGAAGAAAAAACTATAAATTTAAGAAAATATTCATTCATTCTTTATTATAAAAAAAAATAATTTTAAAATTTATAATTGATTATTAAAAATATAAATAAAAATTAAATAAATGGAAAACAAAGATGAAATAATTCCATCAGTTAATAGTAGTACATCTCCAAGATCAAAAATATCAGATTTACTTCCAAGTGATATATTAGAAGAAATAGGAGTAACAAAAGTTCATAAAAATCCAAAAGTTTCAGTATCATCAAATAATTTAAAATATGATTCTTTAAATAATGATGATATTAAAGAAATTGGTTTAGTAAATAATAATTATGGTAGTAGTAAATATATTTACCGTTCAAATATGAATGCAATGGAAATTATGAATAATTTCAAAGCAAATAATTATGTTGAATATTTTGGTAAAATTAATAATTATCCTAAATTTAAAAATATTTATCCATCATCACCAAATCAAGTTATTATGATGAATAATCTACAAAATAATAATAATATAAAGATGATTCCAAATATAAATCCAACAAATAATTCTTTAATATATTTTAATAATAATTTAATTGAAGGAGGAATAAGAAGAGTTAATTCTAATAAACTTTTTATTCCTCCAAGAATGGATTATTTAGATAATTTTCCTCAAAATGTAAATAACAATAATATAAATAATTATAATTGTAATTTTTATTGGCCTCAAAATATGAATAATTCAAATAATATTAATATACATAATAATATAAATTGTAATCAAGGATTTATAAAATTTCCAATTAATCATAGTAATTCATCTCAAAATTTACCTCAAGAAAATATTCCTATTCAAATACCAAAAAGTCGTTTTGGACATAGAGGAAGTTCAAATCAAATACCAGTTCAAAATAAAATAATACCAAAAGAAGAATTAATTGATAATAATAAAAAACAATTAAATAATAATATAAATCATTCATCATCTACTTTAATTGATTCTCAAATTGAAAATATCTTTTCACAATATCAATATAATGAAATATTAAATTCAAATCAATCTCATTTATCATATTTATTAGAAAAAATAGGAACTAATTTATTTATTCAAATCATTAAAACACATAAAGGTTCACGTTATTTACAAAAAATATTATCAAATAATCCACCAACACCAAAAGAAATTGAAGTAATAATTTTAATAATTTGTATGAATATTCAAGATATAATTTGTGATTATTATGGAAATTATTTTTTACAAAAATTTTTTCCATATTGTTCCTTAAAACATAGATTACTTCTTTATAAATATATAAAACCAAATTTTTTACAAATAGCAAATGATATATGTGGAAATCATTCACTTCAATGTTTAATTCTTTTTCAAAATTCAAAAGAAGAAGAAAATATAATTAAAGAATGTATTGAAAAACATTTATTTTCATTATCAACTGCACCTAATTCAAGTCATGTTATTCAAAAAATAATAAAAGCAATTAAAGAAAAAGATAGAGAATATATTAATGATTTTATTATTAGTAATTTAATGGAATTATGTTTAGATCCAAATGGTATTTGTGTTGTTAAGGAATTTATAAATGAATCTGTAAGTGAATTTTATATTATGTCTATTATTTCTATTTTTGAAGTAGAAATTAATAAATTAACTTTTAATCAATTTGGTAATTTTGGGATACAAGAAATTATTAAAAAATATGGAGAAACGTATTGTGGAAAAATTATAAATAAATTAGTTGATCATATTATTGTTTTTGCTATGTCAAAATTTTCTTCAAATGTAGTTGATTTTGTAATTGAATATTTAAGTAGGAATAATTTTAAAAAATTTTATATTGTTTTAAAAAATATTTTTTTGAATGAAGAAAATTTTAATGAGTTGATTAATAATAAATTCGGTACTTTTGTTATTGAAAATTCTTTAGAAATAATAAATAAAGTCAATAAGGAATTTTTCAATAATACAAATAAATGTGATGATAATAGTTCAAATAGTAATAGTATGAGTGATGAAGATGATAAAATATCATTTGAGGAATTTTCTGAATTAAAAAATAAAATTTATTCTGTTATACAAAATAATGCAGTAGCAAAGGAGAAAAAGAAAATTATAAAATTAATAAAGATTTAATAATTTTTAAGGATATTTGAATTAAATATAAAATATAAATTAAATTTTTAAACTGAAAAATAGGAATAAGGAAGTATTTATTGATATATTTTTATTATATTTAGTTAATAAATTTTTTGATATATATATATATTTTTAGTATTATTTGCTATTGAAAATGGTTGAATAAAAGGATAATATAAAAGCCAATTTATTAACTAAGTATTTATATAATAAACTTGAAGATAGTAATAATTATTATTATTTATAAAATAAAAAACTAATTAAATAATAAAGAAAATATTGAAAAAATATAATTTTATATCATATATAAAAAATAAAATATATAATTAAACATTGAATAAAAAAAAGAAAACCAAAATGAAATTTATTAAAAATAAAATATATTCAATGAATAAAATTATTTAATATAATAAAAAATATAATTAATTATAATATAATGATGGTTAATAAGAAAATAATTAATTTTAATTATGTATTTTAATAATTTAGAAAATATAATTAAAAATTTCTCAAATATGTAATTAATAATTTAATTGATTATACTTAAAAATAAGTAATCGTTTTATTTAAATATAAAAAATATAAAATATGGACAGTTATAGTATAACATCATCAATAGGAGAAAAAAAAAGATTAGTAATAAAAAATCCAGATGGAAGTTTTATGCATTGTTATAAAGCAGGAGAAAGAGATTCAATTTACCTTCCATTAGAGAAAAAAAAAGATAATAAAGATGATATTGATGCTTTAACAATTTCAGATACTGACTTAGAATTCATAGTAGATAATTATGAACAATTTGATCAAGGAAATATTTTAGAACAATTTGTTTCTATTTTACAAAGAAATATTTATATTTTTACTTGTTTATTAATAATAGAAATGTTATTGACATTTTTCTTAATTTATTTTACATGGAAAAAAAGAGAATCATCAATGAGACTTATTCAAAAATTATATCCTAATTTAAATATGCTTCATGTTAGGAAATTATTTTATATTCTTTTTGGATTAAGTATTATAATAAATATATTCTTTTATCCTATTGGATTTTATTCAATATATGAAAAAAAATTTAAATGGTTAAGTGTTTTCTCAAATATTTCTTTAGTAACTGGAATATTAAATATTTTTGTTGTTTATATCAATATTTTATTTTTAGTTCTTTTTATAATGAGATTAATTCTTTATACTTTTGCAAGATTTATTTGTAATTTACTAATTTCTATTATTGTCTTACCTAAAAAAATGCAAAATAATGATTATGACACATTTTAAATAAAAAAAAATGAAAAAAGTATTAATAAATAATTTCTTGAAAAATGTTTATAAAAATTAATTTTTTTTTAAATAAATTTTTTTTATTTATTGAAAATAAAAAGTATTAAATAATTATTTTAAGATAATTTTCCAATGTGTGGATGTTGTTCATCAAATTCAATGATAGATATAAATAAAAGTAATAGTATAACATCAAATTCCCTAATAACAATAGACAGACATTCAAAAACAAGTGATTATAAAAAAAAATATAAATATATATCAACAATAGGGAATGGATCATTTGGTAAAGTAAGACTGTATATAGATCGAAAATTAAAGTCAATGAAATATGCAATTAAAACAATAAAAAAAGATTTTTTTAACATTCACTCAATTGAAAGTGTAATTAGAGAAATAGAAATTCTTCGTTCATTAGATCATCCAAATATAGTAAAATATTTTGAAACATACGAAGATGATTTTTTTTTACATATAGTAATGGAATATATTCCAGGTGATAATTTATTTAAAATGATTTCAAATAAAAAATATATTCGTTTTACAGAGAAAGATATAAATGAAATATTTTTATTTTTAATGAAAGCAGTATCATTTTTACATCATAATGGTATAGTACATAGAGATATAAAACCAGAAAATATATTATTTTCAGTTCCAGGGAAATATTCATCATTAAAATTAATAGATTTTGGTTTATCAATACCAAGAAATGCAAGAAAGGAAAAATATAGAGTTGGAACACCATATTATATGGCACCTGAAATGATTGATGGTAAATATTATTATAAAAGTGATATGTGGTCAATTGCAGTTATTCTTTTTATTATGGTTACTGGAAGTTTACCTTTTAATGGTCAAACTAAAAATGAAGTTTTTACTCAGATTACTGAAGGTAGATATAATAAAAAAAAATTAAATAAACAAAAATGTTCTAAAGAACTTAAAGATTTAATTAAAAGAGCTTTGATAATTGATCCTTCACAAAGAATTAGTATTGAAGAAGCATTACAACATGATTGGTTTAAATTATTTACTACTAATACTAATGAAGATGTTATTATTAGTCCTGATATTATTAAAGCTTTAAAAGATTTTCAATCACAGAATATTTTACAAAAAGAAGTTTTATATTATTTAGCTAAAATTTCATCAGAAAATGAAATATCAAAATTAAAACAAGCTTTTTCTTTAATTGATAAAGATAATTCTGGTGAAATTGAATATGAAGAAATACCAAAAATTTTTCAAGATTTAGGAATTGAAGCAAGTGAAGAAGAGTTAAAAAATATTTTTGATAGTTTAGATTTTCATAATGATGGTAAAGTTAATTATTCTGAATTTATTGCTGCAACTTTATCTTCTGTTCAATTTGCAGAAGAAGAAAGATTAATTTCTGCTTTTAGATATTTTGATGTTACTGATTGTGGTTATCTTACACTTGATAGTGTTATTGAAGCTTTAAAACAAAATAATGTTATTGTTAATGAAGTTGAATTAGCTAAAATTTTTAAAGATTTAAATAATCAAGGTAAAAAAATTGATTTTAATGAATTTAAAAGAATTTTCTATCAAACTAATAAAGATCATGTTACTTAAAAATGATATGATTTTTTTTTTTTTAAGGAAATATTAATAATGTAATTAATTATTAGAATAAAAGTTATGAGGTTATTTTATTTTTGTTTAACATTATTATATATATAAATTTTTTAAATATATATTATTTAAAATTATATTTTTTTATTTTTTTATTTTAAAAAATAAAATATATTATAAATGGATAGAGGAAGAATAATTGATCAAATTCAAAATACTAATGCTAGATATTATGATATTATTGAAAATGATAGATCTACTGTTAAAAGAATTAATCCTCCTGGAGGAAAAAGTACTTTTAGTTTAGGTTGGGGTTTAGAAGATGATAAAAATAAAAATAATAATAATAATCAAAATTTTCATAATGAACCTAGTAATAATATGGGTAATAGAAATCAAATGAATTTTCAAAATAATAATTTTAATGGTGATAGTAGAATGAATAATAATATGAATGATAATAGACAAAATACAAATATGAATTATTATAATAATCCTCAAAACGTAAATTTGGATTACAACAATCAAAATAATTTTCAACAAAATAATTTTAATAATAATAATTATCCATCTAATAATATGAATAGAAGACAAAATTATCAAAATAACCAACAATTCAATAATAATTATGAACAAAATAATAATTTTAATAATAATTATCAACCCAATAATAATTTTAATAATAATTATCAACCCAATAATAATTTTAATAATAATTTTCAACAAAATAATAATTTTAATAATAATTATCAACCCAAAAATAATTTTAATAACAATAATCAACCCAATAATAATTTTAATAATAATTATCAACCTAATAATAATTTTAATAATAATTATTCACCAAATGATAATTTTAATAATAATTATTCACCAAATGATAATTTTAATTATCAAAATAATAGAGGAGATAATTTTGGAGCTCCTAATTTTGATAATTATAATAATGGAAATAACTATAGGGGAAATAGTAATTTTAACCAAAATAATAATAGAAATATGACTAGAGGAGAAGAATATTTGAATTATATGAATAATAGAAATAAAATGAATAATTTCAATAATAATAATCAAACTTTTAATAATAATTATCAACCCAATTATAATCAAAATAATAATAACTTTAATAATCAAGAAAGGAATAATTTTAATAATCAAAATAGGAATAATAATAATTACCAACAACCATTTAATAATAACAATAATAATTTTAATAATCAAAATAATAATTATCAACAATTTAATAATAATAATTATAACAATCAAAATAATATGAATTATGAACCACAAAATAATCAAAATAATTTTAATAGACAAGATTTTAATAATAATATCCCTGGAAATCAAAATAATCCTCAAGAAGATTTTAAAGGATGTTTTAATAGAAGAGGACAAAATTCAACTAATAATAATCAACAAAAATATAATCCAATTACTTTACAACCAATACAAGATTATTCAAATTTTAATCAAAAAACTCCAACAACAACTAATAATAATCCAAATCAATCATTTAATCCTATTACACAAGAACCTATAAATACACCTAATACAAATAATAATAATAATTTTAACCAAAATAATAATAATAATAATAATCCAAATTTGAATAGAAATTACATTAATAATAATCCTATTTATTAATTCTAATATTACATCATATATTTTATTATTTTTTAAAATATTATTATAAAGATATAATTTTTAATATATTTTTATATTTTATATATTGGAGTTAATAAAAAATTATTTATTTAATTAATGGATAAATTTCAAGAATTGGAATTATTTATTAATTATTTACCAAGGGGACAAGAAAAAGATATAGAAAATACATCAAATAATAATTTAAATAAAAAAAGAAAAAGAAATAAAAAAAAATCAAATAAACAATTTAACCAAGAAAGAAATAATGAAAAAACAAATTTATCTGAAATACAAAAAAAAATTAGGGAAAAAATTGAATCTTTTAATACAAATAAAGGAAAAAGGTCAGAAAAAAAAAGAAAAAAAGAAGAACAAAAATTAAAAGATAAACAAAATAATATCAAAGAAAAAAATGAGAACAAAAAAGTAAAAAATGAAACACCAAAGAAAAGTAAAAAAAAGCAATAAAAAAAAATAATTAAATAAATAAATAAATAATATATTTTTAAAGATTATATAAATTTTTTCCTCAAAAAAAAAAATAAAACAATTCATAAAATGAATAAAGGAAACCAACAACAACAAAATCAAAATGAATTAAACAAAGAAACAGATATGATATCTTCTTTAATTCACGAATATTTATATAAAAAAGAATATAACAAAACATTAGATGTATTTCAAAATGAATTATCAGAAAAAATAAAAAACGAAAAATATTATAGTATGTCATTTAAAGAAATAAACGACTCAATATTAATTAATAGTTTTAATCAAGGAAATAAAATAGAATTTTTCCAACAATGGAATAGAATGATTCCAAATCATATGAAATTAAATGAACCAGCAATAAATAGATTAGATTTTTTTTTAGAAATATATTTTGCAATATTTCCAATTTTAGGTGAAAAAAAAAACATTACTCCTCAGATTCAACAAAAATTAAAGCAAAATATGGAAGATTTTAAAAAATATTTAGATAATAAAGAAATAGAATTATCAAAAACAACAGAATTTTTAGCATATTATGCATTACCGTATGTTCCAAATCCAAGAAATCATCCAAGTTATCAACAATTATTTAAACAAGAATGGGTAAATGGTTTAAAAGAAAAAATAAAAGAATGTATTAGTAATTATTTACCTTCTCCAACTTGTAAATATCCAGTTTTATATGATTTAATGAGTGGAAATGAAGATAATATTAAATTTGATATTAAAAGAAATTATACTGCTCCTTTTGTTAAACCTTCTCAAATTCAAAATAAAGATAATAATAATGTAAGTAATATTGAAAATTCTGAATTAAAAATTGAAAATGCTAAATTAATTGAAGAAATTAAAAAAATTAAAATTAAGGAAGAAAGAAGTAAAAATGCTTTTGTTGATTCACAAAGAACTTGGACTAATTTAGCTACTAATATTATTTCTTGGTCTTTTAATTTAGTTGATATTTATAAAAAAAAAAATAATAATGAAAATAATCCACAAGTTGAAAAAATACAAAAGAGATTAATTAAATATCAAAATTTCCTTAAAAAAAATGCAGAAGAATTAGAAAAAAATAAAAATAATTCAAATATTATGTTTCAAAATGATGAAATGGATACAATTGGAAATAATTCAAAATATGAAGATAGTATAATGAATCAAAATCAAAGTTTAAATCAAAGTTTAAATGGAAATGAAAAAAATTACGAAAAAAATTATGAAAAAAATTATGAAAAAAATTATAAAAAAGAAAACGTAGAACAAATAATAAATCAAAATGATAGAAATATAATAGGAGAATCAATTCAACAAGGAAAAAGTATTCAAATTGATTATGAACCATCTCATTTAATAGATATGAAAAAATTTGTAAATGCATTAAATCACAAAATAAAAGTAGACGATAATAAATTATGGTTTATTTTCAGAGAAATTCGTTTAAGAATTTTCAGAAGAAATGATATTAAATTACGTCAATTAACATTATTTGAAACATTTTATTATGATATATTTGGAACTTTATCAAAATCATCAAATTTACTTCATCAACTTTTATCAAATATAATTTTAAATTTAGAAGTAATGAAATTATTAAATTCAATAGCATCATTAAATAAAGGAAGAAATTATTTATTATCAAAAGAAAATTTAATAGATGACATAGTACAATGTATGATAAATGAAAAAACTGATAGTGAACTTCGTCAAAATTGTTTAGGAGCAATTCAAAAGTTTACTTTAAGAGCAGAGCCTCAAAATAGATTAATTGAATTAAATGTAATACATTATATTGTTGATGTATTTTCAAAACAAGGTGATTCTTTAAGTGATTATACTACTGAATATGGTTTAGCTTTAATTATGAATTTATCTCTTAGAAAAGCAGGAAGAGAAAAATTTGAATCTGTTGCTGAACAAACATTACAAATTTTACTTAAATTTATGGATAAAGATAGTCCACAAGTATTAACTTGTATAAATGGGACTTTATATTCATTATTAAAAAGACAAAAATTTAAAATTGAAGCAATAAAATGTGGTTTAGATAAAAAATTAGAAAATTCAAATTGTTCTAATCCTCAATTACAAAAACAAATATCATATATATTACAAGAATTAAAAAGTAAACCTGAAGAAGAAGAATATGATGAAAATTTTGAAGAAGATATTAATGCAAAAGATGAAGATGAGAATATATATGATGAAAATGCCGATGCAGAATCAGTAAATGATGAAGCATTAGAAGAACATTATAAAATATTAGGTGATTTTATAATAAGAAATAATGATTTAAATAAAATTGAAGAAGATAAAATAATTCAATTTATGAATAGTAATCCATCAATGTGTGAAACTTATATTAATAATTATAAAAGTTTTGTTAGTGTTTCTTCAACTTTAAGACCACAAGATAATAATCGTCCTTTAAGAAGACCAACTACTCCAATGACTAATTCATCTATGACTGGAACTAGTCAATTATTCAATGCTAAAAAAAGCTTAATTAGAACTATTAATAGTAAAAATGATATTCAAGAAGGAGAAGAAATTGATAATAATTATATTCCTGGAGATTCTGCTAAAGCTTTTGAAAAAAGAGATAAAATTCCAAGAACTTTAAATGATTTTAATAATAATAATAATTAGATTATTTGATTTTTTATTAAAAATAAATAAATTATTACTATATATTTTTGTAAATATTTATTATTTTTTTTTTATTATTATTATTATGAAAATTTTTAAAAATATATTTTTTAAAATTTATATAAATTTTTCAAATGGTGGACGAATTTCATGAAAAAAAAGACGATTTGAAAACAACAATAACACCAGAAGAAGTAATTCAACAAATAAAAGAAAAATTACCTGAATTAAAAGAAATTGAAGTATTTGGAAATAAATTCAAAAATGTTGAAGTAATTTTTTGGTTATGTATAATATGTTTACCATTAATTTTACTCTTATCTTTTAGAAAAAATGAATTATGGTCTTTATTAAATGTATTTTGGTGTCTTGGAATACTTTATTATCAAATTCATCTTTATTTTCTTAATTATTTAATATATTCAAATTTTGGAAATATTTTATTTCAATTACTTTATGTATTATTTTATATTTGGGATTTAGGAACAGTTTATGAATTAGAAGGAAATACTGGAAAAAGTTATAGAAATTTTTCTTTATTAATGGAATTTATTTTAATTTGTATTGAATTAATTTTACTTGCATTTTTATTAAAAAATGATACTTTAAAAATTGAAGAACCTCAAATTATAAATGAAGAAATAAAAGAAGATATACCTGAAATAGTTTCACCTATTATTCAAACTATTAAACAAAAAAAACCAGATGAAAAACCTACTAGAATATTTCCTAAAGGAAGTGGGGATAATAAAAATTATATTAGAAGAATTGAAGATGATGATGAACCTTAGAATATTGTTTTTGTTATTTAATATTTGTTTTTTTTAATAATTTAATAAAAGATTAAATCTTTTTTTTAAATATTTAATTTTAAAAATATGTAAAAGTTTTTATATTTTTTGAAATTATATAAATTGTTTTTGGTTATTCTTAGGACTTATTTTATTTAATTTTAATTGGATAAAAAGTATATATAAATCATAAAATCAAATTTAATTTTTACAAAATATTAGTTAAACTTCTATTATATGTTTTAATAATAATTATAATTATATTTTATATATCAAAAGTTGTTATATTTAAATTTTATTAAGATTTTTAATATTTTTATATTTTTATGCATAAAAATCTTTCAATTAAAAATTGAATTTTATATATTTAATAGATAAAAATTTAAATAAATATTATAATATTTTATATAAATATTATAAAAATTTTATATAAAAAAATTCGAATAATAAATTTTGTTTAATCATATTTAATAAAAATTAAAAATTATATTTTAATATGAAGAACGAAGAGTCGAAAGAAATAAATAACCAACCCGAAATAATAGAACCATCGAATAAAACACAAAATATATTTAACATCAAAGATGAAAATCAAAAAATAAAAGAACTTGAAAATAAAATAGAACAATTAACACTTAATTTAAAAGAAGAGGAAAATTCCCCAGGAAAATTATCAAACATTGAAGAAAATCAAAGAAAAAATTTTTCTCAAAAACAAACTCCAATAATATATAATATAATAGAAGATGATGGAATGAAAGAAATGAATAAATTAAATTTACAAATTCAATCAAGAGAAAGAGGAAGAGCAAAAACAAATTTTCCTCAAAAAGATATTAAACATACTCCATCATATAATAATCAAAAAAGTTCTGGATCAAATCCAAGTCCATTATATTCATATTATGATGAATATTCAAAATATTTAATTAAATATATTCATTTAGATGAAGAAAATAATCAAAAAGAAAATTTTCAATTTTCTTCAAGTAAAAATGTAAATCCAAATAGAAAAGCAATGATAAATGCAATAAATACTATTACTTCTCCTAAAGGAGATAGTACAAATGAAACTCCAAATTATAATGATTTTAATTTTTTTTCAAGTAATAATAATAATAATAAAAGTCCTGATCCTAATGAAGTTAATAATAATATTAATAATATTAATATTAATAATATTAATGGTGGTAATATTAATAATAATCAATTTAAAATTAAAAATAATAATTTAAATATTAATTATGATCCTAATTTATTTAATAATAATTTTAATTTTCAAAATCTTGGAAATGAAATGAAAATACAAAATTTAAATAATTTAAATAACGGATTAGAACATAATGAAAATCAATTTAATCAATTTCCTAATTTTAATCAAATACTTTTTAATTCTTTTCCATCATCATATCAAAATCAAATGTATTTCCAAAATAATTTGATGTTTAATAAAGAAAATTCAAATAATATGATACAACAACAACAAACTCCAATTACAAAATTAAATCCAGAAGATTTTATTTTTGAAAAATTTGGTAAAAGAGGATGGCAATGTGAAAAATGTAATAACTTTAATTTTGAAAGTAAAAATATAATTTATATAATTATTTTAAAATTAAAATAGCACGTGTTAAATGTAATAGATGTGGAATTGATATGATGCCAAAATTAATAAATAAAAATAGAAGAGATGATAATAATAATTTAGAAGAAAAAAAGAAAAAACCTTTAATAGAAAGAAAAGGTGATTGGTTATGTCCAAAATGTAGAAATTTGAATTTTGCATTTAGATTAATTTGTAATAGATGTCAATTAGCAAAAAGTGAAGCTGAAAAAATGCTTTCATTTCAACAAAATATATCAATTAATGGAAATTTAATTGGAAGAGGATTTAGATTTAATCAACAAAATACACAAAATAATAATAATAATCAAGGATTTAATTTTAATGATTATCAAAATATGAATATGTATAATAATTATTATGCAATTCCTGGGAATAATATTAATAATGTTAAGAATAATATTTTAAATCAAAATATGATAAATTATTTAAATATGAAACCTAATCAAAGACAAATGACAAATCAAATGAATCAATTAAATCAAATGAATTTTACGAATTTTGCACAACAAATGCAAAATAACAATATGAATAATATGGGTAATATGAATAATATGAGTAATATGAATAACATGAGTAATATGAATAATATGAATAACATGAGTAATATGAATAACATGAGTAATATGAATAATATGAATAACATGAGTAATATGAATAATATGAATAACATGAGTAATTTGAAAAATGATGATAAAATAAATCAAAATTTTGAATATCAAATGAATATGAATAAAAATAATAATCAAAGAGAAGATAATAGTTCTGATGAATTTGGGAATGATTATTAAATGTACTTAATTTTAAAGTAAAATAATAATAGTACTAAAAGGTAAAGTAGGAAGTATCAAGTAAAGTGAATGGTGGTATTTAATAAACTAATTAAATCCAAATAAAAAAATAAATAATCTTATAATAGATATATAAAATAAATCATATAAATTTTTTATATATTAATGGATGATTAAAAAAAATAACTACATAGGATAAATATTTTGAAAGTATAGAGTGGTTTCCAAAAATATCAAAAGCTGAATTAAGGAGATTTGATATTATATTTGTATTTGTTAAAAAATTAATTTATTGAGAAGCTAGTTTATCTTATATATATTCTGATTAAATTTTTATTATTTAAAAAATTAAAAAAATATATATTTAACTATCATTATTTGATTGTTATTTTTATAACTAAAAACAATCTAGATTAAAATTTTCTTTATAGCTAGAGCAATGATTGAAAAGAAGATGAATTATTTTTTTATATCTAATATTTATTTATTTTTTCCATTTTAATAAAATTTTTTTTTAATTATTTTTATTTTAAAAAATTTTATAATTTTTATATTTCTTTTTTCTCTTAAAACAAATAATTAAAAGAGAAATTTAAAATAGGTATTAAAAATCAAATAATATAAAAAGAATCTCTTTTAAAAAAAATTATTTTTTCAATATATATCTAAAATTATTCTTATTTAGTTGATTTAATTTTTTTAGTCAAAGCACTAATAATATCTTCTCTTTTAAGAATACATCTATGAGATTGACATTTATAATTACTTCCACAATGATGGAACCAATCACATTTTACTCCATCAGGAGCCCATGCAATTTGATTTTCTTTTGTTCCTTTATAATTACATCTATAATCTTTGCAAACTAAGTTTGCACAACAATAAGATGTTGCATCACAATCTCCCATATATGCTATACATTTTGTTTGAAGTTTTGATGATAATGTAAATGTGAAAAGAAGTAATAAAAGTGAAATGAATAATTTTGACATTTTTATTTAAATTGAATTAATATAGCTGTTTTTTAATTAAAATTGTTATTATTTAATAATTAATTTTTTAGTTTTAAATTATATATTATAACTTATTAATTCAATAATATTAAATTCAAAAATAAATTTATATTGAATAGTTTTGTTAAATCAAAATAATTAATATTTAAAGAAAAAAAGATTTTTATTACTTTAAAAAATAAAAAGAATAATTTATTATTTACAACTTATTTTGATAAAATTATTTTCAGTCTTATTTAATATTTGATTTAGTGATTTTATGATAAAAATTCCATTCTATATTTATTTATATTTATAATTTATAATTAAATTTATATTGTATTATTATTTGAAATATTTTATTGGTAAATAATTATATTAAAAAACACAATTAATAATAGAATATAAAAAAATAAATTATTTATACTAAAAAAAGAAACAGAAAATATATTTTCTCTTTTTATTATAAAATAAAATATATAATATTAAAATTAATCTTTGTATTTTAAAAATTATATTCTAATTTCCAAATTTTATAATTATTTCCTGAAAAAGATATAATTCTATTTCCAAATCTTGTCAATCCATAAATATTATTATACTGATTGGGATTAAATTTTATAAGTAATTGATAATTATCTTTACTATATATGTGAATAATATCTTTAATTCCTCCAACCAAAAAAATTCCTTTATCTTCAATATTTAAAATACAATAGACAATAAAATGATTATTAATTTCTTTAATAATTTCCTTTTTAGAAATACTAATAATATATAAATTTTCTTCATTTAAACTACCAATAATTACTTTATCCTTTTCAATTCTTTCAATTGAATTCCACCAATTACATTTTACATTTACTTTAAAAATAAAATTAAAATTATTATAATTCCAAAAATAAGTTCCACCAAAACCAGAAGTGACTAAAATGTTAATATCATTTAATAATAAAAATGAATAAATAACATTTTTATGACATATTAATGTTTTTAATTGATGATAATTTTGTTTTATTTCTTCCCAAATTTTAACATTTCCATCTTCGGAACATGAAATTAATGTTCCATTTTTAAGATAAAGAACTTTAAAAATTTGAAAATAATGTGCTTCTTTTAAAATTTCTGAACATTGAAATTTTTCTTCTTTTTTATTCCAAAATTTAATACTTTCATCATATGAACATGTAACAAATGAATTTTCATCTTTAATACTTATATTAAAAATACTATGTTCATGTGCATTTGATATATTTTGATATAAACTAAAATCATTATTCCATATTTTAATTGATTTATCTTTTGAAACTGAGATTATTTTGTCTAAAGGTAATATTGATATTTGAAATATTGTATCTGAATGAGCATTTATAGATGATTCTAAATTTAATTTTATTTGAAAATTTTTATCAATTAAATTATTTAGTGTCATTTTTTTGAATAAAAAATATATTTTTTAAATAAATATTATTAAAATAAATTTTTCATTTATACTCCCCTTTTTATAATAGTTTATAATTTTTAAACCTTCAATAACATTTCTAAAAACATTTTTAAAGTATTATATCTTGGTTTTGTATCAATTTCATATTTACCTTCTTCAATTAATTTACAATTATCTTCAATATACTTAACATAATTATACATAATAAAAGGTGAAAATTGTATTCTTTTTTCCAGTTTTAAATCAATCATTACTTGAAAATCTTTTCCAAAATTCAAATAACCAATTAAAGGTCCAATAATAGTTCCTACAATTGCAGAATTAGTATCAGTATCACCACCTTCGTTACATATTTGATTTATAATTATTCTATATTTTGTAATTTTATCTGTTTCTTTAATATCATTAAATTTAATTAAATAATATATTATTAATCTAATTGAATGCATATAATATCCTGCTTGTAATGTAAAATCATATTTAAATTTATTATCTTTAATATCTTTAAAACATTTTTTAATATGTTTACTAATTTCTTTCCCATTTAGATCTTTTGTAAAATCATCTAATGTTAATAATATTTTTAATTGATTAATTATGTCTTCTGGAGTATTTTTAACGATGGCACTTAAAGCCATAAAAATAAAAAGTCCACTTGCTAAATTATTTTCTATATTAGGATGAGTTATCATATTATCAATAATTATTATATTTCTAATTTTTTTATATAAATAATCATATTTTTCTTTTTGTTTACCTTTAATTATTTCATTTACTTCATTTTTATTAATATAATAAAACCAAACAATAATTGGACTTATTCTCATTAAAAAACCATTTGCTTTTGATTTACTATTTTTATTTTTAATTATATCTTTAATTTTATCAAAATAATTAGTTTCTAAATTTTCCATTTTTCCAGATTTTAAAGCAACTGAGATAGTATTTCCAATATCAAATGGTTTTGATTCTAACCACATTTGATAATAAAAATATATATAAGTTGAATTTAAATTTTTTAAATCTGGTAAATCAAATATTGAATAAGCAATTGACATTGCCATTTCAGAATCATCAGTAATTGTTCCTGCTGATTTTCCAAAAATATTTTTAGAATTGAATATTTTTAAACAATTTGATTCATTTTTTTTTTTAAATTCACAATATGAACCTAATGCATCTCCTAAAAATGCTCCATAGATACAAGATAAACAATTATATAAATCTTTATTATTTTCTATATCAATTGAAAATATATTATTTGAAATTTGTTTTTTGTAAGTATAAAAATTAGATAAACAATCTTTTGGAAATTTTATTGGAAAATGGGAAAAAGAATATTTTGGATCTGCGAAAATATCTTTTATTATATCTATATATTTTTCACTTTTTTTTCTACAAATTTCTATTATTTGAGGAATATCATTTTTTTCTTTTTCCATATTTATTTATTTAAATTTATAAAATAGATATTAAAAGAGATTTGAATAACACTTTTTTTTCTCTTTTCAAATAAAAAAATTAATTTATATAATAATAATTAATTTATTTTTTTTTTTCTTTTTACACTTTTTTTTGATGTAAAAATATAGTGAAAAGTAATTAAAATTCTATTTAAAAGTTTATTAGTAAAAAACTTTTCAAAATTTGAGAAAATAAAACATAATAAACATTTGATTAAAATTATTAATTAAAATTATGAGATATAAATAATTAATTAATTTTCAATAATTTTCATTTTATTTTATATATTATATGTATTCAATTAAATAATTTATAACTCAAATAATACCATTTAAAATTTACTTATTCTATAATTAAATATAAAAAAATTATATTTATTTTTTTATAATTTATAAAAACTTTATAATTCTCAGTTTAAATATATAAAAAATAAATAAAAAATATCCTCTATTTATAATTCAAAAAATAAATCAATAATTATTTCTATAATTGAAATGTTGAAAAGAACCAATAATGAAATAGAATATGATATAGATGAAGAAGAAATATTAAAAAGAATAAATATAACAACATTAAATGAAAGAGAAGAAAAATTAGGAAAAAATTTTAAAATATGTTTTTCAGAACAATTAGGAAAAGGAGGATATGGTTATGTATATAAAGGATATAATTTAAAAACACTTGAACCAATTGCAATAAAAGTTAATTCAATAGAATTAAATGAAAATTTTTTAGAAAAAGAATCAAAGATATTATCAATTTTACAAGGAAAAGAAGGAATTCCAAAATTATATAAATATATTTTAGAAGAACAAAAAGAATTTTTATGTATGGAATTATTAGGAAAAAATATTGATGAATTATTTATTGAATTTAATAGACAATTTAATATTTCAACTTCTTTATTTATAGGTTATAATATGTTTTTATTGATACAATATATTCATGAAAAACATATTATACATAGAGATATTAATCCTTGTAATTTCTCAATTGGAGGAAATGAAAATACGAAAAATAAAATATATTTAATTGATTATGGTTGGGCTAAAAAAATTATAAATAATAAAGGAAAACATATTCCTTTTAAAAAAGGAAAACAATTTTTAATTGGAACCGAAAGATTTTGTTCAGTTTATACTCATTTAGGATTTGAACAAAGTAGAAGAGATGATTTAGAAAGTTTATTATATATTATTTCATATTTATTAAAGGGAAATTTACCTTGGTTTGATGTTCATGGTAAAACTAAAAATGATCTTTTTAAAAAAATTATGGATAAAAAAATGGATAAAAATATATGTGAAAGTTTATTTGAAAATTTTAAAGAATTAAATGATATTTTTTCTTATGTAAGAACACTCGATTTTTATGATAAACCTGATTATGATTATATTAACAAAATTTTTATCAATTGCTTAAATATTCATAATATTAAAATCAAGGATTTTGAACTTAAATTTGATAAAAATTATAAAATTAATTTTTAATTTATTCAACATTATAAATATAAATTTATATAATCAAAAAACAAAAAATATATTTTTATTGAATATTACGAATTAAATATTTTTTCTACTTATATAAAGAATTTAAATAACCAATGAATCATCTGTAATTTGTGATGTTTCTGTAATTAAATTTTTAATTTCACTCTCATCAATTACTGGAGTTTTAGTAAAAACATCATTATAAACACAAACTCCAAGAATTAAAATTAAAAATCCTATACATTGTAAAATTCCAATTTTTTCTTGATTTTCTTCTTTATGAATTGGTATAAGGAAAAAAATCCAAATAAATAAAGCAGTTAAATTATATAAAACAATATTTGTTGTAGCATTAGTTACTTTTGTAATAGTAATATAGCAATAATTATAAATTATAAAAAGAAAAAATAGTAATATTACTAAAAATATAATTTGTTTTTCTTCTAATATTTGTCTTATTGCAATATAAAAATTTTCTATGTATAAAGAACCAGTTTCTTTATCTTTAATACATAAAAATTCAATTGATTTTCCAAATTTAATTTGACTAAAAATTAATATTAAAGTAAAAGAAAAAATAGTTCCAAATAAACCTTCAAAACCAATTAATTTAATAGGATGAATAATTCTAGTTTTAAAAATATATTCTTCAGTAATTGCATGTAAAGCAGTAAAAATATTACAAAATATACAACATATAATCCCAACAATTGTTTGAACTAATCCACTAGTTGTTTCAGTATGTTCAAATCTTCTATTTTTATCATTTATTGCACTTAAACTAATGAAAAATAAACCAATTATTAAAAGAAAAACTCCAATAAAATTATTTTGAGAATGAGTATTTTTAAGAAAAAATAAAGAAAGTAAAAAAACACAAATTGTATTTCCTCCATCAAACATAGTAGTAATACTAGCAGGAAGGTTTTCATATGATAACATACCAAAAAATGAAGAAAATAAGTCAAAAATTGCTGGAATTGTAAAAATATAAAGTTTAGGTTTCAATTTTGTTATACTTTCTTCTTTTGGGATTGATTCTTCATCTTCTTTTTGAAAACAATATTTATATGTTAATATTCCTGTTGTTTCTGATAAAAATAATACAAAACTATACATAAATGGATGTTTAAATTTTGTTCCATAACTTTTTATTGATTGAAGTATTTTTGCAGTTATTCCTATTACAGATCCTGTAAAGACAAATAAGGAATAAAGAATTGGTTTATTTTCAAAGATCAACATTTTTTAAATAATTAATAATTTTTAAAGTATTATTTTTAATTTTTTTATTTTATTAATTAAAATAAAAATTTTTTTATCATAATATTAAATTAGATATAATATCAAGTTTATAATATTAGTAATAAAATAAATTACTATTATACCATTATATATTATCTTTTAATTTAAAATAAAATATCTATTTATATTAAGTTTAAATTTAGAAAAAAATATTTTTGATTTATTATTTGACTTCTATATAGATTGGAACGTTTTTTTATATCTTTTTAAATAATTCAATTAATAAAATGATTATAAACGAAATAAAATTTTTATTAAAAATAAAAAAGAAACTAAAAAAATTAATAATTAAATAAATAATATTATTTTTAATTTCCTTTTTTATGATGAGATAATTGGGAATAATTTAAAATATTTTATAAACTTATACAAAATAAACTTATTTTTCGAATGATGATAAAATATAAAGATTAAATAATTTTATTTTCAATATTAAATCTTGAAAATTTATAAAAATTATAATGGAAGATGAAAAAATTTTTATGGAAGGAGGAGGGGAAATAATTGTATTTGAACCTCTGAATAATAATGATGAAAATAAAGAAGAAGGAAATGATTTAATAGAAGATGATAAAGGAATAATAATAGATGATAATGAAGATGAAGATGAAAATAAAGATATAGAAAATAAAAAAGAAGAAAATAAAGAAGAAGTAAATAAAGAAGATGAAAATAAAGATATAGAAAATAAAGAAAAAGAAAATAAAGAAGATGAAAATAAAGAAGAAGGAAATGATTTAATAGATAATGGTGAAGGAATAATAATAGATGATAATGAAGATGAAGAT
>JAEEGK010009292.1_pt1 | contig 22995 bp, 21 predicted proteins | sample 8958771 | NCBI WGS metagenome assembly JAEEGK01 (sample SAMN16246547, study PRJNA631951) | gut metagenome | biome: gut microbiome; feature: rumen; material: SC-attached | host: Bos | place: Iran: Karaj | collected 2018-10 | reverse complement strand
CGGCTTCCTTACCGAGGGCCTCGATATAGCCGGACTCGTCGCGGATATCGGTGACGTTCACGTTGATGAGCTTCAGGCCGATCTTGCGGAGCTCGGCCTCCACGTTGGTGGAGACGTTGGCGAGGAACTTGTCACGGTCGGCGTTGATTTCTTCGATGTCCATCGTGGCGATCACAAGACGGAGCTGGCCGAAAAGGATATCGGTGGCGATGTTCTGGATGCTGTCCACGCTGAGGCCCAGCAGACGCTCGGCGGCGTTGGTCATGTTCTCCGGCTCGGTGGAGATACCCACGGTGAAGCGGCAGGGGACGTCGACGCGGATGTTCTGCTTGGACAGGGCGTTGGTGAGGTTGCATTCGATGGAGATGGGCTTGAGGTCCAGGAAGGCGTAGTCCTGGAACACAGGCCAGATGAAAGCCGCGCCGCCATGGATGCAGCGGGCGGAGGAAATGGAACCGGTGGCGTTCTTGCCGGTCTTACCGTAGATGACAAGAATTTTGTCGGAAGGGCAGCGGCGATAGCGCTTGAGGATGGCGGCGAGCGTCACGAAGAGCACCACCACAACGATGAGAATGAGATAAAACTGGTCCATATGCTTAGATGATGTAAGAGTTCAGTTCTTCGACGAGAAGGGTGTTGGCGTCGACGGCCTCGACGACCTTGATCGGAGTCCCGGTCTTGATGGTGTCGCCGTCGGTGACGGCGTTGTACTCCCGGACGGCGCCCTGGATGGTGATCTGCACCTTGCCTTCGCCGGCACGTTCGCCCGGAATCACAAGGTAGCACTTGCCCTGGCAGCCGACGGCGGACTTGTAGACGTTGATGTTGCCGCTCTGCTGCATGGAGCTCAGCCATTTGAAGAGGTACATCACCGCGACGACCAGCCCCACGCCCACCAGGACGGAGAGGATGACCAGGAGCGCCGTGGATTTCACGGAACTCTGCAGCAGGATGGCGGACCACCCGAAGCCGAGGAAGAAGTTCACGAGGTTGCGGAAGGTGTACAGATTCGAACCGCCCTCGATGTTGGAGAGGTCGGCTCCGTCCATGGAGGTGTCCACGTCCACGTCGAAGTCCGTGCCGTCCGCATCGGCGCCGAGGAAGGTCATCACGGTCTGGATGACGAAGATGAGGGTGGCGGTCAGGGTGACGCCCCACAGGAGTTTCATGACCGGGCTCAATTCGGCCCACCAGGTTGCAATCATATCGGAAACGAAATTGGTTCTGTCGCAAAGATAGAAAGAATTTATCGAAATACAATATTTTTTCACAAAATATCAACAAAATTTTTTTAAAAAGTCCTATACAGACATTCGGAGATTATTTCGTATCTTTGTAATTCAAAACTTCCGCACATGAAGAGAATCCTGATCCTGGCGGCGCTGGCCGCCCTGGCCGCGTCCTGCGGCACCAAATCCGGCAAGTACGAGTCCGTCGCGGGCGATCCGCTGAACGCGAGAATCTACACCCTGGACAACGGTCTCACGGTGTATATGACCGTCAACAAGGACGAGCCGCGCATCCAGACCTATATCCCCGTACGCGCGGGCGGCAAGGACGACCCGGCCGACAACACCGGCCTCGCCCACTATCTGGAGCACATGATGTTCAAGGGGACGGAGCAGTTCGGCACGCAGAACTATGAGGCCGAAAAGCCCCTGCTCGCCTCCATCGACAGCCTCTTCGAGGTATACCGCACCCTGACGGACCCGCAGGCCCGCCTGGACCTGTACCACCAGATCGACTCCATCAGCTATGAGGCGTCCAAAATCGCCATTCCGAACGAGTATGACAAGCTGATGTCCGTCATCGGCTCCCGCGGCTCCAACGCCTACACGTCCGACGACGTGACCTGCTATGTGGAGGAAATCCCCTCCAACCAGCTCGAGAACTGGGCGAAGATCGAGGCCGACCGCTTCAAGAACTGCGTCTTCCGCGGTTTCCATACCGAGCTCGAGGCCGTGTACGAGGAGAAGAACATGGGTCTGACCGACGACTCCGAGAAGGCTTTCGACGCCATCAGCGCCATGCTCTTCCCGAACCACCCGTACGGCACGCAGACGGTCATCGGCACGCAGGAGCACCTGAAGAACCCGTCCTTGAAGGCCATCCGCAAACAGAAGGACACCTTCTATGTCCCGAACAACGTGGCCATCTGCCTCTCCGGCGACTTCAATCCGGACGAAGCCATCAAGATCATCGAAAAATACTTCGGTGACTGGAAGCCCAACAAGAGCCTCCCGACCTTCACCGTGAAGCCGGAAGCGCCCCTCACCGCCCCCCTGGAGAAACAGATCCTGGGCAACGAGGCTGAATTCGTGCTGATGGGCTGGCGCGCGCCGGGCACCTCCTCCACCGACAGCGAAATCGTCGACATCGTGGCTTCCATCCTCTATAACGGACAGGCGGGCCTGATCGACCTGGACGTCATCCAGAACCAGGCCGTCCTGGACGCCGGCATCATATCGTACGGCCGCGTGGACCATGGCCTGCTGATTCTGGAGGGACTGCCCAAGGACGGCCAGACCCTGGAGGAAGTCCGCGACATCCTCCTCGCCGAGGTCGCCAAACTCCGCGAAGGTGATTTCTCCGAAGAGCTCGTGGAGGCCGCCAAAGCCAATTACAAGCTCCGTGAAATGCAGAGCCTCGTGTCCAACAGCCGCCGCGCCAATCAGTTCGTGGACGCCTTCATCAACCGGATGCCCTGGAAGACCGCCGTCGGCAAGATGGACCGCATCGCCGGAATCACCAAGGCCGATGTCGTCGCCTTCGCGCAGAAGTACCTCGGCGCCCGGGAGTACGCCGTCGCCTACAAGCATATCGGTGAAGACACTTCCATCAGGAAGATCGAAGCTCCGCGCATCACCCCGATCGTCACCAACCGTGACAAGCAGAGCGCCTTCCTCGCCGGCATCGCCGCCTCCGAGCCCGCCCCCATCGAACCGGTCTTCGTGGACTTCTCCAAGGACATGTCCGTCGCCGACTGCGGCGGTCTGCAGCTCCTGTACAAGAAGAACGACAAGAACGACATCGCCAACCTCACCTTCCGCTATGACCGCGGCAGTGACAACGACCCGCTCCTGGAACTGGCCGCCAGCTATTTCGACTATCTGGGCACTCCGGAAAAATCCGCGGCCGAGATCGCTTCCGAGATGTACGCCCTCGCCTGCAGCTACGGCCTCCAGGTGGGCGGCAACACGACGAACATCCGCGTGGACGGACTGGGCGAGAACCTCCCCAAGGCCCTCGCCACCGTGGAAAGCCTCTTCCGCAATGCCGTTGGTGACGATGAAGTCCTCACCGAGCTCAAGATGGACCTCATCCGCGCCCGGCTGGACAACAAGAAGAACCAGCGCGCCTGCAACAGCGCCCTGCAGACCTATCTGATGTACGGTCCGGACTACGTGAAGGCCAGAACCCTCACGAACGCCGCCGTCGCCGGCCTCACCTCCGACAGACTCCTCGGCTCCGTCAAGGACCTGCTCACGAAGAAGCCCGTCATCCTCTACTATGGCCCCGCCCCGGTGGAGGAGGTCATTGAAATGGTCAAGGCCGCCCATCCGACCGAAGGCCTCGAGCCGCTCGCGAAGACTTACGCCGTCAAGCAGCTCACGCCCGCCACGAAGGTCATCCTGGCCCCTTACCAGTCCCGCCAGTTCAACTACATCCAGTTCTCCGACCGCGGCGAGACGCTGGACCTCGCGCAGGATCCGTACATCGACCTGTTCAACGAGTACTACGGCGGCGGCATGAACGCCATCGTGTTCCAGGAGATGCGCGAATCCCGCGCCCTGGCCTACAGCGCCGGCGCCTACCTGAACGGCCCGTCCTTCAAGGATGACACCTACGCCTTCCGCGCCACCATCGCCTCCCAGAACGACAAGCTGAAAAAGGCCGTGGACGGTTTTGACGAGATCATCGAGACGCTGCCCGAGGCTCCTGAGAACCTGGAGATCGCGAAGGCTTCCATCCTCGGCCGGCTCCGCACCCAGCGCACCATCGGCGACCGCGTCCTGTACAGCTACCTGACCGCGCAGGAACTCGGCCTCACCGAACCGCGCGAGAAGCAGGTGTATGAGAAAGTGAACAGCCTGACGATGGACGATCTCCTCGCCACGCACGCCCGCTGGATCAAAGGCCGTACCTACGTCTACGCCATCCTCGGCGACCCGACGGACCTGGACATGAACTTCCTCAAGACTCTGGGTCCTGTGCAGCAGGTGACGCTGGAGGATATCTTCGGATACTAGATTCTTTCGTCGGCCCTCCGGCCCTCCTCAGAATGACAATTCTTCCATCGCGCCCTCGGGGTTGGCCGAAAGGACCACCGCGAGGGCGTGTTCTTTCGGTTCAACGCCCTGGCGGAGCAGGCTTTCGGACAGGGCGGGGGTCATTTCGTCGAACCAGCCCACAAGGGCGGTGTCGATGTCGCCGAGGGCGATCTGCGTCCATGCGTCCTGCAGGGCGCTTTCGTAGGAACGGCCGCGGTGCGAATAGGTGGCGTTGTAGCCGTGGGCGCCCAGGCGGATGGCGATGAGGGAGGAGATGGTGTTGTGCGTGGACTGCATGAAATGTGTCGGGCGCAGCGGAGCGTCGTCAATGCCTTTGAGAGCCTTCAGGAAGGATTCCGAGTTCTCGATGCAGCCGAAGTCCGTGCCGATGATGACGGCGTCCGGAATGTCGATGCCGGCCTGCCGCAGCGCCTGGGATGAAGTCCAGACCGCCCGCTTCAGGAGCCGGCCCATCCGCCGGGCCTCCATCACGGAGAACAGGCTGCGGTAGTCGGGCTCGGGGTCGCCGGGTTTCAGTTCGCAACGGGCGTGGAGGTAGACGGGGCGCATCATCGGGAAAACAAAAGGGATGAATCGTTGCCTCCGAAACCGAAGGCGTTGCAGAGAATATGCGTCAGACGGGCGGGGGCGCCGGCGGAAGGGACGATGCAGGCCGGATCGGGTGTCGTCCAGTTCAGATTGGCGGGAATGAACCCCTCTTGCAGGGCCAGGAGGCAGAACACCGCCTCAATACTGCCGGAAGCGCTCGTCGTATGTCCCGTGAAGGCCTTGGTGGACGACACCGGCGGCATCAGTTCTCCGAACACGCGGCGGAGGGCGGCGCTTTCGGACGCGTCGTTGTTGGGCGTGCCGGTGCCGTGGGCATTGACATAGTCGATATCCGCCGGCCTCAGTCCGGCCATCTTCAAGGCTTTTTGCATGGCCAGGAACGCACCCTCACCGTTTTCGGAGGAGGCGGTCTGGTGGAAAGCGTCACAGGCGTTGCCGAAGCCTCCCAGGCGAGCCAGGGAGGCCGCGCCACGGCGTTTCCGGGATGTCTCGGACTCCAGGATCAAAAACGCGGCACCTTCGCCCAGATTGAGTCCGGCGCGGGTGGCGTCGAACGGCCGGCACGGAGCCGTGTCCAGAATCATCAGCGAGCCGAAGCCGTGCAGGTGGAAATCCGACAGGGACTCACTGCCGCCTACGGCTACGATCTCCGCCCGGCCGCTCCGGATCAGGTTGGCGCCGAAAATGACGGCGTTGGCCGCCGACGAGCAGGCCGTGGACAGCGTCGTCGCCCAGGGCGCGCCGCCGAAATGCGCCGCAACGGCGTCCGTGGACGCGCCGCAGTCGTGCAGCGGCGAATACGCCGGAAAGATCCGTTCCGTCAGATCCATGCCGCCGACAGTGGTTCCGCTGACAAGGGGAACGCCCGTCAGATCGGGCAGCCCCGCCTGTTCCAAGGCCTCCCGCAGCGCAAGAATGCCCATCAGCGAGGTCCGGGAAAGCTCGGGGGGCGCACCGCACCGTTCCGCCATCTCAGCGTTGGAAAGCTTGACTTCCCCGACCGGAAAAGCCTTCTCCTCCGTCTGCAGGAAGCGGACCGGGGCGATGCCGGTACGGCCGCACCGGAGCGCGTCCAGGGTCTCCCCCCGGCCGCACCCGACGGCACTCACGACACCGGCGCCCGTGACATGGATGACCGGATCCATCTATTTCTTGCGGTTCGCGGCCACGTAGTCCGCCATCACGGCCACGCTCTGGAAGACCTTCTTGCCTTCCTGCGGATTCGCCAGGCGGATGCCGTAATTGCGCTCCAGAAGCACGATCAGCTCCAGGACGTCGATGGAGTCGAGGCCCAGGCCTTCGTCCCCGAAGAGGGGCGCGTTGTCGTCGATGTCCTCCGGAGTCATGCCGTCCAGGTTGAGCGCATCGATCAGCTTCAGTTTGATCTCATTGACTAACTGTTTCATATATCGTTTCTACGTTGAATTCCATTCCGTTTCCGTCCCGCTCCACCAGGAAGGTGAAGGCGGTGAAGTCGTCGTCAGACCTGCAGTCCGCCCAGCCGCAGAGAGCCGATCCGGTCACCCCGTCCTGGAAAGCCTGTTCCACAAGGGCGACGAAGGTTTCGGGGTCGAATCGCTCCAGGACATAGGCCGAGGTCTCCCCTTCGTACTTGTTCCGGATGGCGATTTCGCCCGTGATGATGTTGGGAAGCGTGTACACGAACAGGGACGGTGACGGGAACTCCCGGACCGTCTCTTCATAATGCCGGTCGTTGCACAGGCTGCCGCAGGTGCTGAACATCAGTACGGCGCGGTCCTCGCGCGGAGTGAACCGCGGCTCGTCCGCCAGCCGCTCCGCCAGGAGGAAGCCCAGCTTGCAGACCGTGTCCATCTTGAAGAATTTCGGGTAATCCCCCACCTCGGCCCGGTACACGGCCGTGAGGTCCGTACCGCCGGGAATCGAAGCGAACTTCCGGACCGTCAGCATGCCGCACCTCCTTTTCTGAAAAGCAGCGCTCCGTTCACGCCGCCGAAGCCGGACAAGAGCTTGACGAAGGCACGCCTGCCGGTCCTGCCGGCTGACGCCGACACGCGGACCGGACGGCTCACGCCGAGTTCCGTAAAGCCGCGGGTGGGCAGGACCAGGCCCGCGTCCACGGCCCGCATCGACAGGATGGACTCCAGAATGCCTGCGGCTCCCATCGTATGGCCGAACGTGCCTTTCAGCGCGTTCACGGGCACATCCAGAAGACCGGCGCGGCCGATGGCGATGGATTCCATCTCGTCGTTGTACAAAGTGGAAGTGCCATGGACATTGACAAAGGCAAGTTCATCCGGCGTACAATGCCGCAGCACGTACCGAAGGGCCTTATAGCTACCCTCTCCCGTCCGGGAAGGACCGGAGATATGGTTCGCATCATTGCGTACCGCCCCGTCGACAAGCTCCCAACCTTCCTCTCCGAAACCCAGTACGACGGCGGCGGCCGCCTCACCCAGATTCAGGCCGTCCCGCTTTGCGTCAAACGGCTTGCAGGGGGCCTGGGACAGGGCTTTCAGCGACTGGAATCCCGTCACGATGAAGCGGGACTGCACCTCGGCGCCCACGACCACCACCTGGTCAAAACCACCGCCCAGGAGCATCCGGCGCCCCTGCAGAAGGGCCGCAAGGCCGGAGATGCAGGCATTGGAGACGACAACGGCGGGGTTCGGATTGCCGAAGGCGTCCGCCAGCCGCCGGGCGGAGCACGCCAGGGTCACGTCCTGCGAATCCCCCTCCAGGGAAATCTCGAGGCCCTCGATATTTCCCTTGATGGTGGACAGGACAAAAGCCGTGCGCGGACTGGCCGGGTCGATGCCGGCGGCCTCGACGGCCCGCCGTGCCGCCTCAATCACGATGGAATCGAAGAACGTCCGGCCGGGTTCGGTCCATTTTTCACGGTCCATGAGAGACGCTACGAAAGGTTCCTTCACGCCGAATCGCCCCTCATAGCGCAGCAGGGCGGATTCGCCCTGGCACACGGCCGCGAAATTCTCCGCGGGCGTGCCGCCGAGCGGCGACAGGATGCTCTCCCCCATGCAAAGGACCTTCCTCATTCCGCCTCCTTTTCACCGAGGGCCGTCTTCAGCGTCGCCTCGGCAATGATTTCCCCATCCACCCGCACGACGGCGTCGGACAGGGTGATGCCAAAGACATCCTCCCGGAAAATGATCGTCGTGGTGACCGTCTCCCCCACCGCCGGCAGCCGGTGAATCCGATACTTCCGGATGGCGCCGATATAGCCGATGCGCACGGGGACATGCAGGATGTATTTGCACAGATAGCCGATCCGCGCGGCGCTGGCCTGGGCCATGTTCTCCAGGATGCCCGAAGCGGACAGATGCCCGTTCTCCACCAGCAGATGATTCTCCGGGACCGTGAAGGATGTCACCGTCGCGGAATCATCGTAACGTTCCAGCCGGTCCACGAAAAGGAACGGCGGACGCTGCGGAAGGATTTCGCTGATATCTATTTCATCGAACGGGCTCATTTCCAGAAATCGTAGAAATTATACCACTGGTCCGGATACCGGCGGACGACCGATTCCAAAGTCGACGCATACGCCTTGGCCAGGGCCTGGACACGTTCCTGTCTGGAAGCTCCTTCCGGCTCGGGAAGGCGCTCCAGAATGACCTTGTATTTCCTTCTTCCTTCCTTCATCACGAACACGCACAGAACCGGGACATCCCGTTGGACGGCCAGCGTGAACGGGCCGGCCGGGAAAGGGGCGGGGGCGCCGAAGAACCGGCATTCCACCGTCTTCTGCGATCCGAACACCCGGTCGCCGGGCAGACTGGCGATTTCGCCGTCGGCCAGCGCGTTGTTCAGGCTGAAAATGTGTGAGAGGTCTTCCGAGACCGGCACCATCCGCACGTTCGTCTCGCCGAACAGCAGGGCGCGGTTCTGCATCACCGTCGCCGTCTCGCCGCTGAACACCAGCGCATTGATCCGCTTGGGCGAGATGAGGGAATAGCCCACCATCTCGTAGTTCCCCACGTGCGAACTGAGCTGGATGAATCCGCCCTCCCCCGCGCAGAGTTCCTCAAAAAGGTCCATGCGGGGGACCTCCATGTCGAACTTCCGGCCGCCGAAGGCCGCAAAGCGGTCCAGGACCACCTTGCCGAATTCAAATTCGTTCCGGTACACATGGAAAAAGGACTTCACGGGGCCGTAGCCCATCCGTTTCCGGAAAAAGCGATAAGAGGCCTTGAAACCTTTCCGGAAGAGCATGTAGAACGGAATTACCAGCGCCATACAGCCGTACAGCACCCCAAGGGGAAGGACATGGAAAAGCCGGATGAGCGTCCGCTGCATCCAGGGTGTCCCGTCCGTCGACCCTTGCCAGCCCGTATGCCCGTAATCAGCCAACCCGCTCTTCGATGAACCGGCAGAACTGACCGTAGGTCTTCAGCTCCTTGAAATCCTCCGGACGCATCTTGAAGCCGAACTCCTCGTCGACCAGCACGATCACGTCCACCACCTCCAGGCTGTCGATTCCGAGGTCCTCCTTCAGCCGGGCCTCGTCCTCGATCTTGCTTTCGTCAATCTCCAGCTCGTCCACGAGGAAGGCATTGACTTTCTCCTGTATCTCGTTGATATTCATATTACTTACTTTTACAAATCATAATGCTGTGCCCCTGTCCCAGACCGTCGTGGATATCCTCCACCGCCAGGCCGACCCGCTCGACGAGACGGATCATGTCGTCGGAATGGTACATCTTGGAATTGCCATTGGCCATCACGGTGAAGTAGAGGCTCGTCATCGTGAGGCAGAAGGAGGCCGGCTCGTATTTCTGGCGGTCCCAGAAAGTCTCCATGATGGCGAGCCGGGCATCCGGCCCCATCACCTTCGCAGCCCGCCGCAGGATGCTCATAATCTCCGCCTCACTGAAGCAGTCCAAGAACTGGCTCATCCAGATGAGGTCAGGATGCAGATCCGCCGGGAACTGCGCCTCCGGGTCCAGCATATCCATCGCATGGCCGCTGATGCGGTCTGCGCCGGGCTTGCCGGCCGTCTGCTCGCGCATCATCGCCAGCTGCTGGGGCAGGTCGACGATGGTCACCCGCACCTGCGGATCGTAATCCACGCAGCGAAGGGCCCACCGGCCCGTATTGCCGCCCACGTCCATGAGCCGCCGGGGACGATACTTGAACACGATCTCCAGCGCCTCGTCGAAGGAATGGTCGGAATAGAAATGGTCGAAGCCGAACCAGCTCTTCTTCACCTGTTCCGGCAGCGAGGAAAGACCCTCGTAGAGCGTTGGCCAGTCACCGAAATGCTTCAATCCCGCCGGACGGCCTTCCAGCAGCGCCTCCTCCAGGTGGAAGAAGCCCTCATAATTCACGTCGTGGTTGAAGTCCACATTGACGCGCGTCGCCGGATCGTTCAGCAGGAACCAGCCCGTCTTGGAGAGCGAGTATCTGTCGGTTTCCGTGTCGATCAGGACCGTGCCGATGGAAAGCGAAGCCTCCACCAGGACCTTGGCGGCATACTCCGACAGACCGGCGGCCTGCGCGATCTCCGGAAGAGTCATGTCCCGGTCACGGAGCCGCTCCAGGATGCCGAACTTCAGCATCAGGCGGCTGGCCTGGAACACGACGGGGCCGAAGGCGATGTACTGCGCCAGACGCTGGGCCTCCCGGGCGGACAGGCGGTCCTTCGTATAGGCTTTTTCAATGTCCGGAAAAAGATTCATGCGTATCTATGTCCCTTTGTAATTACAAGAGGACAAAGATACGGATTTCTCACGGTTTATTCAAACGGACGACCGTTTATTCAAAGAAGAACGCCCCCGGCAGCGGCCGTCCGTTGTAGGTGGAGGCCATGGATTCGCCGTAGGCGCCGGCACTGCGGATGGCGATGAAATCGCCCCGCCGGCAGGCGTCCAGGCTCACGCCCTTGCCGAACACGTCCGAACTCTCGCACACCGGGCCGACCACGTCATACAACTGCTCCGGTTCGCCGGAAGTCAGGTTTTCGATACGATGGTAGGCATGGTACAGCGCCGGCCGGATGAGTTCCGTCATACTGCCGTCCACGATGGCGAACTGGCGCGTCGTGCCCTGCTTGACATACAGGACGCGGCAGATGAGCGTGCCGCAGGGCGCCACGAGGCTCCGGCCCAGCTCGAAATGCAGCGCCTGCCCTTCACGGAGGTGAAGATGTCGCTTGAAAGCGTTGAAATAGGACGCGAAATCGGCGACCGGCAGATGGTTGGGATGTTCGTAGTTGATGCCTAGCCCGCCGCCTACATTCAAGTCCCCGACCGGCAGCCGAAGGCGCTCGAGGCGGGCGGTCAGATCGTTGATCCGGTTGCACAGGGCCACGAAATCGGACATGTCCAGAATCTGGGAGCCGATGTGGAAATGGAGGCCGCAGAATTGTACGTGCGGGCATCCCAGGGCCAGCCGGATCACCTCCGGCAGCGTCTCGTGGAAGATGCCGAACTTGTTCTCGGCCAGACCGGTGGTGATGTTGGCGTGGGTATGGGCCCCGATGTCGGGATTCACGCGGAGGCTGATACGCGCGACCTTGCCCATCTTCGCGGCAATCTCCTCGATCACAAGCAGCTCCGCGGATGACTCCACGTTGAAGCGGGCGATGCCGAGCTCCAGCGCGTACGCGATCTCGTCATCGCTCTTGCCCACGCCGGCATACACGATGCCGGACGGGTCGAACCCCGCCTCATACGCCATCCGGACCTCGCCGCCGCTCACGCAGTCGGCGCCCAGGCCGGCCGCGGCGATCCGGCGGAGAATCTCCGGATTGGCATTGGCCTTGACCGCATAATGGACCTTCCAGAGAGGACGTCCTTTCAGTTCACTGCGGACCGCATCCAGCGTCCGCTCCAGCAGGGGCAGGTCGTAGAAGTAGAACGGCGTCTTTCTTTCCGCGAACTCCCCCACCGGGAAATCGCCCTTCATCATTTCGCGAACAGGACGGCGCTGAGGGCCTTGAGGGCCGTTTCCTTGTCCTCTTCCTTGATAAGGAAGGAGATGTTGTAATTGCTTCCGCCGTAGGAGACCATCCGCACGGGAATGTCCTTCATCGCGCTGAGGGCGGCGGATTCGAAGCCTACGTTCTCCCAGTCCATGTCGCCCACCACGCAGATGATGCACATGTCCAGGTCTACGGTCACGGTGCCGTACTTCTTGAGGTCGTGGACAATCTCGCCCAGGTAGCGGGTGTCGTCGATGGACATGGACACGCCCACCTCCGAGGTGCAGATCATGTCGATCGGGGTGCGGTAGCTCTCGAATATTTCAAATACTTTGCGGAGGAAACCGTGCGCCAGGAGCATCCGGGAGGATTTGATCTTGATGGCGACGATGTTGTCCTTGGCGGCCACGGCCTTGATGGTGCCGGGCTCGGGGATGTTGTTGATGAGCGTGCCGGGGGCCTCCGGCTCCATCGTGTTCAGCAGGCGGACCGGAATGTTCGCGTACCGCGCCGGCTGGATGCACGTCGGGTGAAGAATCTTGGCGCCGAAATAGGCCAGCTCGGCCGCCTCCTCGAAATGAAGGTGCCGCACGGCCTCCGTGTCCTTGACGACGCGGGGGTCGTTGTTGTGCATGCCGTCGATGTCGGTCCAGATCTGGATCTCCTCCGCCTGGATGGCCGCGCCCGCGAGGGAGGCCGTGAAATCGGAGCCGCCGCGCTGGAGGTTGTCCACCTCGTCATGGGCGTTGCGGCAGATGAACCCCTGCGTCAGGAACAGCTGCGCCTCGGGATGCGCGTTGATGAGGGCGCCAAGATGCTCGCGGATGAACTCGGCGTCGGGCTCGCCCTGCACGTCGGTCCGCATGAAATCCAGGGCCGGCAGAAGAACCACTCCGATCCCCTTCTCCTGCATGTACCAGGCCATCATGTGCGTGGAGAGCAGTTCGCCCTGGGCGAGGATCATCTTCTCCTGCGCCGGGCCGAACAGCTGCTTGGCGAAGGTCCCCAGGAACGCGAACGTCTCATGTACGAACTCCCGGGCTTTTTCCGCATATTCCTCCGTGGAATAAAGTTCCTTGATGACTTTCAGATACTTCCCTTCCAGGCGGCTGATGGTGTCCCTCGCCCCCTCTGAGTTGTGGTTGTACAGGTATCCGGCAATCTCCACGAGCGTGTTCGTCGTGCCCGACATCGCGGACAGGACGACGAGATTCCGTCCGGCGGAAGCGACGAGTTCCGCCACATGCTGCATACGGCTGGCGGACCCCACGGAGGTACCGCCGAATTTCATGACCTTCATTCTGATAAGTTCGTTTCGTTAACCATTCGCAAATATAGACAAAAAATCCGTAAATTTGCAGGAATAACCGAATCGCCATGCAAAGAGTCGTCATAACCGGACTGGGCATCTGGTCATGCCTGGGCACTTCCCTGGAGGAAGTGCGGAATTCCCTGTACACCGGCAAGTCCGGAATCGTACTGGATCCCGTCCGGAAGGAAATGGGGTTCCGGTCGGGGCTGACCGGAAAGGTGGAGCTGCCGGACTTGAAGAAGGAACTGCCCCGTGCACAGCGGGTTTTTATGCCGGAACCGGCGCTTTACGCCTACTGCGCGACACGGGACGCCCTGAAGCACGCAGGCATTGACCAGGACTACCTGGACAGCCACGAAGTCGGCCTGCTGTACGGCAATGACAGCACCGCCGAACCCGTGTACAAGTTCACCGCGAAGATCATGGAAAAGAAGGACACGATGCTTTGCGGGTCCGGGGCGATCTTCCAGTCGATGAACTCCACCGTAACGATGAACCTCGGGGTGGTCTTCCACCTCAAGGGCATCAACCTCACCGTTTCCGGCGCCTGCGCCAGCGGCTCCCACGCCATCGGCCTGGGCGCCCTGCTCATCCAGAACGGCCTGCAGAAAATGGTCGTCTGCGGCGGCGCGCAGGAGGTGAATCCCATCGCCACCGCCTCGTTCGACGGCATTTCCGCGTTCTCCGTCCGGGAGGACGCGCCCGAGAAGGCCAGCCGGCCGTTCGACCGCGACCGCGACGGCCTCGTCCCGGGCGGCGGCGCGGCGACCGTCATCCTCGAAAGCTACGAATCGGCCGTCCGCCGCGGCGCGCCCATCCTTGCCGAGGTCCTCGGCTACGGTTTCTCCGCGAACGGCGACCATATCTCCTCCCCCAACGTAGACGGTCCCGCCCGGTCCCTTGAGATGGCCGTCCGCCGCGCCGGCATCGACATCCGCGAAATCGGCTATGTCAATGCGCACGCCACGTCCACGCACGTCGGCGACGCGAACGAGGCGAAGGCCATCGCCCGCGTGTTCGGTGAAAGGACCGTCCCGGTCACATCCACCAAAAGCCAGACGGGCCACGAGATGTGGATGGCCGGCGCCAGCGAAGTCGTCTATTCCCTCCTGATGATGAAGGGCGGATTCATCGCCGGGAACATCAATTTCGAGCATCCGGACGAGGATTCCGCCCGGCTCTGGATTCCGGCGGAGACCATCGAAAAGCCTTTCGACACCTTCCTGTCCAACTCCTTCGGCTTCGGCGGGACGAACTCCACCCTGGTCGTACGGAATGTCTGACGCCCTCATTATCGGGTCCGGCCTCGGCGGCCTGGAATGCGGACTTATCCTGGCCCGCAGCGGTTATCGCGTAACCGTCCTGGAGAAAGGACGGCAGGCGGGCGGCTGCCTGCAGACGTTCGTCCGCGGCGGCCGGCGCTTCGACACCGGTTTCCATTACGTGGGAGGTCTCGGCCCCGGCGAGTCCCTGGAGTGGCTGTTCAAGGGCTTCGGCCTGATGGACCTGCCCTGGAAACGGCTGGATTTCAGCGAGGAGGTCATCCTCGACGGAGAATCCTTCCGGATTCCCAGCGGGCACCGGCTGTTCGTGGAAACCCTGTCCCGGCGCTTTCCCGCGGAACGCGACGGCCTGCGAAAGTACGCCGACACCCTCAAGGCCGTCGGCGACGACATCCGGAACCTGACGGCCGACCATATGGAGCTGTTCGGTGTTTCAGCCGGCGCCTGGCTCCGCGGAATCATTGCCGACCCGCTGCTGCGGCGCGTCCTCCTGGGCGCCGCACTTCGGATGCCGACGGACCTGGAGACCCTTCCCTTGTACGCCTACGCGCAAATCTCCAATTCCTTCCTGGAAAGCGCCTGGCGCCTGAAGGGCGGCGCGCAGCTCATCGTTGACCGCCTCACCGGACAAATCCGGGCTCTGGGCGGGCAAGTGCTCACGGACCGGGAAGTGACAGCCATCCGAAATGATTCCGTCACCTGCCGGAACGGACAGGAATTCCAGGCCGATGTCATCGTCTCCGACATGCATCCGGCCGTCACGGCCTCCTTGGCGGAAGGCGCCCGGCCTGTCTGGAAAAAACGGCTGACGGGGCTTCGGAACAGCAACGGAATCTTCACCGTCAACGTCAAATTGAAACCCGGCCGCATCCCTTATCTCAACCACAGCATCATCCTGGACGGGATGCTGGTCCATTTCTACATTCCCCGGGAAGGTTCCTGGGCGGAAGCCATCGACCTGCTTTGCGAAGCGGACGGACCGGTCACGGACCGGGAGGCGGCGGCCCGGGCCTGCCTGGCGAAAGCGGCGGGACGCCTGGAAGGTCTTGAAGAGGCCGTCGATGCGTTCTGGACCAGCACGCCGGAGACTTGGGAACGCTTCACCGGAACGCCGGGCGGCAGCGCCTTCGGCGTCCTGAAGGACTTCCACTCGCCCCTCACCACCCTCATCAGCCCGCGGACTCCCCTGCCGGGCCTCTATATGACCGGACAAAGCCTCAATCTGCACGGCCTGCTGGGCGTGTCGATGACGGCGCTCCATACCACGGCGGCCATCCTCGGCCTGCCCCGAATCCAAACCCTTTTCGCCCTATGAAAACCGCACTCGTCACCGGCGGCAGCCGTGGCATCGGCCGCGCCGTCACCCTCGCCCTCGCCCGCATGGGCTACCATGTCCTCATCAATTACGTGTCCAACGAAACCGCGGCCCGGGAAACGCTCGACGCCATCGGCGGACAAGGTGAACTGATCCGGTTCAACGTGGGCGATCCGGAGTCGGTCCGCACCGCTGTGGAAGGCTGGCAGGCGGCCCATCCCGAAGAGTACATCGAGGTGCTGGTGAATAATGCAGGCATCCGGAAGGACAACCTTTTAGTCTGGATGGAACCTGATGATTGGCAAGCGGTTATCAACACAAACCTGAACAGCTTCTTCCATGTAACCAAGGCCGTGCTGCAGCCGATGCTGCTGCGCAAATACGGGCGCATCATCAACATCGCCTCCCTGAGCGGCCTCAAGGGGCTCCCGGGCCAGACGAACTATTCGGCGGCCAAGGGCGGCCTCATCGCCGCCACCAAGGCGCTCGCACAGGAAGTGGCGAAGAAGAAAGTCACGGTCAACGCCGTCGCACCCGGCTTCATCGCCACGGACATGACGGACGGCCTGGACGAAGCGGCCCTGAAAAAAGACATTCCGGCCGCCCGTTTCGGACGACCGGAAGAAGTCGCGGCCGTAGTGGCCTTCCTCGCTTCGCCCGAAGCCTCTTACGTCACGGGCGAATGCATCTCGGTGAACGGAGGTCTGTACACTTAGATTCCAGTCATTCCGCTTCCAGATAGAAGACGGCGCTGTCGAAGGTCTTGAGGAGCACGGGATTGAAGCCCCCGCTCATCAGGAAATCGCCGGCATGCGTTTCCCCGGCCCCCCACCAGCAGGAACGGTCCACATTCAGTTCCGTCACCCGGTAGCTTCGGGCCGGATCCAGTCCGTCCAGGCGGAAGACATGGGCGCCGACCGCCCGGTTCTGATACTTGAGGCAGTAGGCGTACACCACCGCACGGCGCTGATCCTGAGACACATACATTAAAGCGTAATAATCCCCTTCGTACGGGGAGGCGAGCCGGTATACGTCGCCGGTGAAAACCAGGTCACGGTACTGCTTGTAGGAGCGGATGCAGCGGTCCGCCAGGGCGCGCTCCCGATCCGTCAGGTTCTTCGGCTGCAGTTCCATGCCCAGCCGGCCGGAACAGGCCATGTCGAAGCGGAACTTGAGCGGCGTGACATTGCCGGTCTGGTGGTTCGGAACGGCCGACACATGGGATGCCATAACGCAGGCGGGATAGATGAGGTTCGTCGCATACTGGATATAGGCGCGGGTGAAAGCGTCCGTATTGTCGCTGGTCCAGATTTCATTGAAATACTTCAAGGCGCCGTAATCCACCCGTCCGCCGCCGGAGGAGCAGCACTGGACGATGGTGTCGGGATATTTCGCGCGGAGGCGGCGCATCACGTTATAGATGCCCTGCGCGTATTCCACGAAGAATCTGTCCTGGTCTTTGCCCAGGTATTTGCTGCCGAAATCGGCGACCGTCCGGTTGCAGTCCCACTTGATGTAGTCGATGTTCGGGGCCAGCTGCATCGTGTTGTCGAAGATGCCGTACACGAAATCCTGGACCTTCGGATTGCTCATGTCCAGCACCCATTGGTTGCGGCTCTGGTACAGTTCGCGGCCGGGGCTTTGAACGACCCAGTCGGGATGGGCGTGGGCCAGGTTGCTCTGCGGATTGACCATCTCGGGCTCGATCCAGATTCCGAACTTCAGGCCCTTGTCATGGGCATAGGAAGCCACATAATCAATTCCTTCCGGAATCTTGGCGGTGTTCACCTCCCAGTCGCCGAGGCCGGCGTCGTCCCCGTTGCGGGGATAGTCCTTCGCGAACCAGCCGTCATCCAGTACGAACATCTCCAGGCCCATCGAGGCGGCGTCATCAATCATCCGGAGCAAGGTCTCGGTCGTGAAAGTGAAGTAGGCGCCTTCCCAGCTGTTCAGGAGGGTGGGATTGATCTGTCCGCCGCCGTAGACGCCGTAGTTCCGGGCCCAGGCGTGCAGGTTGCGGGAGGCCTGCCCCGCTCCCCTGCCGGAAAAAGTGTACAGGAAATCAGGCGTCGTGAAGGTCTGCCCCGCAGCCAGTTTATAGGCCGATGCAAACGGGCTGATTCCGGCCAGGACATTGAGCCGGTTCGATTCGTCCATCTCAAAGGAGAGACGGAAATTGCCGCTCCACGCCAGGGCGCCGGCGACCACTTCGCCGACGTTCTCCTGCAGACGGTCCGCATTGAGGCTCACCAGGAAGGATGGATTGTTGCACTGGGTCACCTGGGTGCCGCGGCGGGATTCGATGACCTTGGTGTCATGCGTCAGGACTTCCCCGTCCATCTGCATCTCGTCGGCCCAGCCGCCATGGAAATGCGTCAGATGATACTGGCCCGCATCCAGGTACAGGGAGCCGGACGCGAAGTTGAGCAGTTCCACGGGCTGTTTGCCGCCGTTCCGGATCTCCGCATGGGTGCAGATGACGTCCTCTTTCTGATAAGCGACATAGAACAGCTTGACCTCCAGCTGCGTAACCGGATCCTTCAGGGTGATCTCCGTCGTGACGACGTCACCGTTGCGGCGGACCTGATGGGTCGCGTAAACCAGTTCGGTGTTGTGATAGCCGTCGGCATACCGGACGTGCAGGGCGGGCTCGCCGAGATAGCGGCCGCCGGTAGTGGGATAGGCCATCGGCCCGCTTCCGTTGTCCTCGGACAGCCCGGTCACAAAACCGCCGAAGGCCTTCGGGTCGGCGATCCGGTTGCCATAATGAAGGTTTTCCAGGACGCCGTTCTCCCGGACGGACAGGACGAGCGCGGTATGCTCCGTTTCCACCGGGATGACGGTTTTGCCGGCCAGCGCCGTCGGAACGGCCAGGACGAGGGCCAGCATGCTCAAGCTTAGGTTATGAAGCAATTTCATCTGCGTCAATATATTAGTCCACGAACACCATTTCGTCGAACAGGTAGGAGGCATGTCCGATCTGGTCTACGACAAAGAGAAGGTAACGGATGTCCAGAGAGATGTTCCGGCAGATCTCGGGGTCATAGGCGATGTCGCTCATTGTTCCTTCCCACACACGGTCGAAGTTGATGCCGATGAGGTTGCCGTCGGCGTTGATGACCGGACTGCCGGAGTTGCCGCCCGTGGTATGGTTCGTCGCGAGGAAGCAGACGGGCTGGGCCTCGTGCCCGCCCTCGGCATAAATGTCACGGAGAACCTGTGGGATGTTATAGTCGAAGATGTCCGGATTGTCCTTCTCGATGATGCCCTTGAGTGTGGACACAGGATAGTAGTAGGCGCCGTCGTACGGGGTGTAGCCGGCCACTTTACCGTAAGCGATGCGGAGAGTGAGGTTGGCGTCCGGATAGAAAGTGCGGTCCTTCTCAAACTCCATCTGGCCCTGCATGTAAGTGCGGTTGGCCACACGGAGGGCTTCGCTGGTCTCGCGGATGACGGGGGCGAGATCCTCGGCATACCAGATCGCGAACTCGGAGGAGGCGACGACGGCCGGATCATCGGCCACGCGGTCCACGTCGTCCGGGGTCAGGGCTTCCACTTTCGCCCGGTCCGTGAAGAGGCTGTGGGTGTACAGGAAGTCCTTGCAGGCTTCCACGCTGCCGAATTCGGCCAGTTTCTCCTTGAACCAGGCCGGCTTGAATTCATCCGGGACATTCTTGTCAAAAGAGGTCATCATCGCTACGAAGCATTCCTCGTCGATGGGCTGGTAGTAATCCTTGAAGAAGCTGTCAATCAAGTCCTTCGTGCTGGTTCCGGAGCGCAGGCGGGTATGGATTCCGGATGCGAAATTGAGCAGTTCGACGGTGCGGACCGTCTCGTTGTAATACTCGTAGGCGAGGTATGTGGGGTTGCGGCGGGCGTAGATGCCGCCCAGCTGGTCCACGATCCCCTCGTAGCGGGTGCCCTTGGCCCATTCGCGGAAACGCTTCTCATAGGCCTGCTTAGAGGCGACGGTATGCATCTTCTTGATGCCCTTCTCCTCGCCCTGCCATTTCTTCCAGGCGTTGGAGACGGAGGCGTTCTTGGAGGAATACTGGATCCGGACGGCCTGGGACTGGCTCATGTACTTCTTCTGGATGTCCAGGCGCTGGGTGCGGAGGGCGATCTTCTGCGGGTCGGAGACCTCGGCGACATATTTGACCTGGTCGGACATCACATATTCCTGGGTGCTGCCCGGGCAGCCGTAGACAAAGGTGAAATCACCTTCGTTGACACCGGCGCGGGACACCTTGAGGAACTTCTTCGGGCGGTAAGGGACATTGTCCGGAGAATAGTCGGCCGGATTGTTGTCCTTGTCGGCATAGACGCGGAAGATGGAGAAGTCACCGGTATGGCGGGGCCACATCCAGTTGTCGGTGTCGCCGCCGAACTTGCCGATGGAGGACGGCGGAGCGCCCACCAGGCGGACGTCGCGGAACACCCTGAACACGAACAGGAAATACTGGTTGCCGTAGAACAGGGCTTCCACATCGGCCGTCAGGCCTTTGCCGTCTTTGACGGCCTCGGCGATGAGGCTGCGGGAATTGGCCCGGACGACGGAATCCCGCTGCGCCTCGGTCATGCCTTCCCTGTACCCTTTCAGCACCAGGTTCGTCACGTCGTCCATCCGTTCGAGGAAGCTGACGGTCAAGCCCCGGTTTGGCAGTTCCTGGCTGCGGTTCATCGCCCAGAAACCGTCCTTGAGATAATCGTGGTCCACGCTGCTGTGGCGCTGGATGTAGCTGTATCCGCAATGGTGATTGGTCAGCAGCAGGCCTTCATCAGACACAAGTTCGCCCGTGCAGCCGCCGCCGAACAGGACGACGGCGTCCTTCAGCGAAGCCTGGTTCACGCTGTACACATCTTCGGCGGTGAGCCGGAAGCCCTTGGCCTGCATGTCGCCGATACGCTGGGAAATCAGGGAAGGGAGCCACATCCCCTCATCGGCCATCGCCGTCAGGGAAAACGCAATCAGGGCTCCCAGGATCAATACGGTCTTTTTCATGGAAACAAGTTTCTCGTTTTCACAAAAATACGCATTTCCCCGGGAAATCCCAAAGCTATTCGGGATGCAGATACCCGTGCCGGACCAAGTCCTCCCGGCTTTCCACCGGGAACGTGCGGCCTTCGGCGATGACGAACAGGTTGTCCGCCACCTTCGAAATCGCTTCGTAGTTATGGTCCGTGACAATAATGCCTTTCTCGCGGCTCTTTTCACGGATGAGGCGCTGGATCGTTTCGATATGGAGCGGGGCGATCTGCGAAAAAGGTTCGTCCAGAACGCAGAAATCGGATTCCGCCATCAGAACCAGATATAGTTCCGCCAGCCGGGCCTCTCCTCCGGACAGTTCCCAGAGCGGAGTATGGTACCGGCCGGAAAACTGGGGGAACAGGCAGGCGAATTCCCAGAAAGAGACGTCATACAAGCGGAAGGCCCGCCGGAGCGTCATGTTCTCCGGAATCAGGCGGCTCTGCGGCATATATTTGACAACCAGTCCGATATGGTCAAGGTCAAGCGGTTCATCGTCCAGATGGACGCTGACATAATCGGCTTTCAATCCTCCCATCAACGCACGGAACATGCAGGATTTCCCGGTACCGTTCCTTCCCAGAAGTCCTGTCACCACGCCCGTCCGCGAAGTGATGTATCCTCCGCTCAAAACCGTTTTCTCTCCGAAACGGACCACGACGCTGTCGACAGTCAACCGATGGTTCATTGCAGCACGGTCACCAGGGCCAGCAACAGGAACAGCAGACCGGAATCAATCGCCAGAGCCCCCGCAAGCAGCTTTCCGGGACTGCATCCCAGATTGATATAGAAGAACACGGCGTCACGGCTCACGAACTGGCTCCGCAGATACCAGACCAGCGCCGTGAAAACCGCCTTCAGCATGAACGCGAGAACCAGGCCGGAATAGAAGAAGGACTGGGAAAGGAAAAACGCACACGCCACATTGAACAAGGTTCCGAACACCAGAAACACCTTGCCGTAAGACAAAGTCAATAATACCTTTTCCCCTATTGAAAGCACGACATCCTCGTTGAAAACACGTCCCGCTACGCACAAATATAATGCCGCGAAATGCGGGGCCATTACTTCCCCAAACCCTTCGTTCCTTTGAGCATACTATTCCCGGCTCTAAAGTTCCGCGGAGAGGACGATTTGGCCTGCTTTTGCACTTCCGGGAGTGCCGGAGCATGGCGGGGAGTACGTTTCGAGGGCAAAACGATCTCCGACACGGGCTGGCAACAAGAGCGGCAGAAACATGACGTGCTTACTGAGAACAAAAGAATTGTACACTGCCGCAGCATGCCAAGGACCAGGCGAGGGACTGCCCCTTCCCTCCGGCCCGCTGTCGCTGAAACCCGAACTACGCCGCCACGCCCCCCTCCCCTCTGAACGCCTCCGTCCCAACACTCCATGCACGAACATCTTCGTCCCGTCGTGCCAAGCATAAGCATGTACAAGATCCGATTTCACGAAGCATACCTTGCTCATCAAAGCACCGCCACAGGCATGGGGAGCCAACAATCACCGTTCAAGGTCATTCACATAAAAACATATCTTGCACGTAGAGCCGTTCCTTCACCGGAGTTGTCGCCGACGTCAGATTCCGGGTCATGCCAGAATGACGGTTTTGGGACGGAAACGTCTGATGGCGATTAACCCCTGTTCGATAGCAGTGACAGCAGTGATAACATTGATCGGGGTGGTAGCCATTGTGTTGACCATGGTACGGTGCAAGTGATGGTGCCTCACCACCCTGGCGCAGGTGTCGCGGAGTGTTGGCGCAGGTATCACATACTTTCGGAGGAGGTAAGACTTTGGGGTGATGACCTGCTCCACCGCAGCGCGTAGGAACCTGCTTCGCGGCGCAGGTCCCCACTCTTTTTCCACACCTGCGCCACTAACGCCATACACCCGCACCACCGACACCCCACACCTGCGCCGGGGACGGATGCCGGAAACAGGCCACGCATCGGAATCGGCCGGCACGACGGCCATGAACGAAGATAGCCGGACGTCTTTCGACATCCGGCTATCCCAAGAACGGCGGCTACCTACTCTCCCAACTGGTGGGTCAGTACCATCGGCGATGGTGAGCTTAACTTCTCTGTTCGGAATGGTAAGAGGTGGATCCTCACCGCTATAACCACCGCAATATGTTACTTGAGAGAAAAGACCTCGGATTCGCCTTTCGGCTATTGTACAGTCAGAGTTTCGCTTTTCCTTGGCTATCTTTCCCTTAGGAAAGTCTCTCGGGCCATTAGTACAGGTCAGCTGAGGACGTCGCCGCCCTTACACTTCCTGCCTATCAACGTGGTGG
>JAEEGK010009290.1_pt1 | contig 22997 bp, 19 predicted proteins | sample 8958771 | NCBI WGS metagenome assembly JAEEGK01 (sample SAMN16246547, study PRJNA631951) | gut metagenome | biome: gut microbiome; feature: rumen; material: SC-attached | host: Bos | place: Iran: Karaj | collected 2018-10 | reverse complement strand
TTCCTCTTCAATCTCGGAGAACTGCTGTTTCGACGACTTGCGCCACGAATCGATAACATTGTTCACAATGATGCGTTTTATCCACGATACCAAAGAACCTGAAGGCTGATAGCCACCTATCTTGTCGAACACTTTCACATAACCGTCCTGCACGAAATCCATTGCCTCGTCGTAGTCTGACGAATAGCGAAGGCAAGCACCAACCATTTTTGTAAATGTCTGGGTGTAAAGAACTTCCTGATAGCGCCTGTCATTCTTTACACAGCCTTCCACGATTTTCATTGCATCGTTGGCATTGTTTATGTCCAACTCTTCCATTCGCATACATCCAATAAACGATAATAATTTTAAACGGTTGCCTGTTTGTTCCTATTTTTTTTGCAATTGCAAAAATAATCATTTGAGCAGAATTCTCCTCTTGAAATCATCTTTCGACAACAATCAAAAATAGACAATTCCATTTGAATCCAATAGATTTATTTTCAATTATCTTAAAAATATTATATGTACCATATCGAAAAGGGAAACACAAAATAATCAAACGCAACTTGTTATAAAAAAATCTTATTTCTTAATTTTGCAGTCTGTGAAAAAAATAACTTTGCAAAAAAAATTGAATTTATGACCGACAACAAATCACAAACCAACTACGGTGCCCTGTCGATACTTATAATAGTATTCTTCTTCTGGGGCTTCATGGCAGCAGGGAACAGCATTTTCATTCCTTTCTGCAAGCATTATTTCAACCTTGACCAGTTCCAGAGCCAGCTTATCGACTTTGCGTTCTACCTTGCATATTATGTAGGCGCATTGATTCTTTTTGCCTACTCGGTGGCAAAGCGCAGCGACTTCATTGCAAAATCGGGCTATAAGAAATCAATCGTGTACGGATTGCTACTATCGGCTGTTGGTGCGGCAGCAATGATTGTTGCTGTTGGTGCCGACAACTTCACAGGAATGCTTATCGGATTGTTTGTTGTAGGACTCGGCTTCTCTTTGCAGCAAACGGCAGGAAATCCCTTCGCAATAACCCTTGGCCCGCCAGCCACAGGCGCTTCGCGAATCAACCTTTGCGGAGGCCTCAACTCGTTTGGTACGGCCATAGGCCCGATTATCGTGGCATTGCTTCTTTTCGGAACTACAGCAGCCGTTAGCGACGAGGAAATCGCCAACCTCGAAATCAGCAAGGCCCAGATTCTTTATGCAGGCGTTGGCGTTTTGTTCCTTATTGCCGCAGCAATATTCTTCTTCTCGAAGAAACTGCCAAACGACACCTCTGACGAAAAGACCGAGAAGTCGAGCAAGGCACTTGTCGCCCTCACTATAATGACGGTACTTCTCGTTGCTATGTTCATCCCCGTATTTATGAGCTACCGCGAAAGTTTTACCGCAATGGAAAATGTTGAGATTTTCCGCGTGATATTCCTTTTGGCAGCGCTTCTGATTGTTTTCGTAACATTGCTTTCTGTCAATGGCCTGGCAAAAAAGAAATCGGAAGGCTGGGGCGCAATGAAGTATCCGCAGCTTGTGTTCGGTATGCTTGCAATCTTCGTCTATGTAGGCGTTGAAGTTTCGACAGTAAGCAACTTTGGCGAACTTCTGCAGAAACCCGACTTTGGAGGTTTTGCCGCCAACGAGGTTGCACCGTTTATCTCGATGTACTGGGGCAGCCTTATGATAGGTCGCTGGACAGGTGCTGTTGCCGCCTTCGACTTCAAATCTACGACAAAGAAGATTCTTACAATAGTTGTTCCGCTGGTAGCATTTGGCGTAGTGCTGGGCGTAAATGCAATTTCGCAATACAGCATCGTGGTTCTGCTTCCATACATCGCTCTGATAGCAATACAGATTGCAGCATTCTTCTTCACCAAGAACAAACCGGCACGCACCTTGTTCGTATTCGCAGTATTGGCAGTGTGCATGATGCTGGTAGGTATCTGCACCGAAGGCATGGTTTCGGTTTATGCATTCATGAGTGGTGGTTTGTTCTGCTCCATCATGTGGTCGTCGATTTTCAACCTTGCACTGGCAGGACTCGGCAAATACACAACCCAGGGGTCGGCATTCCTCGTGATGATGATTCTTGGTGGTGCTGTAATTCCTCCAATCCAAGGCAAACTGGCCGACTATATGCAGACGCTTTCGCCGACCGAAGGGTTCGGAATACATTATTCGTACGTAATTCCTGTTTTATGCTTTGCATTTCTGGCATTCTTTGCAATGTATGTAAAGAGGATTCTGAAGAAACAGGGAATAGACTACGACAGCGAAGTGTAGGGAATAGTTTCTAAGTTTAACTTCGTTGAGGGCTTCGCCGTTCTATGCCTGCGGCGTTTGATGTGCTACGCACCAATGGCTTCGCCGTTTCTAAGTTTCAATGGCTGGCGCCGTTTAACTTCGTTGAGGGCTTCGCCGTTCTATGTGCTACGCACGTTTCAAGGGCTAAAGCCCGTTTCTGGGTTTCTAGTTTCTATGCCTGCAGCGTTTCTAAGTTTCACGTTTCTGGTTCTTGTCGAGTCGTGGCGCGCCGCGACTGTACAAGATTCAAAGCTAAAAGGCAGAAAGGCTAAATAAGGCAGCAAGACTGCCACCTGTTAGACTTTTAGCCCCTTTTTGTTGCCAATTCTAAACGCTTTTTATTTCCCAAAAATACCAAAAGAGTCACTTTGTGCTTAAAATTTCGACATATATCTAAATTTAAAATATTTACGTATGTTTTTTTTCACATATTTCACTTACAAATTAATCTATATATTTGCAATGTGAATCAACTTAAAATTATTGAGTTATGAAAAGGACACTGATTATATCACTTCTCGTTGCAGCAATGGGAATGATAGCATTTGTAGGATGCGAAAAGGAAGACACAACAGGTCATCCAACAATTACAGCAGTTGCATCGCAAACAACTGACAATCCTTCTCAAAGTGAGCCAGTAACCCACAATACAACATTGTCATATACAGGTTGCCATTCTGGACAAAGGGATGGGTATGAGCCAATAGTATCAACAAATTATGAAAATGGTATTCTGTCGTTAACTATAGAAAACTTTCGTGTTAACTGCGCCATGGATAGCATTTTTTCAGAGTTAACAGTTGACAATCAAACAATTGATTTGAATCTCAAAGAAAATTCGTATGCTGCTAATTGTGTATGTCCCGTTGATGTAAACTATTCAATCGATAACATAAAAGCAGGAACATACGAATTAATAGTAAGGCACGCTGATATAATTAAATATCAAGAAGAAATAACTTGTGAATAGTTCGTATATCCACAAAAAGGCACTACAAATATAATTGTTTGAAAAAATTCTAATCCCCGTGCAACGAAATCGATGTTTTCGTTGTCATAGGGATACAATAGTATTTTCATCATAGATTTTTCATCATTATGAAAAAAGGCAGAGGTTCCCCGCCTCTGCCAATTTTTTACATAAAAAACAGAAATATCTTTGTCCATATCGTAAATTGCCTTAAATTTGCCGTGTTATTAACTTTAAAGTTTTGTAGATATGAGAACTATATTGTTGAGCATTTTAATGCTTTCGCTAGGATTCTTCAGCATTTTTTTGCAATCTTGTTCGAAAAACAAGGGCTTGCGCATAATTGAAACAGAGGATGCCGTCATGCAGAACCCTAACAGTCTGTCGCATATAAACGACAGTATGCTTTTGATTGATGATCAGTCAATTTCATTTTCGCTTAATACGAATACAGGAGAACTGAAAAAGTTGGACGAGGATGAAAAATACATCGAAAAGTGCTATGCTGCAATCGCTAACTACAACTATTTTGGAGGCAAAATACTTCAGCGTGAACAAGATTTTTCAATTGTATATCCTCGTTTTTCATGTATTGACAAGAATTGTGCAAGTGTAAGACTAGTTAGCGTTTCTGTGTGCATAAAAGAGGATTCCTTTTCATCAGCAGTGCGACAAGCAGTTTTTGTTACTGGTCCAAATGGAGACAAACTTCTTGTTGAGAAAAATGATTCAACTGTAATGCCATATCTTAAACTTGCATTTGGAAATGCCTACATTTCCGATACATTGGTTATTATGCCTAGAGTTGCATACTTCACAAAAAACACCACCCCCGACACTTTACCGCTATTGTCGGTATTTTCAATCGACAATGACGGAGACTTGAGCTATAAAAAGGATTTGTATTTTAAGAATGTGCCAGCCAACAATACATGCACCTGCGACGATAAAAGTGACGAATGCCACAGCGTGTCTTCGTTCTCATTCCATACTGCCAACGGGAAGATATACCTATCCAATGGAGTGGACATTTACGAATATCGTAATGGAGAAGTGTCAAAGTTGGCAAGCCCGGCACAAAACAGCATAACCGCGTTCAGATTTGATGGTGACACAGTATATACCATAGAGGAAGACACCGCCAAAATATATTCAGCCAATGCATATTCGCTAAGTACGCAGAAGCCAATAGAATGCAGATACAGCATTCCTGCCGGACTGGACATCCGCACAATCGATTTTATTGGCGAAAACCTGCATGTCCTGCATTTCGAGGGAGAGAATTTTTATTTACTGACAATCAAATAGTTTTAATATGAGATTTTTAAGATTTTTAGTATTTTTCATTGGTGCTGCCAGCATGCTTGCATCATGCAAGACAAAAGTTGAGAATGGTTATGTTGCGTATATAAATGCTAGGGAATGTATCAATTTGACCGACGGTAATACATATATGTTATCGAATCCCGAGTTCAACAAAAAGCTACGCGACAACAATGTGACCATTGTTTTTCCAGACATGCGCGAAGTTGAAAAAAAGAAGACAATCAAAGATTATTCCGTCGAAGGCATGAATGTCATATTCAGCGACAAGGAAATGGAATACTACAAGAAACTCTCGGGCACAGATTATTCTGCAATGCTGAAGATTAAATCAGGAGAAGTAAAAGAAGTCATCAATTTATTCGATTTGAAATACTGGGAATATGAATTCAATCTCGAATGAGACATTCCTATCGAATATTATAAACGGCAGATGCGAAGGTGTCTGCCGTTTTTTTGTTGCTGCCTCAAAAAAAATTAGAAAACTAAATTTCTCTATCGTAATTTGCATTATTTTTGTGCGTTTTTCTAACTAATACAAATTTCGCAAGATGGAAGAAAAAAAGGATTCACTGAACTTTATCGAACAAATCATCGAGAACGATTTGTCATCAGGAAAAGTAACTAGCACATACACACGTTTTCCTCCCGAACCAAACGGCTACCTGCACATCGGACACGCAAAGTCCATCTGCCTCAACTTCGGCATCAAAAACCAGTACCACGGCAAGTGCAACCTGCGTTTCGACGACACAAACCCGTCGAAGGAAGACGTCGAATATGTAAACTCGATAATCGCCGACATAAAGTGGCTCGGCTTCGAGTACGACAAGTTGCTCTACACATCCGACTATTTCGACCAGCTTTACGAATGGGCCAAGATGCTTATCCGCGAAGGCAAGGCATACGTCGATGAGCAGACCCCCGACCAGATTGCAGAACAGCGCACCAACCCGACCGTTCCCGGTATCGAAAGCCCGTTCCGCAACCGTCCCGCCGAGGAAAGCCTCAAGCGCCTCGAGGAAATGAACGCCGGAATGCACGAGGAAGGCTCGATGGTACTGCGCGCCAAAGTTGATATGAATTCGCCCAACATGCACATGCGCGACCCGATTATGTACCGCATCATCCGCCGTCCGCACGACCGCACAGGCGACAAGTGGAACATATACCCGATGTACGACTACGCACACGGACAGAGCGACTACATCGAGGGCATCACCCACTCCATCTGCACCTTGGAATTCGAGGTTCACCGTCCGCTATACGACTGGTTCCTAGACCAGATTGACAAGACCGGCAAACGTCCTCAGCAGATTGAATTTGCACGACTGAACCTTTCATACACGGTAATGAGCAAGCGCAAGCTTCTCGAACTCGTGAACAACAAGTATGTAAGCGGCTGGGACGACCCGCGAATGCCTACCGTCAGCGGTTTGCGCCGTCGTGGCTACACTCCCGAATCAATCCGCACCTTCGCCGAGAAGATTGGTGTTGCAAAGCGCGAAAATATGATTGACGTGAGCCTTCTCGAATACTGCATCCGCGAAGACCTCAACAAGCGCGACTACAGAATACTGGCAGTCCTCGACCCGCTGAAGGTCGTGATTACCAACTACCCCGAAGGCCAGACCGAAAAACTTGAAGCTCAGAATAATCCCGAAGACGAGAACGCAGGAACACGCCAGCTCACCTTCGGACGCGAAATCTACATCGAGCGCGAAGACTTCATGGAAGATGCTCCAAACAAGTTCTTCCGTCTGAAACCGGGTGGCGAAGTTCGCTTGAGATACGCATACTTCATTAAGTGCAACGAAGTGATAAAGGATGCCGACGGCAACATCACCGAACTGCACTGCACCTACGACCCCGAAAGCCGTGGCGGAAAGTCGCCCGACGGACGCAAGGTAAAGGGAACAATCCACTGGGTAAACTGCGACACCTGCGTCGATGCCGAAGTTCGTCTGTACGACCGTCTGTTCACCAAGGAAAACCCCGACGACCTTGCCGAAGGCGAAACCTACCTCACCTATCTGAATCCGGATTCGTTGAAGGTCGTTACCGCAAAGGTCGAGGAATACATAAAGGAAACCAAGGAGACAAGCTTCCAGTTCGAGCGCAAGGGCTACTTCTGCTTCGACAAGGACTCGACTCCCGAAAAGCCTGTATTCAACCGCACCGTCACACTGAAGGACTCGTGGGCTAAAATTGCAGAAAATGACAAAAAGTAGAATAGCACTTTTCCCAGGCTCGTTCGACCCGATAACCGTCGGGCACGAGTCTGTTATTCGCCGCGCACTGCCGATGTTCGACAAGATAATTGTCGGCGTAGGAGTAAACTCCGAGAAATCGGCAATGCTGCCAAGCGAAAAGCGCGTAGAACTGATAAAGAAAGTGTTCGCCGACGAGCCGAAGGTGGAAGTCGTAACCTATTCGGGACTTACAGTTGACTTCTGCAAAGCAAACAACATCAGCTTCATACTCCGCGGACTGCGTACCTCCGCCGACTTCGAGTTCGAGCGTTCGATTGGTCATGCCAACCAGTTGCTAGATAAGAACATCGAAACCGTGTTTATGCTAACATTGCCCGAACATACCTTCATTTCATCGAGCATTGTCCGCGACATCGCAAAGAACAACGGCGACATTTCCGCATTTCTGCCCAAGGCGATTGGAAGGAAAGATTTTTAATAAATCAGAACGATTCGCACACAGCCTTACTTATATACAAATCAGTATATTACACAAAATTTTTCAATCAAAATCGGAGATTTTCTTAGCAAGAATCGGAGATTTTTTCACAACAAATCGCAGATTTTTTTGAAACAAATCGGAGATTTTTATTACATGTATCATCCTAAATTTTCGCTTGTTGTGGGTGGCGACCACATGCCGTTGGACGAGTTCTTTTCTGGAAACTTAGAGAATTTGCTGTAGTCGCTATTTGCCAAATAGAAAATTTGTTCTATTTTTGTACTGTTTTTTTTTACAACAGACCATGAAAAAGGTATTAATTTTAATTGCTATTTTAACAATCGCTTTTTATGCTTCTGCGCAAGAATCTGGAGCAAAGGATTTCATTTCATTCGAATTGCGACCATATATGTCGAGCAAGCTGAAATTCTACGACTTCATGTTCGAAGATGAAAGCAGACTGAAATCACGAAATGCACCTTGTGGGGAACTTTCTATAGGTTATCAGCGCGAAGTAAATTCCGGCTGGCTTGTCGGGATAGATATAGCTTCGGGACTTATGCCTTTAAACTACTATTATAGGCAAGCCATTCCCAACAGGACGACAATAAAGGATAGCGAATATTTGTATTGGGTCACGCTATACACCAATATCATGGCAAGCAGTACCAATAGAATAATTACATCGCCAAAGGGAAATCTTATTTTGGGGCTGAAGGCTGGAGTAGTGTTGCCATGGGTGCGTGAATGGGGTTCAAGCGAAAGCTCATCTTCATATTACATTGACGCAGATGTGGAAAACGATGCTGCCTATTTTATATGCACAGGCGAACTTGCATACGAAAAAGTTTTCAAAAGCAACGATAAAGTGAAGGCCGGCATCTTTGTGACATATTCGCCAATGATGAATAGTTACGGCAGTTTCGAACTTTATGCTCCTTACAATAGTGGCTACTTTAAACAACCAATGTTTTATTTTGGCGCAAGCATCGGATACTATCTTGCTCTCAACCGAAAGAAATAATAGTAGCCTAAATTGTCATGTCACTTCATGTCACTGGAGATTTATAACCTTTAGCTCGTTGTACCAAAAGGCAACTGCCCACATAAACCACTATAAACCAACACATTATACATAGTTCACCATTTCACAACCGACCAAAAATCAACGCAAATAAAAAAATCTGATTTTTTTCCGCCAATTCAAATTAAAGCGTTAAATTTGCATTCTCAAAATTGTAACGTTATTTTTAAGAAAGATTATGTCAAACAAAGAGAAAACTACACAGGATGAAGGTTTGCAGAATGTAGAATCTGCATTGAATCGCACCGAAAATTGGTTCGAAAAACATCAGAAACTCATTATTATAATTTTCGCTGCTATCGTAGTTATAGCATTGGGAATAATAGCATACATAAAGTTCGTACAGCAACCCAAGAATCGCGAAGCAATGACCGAACTCTATATGGCCGAATTCGCATTTGCTGAAGACAACTTCGAATTGGCTCTCAACGGAATCGAAGGAGAATACAGCGGTTTCGCAGCAATAGTTGAAGATTACGGCAGAACACCTTCAGGCAATGCTGCTCGCTACTATGCAGGCGTTTGCTGCATGCGTCTCGGTCAGTACGAAGATGCTATCACCTACCTCGAAGGCTTCGACAGCGACGACCCGATGGTTGGTCCTATGGCAGTTGCACTTATCGGTGACGCTCACATGGAACTAGGCGACAACGAAAAGGCAGCAAAGCACTATACTCAGGCAGCAGAAAAGGCAAACAACGACTATCTGTCACCGCTCTTCCTTATAAAGGCTGGCAACACCTACGAACTTATGGGTGAATACCAGAAAGCTCTCGATACTTACAAGAGAGTACAGGATGACTACTACACAGTGCTTGAAAGAAACGACAAGACAAACATCGAAAAGTATATCAAGCGCGCTGAAATGCATTTAGGCAAATAATACACATTATCTTTCATAATCGCTGGGGGACTTGTCCCCCATTTTTTTAATATTACGACTATGGCAAGCGAACTCAAGAACCTATCGATCTACTCCGAAACAGGAATTGCAAAACAAGATCCAGAACATCCTTATAGAATTGGCATTGCTGTTTCCGAATGGAATCAGGAAATCACAGCCAACCTTGCAAACGGAGCTATAGAAACTCTTAAGAAATACGGCTACAACGACGACGACATTGTGCTCAGAAGCGTTCCCGGAAGTTTCGAACTGCCTCTCGGAGCTATATATCTGATAGAAAACCACCAGTGCGATGCAGTCGTTTGTCTCGGCTGCGTAATACAAGGCGACACCAAGCACTTCGACTACGTTTGCTCGGGCGTAACCCAAGGTATTATGGATGTGAACACCAGATATGCAACACCGGTCGCATTCGGTTTGCTCACAACCAACAACCAGCAGCAGGCAATCGATCGCGCAGGGGGCAGACTCGGCAACAAAGGAACCGAAGCAGCCGCAGCAGCATTGAAAATGCTTACCCTGAAAAATGAAATCAGGTAAACTAAAAATAGCACTGCTGTTTCTGTTGTCGGCAACGACACTGATATCATGCATCCCGCAAAAAAAGTGGGAGAAAGCCACAATAACATTCAACGACAAAAGCGAACGCGAAGCATACGTATATGCTTCGTCGTTTTCGTATTACAATTTTTTCAGGGCGAAATACTCGCTTGATGAACGTAGAATCATCTATCCTCCCAACTCGGTTAAGTCGGTTAGCAACGACAATTTCGCTTACAATTCACTATTCTTCGATGAAGAACGCTTCGGAATGGAATCGTATGGCTTCATAAAACGGCTTGCTGGAAAGACTTTATATGTTGGCGTTTCCAAGTTCAAAATGAAGACATGCGCCTGCAAGACTTCTGGAGGCTATTTTAAGGGCTATTTCGTCGTGCACGGAGACAATTACATCAAAGTGTCGTTAGACGTCAAAAACCACATTAAAAACATCAACGAACTTAATTCATTCATCGAAAGCGAAGGCGTAGATTTTGAGATACCACAAAGTGTCAGCAATCTCGACGAACTCATTTCAATCATTGATAAAGTAGGGATATAAAAAAAGGCGGAACAAGTCCGCCTTCAATAACTTCTAAAAACATTACATATTCTTCTTAATGTCCTCGACAAGTTTCTTATACTCGTCGTCGGTAAGTTTTACGCGCGAGTTCGACAGAAGCATATCGCCTTCCTTGCTAATAGGAATAAGGTGAATATGAGTGTGAGGAACTTCGAGTCCAAGTACCATAAGGCCTATGCGTTCGCATTCGATAGTTTTCTCAAGGGCAGCTGCAACTTTCTTTGCGAAAATCAGTATTTCGGAGAGAACTTCATCGGAATTGCGGAAAATATAGTCCTTTTCTTCCTTGGGAACAACCAAGGTATGTCCTTTCTTCAAAGGATTAATGTCGAGGAAAGCTATAAACTTATCATTCTCAGCCACCTTGTAGCATGGAATTTCGCCATTTATTATTTTTGTGAATATTGTTGCCATAGTTCGTTAGATTGAAATGTTAATAATTTCGAACGATACAATTCCGCTTGGAACCTGGATGTCAACCACGTCGCCGACCTTCTTGCCGAGCAAGCCCTTTGCAATTGGAGTAGAGACAGATATTTTCTTTGCCTTAAGGTCAGCTTCCGACTCAGAAACAATGGTATATTCCATTTCCTGGTTGGTTTTTATATTTTTCAGCTTCACTTTGTTAAGGATCTGTACAGCGTTAGTGTTTATCTGTGACGGGTCGATAATACGTGCGTTGCGAATAGTTTCCTGTAGCTTGCTAATCTTCATTTCAAGCAATCCCTGAGCTTCCTTAGCTGCATCATATTCAGCGTTTTCCGACAAATCGCCCTTGTCGCGAGCTTCAGCAATCTGCTTTGAGATATTTGGTCTCTCGATGTTTACCATCCTATCCAATTCATCTTTCAGTTTCTTAAGACCTTCTTCGGTCAAATATGAAATACCAGACATAATTATTTAATTTTAATGTTATACAAATAAAAAGAAATCCCTTTTTCTACTTGGGATTTCCACTGCAAAGGTAACACTTTTTTGCTTTGGAAATAAAAAATTTTAATCGGAAAGCTCACCTAAATGAACTTTCCGATTAAATGATTATTAATAAATCAACTTACTACATAGTAACTCTCAGACCGAAAGTATGTACGCCACCAAGTATGTTAGTAAATCTGTACGAATAATCAACAGCCAATACTGGTCTTGTACTTATCGAAGTAGTATTCAAGCCATAAACGGCCTTCTTTGGAGAACTTCCGTCCGACAATCTTGAAGAGCTCTTGCCACCTTCTCTCTTGGTAAGAGGAGCCTGCAAAGAGATACCTACCGATGGTCCAGAGAACCAAGTCGAGCAATTTTCTACCGAATACAAACCACTCTCGTAAGTATAACCGGCACGCAAGAACAAGTATTCCATGAATGAATACTCAATACCAAAGTGGAACTGGTCCTTAGTAAATGAGTTCGAAGTAAAGTTCAAAGCTATAGCCAAATTATGGTTCGAATAAACGATTTCTTCTTCTTCATCAATCTTCGGGGCAAGTCTTACATGGTACGAGAAACCTATCTTAATCAAAGACGGAAGCTCATATTCCTGACTTCTGTTTTCAACACTCATCAATGTACCAGTCGGAGAGAATCCAACAAACGACATACCGTCGCCACTATATTTCATTGTTGTACCGACATTCTTCATTGTGATACCGAAGTGGATGTTATCGCGGTTTCTATTTCCAGCCTTATCCTTTCCGAAACCAGTTATGTACTGGATACCTGCATCGATTGCGAAACCAGAAGCCTTAAGGTTAGATATGTGTTCGTTCACCATCTTAACCGTGATACCGCCATATATACTGTTTGAGAACTCACGTGCATACGACAATCCTATTGTAGCATAACCAGGCTTGTAAGTACCAAAACCACCTTCAGGCATAGCTTCAGTCGTCATTTCTATTTCGCCCCAGCTAAAAACATTAACCATAGCACCGAGGACACTGTTTTCACCAACTCTTACTGCCAAAGCTGCAGCATTAATTTGAATTCCAGAACCTACCAGATACTGCGAATTGTTAAAACCAACTTCCAACTTTTTGGTGAAAGCCAAACCAGCAACATTAAGGTGCATACTTTCATAACCTGTAACGCAGGCTACTCCGGCATCACCCCAGCCCGAGGTTCTTGCCCAGGGATTGATCAAAAGCTGAGAAGCTCCTGCCTGGCCAGCCCTTTGCCAGTTACCGGCAAACAAATCTGAACTAACTAATCCTAATATCGAAATTAGTAATATTAAATATATCCTTTTCATATCTCGAGCTATAATTTTTTAGAAGTTATTTAAATCTGTTGGACGGAGAGAACCGAACCACTTTAATACCTTTTGTCCGATACCCGGAGCATTTACGTGAATCAGATATACACCGCTCGATATAACGATGTTAGCCGAGTTGGTAAGATCCCATTCAATAAATGTAGTCTCTGTATCCTTCTTGAACCTACGGATGAGTGTACCATTAATATTGTAGATAGATATAGTACAAGTCTTAGGCAGGTTGGTTATTCTTACGATATTGTCGAGCTGATTCGACTCATAGTATGAAGAACCGTAATATGGATTAGGAACAACCCTGATAAGATCAAGTGCATTTTCTGCAGTTTCCTGATCATCGAAGATTGTCTTTATATCAGATGTTGAGAATTTGAACAAAGGAGCGTTATTGTTTTCAGGATTTGCAATTGCCATATCCTTCTTACCCTGGTAATACGGCATCGATACGCGAATCTTGATAGTAACATCGGTTGCAAGGTAATCAAAACGAGGATTCTGCATTGGTATTGCTGTCCACATTGCGGTCTTCCATACGGTCTTCATGGCATTATCATCACCATTTTCGTACTTCAAGAGTTGATTATAAATGTATTTACAAGAATCATATGCAGGTGCATTATTTCCTGTTCCTTCATTGTCCCCAATAGTATTGCTCATGATATAAATGTAATGTTTACCACCGAGTATAGGCTGATAATGATTGTCTATATAGCTTGCTGTAGGATTCCACAACATATCGCAACCATTTTCACCTGTCATCCAGGAATCTTCTCCAAACATAATGTTCAAACGTTCACCCGTTGCTATATTTATTGCATAACCAGGGAACCAACCCATACCATGAGTTCCTGAATCATCAGGTTTTCCATCTTTGTCAACTGATGGAGACTTTCTAAGACCAAACTTATTTGCTCCACCATAACTTGTATAATTTCCTTTGATAATACTCTTATCGAAGCCACAACCATTTGTCTTCCACTCGTTTTCGTTCATTTCAACAACACAAGCACGAGTCCACTTCGTCTTATCAGAAGTTATGACAATATTTACAGATGCTAGAGGATTTGTTCTGTTAAGATTATATGCATCTACGTTAATAACCGGAAGCTTATTAGATCCAAGGTCAGGAACTAAGCCATAACGTCCACAATTTGTGATAGCGGCAGGTGCCCATCTGCCCTCGCATATTTTTTCAAAATTCTGGTCCTTATCCACCAAAATTTTATCTCCCTTATTATTTATTACCTTATGAGCATCTTGAAGACCATCATCAAATTGGCAACTATCATGATCTGGATAAGCATAAGTACCTGATCTAATCCAGTTTGTCCATTTCAATACTTGATTCTCCTTATATGAATCATCATCTGTTACGAAAGATATCCAAGGCTTAGTATCATCAGCATAAGTTATACTTGATGATATAACACCATTATTATAAGTGTTGTTATCGTAATCACATGCATGCATATCCTGCATTATTGATATTGAGAAGCCCCAGTTCATAAACAACTGTTCGTTTGCATATCCTAGGTTAACCTCTGCATCTGAACGAATCGAATCCCCTGCTTCATTATATACAACATAACTAAACGGTTTATAATTACTTGCTGTCATTGTTGAAGAAGTTGTTCCTATGATACCTATAGAATTGGAAGATTCTACATTGAACTTTACATAGTAAGTATCGTCAACTATTGAAAGAGGATCTATTATTTTTACATTGATAGGACCCTTACCGTTCTCGTAAGTTCTTTCCTTAATCTTCCATGGATAACCAGACATGATTTCTTCGATGCATTCTTCCTTCAACTCAAGTTCGCAATTAGCGTTTCCAAAACCTTCAATCATTGTTATTTCTGGACCATAACCATACTCACCCTGGATTATTGTTCCGCCAACACTCGTTATGTGAGGTGTTGCTGTATAAAGCTTTATATTGTTTCTACCTGCCAAATATGGAGTCTTCTGACCCTTGAATGTAGATTCATCATTCTGGTTGTACTTCATAGTCGGGTTGTAGGAGTAAGCAATTGCACTATAATAGTATTCTCTATTATTTATAAGTCTTGGATCACCTGTTGCGAATAAATCCTTATCTACAACGAACGTATGGGAAATACCAGTGTTTCCTCCGTACACTTCGAGTACAGGAATATTAGCTTCCATATCGTCTGACCAAGTGTAGTTAACAAGTTTTGAAACATCATCCTTGATATCACATTGGAATATCTGGCGAACTCTGTTCCCATCGTAACGTTCTGTCATAGATACAGATGCATCTTTGAACTGGAATACCTGATATCCCTGGAAGTAGTAATGCTGATCACATGGATTTACATCAGGGTCACCACAATACAAAGAAGGATCTTTTTCAAAATAACCTTCAAGATAGTTATTTGAACTTGTTCTATTGTATATATGGAATATAAGTTTTCTGTCAAGTTCTACGATATTCAAATCCGGAGCATCAGGACCGTCGAGAACGCGGAAGCAGTTTTCAAAAAGGATCTGAGCCTTGTCGTCGGCAACCTTTACTGCCTCGACCGAAGCATAAGCGCCACCCGAAGTTGCTCTTGCCCAAACTGCACCGAGAGTAATATCGTTTACCTGGCCAGGAGTCAATGTAAATGGACCTGCTGCCTGAATAAAACGTCTATCACTTGCAGGATTCGACTCAGTCTCTTCCGTCCAGTTTTCTCTTACTATACCATCTTGTCCCCAACCACAAATATCGGTAGTACCAGGGAACATAAAATTAGTCGGCTGTGAAGCATCTGCTCCACTTGCTGTAGAATATCCATCACCACCATAACGAAGAGGAGTATTGTCCTTCCAGAAACCAGTCATGTAATTGTAATGTTCAATTGCCGTATGCGGGTCGGTCATATTCGAATTAACACCCTGAAGGCTATTGTTGAAGTAAATGAAACGTCTCATACCCCAACGTTCGTTATCAATAGTACCATCACCGAAGTTCAAGCCATTGATATTACCATTCTTGAAATCACCTTCATTACAATCAAGGACTCTCTTTCCCGAAATTTCTACATAGCTGGTCGAGTTATCCATACCGTCAGGATCCTGATAAGGTCCTTCAAAGAAGTCGATACCTACAGCAGGTGGCTGAGAACCGTAACCGAGAACACCGCTTTCGGTATCATCATTATCATCACCATTGTAGAAGAAGCCGAGACCGCGCTGTACATCACAACCAGTATAGTCATCTCTAGCATTTCCTAAGTCACCGTCGACGAATACACCAAAGTAGGTGTTATACAAGGTATAGGTTGAACGATTGATTATTCTGTAGTTGTAGAATGTCATATCGTTCAATGCATCGTTTGTCTGGAAGGCGAAAGCCTGTGCACGGAATTCGAAACCGATTGCAGCACCACCTGTTTCAGTATGGACATTACCTTTGTCGTTGTAAACCCACCACATGGTGTAGTCACCGAAAAGACGAGCTGCCTGTCCGCGAGGACGCAAACAATCAGGGTCTTCTGTTATACCTTCGTTAATAAACTCAAAATACGGGAAATCACCCTTTGTATAATCATAATAACCATCTCCATCCTTGTCATAAAAAGGAGCAAGGTTATAATCGTATCCGCCTGAAGGACCGTGTGCTGGCCAATCACGAATAATATCAGGCACTACGTACTCTGGATCAGGATCACAATTAGGATCACTACTGCAATCGTACCATTCCCTGAAGTCCTTTACATCCTGCTTCAATATGCAGAAGTGTTTATCGTACTCACGGCATATATCTGAGGAAACAGAAGCGATTTCTGCACCAGATATAATCAGTGGACCAGGCCAATAGTCGATACCATCCTGACGATAACGCTGAGCAGCAAGTTTCAACTGTCCGTTAGCATCCTTACCGCCAACCCAGATAGCTGAACAATACAATGCATGAATACCACTACCCTTAGGTACTTCATATTTTGCCTTTCCTTGCAAGTCCCACCACATATCGCCACCAGTGTGGACTCTAGCGACCACATTGTTCAAGGCTAAATCGGTAGATGTTCTTGCCGATTCGCATCCACCAGTAGCTTTAGCGACAGGAGTGACATTGACTGTTCCTGCCCACTTGTCGGCAAATGCATAACTCGAAAAAAGTCCAAGTATTACTACAAATACTATTTTATTTAAACTTTTCATATCGTGATATTTGTATTTTTCTTAATTAATTAGAATGAGAAACTAACACCTAATCTTACAGTTGTTGGCAACATGTAATAACCTGGTGAATTGATATACATTGCATAGTAATTCCTGAATGATACTTCGTCAGTCTGTGCAGAAATCTGAGTCTGGTAATCTGCATAATTCAAATAACCATCATCACCTGCATTACCTGTATATGAATATACATACATAGGAGTCTTAGAATTCAAGAGGTTGCTTACATCCAATGAGATTCTGAGGTTTCCATATCTTTCCTTCGAACCATCGTCTTTTGCTTTCGAAAGTCTGATTCTAATATCCCTTGAAACGCTCATATCTACTTTTGTTCTCCAAGGTTTGGTTGCACCGTTCAAAGAACCGACAATAACACCGTTCGATGGCTTGTCTCTCTTTGTATATGGAGTACCGGAACCACTTACTATTGTAAAGTTAACACCTGTATTAGCAAGAATGTTCTTTCCGTTAATCTTTGGACCATTGTATGAAGAACCGTCGGCCTTACCACCGAAACGATAGTCAAGAACTATCTGGAAGTTGTGGCGCTGGTCAACATCCAACGGAAGGATGGTACGCAAGTTAGGATTGTCGGACTTAACGATTGAAGCACCAGAATCATAGCTTGAACCAGTACCCTTTGCCCACTGCAAGGTATAGTTGGCTCTCAAGGTGATATTTCCAGTTCTTCTCAAGTCGTAAGCAAGGGTGAAACCTCTTACAGTACCGAAGTCGATGTTACCGAGAGTATAGTAAGTTACAGGATATGCACCATAAACAGAGATGGTCTGCAACTTATCACGCATTTCGCGGTAGAATGCCGATAGTTTCAACGATGAAGTATTTCCAAGTTTCTGTTGGAAACCTAATTCATAGTCAATTGTCTTTTCTGTCTTAAGATCTGGGTTGTTGAGAGTCGAAGTACCGAGCTGTCTTATAAACAAATATTCGGTCGGGCTCAACTGACCGCCAGCCTGTGGACGCTGCGAAAGGATGTCGTAGTGAGCGAAGAACAAAGCGTCTTCTGAAATCGGGAATGAGAATGCGATACGAGGCATAACAACTACCTGCGGCTGATAATCCTTGAAAGCCGAAGCATTAAGTTCTTCGTTAGGATCAACAAGGTAAGGAGAAATACCGTTTGCACCCTGAATCGAGTTCGGGTTGTCGATTTCGAGACCGCTTGCGTTGTACCATACACTACCTACACGGTAACCGGTAATTTCGGTAGGATTGTTGAGGTCGTTCACATATACAACTGCATCGTCTGGAATATTGCCTGGATGATCGGTAGATCCTATAAGATCGACCTCCTTATTACCAACTGTATAAGCATTATGCAAAGTGTACATATCCTTAAGTACGCTTTGGTTTGCATCGTAACGGTCGATACGGACACCTATATTAAAGATAAGGTCCTTGAAAGCGAACTTGTCCTGAATGTAACCTGCCATATAAGTAGGTTCGAATGGAGCAATTGGTCTGTCGAGGAATCCGTCGCCGTCGGCATCCTTTGTAAAGAAATCATCGAAAGTAGGCTTATAGTTCAACTTGTTTCCTGCATAGTCGAAACCGTAATATCCTACATAGCTCGAACCTTGGTTGAACAATTCGTCCGGGCTGAACCAGTTGATGTCGAATGTGCTTGGATCGTATGAATCGACATTAATCCAGTCTGTTCCGTCAACTGCCAAGCCCAAAGCTTCACGCAAGTGCTTGTCGAAACGTTTCTGAGTAGATGCGTTATAAATTCTAGGATAGTCGATTGTATCGAGGAACAAACCATTTTCGTCCCTATATACTATCGGTTGAGTAAGGTCAATTTCCATTATATGGTCATTGACAAGGCTACGAGCCAATCCCCATAGGCTATATGCGCCAATGCTGAAATATGAGTCTTTTCTCTGTTCGAATTCGAAACCAAGGCTGATTTCATGACCGCCAAGGTCGGCAGCGGCATTTGCAGAAACTCTCAACTGAGTAGCATCCGACTTTGAGTATGAACCATAAGGAACACCCGGAACCTGCCACATACCATATATATTACCAGGGCCTTCACCGTTTAGCAAACCACCGTACATCTGAATGTACTGAGTGTACATTGTAGAGAAGCTATTGCCCATATAATCGTAGAACTGATTGGTGTAGTTTGCAAGAGCGGGATTGAGGCTGCCGCCATTGAAACCTTCAACTTCATAATAGAAAGTTTCCATACAATTACCAGTAAGTCCCGTAACAGTATCTTCACCCCACGAATAAAATTTATTAGGAGCTATGTCAAATTTTCCAATATAACCATAGTCGAAGAAATTATCCCAGTGGTTTATGTCACCCGACTGAGAGAGCACCTTCGTATAGTCAACCTGAATTGTGTAGTACGGGTTTCTAAGGAAAGCCTTCTTTTCCTGATCATCGCTTTCTTTTTCTCTGAACTTCTGGGTCAAACGTCCGTAAGCACGGTAGCTTCCGTATTTCTGGCGACCATTGTTTTCGGAGTTGAACAGCGAATTTCCTCTAGAATATATTCTTGCATCGGCAAGATAGATATTTGTACCGAATGTAATATCGAGATCCCTTATAGGAGCGATATCAATCTTAGCTGCTATATTAACATCTTTGTTTGTTGCATTGGATCTTCTTCTCTTGTTGTAGAAAGAAGTGTCATTAAGATACAATGTATTCTGGTAAACTACAGCACCATTTTCAGACTCAACGAGACGGAGAGGATTCTTAGTCATTTCTTCTACAACCTCATCCTTTGCTCTCCATTCGCCTACTGCCGATGGGCTACCGTCGAGAATATATCGACCCTCGGCCGACACCATGAAGCCCATGATTGTTCTCTTTCTGTTTGTACCTTCCTCAGTCTTAGACCAGATAGGACCCGACAAGGTAAGACCTGCCAGGTTGTATCCGTAGCCCTCGACAGAGCAGAGGACTTCGGCACCGCCCCAGAATTCGGAAGCTGGGCCTTTGGTGGTCAAACTGATGATACCACCAGTAGCATCACCGTACTGAGCAGGAACACCACCGGTGATTACCGAAACCTGTTCGATTGCCGACTTTGGCACGCTGCTGGAACCACGAACCTTAACACCATCAACATAGTAAACAACGTCTTCGGAACGTGAACCTCTAATACTACCTACAGAACCGTCTTCAGAGTAAACACCACCCACGGTAGCAGCGACAGCATCGGCAGAACGAGCGTTCATTCTCGAAATATCTTCTGATGTCATAGTACCACCTGATTGGGTCTGGTCTTTCTGAATAAGAGGCACCTTGTATTCAATAACCTCAACTTCCTTCAACATTTCTGCTTCCGGTTTCAACTTGAAGTTCTGGAAGGTAATCTGTCCAGCAGTAATCTGAACATTTGAATACTTAACCGTTCCGTAGCCAATATACGATGCCGAAACATCATACTTACCAGCCTTGATAGGCTTGATACTGAATCGACCGTCGAAATCGGAAGTACCACCGGTTACTACGTTTCCATTCTCTTCGATAGAAACATTCGCAAATGGAATTGGTTCGTCGGTTGCCGCATCAACAATGGTACCATTCAAAGTACCCGACTGAGCGAACAATCCTACACTCGCTAAGAGTGTAATAATCAACAATTGTATTCTTCGTAACATAATAAAAATTTACTTACTTACTACTTATATCTCCCCAAATAAAATGGGGCTTCAAAATTACTACAGATTTTCTTTTCTTAACAACTTTTTTGATTTTTTTTTCTGAAAAATTAACAAATAAATCACAATACACTAAAACTCAGCACGTTAAGACTTAACATTTTTGTTAGCAATTTGACTTAAAAATGGGATGCTATTACATGCATCTTTTACTTTACCTTTTATTATTTTTATTAGCGGTTCGCTTCGATTTCTTCATGCGCTTATACACTTTTTTCTTGCTGGCTATGTCCTTTCCTGCTCCGCTTACCTTCTTATGATAATTCCTCAGAATCTTTTTCTGCTCCTTTTCGGCAAGCTTATCCTTCTTGGCATCCTCCTTGGCCTTCTTTTTTTCAATCTTCATCACAAGGCGCTCCTCGGGCGTTGGCTTGCTGTGTTCCTTCTCGGCACGGCGCGACTTTATATCACGTTCTACGCTATAGGCCTGCATCTTGTGCTGCTGCTTATGTGCATCCTTCGACCGCTGTGCGCTCTCGCGTGCGTTCTGCCGCTTCAGCGACTTCTTGTGCTTCTCGTTTGCCCGACGGTTCTTTTCTATTCGCCTTTCTTCTTGTCTATCAATCGATTCTGCATGCCTATCCTTTTTTGCTGTATAGTTAACCTGCGCGGTTGAATAATTGGGAATAAAAATTATTGCCATCAAAAATACTTGGATAACAATTTTAATTAATTTTGCCATGTTCAATTATTAAATAAGTATACCATGAAATTGCTGCCAAAGATAATAATAATTTCTTTTCTGCTGCTTGCAATCGGAATAAATCCGTCCTGCGACAAACAGGAATATGTGCCATACGTTTACGTAAATGTTCAGCTATACCCCGACATGCCAGCGCATAGTGCACTGAAAACCCCAGGAAACTATGTTTATGTTGACGGAGGCTACAAGGGTATTGTCGTCGCTTGCACATATCCCGACGAATTTGTTGCCTTCGACCGTGCCTGCCCGCACCACCCGCGCACAAAGGACGCTGTCCTAAGCGTCGATTCTACAGGACTATTCCTCGAATGCCCTATCTGCGGTTCGAAATTCAACCTATTTGACGGTTCACTGGTAAGCGGGCCTTCGAAATACACACCGTTGCAATACACAACTGATTACCAGGGCTCGGTGCTGTATATTTATAATTCGTACTATTAGGCTAGAAGGTCAACAGGCTAACAGGCTGACAGCCAAATTCAAACAATATCAAACTCGAAGGGCTAAAAGGCGAAAAGGCTAGAAGACTGTGAGACTGTGAGCCCGCAAGCCTGTGAGACTGTGAGCCCGCAAGCCTGTGAGCCCGCGAGACCGCTCGACTACAGAACTCCAAACGAATATCCCTTTGATTTCATCAACTCTATAAACTGTGGCAATACCGCCAACGTGTTTCCTTTGCACTTTTCCTTGTCGTGAAAAACGACAACCGAACCATCGCGCACCGACTTTTCCAATAACGACATTATTGATTCGGGCGAACGTTCAACATCATAGTCGTAGGACATTACATCCCAGAACACAAACTTGTATTTCAACTTCAGCCTGCGGTAATGACGGAACAAGATGCGTCCGTACGGCGGACGAAACAACTTAACATCCGACAACGCCGACTTCCGCTCCACATCGGCAATCCACTCCGATGGCTTTGTCTTCAGAATATCCTTATGAGAATAAGAATGGTAACCGATAGTATGTCCCTCATCGGCAATTTTTTTCAATAGTCCCGGATTGACATCGGCATTCTGTCCGCAGCAGAAAAAGCTAGCCTTCACTGAATACTTGTCAAGAACCTCCAAGATTTGTTCGGTGACATCGGGAGTTGGTCCGTCGTCGAATGTGATATAGACGACCTTGCCTACACCTTTCACTCTCCGTATTCCTTTGAGAAACGGATTGGGGAAACGAGTGAATAGGGATATAGACATAATGTTTATTATTTATTAGTGGCTTCGACTAGGCTTACTTCGGCAGCCTTTCGACTTACACTTCGACACTTCGACTACGCTCAGTGTGCGAATCTAGGTACGGTTCTTATTCTATTTCAATCTGGTACGGGCAATGGTCTGACATCTGCACTTCGGGGAAGATTTTTGCCGACTTCAACCTAGGAGCCAACGGTTCCGAAACCATCTGGTAGTCTATACGCCAACCCAAGTTCTTGGCTTTGGCTCCGCTGCGGTAGCTCCACCACGTGGATTGCTCGGCTTCGGTATTGAACACGCGTAACGAATCGACAAAACCGCTTGCAAGGAAATTGGTTATCCATTCGCGTTCCTCGGGCAAAAATCCCGACACGCCCTTCTTGTTCTGCGGATTGCTGATGTCGATTTCCTTATGGCAGATATTATAATCGCCAGCAAGGATTATGTTTGGACGCTCTTTCTTCAGTTCGTCTATAAACTTCTGAACGGCATCAAGATACTTCATCTTCACATCCTGACGCACATCACCCATAGT
>JAEEGK010009289.1_pt1 | contig 22997 bp, 15 predicted proteins | sample 8958771 | NCBI WGS metagenome assembly JAEEGK01 (sample SAMN16246547, study PRJNA631951) | gut metagenome | biome: gut microbiome; feature: rumen; material: SC-attached | host: Bos | place: Iran: Karaj | collected 2018-10 | reverse complement strand
TTGATCCCTCGTGATGTCTTCTCCGACAACGCTCGTCGCCTCTTTGGCGAGGACGTGCCTTTGCGGCAATATGGCGAGAGGGTCGTCCGCCTTGCCGAAATCGAGGTTGAACCATCCATGCTTGATGACTATCTCCGCTTCGCCAAGGAGGTGGGGGAGGCCTCCACACGCGTCGAACCTGGTGTGTTGACCCTCTTCTCGATGCAAAGCAAGGAGACTCCAAACAAAATCTACATACTTGAAATCTACGCCGACCGCGAGGCTTACCAAAGCCATCTCCAAACCCCTCATTTCAAAAAGTACAAAGAGGGCACAGCCATGATGGTCAAAAACCTGAAACTTATCGACACCAATGTGATTAGGGGCGGTTCGATTCGTTGAATTTTTCGTTACTTTGCATATTGAAACAAGAACCGTATAAATTTACAACACAATGAAAAAGATGTTATTGGCACTTTTGGCATCGGCGTCGATTTTCGCTGGATGCAAGCAAAAACAGCCGACCCCTGTGGTCGAGCCGGAACCCGAACCTGAAGAAGCAACAGTATTCCTTACACGCGAGATAAGCCCCGAGGCGTTGGTACGCATCTACCAGGCCTTGGGTGTGGAAGCCACCGGACGTGTGGCGGTGAAGGTCTCCACGGGCGAGGGCAGCAACCCCAACTACCTGAAGCCTGAACTTATCAAAGACCTCGTCTTGCTGGTTGACGGCACCATCGTCGAGTGCAACACCGCCTACGGCAATGCTCCGGAGGACAGGAAGGACGAGCGCAACACCTCGGCCAACCATTGGAAGATTATCGAGCGTCACGGCTTCATCCCTCTCTTCAAGGCCGACATCATGGACGAGGAGGGCGAGATGCGCATACCCGTCGTCGATTCGTCGCATATCAAATACGATATTGTGGGCAGCCACATGGTCAACTACGACTTCATGATTGCCCTCAACCACTTCAAGGGTCATCCCATGGGTGGCTACGGCGGAGCTCTGAAAAACCTGAGCATCGGCTGCGCCAGCCAGAACGGCAAGGCCTATATCCATTCGGCCGGCAAGATGGAGGTGCTGGATATGGAAAAACTCTGGACGCCCGAATACATTGGTGACCAGGACGGCTTTCTCGAGAGTATGGCGGCTGCCGCTCAGGCGGTGACCAACTACTTCCAGAAGAAGCAGGGCATCATCTACATAAGCGTGATGAACAACATGAGCATCGACTGCGACTGTGTTGACCACCCCGAACCTGTGAAACTCGAGGATTACGGCATCCTCGCCTCCACCGACCCCGTCGCTCTCGACCAGGCTTGTGTCGATATCATCAACAACCAGAAGGTGACGGCCACCAACGACCCCACCGACCTCCTCTCGCGCATCGACAAGCAACATGGCACCCACACCATCGAGCACGCCGAGAAGATTGGTCTCGGAACTAGAAAATATAAACTCGTCAGCATCGACAAATAGTGTTGGATGGAACCTACAGGTAAGACTTATGTCGGCAGCGATGAACTCTACGCCGAGGTGCAGCGCACCATGCGGCTCTGCGCCGAGATGAACAGTGGCTACCACACCGAGGCCGAAGTGCGCCAATGCCTGCGCGAGATCACCCGCAGCGAGGTGCCCGACACCGTGCGTGTCTTCACACCGATTAACATCAACTACGGCCCTGGCGTGCGCTTCGGCGACGACTGCTTCCTCAACTTCGGCTGCACGCTTCTCGCTATCGGCGGCATCACCATCGGCGACGGCGCCTTTATTGGTCCCCACTGTGTGCTGGCCACCGAGTATCACCCTGAGGACCCCGCCACGCGCCACACGCTGCTCACCAAGCCCATCGTCATCGGCCGCAACGCCTGGCTGGGCGCCGACGTCAAGGTGCTGGCAGGAGTGACCATCGGCGAGAACGCCATCGTCGCCGCAGGCTCGGTGGTCACCAAGGACGTCCCCGCCAACACGGTGGTAGCTGGAAGCCCCGCCCGAGTCATACGTCCCATCAATTCCGAAAAGTAACAACCAATGAAAACCATGCCAACCATTATCGCCGCCATCATGATGCTTTTTGCCACCGCTTGCCACAAGGACGAACCTGTCACCCCGTCGTCATCCCATCTCGAAGACATCACGCTCACCATCGGTGGCCAGAGTTTCACGGCGAAGATGGAACAGAACAGCACCGCCGAAACTTTCCGAGCCCTGCTGCCCTTGACGTTGGAGATGCAGGAACTGAACGGCAACGAGAAATACCACTACCTCTCCCAGTCGCTCCCCACAAACCGCACCGAAGTGGGTACCATCCACGCAGGCGATATTATGCTCTATGGCGACAACTGCGTGGTGGTCTTCTACGAAACCTTCACAACCTCCTACAGTTATTCCCCCATCGGCCACATCACCACTCCCGAAGGTCTCAAGGAAGCCCTCGGCACTGGAACATCAACGATTATATTCAAGGCGCAATAAAACACCATGGAATACACCCCACAAGAACGACTCAACAATCAAAATAATCACAGGCAATGAAACGCATCAAACTGCTGACCACCAGTATCGTTATGGTAACCCTGGCTTTTGCCGGATGCAGCAACGGAAATCAACAAAAAGAAGATAACAATATGAAACAAGAACTCGTTTTGACTCAGGAGTGGGACAAGGTGTTCCCGCTGAGCGACAAGGTGAACCACCGCAAGGTGACCTTCGCAACACAGTATGGGCTGACGCTGGCCGCCGACCTCTACACGCCCAAGAATGCCCAGGGCAAGCTGGCGGCCATAGCCGTTAGCGGTCCCTTCGGCGCCGTCAAGGAGCAGAGCAGCGGTCTCTATGCCATGCGGATGGCGGAGCACGGATTTGTGGCGCTGGCCTTCGACCCGTCGTACACCGGCGAGAGCAGCGGCGAGCCCCGTCGCACGGCGTCGCCCGACATCAACACCGAAGACTTTATGGCCGCCGTCGACTACCTCTCTAAACTGGAGAATGTCGACCCCGAGCGCATCGGCATTATCGGCATCTGTGGCTGGGGTGGCATCGCACTCAATGCTGCCGCTGCCGACACCCGTATCAAGGCCACCGTCGCCTCCACTATGTACGATATGAGCCGCATCAGCGGCAATGGCTACTACGACAGTGACGACAAAGAGGAGTCGCGCCACGCTGCCCGCGAGGCGATGGGCAAGCAGCGCCTCGCCGACCCGATGGCGATGGCCGGCGGTGTCATCGACCCGCTGCCCGAGGACGCCCCGCAGTTCGTCAAAGACTATCACGCCTACTACAAGACCCCACGTGGCTACCACCCCCGCAGCGGCAACAGCAACGACGGCTGGCGCACCATCGGCACCCAGGCCTACGCCAATGCCCGCTTCCTCTACTACATTAACGAGATACGCTCAGCCGTCCTCGTGATGCATGGTGAGAAGGCCCATTCACGCTATTTTGGCGAAGCCGCCTACCACTATATGGTGGAGGGCAAAGCCGAAGGCTACAACTTCATTGGTAAGCCTAATCCCAACCCCGACAACAAGCAGCTGCTCATCATCCCTGGAGCAACCCATTGCGACCTCTACGACGGAGGTTCAAACAGTTATATACCCTGGGATACGCTGGCCGAGTTCTTTAATAAAAACCTATAAAACCATCCTGACATGAAGAAAAGTTTACTGATTATCCCCGTTATAGTTATTCTGTTCGTTGCCTGTCAGGGCAGGAAAAACACCACCGTCGATGAACCTGTGCGCATCGGCATCGCTTGGCGCGCCGACACGCTGTCGGAATTCTACACAAACGTGGTGCGGGCCATTGAGGAAGCAGGTGCGGAACCTGTGCTGCTGCCGCAAGTGCGTATGAATGACTTCGCCTACATCGATTCAACGCTTGCCCCTACCTACACGGACGAGAATGGCGTCCTGCTGCAGCAGTATGCCGATATGGTGAAGCAAGGCTACACAAACTCCAACGTCAGCACTTCTATTCGCGGCGTTGACGCCGTGGTCTTTACCGGAGGCGAGGACATCGCTCCCAGCCTGTTGCTCCAGCCCGAACCATGGCACGGTATAGCGGCAGAAAAAGATTACAACGCCACACGCGACATATCGGACTACCTGACCATGATGTATTGTCTCGACAATGATATACCTATGATGGGTTTCTGTCGCGGAATGCAGATGCTTGTCGTTGTCTCTGGAGGAACAATCATACAGGACATACCCACTTACTTCGCCCAACAGGGCAAGCCCTACTGCAACGAGCACCGCAATCCGTCGGAGCCTGACACTTATCGCGACTATGCGCCGCACGATGTCAATGTGATTGACACGGCCTCGTGGCTCTATCGCATCGTCGGTAGCTCCACGGTGCACGGAGCCCCCTCGTGGCACCATCAGGCAGCAGGAAGTGTGGCTGGTACATCGCTCCGTGTAACAGGAACGACACCCACTGGTGGCATTGACATTATCGAGGCCGTACAACGCACCGACAAGTCTTTCGCCGTGGGCCTGCAATACCACCCGGAGGCAGCCCTTGTCAAACGTCTCGACCACGACGAGAACGCCAATGACTTTATGTCCTATGACGAGGCTGTGGCCTACTTCAAGGAGTTCATTCACCAAGCTCGCACAAGGACCAAAACGCAAAAGTGAAACACTATGAAGAAAGTAGTCGTTATATCTACAAGTCTCCGTCCGGGCTCGAACAGCCACGCTTTGGCGGAGCAATTCGCCAAAGGTGCGGAAGCTGCCGGGCATCAGGTGAAACTCATCTCGCTGCGCGGTAAGGACATCCGGTTCTGCGTCGGCTGTTTGTCGTGCCAACAGACGGGAGCCTGCATCTTCAAGGACGATGTGCCAGCAATAATGGAGAGTGTCCTCAACGCCGACGTCGTCTGCTGGGCCACCCCCATCTACTACTACGAGATGAGCGGCCAGATGAAAACCCTCATCGACCGCATGAACGCCATGTACACGAAGGACTATCGCTTCCGCGACATCTACCTGCTGACCACCGCCTTCGAGAACGAGGCTTACGTCCCAGAGCGTGCTGAGAGCGGTCTACAGGGCTGGATAGTCTGCTTTGGCAAGTCGCGGCTCAAAGGGCATCTCTTCTGTGGCGGCGTGGGTGCGCCCAACGACATTGACGGCAACGCCAAGCTGCAGGAAGTCTTTGAAATGGGCAAAAGCGTTTAAGCCATGATACTCTACTTTTCAGGCACAGGCAACAGTCTGTCCATCAGCCGCCAGCTGGCGGAGAGACTTGGCGAGCAGGTGATGCCGTTAGGCCGGGCGGTAACCCAGGACCTGTTGCAGGAAAGACGGATAGGTCTTGTATTCCCCTGCTACTGGTTCAATGCGCCGCGTGCGGTGACCGAGCTGGTGCCGCGCCTCGGGCTCTCCAAGGAGGCATACGTCTTCATCGTCATCCCCTGTGGAGCGCAGGCGGGCAACGCCATCTGGACGGTGCGGCGGATGCTGGCCGCCAAAGGCATTGATGTGGCTTACAGCCACAAGATACGTGTGCCCGACAACAGCGCCGTGGGTTTCGGCCGAAACCCCAACGATCAGGTATGGAAGTTCGACCGCTATGCTGGACGTCTGGAACGTATCGCCGCCGACATCGCCGCCGGAGTTCACCGCTGTCACTATGCATGGTGGGGTGTAGCGGGAGCTTTGTGCGCCCTCCCTGCCGTGCAGCGCCGCACGCAGCCCATGCTCACCCCGGCGGTCGACGCTGACAAGTGTGTGGGCTGCGGCCTCTGCGCCCAGGTGTGCCCGCAAGGCAACATCACCCTTGCTGATGGCAAGGCCCATTGTGGCGGCAACTGCACACAGTGCCTCGCCTGTATCCACTTCTGCCCCCATCAGGCTGTGGAGCTCAACAGCAAAACCACCCCCAAAGCCCATCAATACCATCACCCGAAGGTGACGGTCGTCGATATGCGTTGATTTATCCATTTCGGATATGTCAAAATAAATTTTGCCATATCGCTCAACTTTCGTAACTTTGCACTTTCTTTTTGCCGGTCTGTAGATGCCCGACGATGGAGATAGATATTTGGGGGATTAGCGGTTGTAGAGTGGTTTCTCGGGGCGGCGCAGCCGCCCGTAAGCAAGCGGAGCCGCAAGCAGCGGTTTCTCAGCTGGTGCCTTATTGAAGGAAATCACCCAAATACTAAAAAGGCTGGGATTTCGTTTTTAATGCATTAAAAGATGCAGCTTTATGACCCCTACACGTGTAATCGGTATCGGAGAGACGGTGCTGGACATCCTTTTCAAGGACGACCAGCCGCAAAAAGCCGTGCCCGGCGGCTCGACATTCAACAGCATCGTTTCGCTCGGGCGCGCCGGAGTGAACTGCGCCATGGTGACGGAAGTGGGCGGCGACCATGTGGGCGACCTCACCTGCCGCTTCCTGCGCGACAATGGAGTCTCGACGGAATATGTCTGCCGCCACGAGCAGATGAAGTCGCATGTCTCGCTGGCGTTCCTCGACGAGCACAACGACGCTCAGTATGTCTTCTATAAAGACCATGCCTCGGCGACGCTCGACGGCAAGTTGCCGGAGTTCACACGCGACGATGTGGTGCTCTTCGGCTCTTTCTTCGCCATCAATCCCGCCATCCGACCCGTCGTAGGCGCCCTGCTACGGGCGGCGCGTGAGGCGGGGGCATGGCTCTACTACGATGTCAACTTCCGCAAGAACCATATCGCCGACCTGCCCGCCACCCTGCCCCATATCGAGGAGAATATGCGTCTGGCCGATGTGGTGCGCGGCTCGACGGAGGACTTCGGCTATCTCTACGGCCTGCACGACGGCGACGCCGTCTACCGGCGGGTGGGCCCCCTCTGCCACACGCTGATACTCACCGACGGCGCGGGACCGATACGCCTCTACACGTCCGAAGGGTGCGAGCGTTATCCCGTAGCGGCGATAGAGACCGTCAGCACCGTCGGCGCCGGCGACAACTTCAACGCCGGCTACATCTACGCCCTGATGCGGGGCATAAACACTCCAGCGCTGCGCATCGAGATGGCGCAGCGCTGGAGTCAGGATGTCTGTCGACAGATAGGCAACAATATCAGCGACGCGCTGGTCGCCTCGCTTGCTGTCTGATCAGGCTACTAAAGGGAGAGGGATAAATATTTTTTTGCTATTGCTATTTGATGTCCTTGGAAAAGACCACGAGAAGGGGATTGTTGACGGTCCCCTGCTGACTGCCGTTACAGAAGGAGAAGACGGTATCGGAACGGAAGATGTTGTGGTAGTAAGAGGAGTAGTAACGCAGCGTGATGTCGTCCCCGTCATGCTGTGGGGGTACGATGAAGAGGAAGAAGAGCGGGCCTGAAGGGTTGGCGAGGCCGACGCACTCATCGCCGACGAAGGCGGCGACACGGTCGGCAGTGTCAATCGTCCAAAGGCTGTCTCTACCCTGCAGGTCGACACCGATGACAGCAGTCATGCTGGTGGTATAGTCGTAGTCCGTGCTGACGCTCCAGGCGGGGTCTGTGATATCGCCGAACATCGGGTCCGGCACCGTGTCTGGCACAACGGCATTGCCGCCCTCTTCCTTGCCGCAAGAGGCAAGGAAGAGAAAGACGGGAATCAGGGTTATTCCTATGGTCAAAAAATTGCGTTTCATTTCTTTATCAGTTTAATGGTGGTTATTGTTCCTTTATTGTTTACCGTAGCGAAGTAGACACCTGCGGGAATGTCAGCTGGTGTCCAGCGGGTCGTCGTGATGCGGTCGATGAGCACACCATCGATATTATAGATGGTGATGGAGAAACCATCGCCCCAACCCTCGGCGCTCATGAAGTCCACGCGGTCTGTGAAGGGTATCGGGTAGGCGGTGACCTTTGAGGTGAGAGCAGAAAGGACGACTGGGTTGGCAAGAGTGCCCAGGTGCCGGTTGCCTGTGGCGACTATGGGTTCCTGAGCCCGCAATTCCTTCTGCATGCCGTCTTGTTCGAGGAGGAACGCCACATCGCCCGCATGGTCGGTACCGAGGGTGAGGAAGTAGAGCGTGTCTCCATCGACAAACATTGGTTCTGCGACACCGACATTCTCGCCAGCCACGAAAGCGCGTAAGGGCAAAGTGTTGCTCATTCCCTCAATCCGAGCGATGATGGTCATGTTGGTGGCAGGGCGGAAAGGCTGGTCGGACGGGTCGGACACGTCGGACCTGGCGCCCTTGCTGCTGCGCGAGGGACGGAAGGTGAAGTTCACCGTGCCGTCGGCCTGGCGGTGCAACAGGTACCCATGGCCGGGCGTGAGCGCCTTCAGCGAACCTTCCCAGCGCTCATTCTCCGAATAGACGGCGAAAGCGGTCTGCGACTTGATGATGTCGCCAACGCTCACATGCTCGATGTAGTCGGCCATCGCGTTGGTGATGTTCTCGGTGCTGCTGAGCAGGTAAGGGAAGGCGTTCCAACCTTGGTGCAGGGGGATGGTGCGGTCGGCCTCCGAGGAGAGGCGACGGCCCGCCAACTGCGTGTTGAAGTGGAATTCGCCCGTGCGCATCATGTACATCTGCTTATGATCCAGTCTCGTGAGCGTGCCCACCCACTGATCGCCGTCCCATTCAGCAAACTGCAGCGTGGCGACGCTCTTTAGCTGGTCCTCCTCATCCCACGGCGTGGCATTGTAGAGAAGGTCGCCGATGGCACTGTTGGCGTCGGGCTTCAGGTAGAACGAAATCCAGTTCCAACCCTCCATGATGTCAAGGTTCTGCACCTCGTTGGCCGAGGTGGAGAGGAGGACGGGGGCCGACGGCGGCAGTCCCACCATGTTGTCGGTATGGTAGGTGACGGCCGTCGAGCTGCTCAGGCTGTAGATGCGGCCTGTCGAAGCCTGCCACAAGCGGAACTTGACCGGCATATTCTCCAACACTTCTGAGCCGTAGATGGTCATATAGAGGTAGCTCGTGCCAGCCTCGCCGTTGAAGTCGACATTCGCCATACCGACGATGTCATTGCCTATCATGGCGGCGACGATGTCGTTGGGGTCGCTGTCGTAGACACCGTCCACCATCACCTGTCCACGCAGCGTCATCTGACGTTCGTAACCATTGGGGTTCGCATCGCCCCACGGGCAGAAGGCCTTGATTTCGACCATTATCTTCAGAGGCTCACTGAGGCCGTCCTCGTCGGTGAGGTAGACAATCTCGGAATAGATGCCCACGGGGAGGTTGTGGTCGACGGTGAAGCGCACCGGGATAATCTCCTGCGGGTTGATGCTGCCGTAGCTCTGGTTAACGGTGAGCCAGTCGGGCAGGCCGTCGATAGTGTACTGATGGCGTCGGCCGCTGATGTTCTGAATGTCGGTCGTGAGCTCGAAGTCGTTGACCGAAGTCTCGTACAAGGAGGCTTCCATATGGTTTACACCCCAGAGAAGGACATTCTTGTTCACATACACCTGCCACATGGTGGGACTCACGGTGCGGTTGCCGTTGAGGTCCTCCACATTGCGTACGGTGATGTAGATGTTGTTCTTGTTGATTTCACGGTCCTGCATATTGAGGTTGATGAGCAGCTCGTCGTTGTTGAAGCTCCAGTCGAAGTTCATCTTGGTCAGCAGGCCACGCTCGCGCACTGGTGCGATGTCCTCGTCGGTGGCGAAGAGGGCGTTGAGGGTGTCGAAGCCCGGAGACAGTGTCAAGGGTTGAATCTTTTCCACCACGGTACCGTCGGTGGTACGGAATATCTTGCGGTTGTTGATGGAGAAGTGCTCTTCCATGATGCCGTTGCTGTTCTCCACCTGTTCGCTGAAGGGCAGCCAGGCCACGAGGCCCATCTCGTCGCCGTAGGGGGCGAGGTTATCGTAGGCTTCCACCAGACTCTTAGGCAACGCCTGCTCGAAGAGCACCAGCTCGTCGATGCTGCCGCGCAGCACCGAGCGGTTCCAGGCACCGCCAATCAGCATGTCGCCACTCAGGCCGCTGAGCGTGTCGGTGGCGAAGGTATTCATCAGGTTGCCGTCGACATAGACGGCGGCATTGTTCAGCGTGCGGTTCACCGTCAGCACATAGTGGTGCCAGCTGCCGTCGGCGAAGGTGCCGGTGGCCTGTTGCATCAGGTTGCCGTTACGGAAGCGCAGGCGTCCGTTCTCGATGGCTATCAGCGTGCCGTCGAATCCGTCCACGCCCTGGTAGCCGCGCTGGCGCCAGCCCGCCGAGAAGAGCGGCACGTTATACTCCGTGGTGCGGAACCAGAACATCAGGGTGTAGTCATGAATGTTGGAACGCGAGAGGATGTTCTGGTCGAGGCTCACGGCCTGTGTGCCGTCGAGGTGGAGGGCGAAGCCTGCGGGAGTGGTCCAGGCGAAGCCGTGGAGCGAAAGTGTCGAGCCGCTGGCCTTGTCGGCGCAGCTGGTGCCACGACCCTCGTTCATGGGATAGTAGGCCGCCAGTTTGCGCTCGTAGCCCGTCAGGCGTCGCTCGTGGGTCTCCGCGATGTCGGCCTGGCTCATGGCCTTGAGCCACACACGTGCCTCCAGCATGTTGCCGCGGAAGCCGTGGCCGAAGACCAGCGGGGCGCTCTGGGAGTTAAGAGTTAAAAGATAAGAGCTAAGAGTGGTATCGGCACTGGTGGCGGGGTCGGTCACCTCCTCGGTGCCGGCGAAGAAGCGCACCCTGCTCTCGTCAAGGTCGACCACCATCACCATGCGGCGGAAGTCGGTGAGGGGCTCCAGACGCTTCGAGTGTACATAGCTGTCACCCACATAGGCGTACATGCGGCAGCTGTCGCCATCGGGCTCCAGGCCAAAGGAGATGCCGCCGGTGGGCGTGGTGTGGCCGAAAAGTTCCATATTGCCGCTGGGCAGAGCCGTGTAGGGCTTGGCCATGAGGTCGATGCTGAACGACTTGTCGGCCAGCACGCGTGTCACCGCACTGGAGGCACCGCAGCTCGGCGTGCCGTCGAAGTAGAGCGAGGTGCCGGTCGAGATGCGTCCGCTCGAGTTGGTGACGCCCAGCAGCTGGAAGTTATTGTCCTCGTCGAGGTAGTTGCCCGCGATGGGCTCGTTGAAGCGCAGCTTGATGTTGTCGGCCACGCCGAGTATGCCGTAGGCTGGCTCGGGCTGGCCGAAGACACGCGGACAGCGCGTGTCCTTGATGCCGCTGAAGACCTCGCTCGACTTGGTGATGAAGCCCGAGCCATGGCGACAGAAGCTCACGGCACGCAGGTCGTAGTGCTGCTCTATCGGGTCGCGCTCGCCGTAGAAGTGGATGTTGTCGATGCGGCCGCCGGTAATCATGGCTTTGTTGCCGCTGGCCATGCTGTAGAGCAAGCTGTCGGCATAGTAGGAGCAGAGGGTCACCCATTCGTCGACGCTCTGTGTCGACAACTTGTACTGGAACTCGATGTGGTCGAAGTTGCGGTAGTTGACGTCGAAGTCCTTGATGCCCACCGGCAGGTAGTAGCCCGTGGAGTCCTGCGGCGAAAGGGTGTTGAGCACCCAGTTGTCGTGCACCTGGTCGAGGCTCACGTCGCAACTCACCGGCATGAAGTGTACCGAGAACTGGGCCTTGCCCTTGGTGCTGCTGATGCAGGTGGAGGCAAACTCGATGACCAGGTCCTCGAAGTCGTAGCCGTCGCCGGCATAGACCTCCATGGTCTTGGTAATGACTTGCGAACCAGTAAGGACAATCGTGCGCCCGTCGGTCAGCGGCATGCCGTCGATGAGGATACGTGCGCCGTGGGGGTTGCTCTGTTCATTCAACTTGAGCTTGAAGGTGATGGGATTGTCCATAGCTGCACCCACGGTGGCCTCAAGCTCGTTGTAGAGCTGGATGGTGAACAGCGCGGGACGGTCCACCGGCACGTTGCTGCGCTCGTGGACGTTGATGTCCACCTTGGGGTTCTCCAGCCGCAGCGCACCTGCCGAGAGAGGCGTCTTGGGATGGTAGAACTCGGTGCTGTCGGCCACCTCGCAGGGGCACTTGGCGGCGCCGCCACGCAGGTAGTAGACCAGCGAGCCGTAGAGGTAGGAGTCGCCGTCATAGTCGTTACCATTGTCAACGAATTCACGCGTGGTGTCCGAGGCCACGTTGAAGGAAAACTCGCTGGCGCTCTTCTTCAGGCGGTAGATGCTGACATCCATGTTGCTGTATTCGTCGGGAGCGAGGGTGAAGCCTATCTCGCGGGTGTGCGAGAGACTCCTCACTGGGTCGCGTCCGAAGTTGAAGTCGATGATGGGCGTCAGAGAGAACTTGGTGGCCGAGCCAGGAGCGTTGACACCGACCAGGAGCGGGTTGATGCCATTTTCGCCCTGTGCATTGTTGCGTACTTTCGTAAAAGCGTCTCTGATGAGTTTAACGATGGGTTTGGCAAAGGCGTTGGCGATGTTGCTGATGAGGTCGCCGGTGCCCACACCGAAGCCCGGGTAGTCCCAATAGACGTGGTAGGCATTGCTATAGGAGTAGTTTTCGCTGCGCGAGATGGTGAGGGGGCCGCTGACGGAATAGGTGGCCACTGAGTCGTGCTGGTGCTGGTGGATGGCAGCCACCTTCTCGGCCTCGTTCTGATACAGGAGTTGGACCCAGTCGGCGATGCGCTTATTGAGACTGGCCACCTCGTCGGTATAGAGATTCGATGAGCCGGTGGGGCGCATGGGCAGGTAGTAGTCTTCACAGGCCCAGTTTTCGTCGTCGGGGCTGACGCGGCTCCAATAGACCTGCGTGCCGCGGGCGTCGGCGGTGGCCTGCGCCGTGGCGCTGTCGCAGGTGAGCAGCAGGGCGTCGCGCTGGTGCGTCAACTGCGGGATGAGGTTGTCGCGGATATGGCTGTGGGTGTAGGCGAAGGTGGAGTTCAGGTAGGGACCCGTCTCCAGCTCACTGCCGATGACCAGGTAGTATTTGTTGCCGTTGGTGTCCACGCCCTCTCCCACGGTCTGCATGGAGCCGTTGGCACTGCTGCCGCCCAGGGCGCTGTAGGTCACCGAGTCGAGCGGCTGCACGGCATCCACGCGGCGGAAGTAGACATTCTGTACCGCGCCGATATAGACGTCGGCGTCCTGTCCCACATAGTAGGGGTCGCTACTGGTGCTGATGCGCTCGGCAGTCTTGAAGGTGTAGTTGCCTTGGTGCTTGTAGTTGTAGCTACTGGTGATAGGTAGGGTAAAGTCGTAGGTAGTGCTAAAATCCATGTTCTGTCCCAAGAAGGTGCCGGCGCCCATGCCGACAAAGGCGCCCATGACGGTCTTGGCTTGTGTGCCGAGGGTGAGGCCGAACTCAAGGCCGAACTTGAACTGGAAGTCGTAGGTGTAGCTGTACGAGTACTCGGCGCCGCTCTCGATGTAGGCGCTGGAGTTGCTTCCCGGCGGGTCGCGCAGCACGTCGAGCAGCTGGATGGTGCCGTGGGTCGAGGTGATGACGTCGGCGTCGGTCTTGCGGTAGCCGGTGACGTAGCCGCGCACGGCCTGCTGCTCCACAAACTCGCCCTCGCTCTCCACCGACAGGTCGAGCACACGCTGCACATTGGTGTCGCTACGCACGAAGGATACATAGTCGATGGGGATCGTGAAGTCAGCGCTGCCGAGGGTGTCGAGCTCCTTGCTCATCACCTGCGTGTTGGCGTTCTCGTTCTCGTGCATGCCGTTGTATATCTTGAGAGTGCCGCCCTTGATGCGTACCTCGTCGGGGATGCCGTTGGGGTCGTTGTTGTAGTAATAGTCTTCGTGGGCGTAGGCGCGGAAGTCGTATGTGCCGCTCTCGAAGACTGGGGCGCCGAAGAGGTAGCGGTAGGTGCCGTCGGCCTGCTTCGTGGCCACGGGCACCTGGATGTTCTCGTTGGTGATGGTCTGGCGCTTGATGGTGGGCTCGCCGAAGTAGTCCACCTCCATGCCCCACTTCAGCTGCTTGCAGGTGATGGTGATGGGGGCGCGGTAGGTCAGCTTGTAGTGGGCGTTGCTGGTGGCGTAGCGGGCATGCTCGCCCCAGCCGTTGGCAGCGGTGGGGGCTTCGCGCACGGTGTCGCGCACGGTGGCGGCACCGCTGAGGTCGAGCACCTCGCTCGTGCGACCACGGCCGAAGAGGGTGGCGTAGCCTGTGGCACTGGCCTGGATAATCTTCCAGCGCACAGGGAAGAGGTCGGCACTGAACTCGCCCGTCGCCGGGTCGGGCTCTATCACCACACGCTTCAGCTGGTAGTGCACGTCCGTCTCTCCCACAGTATCCACCCTGTCAAAACCATCCACCCCGTTAAACCCGCCATACAGCAGGTGCGGCACCGTGTACTCCAGCGTGTCCTTGGTGAGGTCGCTGGGCACTCGCACCACATAGCTTACGTTGTCGCCCTCCAGCTCGAGCACCAGCTTGAGGTCGTCACCGAGGTTGTTGCGCGAAAGGCCGAGGCCGAGGGGCAGCGCCGTCTGGTCCAATCCACCGCAGACGCGCCCCGTGAGGCGCACCTTCGTCTCGTCCCATACGCGCACGCCGTCCAGCGGAGTGCTGCGGGTAATCAGGCTGTCGTTATTGATGCGCACAAAACCGTCGCCATTGAAGTGGTGGCCCTCCTTCACCACCTGCAGGGTAAAGGCGCTACCCTGCGGCACGCGAATCTCGAAATTGCCGCTGGCGTCCGTCTTCACCGGCGTGTTGGCGAAGCGCATCAGGTTGCCGTTGAGGCGGAAGCAGGCGTCGCGCACCGGCACCGAGCTGTTCTCGAAGAGCACACGGCCGGTGAAGCGGACCGACGAGATATTGTCGAAGTCCACCCCCTGGGTGATGCAGCGGTGCAGCGCGAGGGTGATGGTGGCCGAGGGCGAGGTGGTGTTGTTGTAGTGGAACTGGGCGGTCTGCGAGGTGGGGGTGATGGCGTATTCCACACCGCCGCCATAGGGCAGGCTGTCGAAGAGGTAGGCACCGGTGCTGTCGGTGGTAGCCACCTGCACCGTGGCGCCGTTGTCGGTACGCGTGGCGGTGACGGTGATGCCGGGACAGCCGCTGCCGTCCTCGTAGTGCACGCGGCCCGCGATGCGGCCGTAGGGCGAGCGCGAGCCGGTGGTGACGTGGCTGGTGCTGACGGTGTTGCCCTCACAGGTGTAGCTCATGGTGACGCGGTATTGCCACACGGGGCTAATCTGCGGGTCGGCCTCGTGGTCCACCCAGAAGCTGTTGGTGGTGGTGCCGAGGGTGGTCCAGGCAGCGGAGGGGTCGTTGTCGGGCCGCGCCTCGACGAGGAACTCGTCCACCCCGCCGTCGGTCATGCCCCACGTGAGGCGTACATATTCGGGGCTCACCAGATGCGTGCCCTCCAGGCCGTCAAGGTTGCCGGCGTTGGTGTAGTAGGGATCTTCGCCTCCATCGCGCACAAAAGATATATTATGGCTGTAGCCGCCTTCTACATCATACCCTTGTTCAAACTGCCATGTCCACACTGGTGGTTCCAACGTAGCTTCGCTCCTTTCCACGCCAAGTTCGTACTTATAGTGTATGCAGGGATTGTTCAACACATCGGTATAGTGAAGAATGATGCTAGGGTTGTCAGAATCGTGTTCAGGATGGTAGAATACCCTGTCAATAGAGGCTTGGATGCTATCGGCTGATATGGGAATACGGATGGTGTCTCCTGTCTCCTGCATAATCTTGTAGATATACAGCGTAGCATGGTCGTCCCAATAGGAATATCTGTAACGTTTGTTGAAGTCTCTCCCGTTTCCGTAAATGTTATTGAATAATTTGATGGACAGATGCACCTTATGGTTGTCAGCGAAATTATCATCGGCTTTGTAGGTTTGAGCTTCGCAGGGGAAAATAGGCAAACGAGGTGCGGGGGACGGAGTACAACTGCCCGAACGGGCGTAGTCGTGTCCCTCCCAGCCCCAGATGGCCGACGATGTACGTCGCACGCGGTAATAGACTGTGTAGCTGTTCTCCACAGGATTGCGCCATGCCGCACGTGAGGAATCGACGTAAGTGAACAGCTTATTGTTCATGGCACTGTCGGCCCACTCGATGGGTAGCATAGCGATGGTCTGCGCGTCGCTGAAGTCGCTCTGGTAGGCACGCTGTATCTCGAACATGTCGTTGGGTACGATGTCCTCGGTGTGGGGATAGGCCAGATACCATCTTAGCTCCTTGTAGCGAAAGTCTTCATACCACAGCCCGTCGCGTTCGTAGGAGTGACGGGTCACCCAGAAATTATATATCTTGTGATAAGCCGGGATGGCCACCTTGTTGGAGGTGAGCCAGCGGATGACGTCCGTCGTGTCGGAGGCCTCCCTGCCTTGCACCTGCACATACATCATAAAGCCCGGCTGCACGGTGTCCAGCGGCTGCACATAGAGCATGTCGCTCTGATTCTGGCAAGGAATCTGAGCAGAGTTCCAGGAGGTGTAGTACTTTAGGGGCGTCTGGAAAATCACATAGGGCACCGCCACCTTGCCAACGTTGGCCGTGCTGCTGGCGGTGTAGAAGATGGGGTCTATCAGCTGTGGATGCACACTGGTGCCGCTGAGGTTACTGAAAGTGCCCAGCGTATGATTGAAGGTACTAGTCGACTGATCGCCTACCACGGTGTAGAAAATCAGGTCGGCGCTGACCCCCAACGTGAAGGTTTCCTGTAGTAAATCCTCCGACGGGAACCAGTCGAACTCAAGGCTGGAAAGCGCTCCACCACTGTAATAGTTGGGCGCTACATCAACCGCGTGGCTCACGCCATCGTTGATAATGGTCAAGCGGGAGTTGTATCTGTCATTGGTCACATCGATGATACCATTCACCACCCTGACTCCAGCCATATAATCATAATAGACAATGGGAATCGCGGCCTGATTGCCAATACGGATCCAGAGGTAGCTGCCATTTTGGGCGTAGGCACCTGCGCCGCTATATTGCTGGACTTCGATGGGCACTGTGATATGCACCTTCCCTGTTGCTGTGACGGTAGCGTCATAGAATCTGGGGTCCGTCATGTAACCATAACAATAAGCCGACACCGGCATCAGCAGCGCCGCCATCAGTGGCACCGCCATCATTAATCCTCGTAGAAAATGTTTCATATTACTCAAATATTATATTTCATTATTATATCAATTCGCCTCCTTCACCAGACGCACGGAGAAGCCGTAGTGACGCTCTTGAGGGTTGGAGGCGGTTGTCTCCCCGCTATGGAAAAGGAGCCGGTAGGCTTTGTAGGATTCATATCCGTTCGACAGCCAATAGTAGCCATGCGAGGCGACTTCGGATGGGGCAGATGTTCCATTACGATAGCCGGCAGCAGGCAGGAAAACGGCACCGGCAGCCTCCATCTTGTCCCAACCACTTGTGACGGCAAAAACAGAATAAGAGGCGTTGTAGGTGTTATAATTGTAATCTCCGGTGACAGTGACTCCAGTAGTGGGATGCACATAGTTGTCGGGAAAGAGAATAAGGCCGTTCTTGTCATTCACCGTAGCTTTGGTGTAGCGGATATTGGATGTGCTGTTCGGCAGGTTGAAGGTGGTGTTGCTACGGGTGTTGAGGAGGTAGTTCATCTCCTCGCTGCTGAGAGTGCGCCAATCGCCAGTGATATGGTTGCCCCAGTCGTTGAAAGTGCCGTAGTCAGCATCGGTGGTGCTGGTCTGGTTGGGATTGTTGCCCGTGCCCCAGCCGAAGAGGTCGCGGTTGCCGTCACTCTGGCTGTTGCCGAGGTAGTCGTACTGATGCTCGGCGAACTGCCATGTGCTACACACATACTGCAGGTTGCCCTGCGAGAAGCTCACCCTGGTGATGGGGCTGACAGAGAAGGCGCCCTTGACGGAAGGGGTGACATCGGCACCGCCGCGCACGATGGCTATCTCGGGCGAGGCCTTGACCTCGTTGCGACCCATCGCGCCGAACGAGGACTTGCTGCGCTCGTAGGTGAAGACCTCCATGCTGCCGTAGGTCACCGGTGCCAGATGGGTGTAGACGCGGATGGTGACCGTCCCCAGGTCGCTGCTGCTCGGTATCACAGGCACCTGGACACATTTTTCGGCATTCACGGCGAGGGCGACAGGACTGCTGAAGTAGACGGTGACGGTCTTCGACCCCGTGCCCGTGGCGCTGACGGTGGGCACGTCGCTGGTACTCAAGCCGACCGAGGCCTGACCGCAGAGGTTGACGCTGCCGGAGGTCACACTCACCGAGTCGAGATACAAGACGGTGTCGTTAGTGAAAGTGTTCTTCACATTCACGTTGATACCAGCGCTGAGGTGCTTGAATTTCACGCCCGTGGCATTAGCCTCGCTGCGGGCGGCCATGGGCAGCGAAAGCACCTGGTTGTCGCCGTCGAATGAGCTGGCATAGCGCGACGGAAAGACCACCGTAGCACTCGTGGTTGTTAGGTTACCGGCACCCTCGGCAGTGGCAATGATGTCGGGATAGAACGAGTTGAACTCGGTGCTTGTTACGAAAGAACCGCCGCCATCCTTCGCGGCATACCAGTGGTTGCCAGAGCCTTGGGTAACCGTTCCTTCGTCACCATTGATCCTCACCTTGTCGCCAGCGACCCACTTCACCGAGGTGCCGTTGACGGTGGTTTTAACTTCTGAACCCGACCCCTCGGCGAAAATCTCAATGGAGCCATCGGGGAGGCCGTCTGCGTCATCCTTCGTGCACCCGCTCATCATCGCCACGCCGCAAAGCATGGTGGTGATGGCCAGAATTGAAAACCTATGATTCATATCTAATTTTTAACTCTTAATTCTTAACTATTATCTATTAACTATTATCTATTAACTCACAACTCCCCTACCAAGTCCAGCTCGTGGCCGTCCCACGGTCCTCTATGTTCTGGTCACCCGTACCGTAGGTTGTTTCTGAAATAATAGCAAGGGTTTTAAGCAAATCAACACTGTTGGCATATCCTCGTTCCGTCTTAAAACTCACCGCCGTCAGCTGCGGTGCTTCGTACATTTTTTTCCTCTTTTCGCTCATAGTTCGTATGTTTTAGGAATTGTTGCAATTTCAAGGTGCAAATTTACAAATATTATTTGAATCTACCAAAAAAAATTTCCACTTATATGCATTTCGTTCTTGTTCTAGTAGAATGACTTATCATCGTCAATAATAATTTAACAATATCAGGAACCCATTAACGTATCACCGCCATATCAACACTGACGATGGTAGGATTTGATACGGTGTTGATACGGTGTTAGGACGGTGTTGATACGGTGTTGGTATTGATTTATAGCGACTTACAGGTTTACAAATCATACAAAACACTGACAACAAAATAGTTATCATATTATTTTAACAATTATTAACACCGAATTTTAACACTTGTTATGATTTTATTTTGTATATTTGCAGATTGAAAAAAGCCATAAAAAGATAAAAAAATGAGCAAAAAACTGTTACTATTTTCAGTGGTGCTGGTGCTGTTCGCCGGCGTGAAAGGTCAAAGCGCGAAGTCCGTCACTGTTCAGGTGGGACCCGTCAGTGCTTCAGGATTCTCTATCAAGATTGAGAAAGAAGAGCGTCTCGTGCAGAATGCCATGAACCAACGTCTGAAAGAGGCCGACATGAAAACCCAAAAGATAGAGGGTTACACAGCCTGTCTTGACCAACTCTTCGTCGACATCGCCACCTTCCCCATCAACCTCTATACCAAGGTGGAACGCGACGGAAAGAACAAATGCATCGTGACCATCTGCGCCTTTCCTACCGATCTGTCGGTGAACAAGGAGTCTGTCCAGACAAACACCCAAACTTTCCTCGAAGGCTTCGTGAGCTATGTGAACCGTTTCGAGGCCCGCGGCCAATTGGAGGAGGCTCAGAGCAACCTCAAGAAGGCCCAGAAGAAGCTGGAGTCAGCCGAATCGGCAGTGGCGAAAATAGAAAAGAACATCAAAGAGGATCAGGAGGACATCGCCGAGAAGACCAAGGAGATAGAGAAGTACAATGAGAAAATCCGCAATTGTCAGGCCGACATCAAGAAGTTGGAGGAGAAAATAGCCAAACGCCAAGAAGAGAAGACGAAAGCCTCTCAGGAGGTGGACAAGGCCTCCGAGAATGTGAACAATGTGCTAAAAGAGGTGGAGAAATACCAAAAACTATCCGAGTAGCTTCTTATAGTGTATCCTGTGCGGCGTATCGTCGCCCAACCGTTTCTTGCGGTTCTCCTCGTACTCGGTGTAGCCTCCTTCGAAGAAGTAGACCTGCGAGTCGCCCTCGAAGGCCAGAATGTGTGTGCAAATGCGGTCGAGGAACCAGCGGTCGTGACTGATGACCACGGCGCAGCCGGCGAAGTTCTCCAAGCCCTCCTCCAGGGCACGCATGGTGTTGACATCGATGTCGTTGGTAGGCTCGTCGAGCAACAGCACATTGGCTTCGCTCTTGAGGGTCAACGCCAGGTGCAGACGGTTACGCTCGCCGCCAGAGAGCACACCCACTTTCTTGCTTTGGTCGGTGCCGCTGAAGTTGAATCGGCTGATATAAGCACGGCTGTTGATTAAACGGCCACCCACCTGCAGGTTCTCATTGCCGCCCGAAATCATCTCGTAGACGCTCTTTTCGGGGTCTATCTCGGCATGCTGCTGGTCAATATAGCCAATCTTCACCGTCTCACCCACCTCGAAGGTGCCGGTGTCGGGCTTTTCCAAGCCCATGATGAGGCGGAAGAGGGTGGTCTTGCCACAGCCGTTGGGGCCTATGATGCCCACGATGCCGGCAGGCGGCAGCGAGAAGGTAAGATTTTCATAAAGCAGTTTGTCGCCGTAGGCCTTGCTGACGCCGTTGACCTCTAACACTTTATTGCCTAATCTCGGGCCGTTGGGGATGAATATCTCGAGGTTCTGTTCTTTCTCCTTCACGTCCTCGTTGAGGAGTCGGTCGTAGGCAGCCAGACGGGCTTTGCCCTTGGCGTGACGCGCCTTGGGGGCCATACGCACCCATTCCAACTCGCGCTGCAGTGTCTTGCGGCGTTTGCTCTCCTGCTTCTCTTCCATGGCCAAACGGGCGGTTTTCTGCTCCAGCCAGCTGCTGTAGTTACCCTTCCAGGGGATGCCCTCTCCCCTATCTAACTCGAGAATCCAGCCAGCCACATGGTCGAGGAAGTAGCGGTCGTGGGTGACAGCGATGACAGTGCCCTTGTACTGCTGCAGGTGCTGCTCTAACCAGTCGATGCTCTCGGCATCGAGATGGTTGGTGGGCTCGTCGAGCAACAGGATATCGGGCTCCTGCAGGAGCAGGCGGCAGAGGGCCACGCGGCGGCGTTCGCCGCCGCTGAGGTTGGCCACCAGCTGGTCCTCGTCGGGACAACGGAGGGCATCCATGGCGCGCTCCAGCTTGGTGTCGAGATTCCACGCATCGTGAGCCTCCAACAACTCGGTCAACTCACCCTGACGGGCGATGAGCTTGTCGAAGTCGGCATCGGGCTCGGCGAAGGCATTGTTCACCTCGTCGTACTCTTTCAGCAGGTCGACAACCTCCTGCACAGCCTCCTGCACCACCTCTTTGACGGTCTTGCTGTCGTCGAGCTTAGGCTCCTGCTCGAGGTAACCCACGCTGTAGCCGGGCGAGAAGACCACCTCGCCTTGGTAGTCCTTGTCCACTCCGGCGATAATCTTCATCAGGCTCGACTTTCCCGAGCCATTGAGGCCGATAATGCCAATTTTAGCCCCATAGAAGAAGCTGAGATATATATCTTTCAGAATCTGACGGCTGGGCGGAATGAGCTTGCCCACACCCACCATCGAGAAAATAATCTTTTTGTCGTCTACTGTTGCCACTTTAGTTCAATTGAGAATTGAGAATTGAGAATTACTATGTATTGACTACGGGACGATGCGGAAGACGCGGACTCCGAGGCAGGTGCTCTTGCTGCCACTGAGATGGTCACGCAGATTCTTGGACTCTAGCATGACCTTTCCACCGCTCATCGAGGCATCGAGGAGATAAATCTCGCCCTTGTCGTCCTTGTGGATGATGCCTAGGTGTGAGATGTCTAGGCCTTCGATTTTGGTGACCAGTCCCATAAAGTCGCCGTCGCGCAGGGCGGCCTTCACCGCCTTGTCGCCTAGCCATGACTTCTTGAGGTAAGGCATGCGGTGGTTGCGCAACGCCATTTCGTAGCCCTTGATTTTCTCGACCATGGCACTGTTGTCCTTGAGGCTACGGTAACTGTCCTTGTGGTTGGTCATGAAGTCGATGGTCTTGATCAAATAATTGGCATGTGGCAGATCGGGGGTGACCTCCTTGAGGTTGCCGCGGGAGGCATTGTTGAGTATCCACTCGCTAATGTAGTGCAAGCGAGAGGAGTAGTCACCCATCTCACCATTTCGGTAACGCACGTTCTCGAGGTTGGCGGCATAGTCCAGCCATGAGTACCGACAATTCATCGTAGTACGTGCCAGCGCATAAAGCGTTTCGACAAACGTGGTGCAGTCAAGCTCATCGATGTTGATGGTGAGCAATTCCTCATCGCCCTCGAGCGTAAGGGCCACATAGGGCGTGCCCAGAAGGCGGTCGGCATAGAATGCCACGAGTTCGTTGGGCGTCTTGATGCCGCTTGCGATGCCCTCCTGCAGCAGCTGGTTGATGCGGGTAGTATCCTGAACGCAATGGAAGCGCATGCGCTGCACACTTGCGGCCTGGGCCTCTTGCTGGCTGTGCTGCGGCATGGAACACGCCACCAGCAAGACCATGATTATCGTTAATGCCTTCTTCATATCCTTGATTGATTAAAACTAGATTGTCTAGAGGGGTTATTGCAACTTTAAAGCGGTAGCATAGGTGCGCCAACGATCGATGAGTGCTGCCATGTCGTCGGGCAGGGGGCTGTCAAAGTCCATCTGCTGGTGTGTGACGGGATGCACAAAGCCCAAGGTCTTGGCATGCAGGGCCTGTCGCGAGCAAAGCTTCAGGCAGTTCTGGATATAGGCCTTGTAGCTGGCCGTACGTTCGCCACGCAGAATCTCCATGCCGCCATAGCGCTCATCGGCAAACAGCGGATGGCCGATGTGCTTCATGTGAGCACGAATCTGATGCGTACGTCCCGTCTCCAAACGGCATTCCACTAACGTGGTATAGCCATAACGCTCCAATACGCGG
>JAEEGK010009287.1_pt1 | contig 22999 bp, 15 predicted proteins | sample 8958771 | NCBI WGS metagenome assembly JAEEGK01 (sample SAMN16246547, study PRJNA631951) | gut metagenome | biome: gut microbiome; feature: rumen; material: SC-attached | host: Bos | place: Iran: Karaj | collected 2018-10 | reverse complement strand
TGTGAAGGTGTCATAATTTTATATTTTATAGTTTATATTAATAATTAAGGCTCACGCTATTAGCTACAAAAAGACTATTGCATGAGAATGCAAATATACGAAAAAATATTAATCTGTGATAAAAAAAGTTAAAACGGCACCCAAATGGATGCCGTTCAATGCTTTTGCAGTTGTTATTTACGCCCAGCGGACATAGTCTTTCTTGCGGGGCAGGGGAGGGGCGGCGGGCTTGGCGGCATAGCCTACTACCAGGTGGTCTATGCCTTCGTAGTCGCCCTCGATGCCCAGCTCCTTGAGTAGGGCTTTGCCTTCCTCGCTGTCGAACTCCTCCTTGGCACGGTGTATCCAGCAGCTGTTGAGTCCTAACGACTCGGCTGCCAGCATCATGGTCTGCATAACGATAGGGCCGTCGTAGGCGGCATTCACCGACTGCTTGACCAACACAATAATCATACAGGGGGCGCCGTAGAATGGGTCGCTTTCACTGCCCATAACGCGGGCATTCATCTGTGAGATGCGGTCGCGCAGCTGGCGGTTGGTGACAACGACGATGATGGGGTTTTGCTGCCCCATGCTAGTGGGCGACCATGTGCCCGCCTCAGCCACTTGGTGGAGGAGGTCGTCGGAGGGCATACGGTCAGGGTCGAAAGTGCGGCAGCTGCGACGCTGCATGATGTTTTGGATAACTTGGTTTTCCATATTGATAATAGTTTTTAACGTCTGAAACGGTATATTTTGTTTTCTCTTGGGTCAGGGGTGTTGAAACTGACGTATATCCAGCGGCCTCGGATGTCGACGCCCTCAGGTTCGAGACCTATGGGATTGAGGTCGATGGTGCGGACTTCGCGACCTGTGGCAAGGTCGACGATGTGGAGCCAATAGTTGCCTGGGCTGTCGCCATCGGGTAGATAGGCGTAGCCGTCCTTTATCTTGCTGCCTTGCGCCACTGCGACGCAGGTGATGAGGATGGTACGCAGCACGTCGGCATCGGTGAGATGGACTTCGGCAGCAGTATCAGAGACTTGTGGGAGCAGGAATTTCTTGAGGTAGAGCGTCCCACCTCGCTTGCCACCGTAGGCGTAGATGTAGCCGCCGTCGGCATCGACACACCAGTCTTGCGCGATGGGGAAGCTGTCGCTGTCGTAGAAGATTCGCTGGATGAGGGCGGAGGCGTCTGCCAGCAGGCGGGTGACATAGCACGCCTTGTCGCCATAGCAGCCAGATACATAGAGCAGCGGAAAGGCATCGCCCCTATCATAGCGGCAGGGGCCAAAGGAGGCGTTGTTGCAATGGGAGGTATTGCCCGCAAGAGGATAGGCGGCAACGCAAGTGTGCCGACGCATGTCGAGCACAAGACACTGCCCACCGTGGCGAAGTGCCACCGCGTGGCGACCATGAACTGCCAGCCCCTGCATGGAGCCTTGCAGGACTACACTATCGGGTATCCATTCGCCAAGATTATCAACCACTGGCCGTTGCCCGACAGCCGAAAGTGAAGCAAAAAGAAAGAGGAGGATAGTTAAATTGGAAATTGAAAGTAGAAAATTGAAACCTCGCGGGGCGATTATTATGCCAGTTAATTTCACCTTTCAATTTTCAATTTAAAAAGTTTCACTTTTCACCTTTCAATTTTAGAAGGTGTAGCTGAATCCTACGCGCACCCAGTTGCGACCTGTGGGGCTGAGCAACTTGGAGCCGTTGACACCAAAGCCAAGGTCGGTGGTGGTGGTGGTAACCGTGGTGGTGGTGCGGCTGGCAAGGGTGGGTGTGCCCGAGGTGTAGATATACTCGTCGACAATATCGGTATTAATATGAGTGGTGCGGTCGAAGGTGAACGCCAGCACATCGAGATAGAGATCGACATAGCAATGGGGCGACAGCTGCCAGCTGAGACCGGGGGTAATCTTAGCACCCAGCGAGGTGGCTGAGTCGAGGATATGGTAGGTGGTGTCGATGGTGTTGTGCATCTCGTAGCAGTACCAGTCGACAAAGTCGTGTCGGATGGGCTGGAAGATGCGGGTGTAGTAGCCTGACAACTCAAAGAAGAAGGCCACATCGCCAAGCTGAATGGCCTCGTAGCGCAGATAGGGGGCTATGGTGAATGAGGTGCGGCGCAGTGTGTACCAGCCTTCATAGTCCGTATTGGGGGCATTGGGATTGAGGGGGTTGTTGTGCGAAGGGAGGATATTGTTCAGGTTGAACTGGGAGGCGGACATGTCGCTGCGGAGCTGGCTCCATGCAAAGCTGGCGGCAAGGCCCATCTGGAGACGGCCAATCTGGTAGCCGAACTTGAAACCGGCAGTGACATAGAGCGGATTGTCGTGTGTGAGCGTGTCGGTAGGTACGGCGTATGTGGTGTCGTTACCTGTGAGGGTGCTCATCCCCGTGAAGGTGGCATCCGGAGTGCTGGAGCCGAAGGCGTATGAACCGCCCAGCTGGGCACTGACCACAAACTGCGCACTGGCAGTGGCGGCAAATGCTATCAGGGCTATGGTGAGAAATATTTTTTTCATAATGTGTCGATGTGTGAATGTGTGAATATGTAAATGTGTAAATCGGACTAACGAATTAGCACATTAACGAATTAACAAATTCAAAAGGTGAAGTTAAAACCTACGCGCACCCAGTTGTTCTTGCCTGGCTCGGTGAGCAGAGGGGTGCCCGTCAGGCCGCCGCCCAGCTGGTTTTCCTCAATGGTGGTGATGGTTGAGACCACGTCGGTCTGCAACTGCATGAGGGTCCCAACGGCGGTCATTCTAAAGCTATAGGCATTGTCCATGCGGACGGTGGTGGACTTGTAATAGGCCAGCGACAGGAAGTCGAGAAAGAGGTCGATGCCGCAATTGTTGGTGAGCTGCCAGCTGAGGCCCGGCACCACGCTGACGCCCATGCTGGTCGTGGCCATGGGTCGGGTGAAGGTGGAGTCGAGGTCCAGCGTCCAGTTCACACCCACGTTGGTATTCGACTCCCACGCATGGATGGTAGGACTGCTGGATTGGGAATAGAAGAGGTCGAGCTCAGCAAAGATGGAGACATCGCCCGCCTTGATGAAATCGTAGCGGAAGTAGGGAGCCACCGTGAACGAAGAGCCTTTAGTCTCCATTCCGCCTGTGGTAACCACGGAAGCTATACCGTAATTCACACCCTCATACACACCCACGATGGGGATGATGGTGGGGTCGAGTTTCTGGTTGCCGATGGTGTACATGTTGTAGCTGCCCGCGATACCGGCCTCAGCCTTGCCGAATTTGTAGCCGATTTTCAGGCCACCGGTGAAATTGGTGTACTTCTCCATGGGCACATCCACATTGGAGGTGGAGTCGAGCACAATGGTGACATGACGATAGGTGTTGACGGTTCCGGAGGTCATGCTGCCACCAATATTGGCACTGATGACAAGCTGGGCATTGGCCGCAAAAGCAAAGACGACCAGGGCAAAAGAAAGGACTATCTTTTTCATTTATAATTTTATATTGTTTTCAAAATAAAAGAATTTGCATGTCCAAAACAGGCATTTTAAGCCTAGTTTTGGACATGCAAAGATACAACTTTTTTTTGAATTAAAAAGAAATTTGAAAGTTTTATCTGACTATCAGTTTGCGGACGCTGTTGACGTTGTCGCCCACGATGTGGACGAAGTAGGTACCTTGACCGAGGCCTGCAACATCCATCTGCTTCTCGCAGTCGGCGGAGCAGGTGAGTGTCTCAGTGGCGACGGTGCGACCGTTGACATCCACAACCGAGATGGTCACCCTACCTTCGACACCCGAGAGGGTGATGGTGGTAACATCGGTGGCCGGGTTGGGATAGACGGTGCACTCGAAACGGCCCTCAACGTCATCTATACCAGTACGATCGCCAGTGGTGAGAACCAGCTCGTTGGTAGTCCAGTCGCTTTCCCATGCGGCACCACAGAGGGCACGCACGCGGAAACCGTAGGAGAAATTAGGAATAAGATTGCGGATGACGAAGACAGTGTCGGGGCTGATGAGGGTGCCCAACACTTCGTTCTCGGCATAACCCGCACGTCCATACTGTATTTCCCAGAATCCGGCATTGTTGGTGCCTGCCACCCAATGGAGGCGGACGGCGTTGCCGACGGCTTCGCCACGCAGGCCCGCGACGGGTCCGCAGATGGGCGTGACAAACTCGATGGCATCGCTATATTCGCCGTAGGTAAGATAGTCGGGACCACAGAGGGTTCGGACGGCGGCATGGTAGGACTTGCCGGGTTCGAGACCGCTGACGGTGCAGGTTGCACGGCTGGCGGGAGACACCATGTCGTAGCCACTACCCCATACGTGGACTTCCCAACGGTTGTCGGTGGCAGCCGACTGCCACGAGATGGTGGCATGGGCGTTGGTGATGTCGGCTGCCTGTACCTCTGTGGGCACAGAGCAGACGGGGTCGGTGATGACGGTGGTGTAAGTCCAGTTGGAATAGCCCAGCGTGTCGGCATTGCAGTCCTGACGCACACGCAGCTGGTAGGTGGTGGAGTGATTCAGACCGGTGAAAGTATGGCTGTTGCCTATGACGTCGACAGGGGCGGACCAATCGGCGGCCGATGCCTCGCGGTAAGAGACTTGGGCAGCGCTGCCGTCGGCAGTCCAGCTGAAGGTGGCCTGATCGGTGGTGACAGCGGTAGCAGTAATCTCTGGCGCGTAGCAGTAGGGAGCGCAGGAGAGGAACGCGTAGTTGGGCGACACGGTATCGGTGACGACATAGTAGCTAGGCTGCAGGTTGGCACCGAATGGGTCGATGGGGTTGTAGCTGTACACCGAGCGGTTCTTGATGCAGCTCGTCACATGACCCTCGAAGCGAGCCACATCCTCATAGTAGGTGCTGGGACTGTAGCGGTTGATAGCCACGACGAGATTGCTATGCCCGTCGTAGACGTATGTGGTGTCGAGACGATAGTACTGCCAGCCGACAGTGGAGAAGTTGAGGCTGCCATGATAGACATGCACAAAACTGCTGTCGAACTTGAATGCGTTGAGCAGTGTATCGGTGGTGGTACCAAAGTAGATGTCGCATTCGTCGAAGAGGTTGCGCGTGTTGATGTTGCTAGGATTGAAGCCGAAGGCGATAATGTCCGTCAGTCCTGCCAAATCGGCACTGTCGACAAGCACCTCAGAGTAGTTGTAGTTGTTGTTGGGGATGACAGGCGCGTTATTCGAGAAGGCATGGACATAGTCTGCGGGGTCGTAATTGTAGTTGCTGAAGGGAATGACGCAGGCGTTAGTATTGAAAGTGGCAATCTCGCTCCAGGTGCTGTGGTCGAAGCGCGAGCAGTCGCCCTTGACGCGCACCTCGTAGTTGGTGAGGTTGACCAAGTCGGTGAGCACGATGCTTGTGGTGTTGGCAGTGGCCGTGCGCCACGACCAGCTGCCCGACTTGCGATAATTGATAGTATAGGAGGCACTGTTGCCGGTCCAGCTGAGCTCGGCCGACTGTTCTGTCACATTGGAAACTACAATGTTGGAAGGACGTGCACACGATGGCGAGATGTGGACATTGAGGTCGTCAATCTTCACACCGTAGCCAGCATGTCCGAAAGCCTTGAGAGCCACCTGGTAGTAGGGTGTGTGAGCCGAGTTGGGAAGGGTTACAAAATGCTCGGTCCATGAGGTCAGCTCGTGGGTGAAACTGTCGAGAACTATCCACTGCGCGGTGTCGCTCATACGGTAGAGCACCTGCAGCTCGTCCTGATGACCCGACAGGGCAAACTGAGCATGCCAGAAAGTGAGCTCTGCATCGCGGCTGAGGTTGGTGAAATTGAAATTGGGGAGCAGAAGCATGCCCACGCCCTCGTGCGACTCATTGGCAAACTGGGCAACACGTCCACCGCTATAGGCACCGCGGGGGTAGCTGTAGGAGGTGGTGGCATCCTCCCAGTCTATCCTGCCCGAAATACGTTCCTGTGCCATGCAGATGTCGAGGCCGTTCTCGAAGTCGGTGTAGTACTCGGTGGTGTCGTCAACAACAATAGGAGTGCAACGGGTGGTGAACGAGGGGAACTCTACCCAGTCGCTCGTGATGCCGCCACAATTGGCACGCACCCATGCGTGATAACGCGTCGAGGGGGTCAGCCCCGAGAGGATGAACGAGGTGGCAGTGGACTGCACGGTGTCAGTAGCCGCCGAGAGGCTGTCGGAGGTGCCGTAGACGATAATATAGCTGCCCACATTGTTGGTGTCGGTGAAGGAGAGTCGGACGCTATTAACCGTCGCGTTGCCGGCCAATGGGTCGACCACCCGCTTGCAGGGGTTGATATAGTCCACTGTGATGTCGTCGATATTAAACGATCCACTCACGTTCTGGTCGCTCCGTATACATATATATTTACCGTTGCCGGTATAGCCGTCCAGATCAATCTCGAAAAATTCCCAATCGTAGTCATCGCCCATGGAACGCACCGTGTCGACTGCCACAAAGGTGCTGTTGTCGTCAGGATTGTCCATCACGCCGACAATGGCCTGATAGGTGTAATAGTTATGATAGCTGCCCATCAGATAGAACGAGAGTCGCAGCGTGTCGACAGATGCCGCCATCTCGGGCAGCACCAGCTGGCTGAAGCACTCGTGGTCATAGTTGATGAAATACATCGAGCTATTGCCCGTATGCCCGGTGTAAGTGTCAACGTATGGATAGTAATAGGTGCCATACGATACGACGTAGTTGGTGTAGCGGTTCCAGCACTGTTGGATAGTGGGTTCGTACGAAGTTGCCACAAATCCCTCAAATCCTTCCGTGAAGGGTATCGCGCGATTAGGCGCACAGCGGGTGGTGGCGTTGATAACAGCCGAAGCCGTTGTGTCGCCACAAAGGCTCGACACACGAAACACATAGCTAGTAGCAGGCATCAGGCCCGACACCACGGCGGTGTCGTCCGAGGTACTGTAGTTATGCACCTGCCAGTTGGTATCGTCGGCCAGACGGTACTCCACGCTCCAGTCGGTCTCGTACAACCCAGGCACCCACGAGAGGGTGACATTGCCCGAGTCGACCGCCGCCACCGACACACTGGGCGGAATGCAACTAGCATCGCCACAGGGAGTCATAAAGGTGATATTGCTGCGGAGATCCAGCACACTCGCGCCATACGAGAGATATGTCAGGCATAGGCTGTCTGACGGGTCGAAGGGGGCATTGTAGTCATAACCGAAAAGCACCTTGTTGCTGGTGGTGTAATGCACTGTGCCGTAAAGGGAGTTGCCGTAGCTGCCCGTGTTGTCGACAAAGGTCAGTATGATGTTGCTATGGCCGTTGTAGACAAAGGGTGTGGAGAAGTTTATCTCATTCTGGCCAGCCGTGATGGTAATGTATCCCGAGTATTTTTTCGTGCTATCGGTCTGCGGCTTAAAGTCGGTGAGAGAGGTATAGGACGAGCGGTCGATGGTGTCGACATAGACATCCAGATGGCGCACCATGTCGCCATACACGCCTGCGTCGAACATCACACCAAAGATGGTGTCGAATCCCGCCACCTCAGCCGAGTCGAAAATCTGCTGCGACAGGCTGTGGTAGTAGGTGTAGAAAGGCATACGATAGTCGGTATTGGTGGAATTTGGGTCGCCCACCAGCACCTCGCCACCCGAGAGGCACTTGGTGCGGAAAGAGGCATAGATATTGTTCGAGGTGTCGCCACTCATGCAGCTGGTCTGAATGATGACGATATAGTCGGTCTGCTGATCGAGACCCGTGATGGTGAAGCTACGGACACTGTCGGGAGCCGTAAAGGTCAGCTCGTTGTCGCCCACCGTATCGATAGCCCTGATGGTGAAAAAGTCGGGCTCGGTGAAATCGGCATAACTCCAGCTCACCAACGCCGAACTGCCGGTGACATTCGAAATCTCCACATCGTAGACATCTGTGCAGGTAGGCAGCGGAGCGCAGTAGGTTGTGAAGATGAAACCCTCTGCACTATAATAGGAAGAATAGAGGCTCAAGGTGAGGGGGCCGATACTGGACGACACATCAATATTGTTGGCCGAACCCGTCAGCGATGCCAGCAGGCGGCCGCTAGTACCCACGCCCTCATATATCTCAAGGGTCATGCCGCCAAGCGACACATTGCCCCTCAGGCCTATCGTCATAGTGCTGTCGTCGGGGAACACCACCAGCGAACTGTTGACATACTCAGGCACATTGCCTGCCACTCCGCCGGGGTCGGCAATCGACATGCCACAGGTATAAACCACGCCAGGACCCATGCCGGCAATAGCCATGTTGAACACATTGGGACGCTCCGTGAGGGGCAGCGACCAATAACCGCGATCGGCGCCGCACACCGCACGCACATAAAAGTCATACGTCATATTGTCCGAAAGGCCCGTTACCGTGGCAGGATTACTGTTCACCAGCAGGCGCATCGTATCCAAATCAGGGTCGAACCCGACAGGACCGTAAGCCACCTCCCACGAGGTCGACACCGTGTCGCTCCAACCTAGGGTAACCTGGCCGGGTGCAGTGGCTGTAAGATGCAACCCCTCCACCGTGGGGCAGTTGAGATGGCGACGTATGGTGATGTCGTCGAGATGGGTATATGTGTAGTAGGTATTGTTCGCCACGCGGAACACCACATAGACCGAATCGGTCGTGGTCACATTCTCAAAACTGACCGTGTACTGCTCCCAGTCATCGGTGAGTGCAACATTCTCCACCAGATGGAACACAGCCGTAGCCGAATCATCGGTGGTGGTATAGCCCACCGAAACTATGGCTCCGTTGCCGTTAGCCCAAAATACGGCCTCCACCTCGTTGGCAGGCAGGAACACACGGGGCGAGATGATGGAATTAGGACCGTAGTCGCTATACATCTCTATGTGGTACGTGCCACCATAAGAGTTATAGCTGTATATCGTAGGATAGTACGAAGTGTAGCCATAGCTGGTATAATAAGTATGCTCCCATAGCGTCCAGCACGACGGCATCGCACCATTGTTCTCAAAGCCCTCGAAAATAGGCAGCGCCATGTCGCCACACTGCGTCAGGAACGGCAACCTCACCACCGCACTGGTATCGTCCACACCGCAAAGGGTGGCAGCAAAGAGGTTGTAATTCGTATTGGGGTTCAGGCCCGAAAGCTCCAGCGTGGTGTCGGTAGTGAACGTCCAACTACCGACGGGGTACGAGGCCGTGGTGTACTGATAGAGCCAGCCCGACGCATCCACATTGTTAGCCCAGTGGATATAGGCACTGTCGGAAGTGGTCGCAGCCGCCAACTGCACAGGAGGCAGGCAGCTGGGGCAGGCTATCGTGGAGCAGAATGTGCCCGAGAGGGTCGAGGCATTGTTTGTCGCAAAGATATTCACACCCATCGAATCCACGATTGTGAATGCGCACTCGGTGTCATACGACCCCTGCGACCACACAAAGCTTATCGGCCCGGCACACACCGGGATGGTCTGTGTGGTGCTGGAGCCCGACACCGTGAAGGTGCCACGAAAAACAGTGTCCTGCCAGATGGCAATACTGGCACCGTTCCATCCGTCGCCGTAGCTGTCCGTGCCTGTGATGATGACACTGCAGTCTGCACCGCCGTCACACTGTGCCCGCAAAGAAGTCGTCAATGTCAGCAGTGCTATTAATAGGAATAGTATACGTTTCATATTTTTGAGTATTGATATTAATGTTGTGTTTAACTACGTTTAATGTTGGGGGCTAGGGGTTAGCGAGATGCATCGACTTAAACGCCTTAGACATTAAACCTTAAACTTAAAAAAACTACTTCACCACCACAGTCTTGGTCGCCACACCCGCTTGCGTGGCAATGCGCACATAATATAGTCCTGCGGCGAACGTCTCAGTGTCGATGGTCAAATGGCTGGCTCGGGATTCGGAGACAAACACCTTCTGTCCCTTGACATTGTACATCTCAACGCCCACCATCCCCTCGGCATCCACGTTCAGCACTCCGTTGACGGGATTGGGATAAATCTTCACAAATCCGTTTCCAATATTCTCGATTCCCAACTCTTCCTGCACGGGCTTGTTGACGTTGATAGTCACCGTGGCGGTATCTACACCGCAGCCATATCCGTCGGTAGCAACCACTTGATAGACCGAGCTGTCAGAAATAAATGCAGCCGTCTGCTGCGCATGGGGGTCGGCGAGGTTATCCTCGGGAATCCATTCGAAGGTATATGGCGGCTTGCCGCTGACCACGCTCACGCCCACCTCAGTGCAGAGGTAGTCGACCGTGATGGTGGTGTCGCGCAGGCGCATCTCGGCCGTGGCGGTCATCACAAAGTGCATCGTGTCGTAAACCTTCAGTTCGGGATGTTCGGGGCATACGCTGGTGGCCAGATAGAGGTCTATGTAGCGGGGATGCGAAAGGTCGACACCTTGAAGGCCACTCAGTTCGAGATAGTGCAGCTCGGTGCGCGAGATATAGAAACTATTGTTGCCGTCGAGCAACAGGCCCGAATCGCTCATACAGATAAAGTCGCGACCAAACTCGGCATCTCCGCCGTATGTAACCTGCACCAGCCCGTCCTCGTATGACGAACCACTCATGTCCAGCGGCACCTTGGTACGGCAACCCACCCGCACAGTGTCAATAGTCTCCTGCTCAAAGCCCAACTGCGTAGTGGGGCTGTTGAAGCTGCCATACTCCAGAAACACCCCCGAGTCGTAGCTATTGTCGCCCACATTGCAGACCGACAGGTGCATGTGGTACTGCGCACAGGGAACAATCGCAGCCTCTGCCATCAGCTTCACCGTGTAGCCGTCATACTGCACGCCAGCAGTGTCGTTGCTGTTGGCAATATAGTAGCTGGAATAGTCGTAGTAGCATCCTGCGCCAGAGCCCCCCGAAGTGCCCGCCATGCCGGGATTCACCGAGTTGATAGCCACAGCGATGCCGTTGGGAGTGCTGTCCGTAATGGTTTCGGGGATGATGGCCACATTCCATGTGCGCTCTTCAAGTGTTTCGGGGTCGGGTCCTGTGATGAAGAAGGCAAACACATCGTTGAAATTCGAGCACACAAACTCGGGGTACTCTTCCGAGGCAAAGGTGTACATAAACGAGATGTAGTCCGTCAGCCCCACAAAGTCGAAGTCCAATGTTGCGCAGCCGTTCACCGTGTTGGTCGCCAGCAGCTCCATCTGGGGGTCGGAATAAAACCCGTCAATCGCCTGACTGGCACCGCCGAGGTTGTTGGGACCCGGTGCCACCGCGATGTTCCCGGTGGTCATCACAATGCCCGAATCCATCATAAAGTCGTAAAAGCCGTTGGCATGGAAGATGCCGATTTGGTCTGTAGCAATATTGCCTGCACTATTGCTAAACCTGGCATTGAACAGATATACTCCCTTGCCGGCCAAAGCGGTATTGACAAAGGTGTTGGGATTCTGTCCCGCAGCCGATGTCACCGAAATGTTCTGTGCACACAGTTGTGCCACACAGCACAACAATGCCACAACAATTGATAGTTTTTTCTTCATAGTTATCGATATTCTGTTGATTTATATTTTATTTGATTTCATTTTTTACCTTTTGCTTGCCAACCTTTAGTTTCTGATATAACATTGCCATGCCAATGAAAAGTGCGCAAAAGAAGGCTGCAAGCAGAAGTGCGTCAACAAGACTTAGGTGATAGTCCAGTTCCTTTATCAGCCGTTGGCTGATAAAGGCGAGGTATGTGTGACCGACATATATCCATAGGGTATAGGTACCCCATTTGGCAAATCTTTCCATAAAGTGGAAACGGGACAGTCTGACAATGGATAGGCATAGGGCAAGCCCCAACAGCGATTGGACTACACGGTATGCCGCATGGTGCCAATTGGCATAATGATATTTAGGCATATAGGTAGGAAGGTATCGGGATAATAATATACCGAGAATCAGCACAACGAGGGCATAGCCATATTTCACCTGCTCGATGCGCTGCATCAGGTTCCGTTCGCGGAACAGTAGCCCCAGCACGAAGAAGGGAGAGAAGGCAAAAGTCCTTTGGAAAGAGAATTCGTGGTCGAGCGGTATTACGCCCGACGCTATTGCGAGGACGACGGATACGGCTAACAGCTTTATGCCATCGGTCTTCCTGAAAACAGTCCATACCGAGAGCCTCCAATACATAAGGCACACAAGATACCATAATGCAAATCTGGGTTGTATGAGGGTTGATTTGATATCGACAGCGGCGTCGAAGGGCTGGTTGTTGAATGCACATGTAGCATAGTCCATTGCCAGCTTCAGCAGGACGTGTCCCAATTGGGCACAGACGTATAGTATAAGCGTTTGCTTGAGCCACTTCAGATGCTTCTCTTTGTCGTGATTTCTCGAGGTGAAATAGCCGGATAGAAATATGAACACCGGCATGTGGAACGAATAAATCATTCTACCCAAAAGTAGGTCGTCGTTGCGGTATCCGAGATGCCCTAAGACGACCAAAAAAATCATCAAGAATTTTAATCCGTCTAATCTACTGTCTCTTGCCATGAAAATTTAAAGGTTAAAGGTTAGAGAACACACCCCCCCCTTCGCGGTATCCCTTTCAAGAGGGGACGGCTGGTGCATTACGTATCTAAAAAGTTTGGCTCTAGTTTGATAAAAGACTGATTTTTTTACAGCCTCTAAGAAGCTGAATCTCAATAACGTTGCGGAAGTCAAGAGCAGAGCCGAACTTGTTCGAGCTATGCCGAGATGCAGCAACGTCTCGAAGAAACCCCACACAAGGAACGTGGGGTCGCGACCGAAGGGAGCAACTCCCATTCCGCAGTGTGGGGGCAATAAAACCCCTACTATTCTGCGTCTCGAAGAGACGCGACATTGGGAAATGTTGGCAAAAATCAGTCATACTTTATACTAGAGCAAAAATTTTAATTCTTAATTTTTAATTTTTCAAAGTGCTGGTTCGGCGTCGCCAATGGGGTCGTCGCCCCACACGGAACGCATGGCGGCCAAGCACTCCTGGCGCGTGATGTCGTCCAGCCGTTCCAGATGCCGCTGGTAGAAGACGCAGCGCGTCATGCCCATCTGTTTGCACACCACGTCGGTGGCAAAGGCCTCGCACGTAGGTGCGCCACACATTCCGCAGTCCACCCGCGGCAGGTATTGCTTCAGCTTGTTTATCTTCTCCAACTTCTTGTAGGCCTTGGTCAGGTCCTTGTCGAGGGTCAGCATCGAACGGGGCTGCACAGGCTCCACGTATGCATTCTCCTCCAGATAGTCCTTGTAGACATCCATCTCCCTAGCCCTTGCCACCTCGCCGTTGCGCTCGCGCTCCGCGGCCTTACGGGCGCGGGCATACATTCGCTCACCACAAAGGAAACGGTTCTCGCTCGACAGCAACGCACCCGCGCAACTCTGGTCGCACGCTCGCAGCTCGAGGAATTCCACACCCTCCACCTCGTCATTCTCCAGCTTGTCGAGGAAGTCCATCACGTTCTCTATCCCGTCGATGGCATAGGAACGTTTGGCCAGGCAGATGCGCCGCTCGCCGTTGGTGAGGGTGGAGAGGATGGCATCCGCCGACAGCTGCGGCACCTGCAGGGCCTTGTACTCATAGCCCTTGCCCTGCTCCTTAATTTTGCGGTACACCTTATTGAAAAGGGCATCCATGTTGATGACGCCGTCGATGAGCGAACGCTTCTCGCCCACCGGGGCCTTCACCGCAGCAATCTTGGCGGCACAGGGGGTGACATAGAAAATGCCTATCTCCTCGCGTGGCACCTGCCGCTGCTCGGTGAGCAGCTTGATGACATACATGGCCGAGATGTCCAGCGGGGCCTTGGCGGGAATGATGTTGCCCACCAGCGAAGGGTACTTAATCTGTATCAGCCTCACAATGGCGGGACAGAAGCTGGAAATCAGCGGCTCGTCGTCCTCATGCTCGCGGGCATACTTATGCTTCACATCCTTATATATGTCCGCCGCCGACTCAACCTCGAAGACATGCTTGAATCCCAAGTCCTTCAGCGCAGCATAGATGCGCGACACGCGTATGTCGTCCGGGAACTGCCCTAGAAACACGGCGGGCAGCAACGCCACCGAGTGCGGAAACTCGTGTACCTTCTTGAAGTCGTCCTGCTTGATATAGATGGCACCCACAGGGCAGGCGGCATGGCACTTGCCACAGTCGATGCAACGGTCTTCCATGATAGAGGCCTTGCCGTTACGTATTCTGACAGCCTCCGTGGGGCATATCTTCATGCACCGCGAGCAGCCTATGCAGCCCCCTTCGTCAATTTCTAGAGCGTGATAGAACATTTCTTTGAATTAAAAATTAAAAATTAAAACTGGCTGACGCTTCAATTAAAAATTAAAAATTAAAAACCGAAATTGGCCAATGCTCAAAATCTTAATTCTTAATTTTTAATTTTTAATTCACACAAAGTTTACTTCCATTTCCACCGTGGTGCCCACGCCCACTTCGGAGGTGACGTTCAGCTTGTCGACATTCTTCTGCATGTTGGGCAGGCCCATGCCCGCGCCAAAGCCCATGTCGCGCACCTCGGGACGCGCCGTCGAGTAGCCCTCCTGCATAGCCTGCGCTATGTCGGGGATACCGGGCCCCTTGTCCGCCACCACCATGTTTATCTTGTCCGCCTCGATGTCCACCAGCACCTTGCCGCCGTAGGCATGGGCTATGGCGTTCACCTCGGCCTCATACAAGGCCACCACCACTCGTTTAATAACCTGGGGATTCACGCCCAGCTGCTTCAGCGTCTTCTTCACCGAGCTCGACGCCGTGCCGGCATTCACAAAATCCCCTTCAACAACAGTATATTCTTGATGCATAATATTATTTTTAAGTGAAAGGTGAAAATTGAAAATTGAAACCTCGCGGGGCGACCAATTCAGCACCTCTTTAACTTCACTTTTCAATTTTCAATTTAATACAGTGGTTCCACACCAGCGTCAAACAGCAGCCCGCAGGTCTTGAACATCGAGTAGCTGGTGCCTATCAGCACCATGTCGTTGTCCTCAGCAAGCTCTATCATGTCGTCCGTCGGCTTCTTGTTGCGCACAAACACCACAATGTCCAGCGTCGCCATGTCGCAAGTGCGTATCGTCTGCACGTTGCACAATCCCGTTATCAGCATCGGTGTCTCCTTCAATGTCAGCACATCGCTCATCAAATCCGAGGCAAACGCGTGCGTCACATCCTCGCCCAGACGTTCCTCGCCCAGATACACCGTAGCATTGAGTTTCGTTACTATTTCTCGCAGTGTCATAACTTATATTTTATATTTAATGTTATTAAGATGGCAGCCAATTTTCAATTCAAAAAACGGCAGCCAATTTTCAACTTTCAATTATCAATTTTCAATTTAATTGACGGTGCAAATATACAAAAAAATAATAAATTAAAAGTTAAAATGCAAAAAATATCATTTTCACCCACACAATAACCGTCCTCCATCTACGTTATACCAAGCATGATACGCCCTCAATACCTACACCCCGGCGACCGCGTCGCCATCGTCGCTCCGGCACGCAAAATCTCTCGTCAGGAGCTAGAACCAGCCCTTGCGCTGCTCCGTTCGTGGCAGCTCGACGTGGTGCTGCCCGACCACCTTTTCGACTCCCTCAACCAATTTGCCGGCGACGACGCCACCCGCGCCCTCACCCTCCAGCAGCAGCTCGACGACCCCGCCCTCCGCGCCATCTTCTGCGCTCGTGGCGGCTACGGCACCGTCCGCATCATCGACCGCCTCGACTTCTCCCGCTTCCGCCAGCACCCCAAATGGCTCATTGGCTACAGCGACATCACCGTCCTCCACAGCCACATCCACCGCCACCTCGGCATCGAAACCCTCCACGCCACCATGCCCGTCAACATACCCGCCGACGCGCCCTTCACCCCCTACCCCGCCGTCGAAACCCTCCGCCAGGCCCTCTTCGGCAAGCCCCTCTCCCACACGCTCCCCTCCCACCCCTTCAACCGCGCAGGCACCGCACAGGGGCAGCTCGTCGGCGGCAACCTCTCCATCCTCTACAGCCTCTGCGGCTCCCCCTCCGACATCGACACCGACGGCAAAATCCTCTTCATCGAAGACCTCGACGAATACCTCTACCACATCGACCGCATGATAATGAACCTCAAACGCTGTGGCCGCCTCGCCCGCCTCGCAGGCCTCATCGTCGGGCAGATGAGCGACATGCACGACAACACCATCCCCTTCGGCTCCACCGCCGAACAAATCATCCGCCACGCCGTGTCCGAATACACCTACCCCGTCTGCTACAACTACCCCTCCGGCCACAACGGCACCGACAACCACGCCCTCATCCTCGGCCGCACCGCCACCCTCAACGTCACCCCCGACAGTTCATCCCTCTCCTTCTGACTCCCGAATCAAGACTCACACAACCACACATTTGCCATACCCAACTCATGGCACCCGTTATCCCCCACACATATTCTGTGCGTGACTGTTACTATTTCCCCAGCGTACCATTGCCGGCAACACCCCGGAGCCCTACGCCCTACCTCAATTTGTAATAGCCAAAATCGCTTTAACGCGCTGTTGCAGAAAACAACCTCTCCTCCCCGTCATCACTCACTCCGCCCTAACTCCCCCTGCTTCTACCAGCCCTTTCCTCCCGCTTTTCTTTTGCACTTATCCTATCCTTATTCTATATTTATACTTTAGTTATACCTTAGTTATTCTATATATAATAGTATAACTAAGGTATAACTAAAGTATAAATATAGAATATATGACGAATCCACAAGGCGTTGTTAGCGCGCTATCGGCGCTTTTTTTGAAGAAAATTACCTTGCTGGTCTCGTTGGTCTGGATTTGCAGTCCAGCCCAACAGTGTAACAGGATTTGCAATCTGCATAACAATCTTCGATGTTGAATCTATAATGAGGCTTCTTATGGCGACTACACAATAATTCTTTGTTTTTAGCGTTATAAACGTATGGAATCTCAGAACGTGGAATATAAGCAGTCGTGGAAGGACGAGTACCTAAAATGGATATGTGGCTTTGCCAACGCCCAAGGCGGCACCATCTATATTGGTATTGACGACAACGGCAAAGTCGTAGGGGTTGACGATGCAAAAAAGTTGATGGAGGATATACCCAACAAAATTGTCAACTACTTGGGTATTGTGAACGATGTTGATTTGCTTAATAAGGATGGGAAAGCCTATATCCGGATAACGGTTATTCCAAGCAATACACCAATTTCTTATCATGGCAAACTATACTATCGTTCCGGAAGTACACTGCAGGAATTGAGCGGCACGGCTGCCCAGAATTTCCTTTTGAGGAAGATGGGGGCCACATGGGATAGCCAGATTGTTGAGCGTTCCTCGCTGAATGATATTGACACAACAGCGATTGAATACTTTCTGAGGAAAGGCGTAGATAATGGCAGGTTGACCACCGAGACAAAAACCGACAGCCTACAGAAAATCCTTTCCAACCTCAGATTGGTAGATAATGATGGTCGCCTGACAATGGCTGCTCTTATGCTGTTCGGTAAAGACCCACAACAATTCTGTCTAAATGCCCGCTTCAAAATCGGACGCTTTGGAAGAAATGGCAGTGAACTTTTCACTCAGGACTTGATTGAAGGCAACCTTATACAGATGGCAGACAAGATTTTGTCCATCCTAAGCGACAAGTATTTGATTCGTCCCATCCACTACGAAGGGCTACAACGCATAGAACCACTCGAAATACCCGAATTGGGACTTCGTGAACTTATTTATAACGCCATCATTCACAAGTCGTATGATGGCCCCGACATACAAATGAAAGTATTCGATGACCGTATAACCTTGTGGAATTACGGTATGCTGCCGGATGGTATCACTGTCACAAACATGTTTTCCGAACACAGTTCGATGCCGAGAAACCGACTGATAGCAAATACATTCTATTTGGCTGGATTTATCGAAGCCTGGGGACGTGGATTTGAGACTGTGGCAGACTCCTTCAGGAAAGAGGAGTTGGAGGTGCCAACGTTCAAGGAGGAGTTTGGTGGACTGACTGTGACTATTAAGCGTGAAATATTCATGGAGATTCAGAGAGGAGGACGCATAGACGATAAAACTGGCAGGATTGTCAAAGACGACAACTCAAAGAAAGAAAATGGCTGCCATAATGTCGTAAGTGGTGTCGTAAGTTTGTCGCAAGTTCATCTAACTGAAAGACAAAAGAGAGAGTGTGAAATAATTGAAGACAATCCATTTGTTTCAAGTAAGCAAATGTCGGTAGTTCTGTCAGTAGACTCCAGAACCGTGCAACGAGATCTCGCCACATTGCAAAAAATAGGAGTTCTAATTCGCGAAGGTAATACTAGTGCTGGCAGATGGGTGCTTGTGAACAAATGGAAAGACGTTTTCGCTAAGTCGAAATGAATTTATGGATAGGTGACTGTCTCAACGGACAAAATGCCGAAAGGAAACGATAGATAATTGTACGTACAAGAACATAATATCGAACAGCAAAACCATGTTAATATTGCATGGTTTCACTCGTTCACTTTCACGGGCAAAGGCCTCCGTAAGGGGTGGCGAACACCTTTGAGTAAAGTAAAATACAGTGAGCAACGCGACGAGGAGAAAGAAAGGTCCCGCGGTCCTTTCGCCAGCGAGCGAGGCGACAAGCCGAGGAGCGGAATACCATATTGCTCTGTCTACTCATATACATATTTCGGCGCGAGGTACATGGACCACGAGCTGATGACGATGTGGCTGAGCGTCGACCCAATGGCGGACAAGTACCCATCTATCTCGCCGTATGCTTATTGTGCGTGGAATCCTATTATTTGCATAGATCCTGACGGAGAAAAAATATATATGCTTTTTTATACTGTAGGGAATAGCCGTGGAGATAATATGTTCCATGCTGCAGCGCTTACAAGACGCAGTGATATTATGAAAAGTAAATCATTTGATGCAAAAAATGACATTGTTGTCATGCGACCAATTCAAGATTTGGCATCAATAAAAGACGAAGTACAAAACATCAATAATGACTACGGGGAAAAATACGGAAAAACTGCGGAGTTTGATGTATGGTCACATGGGGGACTTGATGGTCCTACGGGAACCCAACCCACATCATCGAACGCTCTGGATTCAAAACAAATGAAACTTGAAGGATGGTCTGAAATTGATTTTAACTGGGACGAAAATGCTTCAGCTAATTTTTACGGTTGTCGTACTGGAAAAACAGAGAATGGAAAACCTTCTTTTGCTCAGGCTGTTTCTGAATTAAATAATTTTAAAGATGTCAAGGTATCGGGACAATCTAAAAGAGCCTATCCGTCCACATCCAAAACAAGAAGAAATGAGCCGAGCCATTATTTTGGCAAACTTGGTCTCTCTTATACAAAAACCTATATGGTTGGATGTGAAAGTAGCAGCGAAAGACTATGGATATCTCCAGGCAGAGATGTTTATCCTATGAATACGTTTATTAATGGAGAACAACAGTGATATGAAACGTAAATTAATTATAACAGGAACTATAATCATCGTTTTGGCCATTTGCGACGTCTTGTCATGCGTTAATTTTTATGGGAATGAATGGAAATGGGATACAGGGCCAAGAATAACTGATTTTATAGATTTTGGTTCTGATTATTATTATTCATATAAAACACACTCCATATTATATAAAGAGCAAACGCAAGGATATCTGATTTTTTCTTTTGGAAATCATGCTTTGTTATACATTACAAAAGGCAAGGATGAAGCAAACCCACGAGGATTGTCTATTTATATTAAATTGTAGCATACTTTTTTAAAACATTAAATCAATGTACAAAACAATCAAAAAAACCACAATGCTGCTCTTTGTGGCAGCCACAGAGACATAAACCAGGAACAATTGAATAGAGTTGCACATAAAACCGAAGAGATAAACCGCACTCAAAACGTACGGTTTCACCCCTTTGTTTTCAACGGCAAGGAAAAGGACTATGAATCCGGCTTCCACTACTACGGTGCACGCTACTACTGAAGCGAGGTGCTGACCGGCTGGTTGAGTGTCGACCCGATGGCGGATAAGTATCCGAGTATATCACCGTATGCTTATTGCGCTTGGAATCCTGTGAAACTGTTGGACCCTGACGGGAGAGAGATGTTTCCTACAGAATCAGCTGCTGCAAAAGTTAGGGCGAATGCTGTAGATATGTTTGGAGAATCACGTGTGGGGGAAATATACAATAAAGGAGATGAAAAACATCCTAATTATTCATTTCTTGTATATGATTATGGTAAAGATAAATATGAAAGGTCCTCATCCAAAGGAGTATGGGCATATAAACCAGATAAATGTGTTGACTCTAAATTCGATTTGTTTTTATATGCAACATTTAAAGCCGAGAAAGAATGGTCCTTTAATGGGTCATTCTCTATAGGAGGACAATGTGGAGTTGATGTAGGTTGTGTAAACCTTGGTATTAACATTAGTTCTATTGATTTGGTTGGAATAGATTGGGATTGGGGTAAAGGAAAGGTTGACACCTATCATTGTGAAGAAAATAATGCAAGAGGATCAAGAGGCGTGTCGTTGGGATTGTTTACTTTGGCTGGACAAACTTACGAAGGTGGAGATTATATTGATGAGGCTTCAAAGAGAACCAATGTATTGGGTGTAGGTGTCGGCCAAAGCAAAGGACAATGGAATATTACTTTGGGTGTTACTGCAATATTAGGAATTCAAATTAGTATTTCTTCAAAGATAAAAAAATGAAAAAAACAATAGAATGTGAGTGTACGTTTGAAAGACTCCGTCCGAGAATTAGATTTGTTCCGGGACAAGGAATAGAGGCTTCAGTACATTTGTTTCAAATAATAAACTGTCTCTGTAAAGGCCGCAAGATTGCCAGGAGAAAGACCATCCGACAATGCCAGAAGTGTGGAAAATACTCAGTAGAATGCCCCTACTGTCACCAAAACAGTGTGACGACACAACTGCCAGATATCATTCAATGTCCTCATTGCGGCAAAGTTTATCAGGTTCGACTTTTTGAACTATAGGGTATGGGAATTGAAGACAATAGTGCCAAAGGTGACCGAGACAAATATCTTCGTTGTGTCGGGCCAGACAAAGGTAGATTCTGGGAAGTTATTGTGAATTGATATTGATGAAAAACTTATGGTTATTCCGACAAACGGATAGGTAAGGTAACAATCCGAACAGCACCTTTGTGAGACTTGGTGCATGGTCGGAAGATTAGGCATTTGCCACTTTGGTGCCACTTTTTTATCTCAAAAGTGGCACCCCGTTTCTAGGCTTCTCGATATAAATAGACGGTCGACACATACGATGCTTCCGCTCTGCCTTCGCTCCTAAGGTGGAGGCTTAGTGAATCCAAGATGGAAGGAAAGAGCCCTCGTCATCACCAATCTGTTTGTCGGATGACCCGAAAAAATAGGCCTCGTCGTAAAGTCAACCAATAGTCGTTATTTAGGTGGGTTAAAAAATCCTAAAATGCAAGAAGTCAAAAAAAAGTTGTATTTTTGCATTTTCTTAGGCATCGGATTATGCTGCTGATATATGTGCCAAAACTGACTAACCGCGTAGGTTACACCATCAATGTGGTGATGCGCGACATACTCAAGACTGACTTCGCCATCACTACCGATGCCGAAGTTTTCGACAGTCATGAGGGGGCTCGGCTATGCTATGCCCCGCAGCCTGTTTTCTGTGCCAAGGATAACACGGGCGGACTGCCCTACCCCTATATCAAGGCGACGCGGCTGTTGTTTGAGACCTCCATCGAGGAGCAGAACCCGCACTGCTTTGAATATGAAGGGACAAAGGTTCTATTCCCCGTGTTTGGACAACATACGGCATTGCCGTTCGACCCGCTGGCATCTATCTTCTATATGCTGTCGCGCTACGAGGAGTATCTGCCGCACCACCGCGACGAGCATGGCCGTTTCTTGGTCACGGAGAGTATCGCCTACCAACATGGATTTCTGCAGACGGCAGTGGTGGACCGCTGGGCGATGATGGTGAGGGAGGTGGTGCTGCAACGTTATCCCGACACGGTATTCGGCACACGCACCTACACCTTTGTGCAGACGGTTGACATCGACGCTGCCTACTGCTACCTGCACAAGGGGGTGTTCCGCACCACGCTGGGCATACTGCGCGACGGCATTCGCCGCCGTGACCCCCAGGAGGTGAAACGGCGCATCCGTGTGCTGCGCAAACTGGAGACTGACCCTTACGACACATTCGACTACATACTGGAGCAGAGCCAGCGGTTGGCACGCCATAGCAAACTGCTGTTCTTCGCGCTGATGGGCGACTACGGCATATATGACAAACCCGCATCGTTCCATAACAACGATTTCCGACAGCTGCTGCAACATCTGGGCGACTATGCCAAGATAGGTGTTCACGGCTCGTACTACTCGGCTGACGAACCCGAACGGCTGGGACGGGAGATAGAGCGGCTGGCAGACATACTGCACCGCCCCATCGTGCGCAATAGATACCACTTCCTACGCTTCACACTGCCGACAGGCTACCACAACCTAGTGCGCAACGGTATCGCACACGACTACTCGATGGGCTATCCCGAGCTGCCGGGGTTCCGCTGCGGCACCTGCACGATAGTGCCCTTCTTTGACTTGAACAGCAACCAGGAATACGACCTGATGCTACACCCCTTCATGGCAATGGACACCACATTCCAGAAGTATATGGAACTGACACCCGAGCAGGCAATAGAACAATACCACGCCCTGATTGACGAGGTGCGCACGCTGGGCGGGACATTCAGCTGCATATTCCACAACCAGAACTTGTGCGAGGACTTCGGCTGGGAAGGCTGGCGGAAGGTGTATGAGGATGTGATAGAATATGCCGGACAAAATTGAACTGAAGATGATTAACTATAAAGAGAAATTACACGATATCAAAGCCTTTGTGTTCGACTTCGACGGCGTGATGACCAACGGCGACGTATGGACCTACGGCGACGGTGAGACGGTGCGCTGCGGCAATATCAAGGACGGCTTCGCGATACAGTATGCCGTCAAGCGCGGCTACATCATCGCACT
>JAEEGK010009285.1_pt1 | contig 23003 bp, 14 predicted proteins | sample 8958771 | NCBI WGS metagenome assembly JAEEGK01 (sample SAMN16246547, study PRJNA631951) | gut metagenome | biome: gut microbiome; feature: rumen; material: SC-attached | host: Bos | place: Iran: Karaj | collected 2018-10 | reverse complement strand
AAATTATATTAAATATTTCATTTTTTAATTATTCATAAATGATAATTATAAGAAAAAAAAAGGAAATCTATTTTTATATAAATAGGGATTTATTAAAGGTTTTATGAATACAAAAAAATAAAAAAAACAAAAATAAAAAATAAAACATCCACTCAAATAAAGTTTAAATATTAATTTTTAATAAAACCCAAATATAAAAAAACCAAAAATAACCTTAACACAAAATAACTTGTCCTTCCTTGAGAGTATTCTTAATAGTAACATTCGGTAAAATAATATTATTTTTTAAATGAACTTCATCCTTAACATTAACATCTTCTCCTAAAACACAAAGTTCTTCCATTCTAACCCATTTTCCAATATGGCATTTCCATCCAATAATACAATTATTAATAAAAGAATATTCATCAACAACAGTATTTTGTAAAACAACAGAATTACAAATTTTAGTTCCTTTCTTAACAACAACATTATCTCCTAAAACAACATTAGGACCAATAAAAGCACCATCTTCAACTTTAACATTATTTCCATAGAATACATTTTCTTTAATAAATTCATTTTCTTTTTGTAATAAATCTTTATTATTTAAATTTAAATTATCAAGATATAATTTAGTTCCTATTAAAAAATCTTTTGGTTGTCCTATATCAGCCCAAAAACCTTCAAGAGAAAATTTATATAATTCACCATCAGAAGCCATTTGAGGAAAAACTTCTCTTTCAATTGATGTTGGAACTGGATTTACTCTATTTAAAAATTTCTTATTAAAACAATATAATCCAGCATTAATATCATCACCAACAAATTCTTTTGGTTTTTCAACAAATTTTAATATTTTATTATTTTCTGAAACTATTACTCCAAATCTAGAAGGATCTTTTACTTTTGTTGTTGCTATTGTTCCTTCTTTACCATGTTTTCTGTGAAATTCTAACATATCTTTCAAAGGAAATTTACATGTTATATCTGAATTAAAAACAAATATTTCTTCTCCTTCAGTTTTTAATAAAAATTCTTTTGCTAATCCAATTGGACCTGCTGTTCCTAAAGGTTCATTTTCTTTTGATATTGTTAATTTTATTTTATATTTTTCTGACATTTCATTTAAAAATTCTTGCATTTTTTCTGATTGATAATTAACTGCTAATATTACTTCATCTACTCCTACTTCTTTTAATGCTTCTATTTGATGAAGTAATATTGGTTTGTTTACAAATTCTATTAATGGCTTTGGCTTAGAAAATGTTAATGGACGAAGACGAGTTCCAAATCCTCCTACTAATATTAATCCTTTTAGCTTCTTTTCGCTCATTTTTATATATTTTTTAATTTTTTTTTTTTATATAGTTTTTTTAAAGGGTTTTTTTATTTTTTATTTATTTTATTAATTTTTATTTTCAAGGTTTTGTATTGTATTATTTTTTTTTGGGTTATTTAATTTTTTTAAATGTATTTTATTATTATATTTTTTAATTTATACTGTTTTTGAATTTTTTATTTAATATTTAAGAAGAATATAATTTAATTATGATAAGTAGAATATTTTTTATCTCAAAATAGTATAATAATAGGTATTTATGTGTTTAAAATAAAGAGAAATGATTTATTGATTTTTAAATTACTCATTAAAAACATACAATATAATATTTATTTAATATGAATATTCCTAATTAAAATAAATAGCTTTAAATAAATAAATAAAATCTAATCCTGAATATAAATTTAAAGTTCCAAATATAATCATTATTAAAATAATCATTTTATTTTTTAATAATATAATTTATAAATTTATTACAAATTTTTTGATATTAATCTTTTAAAATAATTTATTTATCAATTAATGAGTGAGATTGAAGTAAATCAAATAGATTTTTCCAATATATTATTCAAAGAAGAAAGTCAAATTTTAGACAATTCATTTGAATTTGAAGTTAATGATTTAATAAATGAAAAAAGAGAAAATGAAGATAACGAAAATGATACAGATTTAGAAATTGAAGAAAATGTAATTTATGATAAAAACATACCAAAAATTTTTCAAGAAACAAAAATATTATCTTTAAAGAAAGCAATTCAAGAAAAAGAAGAATTAAATCCAAAATTTAATTCATTTAATCAAAATAGTACAATTAAAAACGAAGAAAATATAAATAAAACATCTTTATCAAGGAGAACAACATCAGATCAAATAACACATAAAAAAAATTTAAAAATTGATGTTTTAAATATTATTCTCGGAGAAGAAAAAAGAACAATGATAATTATAGAAAATATTCCTTCAAAATATAATATAAAATTTTTTAAAGGAGAAATTGACTCACAAGGTTTTAAAGGAAAATATAATTTAATTTACTTTCATAAAATAAATTCAAAATTCAATAATATATATATAAATTTTATACATGAATTACATATAATTTCTTTTTATGAAAGATTTAATGGTAAAAAAATAAATAATATTGATAAAATAATTAATATGAAGTATTGTAATTTAGATGAAAATGAATTTAAAGCGTTAATTGTAAAAGAAAATTCAATAGAAATTAATAATATTAATTTTAATTTTCAAAATTTTGAAATTCCACTTTCTTATTTATCTCTTTTTAAAAAAATATATTCAAATTCTGTTTGTATTATAAAAGAACATAATATTTATAATGAAGGAACATTTCTTGTTAAAAAACTTTAATTTGTTTTTTGATTTATGTTAATTAATTTTTTTTTGAATGTTAATTTGTTATGATTTTTTTATTTAGTTTTTATAGTGACTTTTTTCTTTTATTAATGTTTGTAAATTGTTTTTTATTTATTAGAAAAACTAAATCTTTTTAAATATTTTAATCTTGTACTATAAATATTAATAATATAAATAAATATAAATCAAAAGAATAAAGGTTATTTAATATATATAATTTGATATTATACATCTATTAAATTTATATTCACCATTAATAAAAACAATAAAAAACCCAAAAAAAAAAAAAATAAACCAAAATAAAAATAAATATTTTTCGAATAACTTAAATCCTTAAAAAATCTTAAAAAAAAAAAAAAAAATGAAAAAAGGACAAAAAGAACAAATAGATATATCAACTCTTCCTGAAGTGAACACCTTTACATCATCAGTAATATTTAATTTTCAAAACCAAGATCGTCGTTTAAGAATAATAGAAGCTTTTGTAAAGCAGCCAGAAAAAACAATAAAAATGATATCTCGAGAAGAAATAATTCAATATGCAAAAGACCAGAAAATATATGTTGATCCAGCAGAAGGAAAAAAAGGAGGTAAAGGAGAACCAGCACCAGAACATAAAGAAATAACTTCTGAAGAATTAGCAAAAAGTGCTTCTTTATTTATTAAAGAAAATTCAGTTCAGTTTAGAAAAGAAAAAAAAGATTTTTTAGATAATATTGAAAATTTAAAAAAACAAAAAGAAGAAGCTATTTCTTATTGGGAAAATCCTCCTGAGGTTGATCCAAAGAAAAAACCTGATAAAAAGAATGTTCCTTTAAAACCTGAAGAAATTATTATTCCTGAAGTTAATGATTATGATGTTGATTATACTGTTGTTTTATTTAATTATCCTTTAAATGGAGAAGAATATTCTGCTTTAGAAAAAGAAAATATTGTTTTAAATAATGTTAATTTAATTACTGAAGGTCCTGATGTTGTTGTTGAAGAAGAAAAAGAAGATGATAAAAACAAAAAAAAAAGTGCTCCTAAAGATGCTGGAAAACCTGTTTCTGATAATGCCCTTATTAAAAATTATTCTTATAAAGAAAATTTTAATCCAAATGAAGTTTTTGATAATTTATATGAAGCAAAAGCAAAAAGTGATTCTTTAAGTAAAATGAAAGAAACTTTATTTCAAAAAACTACTTTTAACTTTAAAAATATTGATGATCCTAAAAATACATATTTTAATATTTATCAACAAGAATTTTTAGAACAAATAAAAGAAATAAATTTATTCCATTCAATGTATAATCAATGGACTGATATGCATAAATTTCAAGATTTAGGTTTTTCAGAAAAATATTTCGGTCCTGAAATAATAGAAAAATTATCTAAATTATCAGAATATAAACCAAATGATTATGAACATATGTCAATTGGTAATTTATTAGCAATTTATTTTGGAGTTTATAATCAAGAAGATAATTTCTTTAAAGTTCCTGAAGTTATAGAAGAAATTGATTTTAATGTTATTGAAGAAGAAAAAAAGAAAAAAGAAGAAGAAATGAAGAAAAAATTAGAAGAAGAAGCAGCTTTAAATGCTAAAAATAAAAAAGGAAAAGATGCAAAAAAAAATGAAGTTGTTGAAGAAGAAAAAAAAGAAGAAGAACCAAAAGAAGAAGATGAAATAGATGAAAAAGGAATTGAAAATTATGATAATTTATTCAATCAAGAAAATTTTCTTTTGGATGAAGAATTTAATCCTAAAATCGAACAAGAAGAAGAAGAAATTGAATTAAATGAAAGTGGAAGTGAAAATATGATGATTGGAGGTGGAATAATGGAAGATGATAATATTAAAGAAATCAATGTTAATGAAAGTCAAGAAAAAAATTACGAAGATATTAATTATGAAGATAATTATGATAATTATGAAGAAAATGAAGAAGAAAAAAAAGAAGAATTAAAAGATAATTCACATATGATTCTTGAACAAAATAATGAAGAAAGTAAAAGTAATATTAATGTTAATCAAAGTGAAAATAATCAAAGTCAAAATATGGAAAATTCTCAAAATATGAATGATGGAACAAATAATGAATTTCCAATAGAAGGAAATGAAGAAGAAAATAATGAAAATAATGAGGAAGAAAATAAAGAAGGAAATGAAGAAGAAAATAAAGAAAATAACGAAGAAGAAGAACATAATGAAAATAATGAAGAAGAAGAACATAATGAAAAAGAAGAAGAAGAAGAAAAAAAAGAAAATGAAGAAGAAGTCAATAATGAAAATAATGAAGAAGAAGAAAATAATGATAAAGTAAAAGATGAATCTGAGAATATATCATTAAATACAAATTCAACATCAAATATTCAATATGAGAGATTAATAATAAATGAAAATGACGATTTTATGCGTTCATCAATAGAAACAAAAAGAAATCAAATTTATTTATTTGCAATAGAAAAATCATTTAATAATTTCAGAGCTCTTCCAGGTTTATATAGACAACCAAATATACTTCCAATAGAAAGTAATTTAAGAAAAGCTATTCGTAGTAAAGTTTATCCTTTCTTACCTGAAGAAATTACTATTCCTATTTATGAAAAATTTAATCTTATTCAAAAATTTGAAGAATGCATGAAAGAAGAATTCCCTGATAGAGATTTTGACTTTGGAGATAGAAGTTTTCAGGAAAATTTAAATAAAGATATTTTAAGTCAGAGAATTACTAAATTATTAATGTTAGATCCTGAAATTAAAACTTATTATAATACTAATACTGATAATATGCTTTTAATGATGTTTTATAGAATTCCTAAAGAAAGAGTTTATAGAAAATTAATTAAATATAGATATTTATCTAAACCTGATTTTGAAAATTGGGTTAAATACTTTAAACCTGTTTTTACTCCTAAAAAACCTAAAGAACAAAGTGAAGAAAATAAGGAAGAAAATACAGAAAATGAAAATAAGGAAAAAAAAGATGAAAAAAATGGTAAAAATGAAAAAGAAAAAAAAGAAGAAAATAAAGAAAATAATACAAACAATGAGAATAATGTAAACACTCAAGAAGAACAAAATCCAAATAAAAAAGGAGTAAATCCTTTAATAAAAACATTTGCTCCTTTAGATAATATATTTGCAGAACCAATGTATTTAAGTTCTGATGCATATTTAGGACAAATAAATGAAAAAATAAAATATATGTTTCCAGCAGATAATGGAATTTTCATTAAAAAAATTTTAGAAAATGGAATTTTTTCTTCTTTTTCTTCATATGTAATTAAAGATGAAATGGTATTTGGAATAAGAAAAGACCAAGAATCAAATAAAGAATTTTGGTATCATTATGATAATAATGGAACATCATTATCGATAAGTCAAAAAGAAGAAAAATTATATACGAATTTTTCCCTTGCAAATGGATTAAACATTCAAATATTACCTTCAGGTGAAATAGCACAAAAAATATTTAACGAAGGTTCATTTAGAATAAATACATCTAAAGCATCTATAATAATATATAATGAAGATGGAAGTAAAAGTGTTTTATATTCAAATGGTAATGTTGGTAAAATAATAGGAAATAAAATGATTAACATTAATAATAAAGGGAATAAAATAGAAAAAAATTTAGAAACAGGAGAAATTAATTTAATAGAAAAAGTACCAGTAACAATTCAAAGTGATTTAGATTCACAAACAAAAACAATGTTAAGAGAAGATGGAGTAATAAATATAAAATACCCAGATGAAAGTTCATTAACTATTCATACTGATCAAACTAAAATTTATACTTCACCTTATGATGATTATGATAATTTAAATTTCATTGTTGAACATGATAAATATTGTACTGTTAAAGTTTATGTTTCTGGTAAAAGCAGAAATTATCCAAGTTCAGCAAAAAAAATTGAAAGTTATGCCAAAAAAAGTAAAGATGGTATTATTTATCAAGTTTTATTACCTGATAAAAATGAAATTATTTTATTTAAAGATGAAAATGATAAAAATATTACTATTATATATAATAATGATGGAGGAGTTTTTAAAGTAGATTCTAATAATAATGATATTTTAATTATTAGTCCTAGTGAAATTCATAAATATAATTCTTTAAGTCAATTTGAAAATATTATTTATGGAGATATTAAAGAAAGAAAAGGAGGTTTATATACAGTTGATTTCAATGAAGGAAAAATTTTCACTGTTGATGATGAAGATAATTTATTTGAAATTTATGATGATGGTTATGCTAATTGTGAATTACATCCTAAAACTTTAATTGAAATGGATGGAGAAGAATTAGTGAAATTCCAAGAAGATTTAATTAATATTATTTTAGAAGAAAAAGAAGAAGGTGAAGAAGAAAAAAAAGAAGAAGGTGAAGAAGAAAAAAAAGAAGAAAATGAAGAGAAAAAAGAAGAAGGTGAAGAAGAAAAAAAAGAAGAAAATGAAGAAGAGAAAAAACCAATAAAAAAAACATTAAAAAGAACATTAAGTCCAGATTATGAATTATTAAATATTCAAAAAGAAGAAAAGAAAAAGCCTCAAGTAGAAAATCAAGAAGAAAAGAAGGAAGCTACAAAACAAAATCAAAAGCAAGAAAAAGAGAAAGATAAAGGAAAAGCAATGAATGTGAAAAAAGGTAAAAAAAAAAAATGAGCCAGAGCCACAAATAGTAGAAGAAGAAGAAAAAGAAGAAGAAAAACCAATTCCACCACCAACATCCAATTTTTATACTCCAAAATTATTTGTAATAGAAAATGATAATTCAGGATATGAATTATTAAATTATTCTCAATTTGAAAATTATAAAAAATGTAAAATGTTAGATTATACTCATTGTAAATATATTATTGAAACTATTAGTAAAGATTTCACTTCTCATTATTGGATTACTAAATATTTTACTGTTAATGAAGGTATTAAAGAAACTCATCATATTAATTCTATTCAAATTCCAGAAAGTTTAAAAAATTTTTATAAACAACCTTATGAAAGTGAATTTGATAATAAGGAAATTTACTTTTATAGAAATTTAATTCAAAGTGAAACTAATTTTGATAAAGAATTTAGAGAAAAAGTTAAAAAGTCAAAAGAAGATTCTGAAGCTTATTTTGAAAAAAGAAATATGGAATTTAATTATGGTTCTTATTTCAATAAAGAAGAAAGTCAAAATGATATTGAAGAACATAATAAATTGTTAAGAAGAATATTAACTGAAAGACAAAATCCAGATGTTAAATTTGATTATGATAAAATAAGAAAAAAAATAAAAATAAATCAAGGATATATATCATTATTAGATAATGAAAGTGTATTATTTAATATAAAAGAATATGTAGATGATAAAGAAAGGAAAAAATATAGAGAAGATAAATCATTTAGAATATATCCCTTAAATTTAAATAAAGTTTCTGATATTGAAGTAGAAAATATAGTAAATTCATTTAATGCTCCATTTAATGGAACAGAAAATATGTCAAGTTCAATAGTAGCAAGAAAGAAAAATTTAATAGAAGGAGCAGCAAATACAAAAGAAATTAAATTTATTCCAAATTATTGGGATAGTGAAAAAGGAAAAGAATTTCATTCAGAACATCCTCATGAATTATATGTGGATCCAAAAGAAAAGAATAAAAATAATAACATAACAGGAGATCCTGAAATAGATGCCTTAAGACAAGCAGAAAATCTTTTAGAAAAAGGAAGAGAAGAATTAAAGCAAAGTCAATTAATGGAACAATCTCCTACAAATTTAGCAGGATTTGATAATAATATGGATATGAATAATAAACAAAGTAGTCCTGTTGTATTATTAAATGGTGATAATCAGAATATAAACAATGCAAATATTTCAAATAACAATATGAATAATAATAATGAAAATGCAAAATCTAAATTATCAAATAAGAGGAAATTACCTTCAATACATAAACAGACTCAAATGATGAATAAAATAAATGAAGAATACAATCAACAAAAAGCACGTGAATGGGTAGAAAGTAAAACAATGAAATATACAGTAGATGGTCAATTAAGACAAAATAATCCTTTAGTTCCTCATTATATTAAACCAACATTTCCACAAGCAGATTTTAATGAAGATTACATTTATATAGATAAATTAACTGAAAAAAGAGTAAAAACAAGTTCTGTTAGTAATAGAATTTACTTTAATGCTCCTTCAGTTGAAGAAATAAGAAAAAGTGGTCAACATGATATTTTATTAGAAGCTATTGAACATAGAAGAACTCCTGAAGAAATGATGGAAAGATTGAATTTAATGATTACTGGTGAATTATGTGATCCTTTAAATAAACAATTAAAAATTGATCCTGTTCAATTAGATTTTGGTGTTGTTTGCCAAGGAAAAAATTATCAAATGTATTTTAAATTAAGAAATGATGATAATATGACTAATAGAGTAATGGTACGTAAAAGCAATTCTGAAAATAATTTTATTTCAATTGAAAATTTCGTAGGTGGAAAAGTTGTTTATGGAGAAACTAAAAAAGTTAAAGTTGTATTAAAAACAGGAAATGAATTATTAGGAAAATTTAATGATTTAGTTGAAGTAACAACAAAAAGTTTTATTTATAAAATCCCAATTAAAGCTTTTATTGTTAAAGAAAATGAATATGATCCTAATAGATATGGTAATTGGAAAGGAAGAGAAAATTATAGTAAAACATATCCTATTCAAGATAATAAATATAAATGTGATCCTATTAAAATTGTTTTACCTAAAATTAAAGAATTAGAAGAAAGAGAAAGACAAAAAAAATTAAGAGAAAAAGGAAACAGTGATTCATTTAGTGGTGCTAATAATAGTGGATTTGAAGGAGAAGGTAATGAAGGAGATGGAAATGAAAATAATAGTAAATTACCTCCTGTTTAAAAATTTTTTTTATTGGTTTTTTTAGAAATTCATTATTAAAAGTTAAAAATAAAATTTTTAAATAAATTTTTTATCATTTTGTTTTTTTTTATTGAATTTATTTATTATTTGTTTAAAAAGAATATTATATTTTTTTTTAATATTTTATTTAATTTAATTTTAAAAAATATAAATTTTTTTTTTTTAACCTTTAATAATTCATATAATTAATTTAAAAAAAAATTTAAAACAAAATTTAAGCTTCATCATTATTACTTAATTTCTCAATAAGCATTTTTTGTTCAGTTTCAATTTTCAATAAAGAATCAGATTGACTTTTCAATCGATCTAATTCTTCTTTTTTTTCTCTAATTAAAACTTTAAGTTCTTGTTCTCTTTTTTCTCTGGATTCAATTTCTTCATATAATTGATTTCTTTTTCCTAAAGCTTTTAATTTTTCATTTTCAATAACTTTAGAATGTTTATCAATAATATCATTAAGAGATTTAATTAAATCATTAAATTGAATAATTTCTAAAAATTAAAAATATTATTTATTTTTTACTTGAAACAAATTTTGTTGATTCACCTTTTAATTTTTGAGAAGCAGTATATTTTTCTATTGGTAATACTCTTATACTATTATTATCATCTATTGTTATATCAAGGTCTTTCATTTTTTTTTAAATTTTTTAATAATTAAATTCGTTTATAAATATTTTTATTTAATATTTATTTTTTATTTACCAATTATATAATTAAGATTATATTATTTCCATAAACATTTATTGTTTAATTACTACAATTACAAATTAAAAATTTTCTAAATCCTTTTCAGTAATAATTCTCTTTTTCTTTTTTTTAGAATTCTTAACTTCATTATTATTATCTATATTATTATTATTAATATCATTATTAATATTATTTTTATTATCATTACTATAATTCTTATTATCATTATAATAATTATTCTTTAAAGATTTATCTCCTTTAAAATCTTTATCTTTCCAATTTTTTTTTCCACTTTTTTTTTTTTTCTTATTTTTATTATTATAATTATAATAATCCTCATTATTATTTTTATCCTTTTGAACATCACTAACAAAAGAAATAGAACTATTACTCGAATTTTTATATTCTTTCACATTTGAATTTATTTTTCCATCAATAAAAGTGACTTTAAATTTTTTATTTTTATTTGTTAAAAAACCTTCTCCATGAGGTTTCCCATTAACAAAAGGACCTTCGAAAATTTTCCCATTAGGCCATTTAAAAATACCATTTCCTTCTTTAGTATTATCAATATAATCACCTTCATATTTTCCTCCATCAGGCCAAGTATAAATTCCTTTACCATGCATTTTCCCATTAACTAATTTCCCTTCATACATTTCACCATTATACCAAAAGTATTTTCCATTTCCTGTTATTTTATTATCTTCAAATTCTCCTTCGTAATGATCTTTCATTTCTTTATAATATATTTTACCATAACCATTTTTTTTATCATTCTTAAAATTTCCTTCATATATGTGTTCATTTGTTTCTTCATTTCCTTTTCCTTCTTTTAATCCATTATTAAAGTCTCCTATATAAACTGAATTATTTAATGATATTTTTTTTCCTGAACCTTCTAATTTTAAATTATCGTTAAAGTTTCCTTCATAATATATTCCTTCTTCATCTATTATTTTCCCTTTTTTTAATTTATTCTTCTCAAAAGTTCCCATATATTTTACTCCGTTTTCCAAAGTTAATATTCCTATTCCTTCTAATGAATTATTTATTGTTGTTTCCCCTATGTAAAATCCATTTTTATTATTATATTTTAATTTTAGTAATTTAGTAAAAAATATATTCTTTTTTTTCTTTTTTTCTGTTTCTTTTATTAATGATTTATATGTATTTTCATCTTGGGATATTCCTAATTTTTCTTCTTGAGATTTTAAATTTGGTGTTAAATATTTTTCAGTTAAAGTTTTTAATTCTTGTAATAAATGTTGTTCTAATTCTTTTTTCACATTTGGATATATTTTTTTCCTATAATAATAACCTTTATAAACACTTTGTATTTTTATTAAATAAGGAATATTTATTTTATCATTAATATTCTTATTTTCCTTTTTTTCATTAATATTATTTTCATTGTTTTTATTTATATTTTCATTATTATTATTCTTATTTTCTTTTTTCATATTTGAATCTATAAAACTAACTTTTTTAAAACTTGAATTCTTATTTCCTATTTTTTTCTTTGGTAAAGGAGGTAAATCAAATTCTTTAACTTCTTTTTTTAATATATTTTTTTTTGAATTTTTTTTAATTTCTTCTTTATTTTCAGTAGAATTTCCATTATTTTCTTCTTTTGAATTGGAATTATTTTTATTAGTAATATATGATTTTAAATCTTTCATACTAACATCTTTTTTTAATTTTGGAATATAAGGTCCATCATACTCAATTAATTCTGTCTTTGAATTCCCTATATTTATTTCATTTGTTTCCTTTGATTTACAACAACATCTTGTTGTTTCTTGTCCCATTATTATTTAATATTTTAAATTGAATTTTTCACAAAATTATTTTTTACTTTTTGATTTGAAATATTTACTTTATACTTAATTAATTAATTAGTTTCATATTTAAATAATGTAAAAAAAAATTATCAAATATTAATATTATAAAAATAAAAAATTAAAATGGTAAAAATTCAGCAATTAATAATATTAATAATTTTAACAGTAATATTTTCTCAAGATTTAAAAGAAGAGAAATCTAAAATGATAAATTTAATATTATCGTATGTAAAAGATACTCCATCAACATATCCAAACTCATATAATAAAGTTATAAATAATCCAACATCAAGAACATCATTAATATTTGATTCTATTCAAATATCAAGTATAGAAAGTTTTATGAGAACATATAATATTCCTGATTCATTTATAAATAAATTAAAAGCAACATTTTATTCAATTAAACCTCAAATGTATGAAAAAGTAGATTTTAGTGAAAAATATAATGCTGGATTTACAAAAAGATTATTTGGAATAATAAAAAAAGTAAATAATAATTTTATTTTAGCTTTAATTAAAGGAGACACATTTGGGCAACTTTATCCAAAATATATTACAATTAGAGTTCAAAAATGTAAAAAAGTTTTATTAAAAAAAGAATGTCATTATATTAATGAAAAAAAACCAAAAGGTTATACAGCATCAGAATTAAATGATATAGAAAAAGCATTAGATGTTCAATTTAAAATAACTTTAAAAAACAATTTAAAAAATTTAGATATAAACTCTCAAACAATAATATCTTCAAATGTCTATTTATATTCAATGACAGGAAAAATAGGAATGCATTTTAGTATTTCAGGAGATATAGGAATAAAAAAATTAAGAGTAAATTATGAATATAATAATGGAATAGAAGCATCATATAAAGGATTTAATTATCCTACAAATAGAGTAAAACCATATTCTATGAAAATTACAGAAAGAGGAAATTTAATGATAATTGATGGTAATGGTAATAAAATTTGGGAAACAAACACAGAAGGAAAAGGAATTGGACCTTATTCAATTTTTATAAGTGAAGAAGGTAATTTTATTTTAGTTGATAGTAAAAATTATCCTGTTTGGGATAGAGATAATAAATTTATTAATTATGAAAATGTTATTTTTCAAGATGTTAAAGTATTATCTAATAATGGAAAATTTTATGCTATTTTAAGAAATGATAGTTCTTTTATTGCTTATGAAGATGTTAAAAAGCAGTATGATTTAACATGTGAACAAATTTTTGAAAGAGAAGATTCTGATGATAGAGGCGTTCCTCCTTATTATGCTGTTGTACATAATGGTTATTTTAAAGTCATTGATTCTCGTAATGATATTCTTTATCAATCTGATTATTTTGGAAATTATTGTAAACCTGGAAGTATTCAAATTAGTAATGAAGGAAGCATTACTGTTGTTGATTGTAATGGGAAAATTGTTTGGAAAAGATATTAAAAGTTTAAAATATTTTTATTTTATGTTTTTATAGTTATTTTACTTTATCCTAGTTTTTTTTCATAAATTCTTAAACTTAAAAAATAAAAAAAAAAATAACAAAATATAAAAAAAAAACATAACATCACAAATAAAAAAATTAATAAAAAAAATATATTTAATTTATAATATAATTTTGTTTAAATATACTTATTTTAAAAAATGAGTTCTGAAAATAATCAAAATAAAGAAAACAAGAACTCAAATATTTTTTCTTCGTATCCTATCCTTTCTTCAATAGATTCAATAGTTAAATTAGAGAAATTTTTAAATCAAAATAAAATAGAAAATGAATATTTAGATATTGATATTTTATTTCGTTATTATATAAAATCAGAAAATTTAAAAAATATTTTTTTATTATTTATTCCTCATTTAGAAATTAATTATCAAAATAAATATTTTAATAATTCAACAATTTTAATGTTTTTAATAAGTGAAAACTTATTTAATTTTACTGAAGAACTTATTGATAATTTTTTAGATGATGTTAATTTAACTTTAACAGATAATTTAAAAGAAAATATTTTTTTTAAAATTTTAAATTTAAATAATGAACAAAATAAATATTCTCTTTTTAAAAAAGCTTTTGAGACTTTAAATAATGAAGAAAAAAAAACAATTATTTCTTCAAAGAATTTAAAAGAAGAATCTTTATTAGAAAAAGCTTTATTAATTGGAAATGTTGATATTACAAATTTATTAATTAAAGAAGATAAAATAAATTATAAAAATAATTTAAGTGAAGATAATATTTTACATTTTGCAATTAAAGGAAAAAATCCTTATTGTTTAAAAATAATATTAAATAATTTATCAAATGATTTATTTTTAAAATTTCTAAATGAAAAAAATAAAAATAATGAAACTCCAATTCAATTAGCAAATAAATTAAATTTAAATTCAATGATTAAATTATTAAATGATTTAAAAAATAATAATAAAGAAGAAAATAATTCAGAAAAAGAAAATTTAGAAATAAATCAAGTTATAAATTTATTATGTGATTTAAATGATAAAAATTTTAATCAAAATATTGAAATGATAAAAAATAATTTTTATTTAAATGATTGGAATTTAATTTTCATTGAAAAATTAGTATATGAACAAAAAGAAAAAAAATTAGATTTTGATTTATTAAAAAAAATAGTTGATTTCTTTGATGAAGATATAAAATATAATAAAGATAAAGAAATATATTTTTTAAATTATATGACTGAAGCATATAACTTTTCTGATTTTTCTGAAATGTTATCAATATTTAAAAATTATTTAGATAATAAAACAGAAAAAAACGATAATATATTTTTTATAAACTCAATTATAATGTTAATTGAAAAAAGCTTATCTTATCAATTAAATAATTTTAGTAAAAGCTTAATTCAATTATTAATTAAGTTTATATCTAATTTTTCAAATGAAGAAAATAATAAAATTCCTTTAGATTACATTAAATATTTAAATAAAAAAGAAATTTTAAATTCAAATGAAAATCTTAAAGAATTAATTTCTTTATATCAATGTTATTTAAATATTAATGAATCAAATTATGATAAAGCACAAGAAAATTTATCTGAATTTAAATCAAATATTTCATTAATGAAAAATAATGAAAATCCAATTTATAAAACTTTAATTTCTTTTTATCATATTTTAAAAGTAAGAATAGATTATTTTAACAATACTCAATTTAAATTTTTTCAACATTTAAGTAAATTTTCTTCAAATAAAGAAATAGATTCAATTATCTTTTATTATAATTCAATGGGAATTGCACAGTTAAAACAAAAAAGATATTTTTACGCAGAATATTGCTTTAAATATTGTGAAAAATTAATAAGACAAAATGAAATAAATTATTATTTATTTTTAAATACTGTTTTATATAATATTTCCCTATGTTATTTTTATAGTAAAAAATATGAAAAGTGTTATAAAATATTATCTAACTTAAAAAATGTAGATTCAATGTCAACTAATCCTTTTTTATTTTATAGACTTGGTTTATGTTGTTTAGAAATTGAATTACAAAATTATAAAAATTCTTTTAATGAAGATAATTTAAATGATCTTGTTAATGAAACATTATTTTCTTCTGAAAATGAAAATATTAATTTTAAAAAAAGATTTATTTTAATAAATAAAAATCCTTCTAAAATTTCTGACTATGATAATAATAATGAAAAATTAAATGAAGCTATTTTTGCTTTTAAACAAGCTCTTTTAATAATAAAAGGGAAAACTTTATATAATAAAGAAATATATAATTTATTTAATAATAATAAAGAAATAGAATTAAATTATAATATAATAAATAATAACATAACAGATAATAATACATTTCAATATTCTCAAATTTTTTCTTCAATATATTTAAACTTAATATTCTGTTTAATTAGAAATGAAAATTATACAGAAGCAATAGAAACAATTTTAGAATTTAAAAAATATGATTCAAATAATAATTTTCAATATGTAATTGATAATTATTTAATTGAATGTTATATAAGAATAAATGAATATTCAAAAGCTTTAGAAATTTTATCAAAACAAAATTTTTCTTATGATAATATTGATATGAAAGGCAATTTTTTTACTTCAGGAAATAATTTAATTTATTCAGAAGTTTCATTTAAATTATCTTTATGTATTAATATTATCAAAATTCAATTATTAAATAATAATTTCCAAGAAGCTGAAAAAAATATTAATTCAATGATTAGTTTATTAAATTATCCAAGTGAATTAGAATTACCTTCTTTTGTATTGAATATAATATTATATTATTTATTAATTACGAACAAAAATGATTTAGCTATTGAAACTCTGAAACATAGAAAAATTCCTAAGTTTATTTATAAGTAATTTTAAAGGATAGGTTTTCTTATGTGTGATTATTGTTTTAAATATATTATTTTTAAATATTATTTGATTTGGTATAAAAAATATTAAAAGTAAATATTTTAATTAAAAAAAAAATAAATTTTCAAAAAAAAAATATAAATACCATTGAAAAAAAAAGATAACAAATCAAATTAAACATTATGAGTATTCTAAGCTCAGCAGAAGCTTTAATAGGAAAAGAAACAGGTAAATGGGATTGTTCTGGATTTGTATCCCATGTTTATTCATTACATGGTATAAGTGTTCCTCATAGTAGCTCTCAAATATGGTCACAAGGACAAAATGGTAATGGCTCTGCAGGAGATATTGTTTGTTGGAATGGACATGTTGGAATATGTGATGGAAATGGTAATGTTATTCATTCATATAATAGTAATCATAATATTAGAAAAGATTCTATTGCTGATGTCTCTAAATGGGATAAAAGACAGGTTAAAGGATATAGGAGATTTTAATTTTATTTATAAAAGTTTATTTTCACTTAAAAATTTTTTTTTTATTATTTTTTTTAAAATCACTTTTTATTTATGTTTTATTTTTGTTTTTCATTTTTTAAAAATTAAAAATTTGATTAATGAATGATTCATAAAATCTGTTTTTTTCATTCAAAATCTATAAAGCTAGGAAGTAAATTATTATTCAATAAACATTCTTTAAAAACAAATTTATTTTTAGTTTTTTGGTTTAATAATGAAAAGTTTATTACATATAAATCTAGATTATATTATAATTCATGAACATTATTAATTCTAAAAGATATCTATATTAAAAGATATATTGTATATTATATTTATTATGAAGAACAAAATAGTTTATTAACTAGTTATCATTAATTTTATATTATATAATTAATAATAATTGAATAAAATAATTAAAATTTAACAATTAATTTAATTTATTTTTAATAAAATATTTAAAATAATAATAATATTAATAAATAAAAAGAAAACTATTATTTCAATATAATAAAGTATATTATTATTTATTTGATACTATGTTTTCTTACAAAAAAAAAGATATAATAAAAAATATAATTCACATATATTTTTTTAAAGAAGGTAATTTTTGAGAGCTTTTAAATTTAGAATAACTGTGATTATTATAAATAGTTTTTTTCTTGATTTTAGGTTCAGATAAATTTCTTCCTTTATTTTGAGAAAAAAATTTATCTTTAAACTTTTTACTTTCTTCTTTTTTAATAATAATAGTCCCAATATTATTATTTTGTCTTCTTACAATAGGATGCTTTTCACTAAAAGTTCCTTTACTAATTTTATTTATATCATTTACAAAATCATTTTTACTTTTAGAATTATTTTTTCTTTTATCATTTAAATCTATTTTATTTTCAATTTTTACTGTTTTCGTCTTTGTTTTTTTTCTTTCTATTTCATTTATTTCTTCATTTTTATTATTATTAAAAAATAAATTTGGAATTTCTGAAGTTTTATAACAATCAATTGAACAACGATTAAATAATTTCTTTTTATCACTTTTTAAAATAGGAGAAACTTGAAAAGAAATTTTTTTACTATTATTAATAGTTAATGCCTTATCTAAATTAAATAATTCATTTTTAATTTCATTATAACATTTTTCATAATCAGTAAAATTAACATTATAAAAATTTTTAATAAACTTAAATTTTCCTTCTTCTTCACTAATAAATTTTTCTCTTCCAATTTGAATTAAACTAAAAGCAATTATAAAAGGATTATATAAAAAAAATAAATTTTTATCAGTAATATCACTTAAGCATTTTTTAATAAAATTATAAGTATTATTAATAATAAAATAATTTTTCTGTGAAATTTCATCTTCAAAAATAAAACCATTATTTAATATAATCATTAACCAATCAAATGTAGAATAATTTATTAAATTATAATTAATTAATTTTAAAGATAATATTTCATAATTTACTAATTCATTAATTTGAAGATTTATTTTTTTTTCTATATTTAAAAACTCATTTAAATCTGCTTCGAAAATATCATTTTCATTAAATTTTCCACTTATGATAAAAAATGATATTGTATAATATAATATTTGTTTGTAATTTAAATAAGAAATATTTTTTAAATTATTATCTAAATAATATAAACTTCGATAAAAAGTTGAATCTGAATATTTCATTTTAATCTTTAATTTATGTAAAAGTAAAATAATATTTTTTCTATTTTTTAAATATGTATTTTCTGTTATTAAAGAATCATTTATTTTTAAATTTCTTTTTGTCATTGATTCATATATTTTTATTGGAGATTCATTTATTTTTTTTTCCATTGATAATGGCTTAATTGTATTATATAAATCTAAATTATCTTTTATTATTAAAGAACCACAATTTTCACAAAATAAATATTTTTCATTTATATCTTTTGATATTTTATTATGTCTACATTTCCTTTTTAAATATTGATATGACATTAAAAATAATTTTTTTTATGTTTTTATTTATTTATTGTTATATTAATTTATTTATTGTTCTATTTAATAATCAAATAAGCAAATTTAAATGATTAATCTATTTGTTAAATAATATAAAATATTTTTACAATATACTAAACCCAAGTAAAAGTTGTTATCTGTTTAAATAATTTAAACTTTTCCTAGTTTTAAGTTTTTAATATAATGTTTATTGTTATTAATTACACTTAACAAAGTTAAATTTCTTTTATTTTTTTTATTATCAACTCTCTTATTAGAATTACTATTTTTATTATTAGAAGTTTCATCATTATCCCACATTTTGTGTAATTTAATAATATTATCATTAGTATTATAACTTTTATACTTTTTATCTTCTTTTTCTTTTTCTTATTTTTCTTTTTCTTTCTTTAATAAATTATTTAATTCTATATTACAATTATTACAATCTTTCCTAGAAAATTTTTTTCTTCTTAAAATTTGACTTTTATTTCTATTTTTTTTTCTATCAGTAATAATAATATTACTTTTTAATAAATTACAAAAAGTTCTTAAATATCTTATATTAATTTCAACTTTTTTATCTTTTTCTAAATCATTAAATTCTCCTTTTCCACTAAAGCCTTTTTTAACAAAAAAATCAGGATTTTTAGTTAATCTCATTTTTTTTGCAACATTTAAGTTAATTGGAGAACTTTCATTTAAATTTAATTTAACTAAATAAAGAGGTAATTCATCTTTTTCTTTTAATCTTTTATAATCTTTTTGTGAATTGGTTATAATATCTCTTTCTACAATAACATAATTTTCAAATTCATTAAAATAACTTTCTATTGATTTACTATTTATTAAAAAATCTTTTTTAATTATTTTAGTATTTAATTCTTTATTTATTGAAATAAGTAGTTTTGTTCTTATATTATTTGCTTTTGTCGTTATATTTACTTTTTTGTTTTGTTTTAACATTTTTTTTATTATATTTAAAGTTTAATTATATAATTCAGAAAAAAAAAAAATGGAAACAAATTTTCCTAAAAAATTAAGTAATATTTATAAAGATAAAAAGGATATTATTGAATTAAAAGCTTTTCCTATTAATTTTAAAGTAATTCCAAATTATAATGAATTTTTAAATAGAAAAATCGAGCGAGAAATGCTTTTTCATTCTCATAAAATTTTTCAAAATGAACAATCTAATTATTATAATAATGATTATTTAGAATCATTTTATAATAATTTGTATCATGGGAAAAAAAGAAATAATTCTTATTCAAAAAGTAATAATAATAAATCTATTAATAATAAAAGTTTAAATAAATCTCAATCTTTGAATTGTATAACAGGAAAAATAAAAAAGAATAAAAAAAAATGTTCTTTACCAAAAATTGATAGTTTTAAAACTGAAAATAACAATGATGATATTAAAATTAATAAAAATAAACAATTAAAATTATTAAAAGATATTGAATTATTAAAAATAAAACAAAAAAAAAAAAGTTTTTCGAACATAAAAGATTTAAGAATATTATTTCTTAACTAAATCATATTATATTAATTATAATGTAAAAAGACAAAAGAGAATTATCTATTTGTATAAATATTCCCTTAAAGACATCTTAATTTGTAATATAAAATAACTATAAAAATATAGAACTAGAATTTTATAATAAATTAAAATTTATTAAATTTAATATTTAAATAAAAAATATTTTTTTTAAAATTTAATTATTTTTTAAATTAATATTTTTTTAAATTAATAAAAATAATTAAATTAATTTTTTATCATTTAATTTTTGTGGTTATTTTAAAAATAATTTCTTAAATAAATTATTATTAAATAATGATTAATATATTAATTTAATTGATTCATAAAATAATTAATTTTATAGATTAATAACTATTGATTATTATAATATTATTAAAAAACTCATAATTTTTATGTTTGATATTTAAGGCTGATAAAATTTTATAATTTTTTTTCATCAAATGAAAATGGTGATTACCTTAATTTTCAATTTTCTTTATATATATTTAACTGTTTATAACTTCAATAATATATATATTTAAAGATAAGTACTCTCTTAAATTATTTATTTTACTTTTTAAAGTTGGGTAAAATCATAAAAAAATTAATATTAAAAATTAAATAGTCAAAAATAATATAAATTTAGATAAATCACCTTTTTAATTTGTATATAAATGAATCATTAAACAATAAAAATTGAAATATAAATGAATCCTATTTTCATTGAAAAATTTCCTCTTCATTAAATAAACTAAATATAAAAAAAGAAGAAAAATAGCAAAAAAAATTTTATAAAAAAACATCAGATATAACTGCACTTTCAAGTAATAGTTCTTCTTTTTCAAATAATATTTTTTTAAAGACACTAATTTAAATCAAGTGAATGAATTAAGAAAAAATTTAAATTCGAATAATCTATTTTTTAATTTATTTAAATAAAATCAAAATTCAAATTCATAAATTCAAAATCTTTTTCAAATTCTTTTCATATTAATTTTAATAATTTAAGAATAAAATTAGGAATTAAAGATACTAGAAAAACTCACATTGATGATAATCTTTTAAAAAAATCTAAATCAAAATGTTTAAAAGCAATTCATGAAGTTTTAAAATTAAGTTTAAATCTTTTAATTGGAAGATTACCTCAATTTATAACAAATGTAAAAATTGATTTTAATAAGAAATATTTAATTAAAAATTGGTGATATTTATTATGAATATAAATTACTTCCTTCTTATGAAGAAATTGTTAAAAAAATTTTAATAAGAAAAGGGAAATTAGATTTATTTAATGAAATATTTAATTCTACTTTCCAATAAGTTTATATGATTTATATTGATAGTGATTTATATAAAAAAGATTTTGAAAAAATTGATTTAAAAGATGGGAAAAAACTGCATCTTTATATGATTATGTTTCTAAAACAATGTGCAAATATTTCCTTTTAAGTAAAGGAAATAAAAAAAAAGTATTTAAAAATACTTAGTTTTTAAAGGTTCATAAAGGATAGATAATTGTAATTTATTTGCATTTCTCATTTTTTGTATCATTGAATAATGAATCATATCTTTAAGTTTAATTTATAAAGTGTATATAAAGTATTTTTTCAATTCTAATCATACTACCATAAATTTTTCCATATTTAACAACATCTCTATTATTATTTTCAGTTTTATGAACAAATATAAAAACTCAACTTTTAAAAGCATTAGAACTTAAAGGAGTGCGAAATAATTTATATTTTTATTTTATTTTAAATTTTTAAATCTAATCTTAAAATTTTATTTATTTAAAACACCATTCCTATTATTTTGGGGCTGGATTAAGTATTACCTTATAATCTTTATTTAATAAATAATTCATTTTATTATAAATTTCTATTTTGAGTTGTTCTTTACTAATAAAAGGAGAGACAAATTCATTTCTACATTTTTCCATACCATAAATTGTTTGACAAACCCTTTTTATATATCTATTAGGAGGTAGAGGAGTTTCAATAAAAGCATAAATAAAAGAGATTTTAGTTCGATATTTCGCTAATTTATAAATTTCACCTTTTACTCTTCCTCCAACTGTTGGATCATAAACTAAATCAATATCTTTTACATGATCATAATATGGTTTTGCAATTTTTATCCATTCTTGGACTTTTTTTGGAATTTGATTATGATTTGAAATTACTGATTTATAATCTTTATTAAGAGAAAAATCAAATCTAAATCCCTTTTTTAATTTTACATTTTCTAATATTATTGCATAATCTTTTTTATTTTGTGCTCTCAAATTTATTATTCTTGAAAAAACCAATGATGTTAATGTTATTAATATTATGATTGAGTATTTCATTTCTTTTTTTTTAATTTTAAATATTTTTATTTTTTAATTTTTTTCTTTTCAGAAATATTATAATTTAAAAAGAAATATTTGATATAATGAAAAAGTCAGTTTATAATTTTTATTTATTTTTTGAATTAATATATGATACTGATATTATTTTTATGTTATTATAATAATAAAA
>JAEEGK010009284.1_pt1 | contig 23005 bp, 20 predicted proteins | sample 8958771 | NCBI WGS metagenome assembly JAEEGK01 (sample SAMN16246547, study PRJNA631951) | gut metagenome | biome: gut microbiome; feature: rumen; material: SC-attached | host: Bos | place: Iran: Karaj | collected 2018-10 | reverse complement strand
ACGAGGAAAAATTGCAGCAACCTGCTGCAAAATCCAATGATACAATTCTGCCTCAACTTGTGGAGCAAATCAAAAGTGAAATATTCTCCGTCCCGTGGGGGCACCACATGTTGCTCATTGACAAATGCAAAAACGCTCCGCAAAAAGCACTATTCTTTGTCCATCAGACCATGCAAAACGGTTGGAGCCGCAACATGCTGCTCAACTTCCTTGACACCGACCTCTACGAACGGCAGGGCAAGGCGTTGACCAATTTCAGCCGCACTTTACCAGATGAGACAAGCGACCTGGCGCAAGAATTGACAAAAGACCCGTACGACTTTGCCTTTACTGGGATTACCGGTAAATACAACGAACGGTTGTTGAAAGACAAACTGCTCAACAACATCACAAAATTCTTGGTAGAATTAGGCACAGGCTTCGCTTATGTAGGCAAGGAATACTGCTTGCAGATAGGCGATACAGAGAATTTTATCGACCTACTATTCTACAATCTGAACTTGTCGTGCTATGTAGTGATTGAGGTGAAAATCGGCAAGTTTGAGTTTGCCGATGCCGGACAACTCGGAGGGTATGTCGTGGCATGCAACCACATATTAAAGAAAGAAGGGCGTGACAATCCCACAATCGGCATCTTGATTTGCAAGGAGAAAGATAGCCTTGTGGCACAATATGCACTGGAAGCCAGCAGTCAGCCCTTAGGCATTTCGGAGTACGAACTGGCCAAACTCTATCCAGAGAAAGTGGAAGGCACCATCCCTACCATCGAAGAAATAGAACAGAATTTGGGCAACAGAATCAAAAACGACAAGGACTAATGTATATCATTTTTGAGGAACACCAATATGCTGCCGAAGATGTCAAAGTGGCTCTGCACGGTATCAGTGAGTTGCAAGACATCGACCACAAAGTCAGTGTGGGCTATGTGGGTTATTACTACGAGCCCGCCATACCCGATTGCGTGTTTATCCTCCCCAAGGTTCTGCTCAACGACAAGGATCAATTGGTGGTTGGCCCTAATACAACTATCGACCCAAAAGAAATCATCACACCTGAAGGACAGCAGAAGCACTTGACCCAAGAATACCGCAAGTTCCTTTACGAGTTTGCCGTATGGATTTATAGGACTATTGCTGTTTACCACCAGCATAAACCCGATTCACAGGCCATCTATTATCGTCGGCTGCCGCGTTCGGGGAAGGGGATGCGACATCAAGCCAACACCTATCTTGACATCATCCTGTCCCTTATCCAATTCAACCAAGAGAACCAGGATTTCTTTCTATACACGGTCAAAAACATCCACTCTGGCCACAACAAAATCAACTGGACGCGGACCATCTCACAATCAGAAGCCATCCTTCAAAATGGCACACCTGTTTATCTGGATCCCGTCAACCGCAAACGGCAAATCAATTTCGACGAGGAGTTGTTCGTCATCTTCTTCTCCATCCTTGACTATGTCAACCGCGAGTATGGATTCCGTGCACCCATCAACATGCAATATGAGTTGCTCGCTCCGTCGCAGTTTGAGGCCTATCGCAAAGGCTACGGCAAGACCAGATTGAAAGAAATCCGATACAAGTATTTCTCTGACAAAGCAGTGCTGCTATGGGAACTCTGTTATGCTTTTTTCGACAACACCTACCTGCTCGCCGTCAACACCGAAAACAAGGAATACCTGCTTGCCAAGAAATACAATATCATCTTTGAGGCGATGATAGACGAACTCATAGGCACTTCTCATGACAAAATACCGCCCGGTCTAGCCGACCAAGACGATGGCAAGCAAGTGGACCACATGTACACTGACTTGGCGCTCACTTCGCCTCAAAACCGAGAAGTGTACTACATCGGCGATTCCAAGTATTACAAGATGTCGACGGCTCTTGGAAAGCCTTCCGTTTCGAAGCAATACACCTACGCCCGCAATGTGATACAATGGAACATTGACTTGTGGAAAGACAATGAAGAAGGGCGACGGATGAAAAGTGAGACAGATAAAAAATTCAAAGACATAAGGCTGCGCCCCGATTCGCCTAACGAGGGTTATGACATCATTCCCAATTTCTTCCTATCCGCTTTTGTTGACGACCAACCGACCTACGACCGTGGCACTGATACCGAAGGGAACGACCTAAATGTCAAACCCCGTAAAGAGATCAACCCAAAGACTGGCCAATTGGAGGAAAAGACCTATATCTCCACACAATTCAACAATCGCCTCTTCGACCGCGACACCTTATTGTTGATGTATTACGACATCAATTTCCTTTTCATTGTCCGAATGTATGCGCGAAATAAGGAATCGGAGAAGGCGCAATGGAAAACTCATGTCAGAACCATTTTCAGAAAGAAAATCCAAGAGGTGTTGGCATCTAAGTTCCAATTCTATGCCATTGCTCCCAAGCCATCCACCTACGCCAAAGGCTATATGGACAAAAACCTGAAGAAACTGATTGGCAAGGTGTTCAGTCCGTTTGCCAATGAAGAGGTGTTTGTGCTGGCATTGGAAAACACTGAAAACGAACAGGAAAGGCAAGAAAACGAGGCATTGTTATCTGAACTAAAGAAGTATTTCTTTATAACTGAAAAAGAAGACTATAAATTAGGAGAAGACCCAACACAGAAACTGAAGGAAATGGGCTACACTAGTGGAATGAAGGGTCCTCAACAAAAGAAAGAAGAATTGATGATCGTATTCTCCATTGACAAAAAGGTCAATGATTTAGAAGCTTTGATGGAGGGTACAGCTGAAGAATTTCTTTCGGGATACAAGCCCAACTTGATGCAGGATTTCTCCCGAATCAAATATCTCGCGCCATTTGACAACAAACCTCTTATGGGAGCATATAAGATTGAATCAGTTACGTTGACTAATGTGACAGATAATGAAAACCCAGTAAGATTACTATTTAAACTAGGGAATTATTACAGATTTAAGCAACCAATTGGTTATATGCTTCCAAGAGCAGCCTCAGCAGGTCACTCCCGTTCACCAGAGGATTTAGCTCGCTTAATTGGTGACAATACGCCTTATCAAACGTTTGACTTCCTTTTCGATAAACCGAACTAAAAACAGAAAATGTCCTGCCTCCAAGTCATCCTAGCCATTATCTTTCCGCCGCTGGCGATAACCATCACCTCCCAAACACCCCTCTAAAAAACTCCACCACCTCCCCAACCACCTGCTTGCGGCGGCGCGTGATGGTGTGGTTTTCGCCTTCCACCACTTTTAAGGTGGCATGAGGGCCGTAGGCCTCCAGGTAACGCTCGCTGCACCACATCGGCACGATGCCGTCGCGGTCGCCATGAAGAAGAAGCACGGGGCCATGATAGGCAGCCGCAGTGCCATAGATGTCGAGCTGCTGCGTGGTGACGAGGTATTCGCGCCCCAGCTTATACAATCCCCAACAGCGGATGTATTCCGGCGGATCCTTGGGGTCGAAGGTTGCATTGAAGAACTTGCCCCCTTGACAGGCCTCCTTGATGACCGAGCCTGGAGCAATCAGCACTACACCCGAAGGCAACTTGCTTTCGGCAGCTAATCGTCCAGCCGCCATCGAGGCAATAACACCGCCTTGCGAGTGACCCAACAAGCCTACACCTTTGACATACGGCAAGCTTTGCACATAGTCCCAGACGGCGCGCGCTTCGGCCAGCTCCTTCTCGATGGTCATGTACTGCTTGCGGCCATCGCTTTTGCCATGTCCACCGAAGTCGAAGCGAATGGAGGCGATGCCGGCTTTGGAAAGACCTTTCGCAAGCTGCGGCATGGGACCATAGTCCTTGCTGGAGAAGATGCCGTGCATCAGGATCACCATCGGACATTGGTCTTTTGTTGGGTCAAATCCATCGGGCAAGGTAACTTTGTAGGCAATCTCGCCTTGAGGACCTCGGATGGAGGCTTTTTGCGCTTGGCAACCCGATAGAAACACCAGGCCAAGCACTGCCAGAAGTAGATAAGTAAAGAATTGTCTCATAAACAGATAACGCCTTTTATCGTGCTTTATTGCATTATTTTAGAGCGTCAAGGATGGAATAATCGTACATTTGCAGCATAAAGAGCAATCTTATGAAACCCAAACTCGTCATCTTCGACCTCGACGGCACGCTGCTCGACACCATCGACGACCTCAAGGAGGCTGTCAACCACGCCATGAGTTTGAGAGGTTTCCCGACCTTTACGCGCGACGAAGTCATGGCCATGGTCGGCCATGGCGCCCGCAACCTGATGCGGAAAGCTTTGCCCGTCAGCCACAAAGACGACGACATGGTGGATGCCGCCTACAGCGACTTCAGAGCCTATTACATTACCCATATCGACATACACACAAAACCTTTTGCTGGAATACAAGACCTCTTGACAAAGCTGCACCAAGAAGGCGTGATGCTGGCCGTGGCCTCCAACAAGTTCCAAGAAGGCACCGAACACCTCATCAAAGAGTTCTTCCCCGAGATCCCCTTTGTGGCGGTCTTGGGCGGTCGCCCCGACTTTCCCCTCAAGCCCGACCCTGAAATTGTCGGCGAGGTGCTACGCAAGGCGGACGTCGAGAAAGAGAATGCCGTTATGGTCGGCGACTCCGACACCGACATGGAAACTGCTGCCAACGGCGGCATCATGGGCATCGCCGTCGGATGGGGGTATCGCAATATGAATGAAGTTGTTGGATTGAGTGTCGCAAATTCAGCACAAGAACTACTGAAGATGCTCATTCCCTAACCAGGTCACTCCGCCACTTTCAATGGATGCCATTCCACAACGGGATCGTAAGGCTCGCCAAAAGATTCGAAGATGGCCTCACCTTCCTCGTTAGTGAGCTCTTCCTCGTCCTTGGCATAACTGTGCACCATATCGTCCAGTTCGAAATCATAACTCTGCATGTCATGGAACTCGAATTCAGGAGCGCTGTTCTTCAGTTTGAAATAACGAGCGTAGAAACAAACCGTCCCACAGCCACCGGCATCGCCGACAACGCCTTTGCAGAAGATCAGATGGCGCTTGTAGTCCTTGCCTGCAACGAGGGTGAGCTTGCCTTCCACAATGGACAACACAGCCTGATACTCCTCGTCGTCGGTGCTCAGCCACAGCTCCGGCTCGCCGTCTTCGTCGATGTCGATCAAGGCGTATTTGCTGAAATCGCCCATCTCATAGATCTCATAGTTATTAACGTACTTTTCCATGGCCTCATCGAACATTGCAAACTCGGCCACTGGGTTGCAAGGCTTCATGCCGTCCCAACTGTAGACATGCCGTATCGCCGTCCACCAATTCATGAAATACTCGTTCACCACCAATTCATTGCCTTCTTGCGGAAGCGTGTATCCCAACTCCACATTCGCAAACGACGGGGTGAACAGGTTGGCTAAACTGGTTTCAGGCGTCAGCGTTCCTTTCGACGGGTCGTAGTCGTAGAAAGCCAAAAACGACTTCACGGCAGAAGAGGGTTGGGAGAAGGTGATGCCAAAAAGCTGATGGCCGTTGGAACGCTGCCTCAGGTTGGCCCACATGCTCTCCACTTCGCGATCGTCGCTTCCCTCGGCAAAGCTCATATAGTTGTTCTCCTGGTCATAGACGGAGATGTATTGCTGTTGGTCCTCAGGAAGTTGGAGATCCTTCAGCAACATTGCGACGGAGTTGGTGGGCCATTGTTTCTGGAAGGCCATGACCATGTCCTTGATTTCCGCGTTTTTCACCCCGCTGATGGGCGCGGTCTGCCACGAAGCGTTCACCTGGTCGATCGTCATGATGGGCTTGTTGCTTTCCTTGCAGGAAAACAGCATCAGGCAAAGCATGCCAGCAATAAAGAGATTACATTTTTTCATACGTCAATAAGTTTGGTTGATGGAGCAAAAATACAAAAAATGGGCTCTCGAAATAGAAATAACGTATCTTTGTATTTGTTTTCAATCCTATGACCGACCGTCTCACACCCGAACAACGCCACTGCGTGATGTCGCGCATCCACGGCAAAGGCACCAAGCCTGAGCTGAAGGTGCGGCAATGGCTGTGGCGACACGGCTACCGCTATCGCCTCAACGTGAAGAGTGTGCCGGGCAAGCCCGACATTGTTATGCGAAGGTATCGGACGGCGATTTTTGTGAATGGGTGTTTCTGGCATGGACATTTTGTTGAGTTTAGTGTTGAGAGTTTAGAGTTTAGAGAAGAAAGTTCCCAATGTTGTAAAATTCCGCAGACGAACCGTGAGTTTTGGGTGAACAAAATCAAAAGGAACCAGGAACGCGACCAGCAGAACTACCAAGTGCTGCACGACAACGGCTGGCAGGTCATCGTGGTGTGGGAATGCCAGTTGACGCCCAAGCGTATCGAGGAAACCATGCTCCGCGTGGAACTGTTGCTCAACGAACATTTCTTGGCCTTGCACCAGCCGAAAGTGGTACCCTACGATGTTCAGGAGACTCCTATTTCTATTGCAGCGGAAGAAGAGAATTACGAAAAGAGGTAAGAATTAAAATATCTTTCTATCTTTGCAGTCTTAAACCAATTAAAACGCATTAAAAATGAAGAAGTTTATTACCGCAATAGCGATGCTTCTGTTTGCTGGCATGACAGCAATGGCTCAAGAAACCACCTATGCCAAGAGCGACTTCGTCCCTGGCGATGAGATTATTTTCGACGACAACTTTGAAGGGGAGAAACTAGGCGAGTTCCCGCTGAGGTGGGATTTGCTGGACGGCTATGCGGAGATGGCACAGCAACAGGGGCGCAACGTGATTGCCTTCACCGACAACGGTCTAGGGCAAGTAATGCCGCTGATGAAAAAGAAGTGGGATTGGCTGCCGGAGGTGTTCACTGTGGAGTTTGACCTCTATGTGGCTCCGATGAATACGGGAGACGTGGAGGATTCATCACTCGACATGAGTATTTATTTTGGTGAACGCGGCGACGACAGCTACTATAACTCGTCGAGTTATGTAAAGTTCTGGTACAGGGAAGACGGGTCGTGCAACCTGACGTGGAGCCTGCTGAAACCGGATGGAGATAACCAGTCGAGTGGAGAGAAGATGCTGGGGCTGAACTCGGGCAACAGCGACTACCTAGAAAAGGACAACCCAGTGGTTGCTGGAGAGTGGAACCACTTCGCTTTCTCGTTCAACCAGCGGGCTTTCAAGGGCTATGTGAACGGCGTGCGTATGATTAACGTGCCGGCCATGAAGGCCCCTGGCTATTTATTCTTTGCCAGCGGTGCGTTCTATCGCTACACGGGGTTGAGCAACGTGCACATCGCCCAAGGTGCCGTGCCGCTCTACGACCGCCTCACCACCGACGGCAAAATCATTTCCTACGCCATCACCTTCGAGACTGGTAAGGCCGACCTGAAGCCGGAATCCGTCATCGAAATCAATCGTGTGGCCAAACTGATGCAAGAACATCCTGAACTTGAGTTCGAAGTGCAGGGCCATTGCGACAACACCGGTACCGATGCCGTGAACGACCCGTTGAGCCAACAGAGGGCCGAGGCCATCGTGAATGCCCTTGTGAAACAAGGCATCGCGCAGTCGCGCCTCACTCCCGTGGGCAAAGGTTCGCATTCCCCCATCGCCTCTAACGACACAGCAGAAGGACGTGCACGAAACCGTCGGGTGGAGTTCGTGAAGAAATAAAACGTCAAATCAGCATTCTCGTGTTTTTCCTATACTCAGCATAGCCCGGCTTGTTTTGGAGCTGGCGCCGCTCCATCATGGGTATGCTGATGAACAGGAAAAGTGCAGTCATGGCGATAGGGGCGATGATCAACCAATCAAAACCATAGATTGAGGCATACATCGTCCAAACACCCCACCACATCGAGATTTCGCCGAGATAATTGGGGTGACGGCCGTGTTTCCAAAAACCCACATCGCAATACCGGCCAGGGTGAGCCTCGCGAAAACGATGTATTTGGGTGTCGGCAACCAGCTGCAATGTGGCAGCTGAAATGCAAATTGCAAAGCCGAGCCAAGTCAATATGTTGGCCGCTTCCGCCGACTCAAACAAGCCGAATCCCGGAAGCATGGCGGCGAACACCAGAACGGTCGGCATCATATTCAGGCCGAAGAAATTGATGATTTGGAAAATGAAGGGCGACTGCGTCTCACGATAACGGGTGTAGCGCCAATCCTCATTGGCAAGACCTTTGAAAGTAAATGCCCAGTTCCCCGTCAAACGAATGCCCCAATACCACACAGCAATGAGCAGTAAGACTACCGGTAAGGTGAACGCCGACTTGTAAAAAGCCCAAGCGGTGAACATCACGGGTGGGGCCACGCTCCAAAAGGGGTCGTAAACTGACACGTTCTTATGGATAAGGCCGAAAAACCACACAATAATCGTGGCCACCACATCAGCCAAAAACAATGCCCACAGCTCAGACATGGCATTTTTTGAAACCTTGAACACAAAAAACCCCAACGCTGTGGCTATCAGATAAATGATGCCAATTTGTACAATGTTCTTTGCTTTCATTTCAAAATAAACTCTAAGGTGCCACCCACCATGATTTGTTGGTGGCTAATCTTGTAATCCTTTATCGGCTTTCCGTTCAACTTTACGCTCTTGACATGGATGCGTTCGGGTGTCTTGTTCTTGGCAGTAATGACAAAGTCTTTCCCATTCTCAAGATGCAAGGTGGCCTTAGTGAACAATGGAGTGCCGATGACATATTCTGCCGAACCCGCATGGAAGGGATAGAAACCGAGGCTTGAGAAAATATACCAAGCCGACATCTGGCCACAGTCGTCGTTGCCGGCATAGCCGCATGGCGTGGCGCGATAGAACTCGCTCCTCACCTGCTCCACCAACTCCTGTGTGCGTTCAGGCTTACCCGCGTAATTGTAAAGATAAACGGTATGATGACTCGGCTCATTGCCGTGAGCATATTGCCCGATAAAACCACTAGCATTGCCGTTCACCTCGCCCGAAGTGGCAGTGAGGCAGAAGTTTTCGTCAAGCTTCTTCAAGAAGCCTTTTGTGCCGCCAAAGAGGTCGATGAGTCCTTGCGGGTCTTGCGGCACAAACCACATATATTGCCAGGCGTTGCCTTCCACGAAGCAAGGTTGCTCGTATGACAAAGGATCGAAGCCTTCCATCCAATTGCCTTTTTCGTCTTTCGGACGGAAGAAGCCCGTTTCAGGATCGAAGAGGTTCTTGTAGAACATGCTGCGACGATAAAAACGTTCATAGTCTTCAGTTTTGCCGAGTTTCTTTGCCACCAAAGCCACGCAGGCGTCATCAAAAGCCTGCTCCATGGTGATACTGACGCTCTCGTCTTGCAAAGTTTGAGGCATGTAACCATATTTTTCCCAAACCTCGAAAGGTGAGTTGAAGTGGCTCCGGGTGCTACTCTCCACCATGGCCTGATACACCGCTTCCACATCAATGCCTGGGATATCGGCCATGATGGCATCAGCCAAGACGGGGATGGCGTGGTTGCCAATCATGCAGTAGTTGTCCTGTCCCCAAAGGTCCCAGATGGGTAAATAGCCGTAGGTCTGGTGATGCAGCACCATATCTCTCACAAACTGCGCAGCCACATCGGGGGCGATGAGCGTATAGAGTGGATGCGCGGCGCGGAAGGTATCCCAAAGACTAAAGGTGCTATGGTAAGTTTGTCCTTTGGGCATCTGCTTGATTTCGAAGTTGGTGGTCATGTAGCGACCGTCCACGTCGCTCATGGTGTTAGGCTGCATCAGCACGTGGTAAAGACCCGTGTAGAAGATGGTCTTTTGCTCGTCAGTGCCTTCAATGTCGATGCGGCTGAGCTCACGCTGCCATGCGTCGTGGGCGGCTTGCACATATTCGTCAAAGTTCCAACTTTGGGCTTCGGCCAGCATGTTTTTCCTTGCGCCTTCGTTGTCGACAGGCGAGATGGCGACTTTCACGATCAATTCATTGCCTTCTTTGGGGTCAAAACTCAAGGCTACACGCAAGGTGCGACCGTTGACGACATCACTATTCCCGACATTCAGCCCGCCATTCATCAGCAGATGCTGGTTGAACGGCCTTGAAAACTCGGCGCGGAAATACACTTTACGCAGTTTAGCCCACCCGCAGACGACGCGATAGCCTTCGATAGTGTGGTCGTCAACAAGACGGATTTGCGCCTGGATGATGTCGTAATAACGACGGCCTGAGTAATAGGCATCTCCACGATAAGTCATTCTGTCGAGATCGAGGACGACACTCTGCGGCTGGCCCTCGGGAAAAGTATAGCGATGGATGCCCGTGCGCGTGGTAGCCGATAGCTCCACATTCACGCCACTCTCCTGCAACAGCACTTGATAATAACCAGGCCTTGCCGATTCCTTATCATGACTATAATGTTGCCCAAAGTCGGCGGCCTTCAACTGCTCTGGCGTCACTGCGCTACACAAAGGCATCAAGCTCACATCGATAAGGTCGGTACAACCCGTGCCGCTGAGGTGGGTATGGGTGAAACCGTAAATGATGTCTTTGTTGTAGTCATAACCCGAGCAGGGGTCCCAGGTTACCATCTGCTCCGTCTCGGGGCTCAACTGCACCATGCCTTGTGGCATCGTGGCACCGGGAAATGTACTACCGCTGAGCGCGCCCGTCTCGTCGGTCTGTGTGCCGATAAAAGGGTTCACATATTGGGTGTAGTCGTAAGCGCTTTGTGCGCAGAGGAAAAGAGGCCACAGCAAAAGTGCTGCGATGAGATGTGTGCGTTTCATTGTCTTTTGCATTTCATGGGCAAAAGTAGTGCTTCACCTCACAAAACACAATACTTTTTTCAACAAAACAAAACATTTCATATCTTTGCACTTTCAAATTTTCAATCATCATACTATGAAAGCAACAAAACCTTTAGCACCCACTAAGCATTTTTTTGAATACTTCAATGAAAACCTTCCTAAAAACTGGGACGAACCCGCTCTGACCGACTACGACGACGTCACGAGTTATACCTATGGTGAAATGGGCACCAAGATGATGCAGGTACAGGCCATGCTCGAAGTGGCAGGCTTGAAAGCAGGCGACAAGATCGCCATCTGCTCGAAGAACTGCGCCAACTGGGCCATCGCCTTCCTGGCTATCGCCGCCAACCGTGGTGTGGTGGTATCCATCATGGATGCCTTCGTCGAGAGCGACATCGAGAACCTCGTCACCCACTCCGACGCCAAAGCTATCTTCGTCGGTCCCGCGGTATGGAAACGCCTCCATCCCGACAAGATGCCTAACATACAAATCGCCATTGGTACAGAGCAGTTTCGTGTCCTATATACCAAAGACGAGCAACTGAATACCGTCAAAGAAGACGCAGAAAAGCTCTTCAACGAGAGATACCCCAACGGCTTCACCAAGGCGGATGTCAACCTGCCCACCGACAACCTCGATGAGCTGATGATCATCAACTACACCTCGGGTACCACCAGTGCCCCAAAAGGCGTCATGTTGTCGTATCGCGCCATCTCCGCTAACGTGCAATACAGCCAGGAGACCATTCCCAACCACGCCGGCTGGACCGAAGTGTGCATGCTCCCCCTCTCCCACATGTTCGGCATGACAATCGAGTTCCTTTACCAAATTGCTGGCGGCTGCCATGTCTATTTCCTAAGCAAGACGCCTTCACCGTCGGTACTACTGAAGGCCTACAAAGAGACCAAACCCTATATGATCCTCACCGTGCCGTTGGTGCTCGAGAAAATCTTCAAAGCGAAGATCTTCCCAGCCTTGAACAAACCCATGGTGAAGTTCCTGTGGCACACGCCCCTGCTCTGCAAGATTGTGGAGAAGACCATCTACAAGCAGCTGATGGAAGCCTTCGGTGGCAACCTCATCTGGCTCATCACGGGTGGTGCCGCCATCAACGCCGAAGTGGAGAAGGTGTTCCGCCGCATCAAGTTCCCCTTCGTGGTGGGCTATGGCATGACCGAGGCCGGACCACTCATCTGCTACGAACACTGGTATAACGAGACGCTGGGATGCTGCGGCTCGTGTGTCACCCGCAACGAGCTGAAGATCGACTCGCCCGACCCGGAGAATGTGGTCGGTGAGATCCTGTTCCGTGGCGAACACGTGATGATGGGTTATTACAAGAACGAAGAAGCCACCCGCGCCGCCATCGACGATGAGGGCTGGCTGCATACGGGCGACCTCGGCACCATGAACAAGAAGGGCTTGCTGTTCATCAAGGGTCGTTCAAAAGCCATGATCCTGAGCTCCAACGGCCAGAACATCTATCCCGAAGAGATCGAGGACAAGGTGAACAACCTGCCCGGTGTGGTCGAGTCGCTTGTGGTAGGCCGTCAAGGCAAGATCGTAGCCCTCGTCTATCCCGACGAGAAATACGACCTGCAAGACAAGAGCATGGACGAGTTGATGAACGAGAACTTGGCCACGCTCAACGCCATGCTGCCCGCATACTCAAAGGTGTCTTCCATCGTCCTTGTCGACAAGGAGTTTGAGAAGACACCCAAGCGTAGTATCAGAAGATTCTTGTACTCTTAACGGTATGAATGTTTTACGGTGGCAAAGATAAAAAGAAATCCCGATTTTCAAATTATCCTTTTATTCCAAAGTAGTATTGCCCCTTCCCCGCCGTGGCTTTGCCGTATTGGATAGCATTCACAGGACAATGGTGGTAGCACGCCATGCACATCGTGCAGTTGCCATTCCATTTCGGGCGGCTGTCTTCCATGGTGATGTTCTTCAACGGACATACCTCAGCGCACTTGCCACAATGAATACAGGCCTCAGTGACGTGATACTTGCTGTCGTCGGTGGCCGAGCGGTTGAAACCAGGATTTACCAAGTAGGTCTTGAGCCATGCCAAACTGCCTACGACCATTTCTGAAAAACCTTCCCTATTGACGAGGCGTGAGATATTCTTCCTTAACATGTCGTCCGCCCTTTCAATTTTCAGCTGGGCGTTTTCAGGAGTATCGAGTTTAAAACCTGCCATGCCGATGTAAGTTTCGGGCATTTGCACGCTAAAACAAGCTGAAAGTGACCAGCCTTTTTCTTCCAAAGCCTTTCGGAAGACCTTCTCCGTGAGGCCACAATTGTCGCCACAAGTGCAGGCGAAATAAATGTAAGGCTTCGAGGTCGGCCCTTCTACAGGCTCAGGGACCTTAACCGTCATTTTCTTCACAAAGTCAAGCACCAATTTCGGTGGTGCCCAAGAATAGATGGGAAACACGAAGCCAAGCCTTTCACCTTCGGCCAAAAAGTATTCATAACAACCTTCACGAGCCGCTTCGGGGATAAAGGTTAAAGTGTCGTTGAGACCTGCGGCAATCGTTTCTGCCACATGACGGCTATTGCCACAACCAGAGAAATAAAAGATCATAATTCCAAATATTTGATACCGCAAAAATAGGAAGAATGTAGTACTTTTGCAACCTCAACATCATCCCCATGCGCAAAGACTCGCTCAACCGCTCGATACTGAAGCTCGCCGTGCCCAACATCATCAGCAACATCACCGTGCCGCTGCTGGGCTTCGTCGACATGATGCTGATGGGCCATCAGGACAGCATCGCTTACATCGGAGCCATCGGCTTGGGTGGTACCATCTTCAGCGTGATGTATTCCATCTTCAGCTTCATGCGGGCGGGCACGACGGGGTTCACGGCACAGGCCTATGGCGCCAACGATCGTACCGAGATGGCCTATTCGCTCTATCGCTCGCTATGCATTGCTTTGATTGCTACCATCTTGGTATTATCGCTGCAAGATCCCGTGGAATGGCTCAGCATGAAGCTACTGCACGGCAGCGAGGAGGTGTTGGCCTATACCGCCACCTATTTCAGGGTACGCATCTGGGCGGCACCCGCTGTGCTCTGCCTTTATGCCTTCAACGGCTGGTACATCGGCATGCAAAACACCACCATCCCCATGATCATCGCCATCCTGACCAATGTGGTCAACATCATTTTGAGCATCGTCTTCGTCAACGCCATGGGCATGGGCGTCACGGGGGTTGCCTTGGGCACTGTCATCGCACAATACTGTGGTCTGCTGACTGCCATTATCTTTCTCCTCGTCAAGTTCCGCCATCATCTCATCCCCGTCAGGCGGGTGTTGCTGCTGCAAAGCGACAAACTGAAGCGTTTCTTCAAGGTGAATGCCGACTTCATGATCCGCAGCATCCTCTTGGTGCTCAGCATCGCCTTTTTCAACAACCAGTCGGCAAAGCTCGGCGACGACATGCTGGCCGTCAACATGATCTTGATGCAGTTCTTCTACATCTTCTCTTACTTCACCGACGGTTTTGCCTATGCGGGCGAGGCCTTGGTGGGGCGTTTCACAGGTGCGCACGACGGCAAGCAGCTCCACCAGACCGTCAAACTGCTGTTCCTCTGGGGCTTCTTCATCGCCTTGCCTTTCACGGTGCTCTATGCCCTCTTCCCCGATTGGTTCATCGGCCTCGTCAGCGACCAGCCGGGCATCATCCCCATGGCACAGCCTTACCATATCTACCTCGCTGCCATCCCGCTCATCACCTTTGCTGCCTTCCTTTGGGACGGCGTCTACATCGGTGCCACGGCGGCGCGTGCCATCCGCAACACCATGCTCATCTCGGCCGTCGGCGTGTTCCTGCCCGCCACCTTATTATTAATGCCCCGTTTTGGCAACCACGGTCTCTGGATTGCTTTCCTTTTGTTTATGGTGGCACGTGGCCTGAGCATGACCTTGATGGCGAAAAAGGCCGTGTTCGGTCCAGAATAAATCCGTATATTTGCAAAAAATTCATCCATGGAAGAGATCCTAACTTTCCTCGACGACGTCCTACACAACAACAACCGCCCTTGGTTCCAGGAGCACAAGAAACAATACCAAACGGCGCAGGCCAACTTCAACGCCTTGGCTGAGCAGATCATCGCCGGTGTACAGAAATTTGACGACAACTGCAAGGGCCTGACCTTGAAGGACTGCACCTACCGCTTCTACCGCGACACGCGCTTCTCGCCCGACAAGCGGCCCTACAAGACTCACTTTGGCGTGTTCGTCTGTCCCGAAGGCAAGAAATCGATGCTGAGCGGCTATTACTTCCACCTGGAGGCTAAGGAGTCGGAATATCTTGGCCACAACATGCTCTGCACCGGGATGTACATGCCCGACACGACCATGCTGAAGACCATCCGCGACGAGATCCTCTTCAACGGCCAGCCCTTGGTGGAGGCCATCGCCAAAGCCAAAGGTTTCGACTTGGACACCAGCCACGCCATGAAACGCGTGCCCAACGGCTATCCCAAAGACCACCCTCAGGCCGAGCTCTTCAAGCAACGCGACTGGCTCGTGGTGCAAGACCTCCCCGACAGACGTCTCTCCGACCCGCACCTCGTCGACTGGGTGCTAAGCGAGTTCGAGAAGACGAAAGACTTCTGCCAGTGGCTGAATAGGACAGTGAGAGGAGAATAAAAAAACAAAAACAACAATAAAGCTATGAAAGAACTGAAATGCCCCAAATGCGGAAGTGTTTTCACGGTTGACGAGGCCGACTACGCCTCCATTGTCAATCAAGTGAAAAACGCCGAGTTTACTTCGGAAGTAAACCGTCGATTGCAAGAGTTACATCAACAGCATCTTGCAGAACAGCAAACAGCAGAAGCCAAGCTGGAGAAAAACTATCTGATGGAACTTGGCAAAAAAGACCAGGACTTGAACCGCAAGGAATTGGAGATCACGCAGCTCAAGAAGGACTTGCAAAACATAGGCCAACAAAAAAAATCGGAACTGGATTTGGCTTTGGCCGAAAAAGACAAAACCATCAATGAGCTGCGCGCACAAATCGCACAAAGCAACAATCAGCAGCAGCTGGCTGTGATGGAGGTGCGTCAAAAGGCACAAAGCGTGCTGAACCAGAAAGACGTGGAAATCACCAAGCTGAAATCAGACGTCCAAGCGCAAAAGATGGAGGCTGACTCGAAAATGGCGGTATTGAAGGAACAATATGAGGGGAAGCTGAAAAACGCCCAAGATCAGGTGGATTATTATAAAGACTTGAAAACGAAGATGTCGACAAAGATGGTGGGTGAAACACTTGAGATACACTGCAGTACAGAGTTCAACCGTGTACGCCCGCTTTTCCCAAACGCTTATTTTGAAAAGGACAATGACGCTTCAAGCGGCAGTAAAGGTGATTTCATTTTCCGCGATTATGAAGACGGTATCGAATATGTCTCCATCATGTTTGAGATGAAAAACGAGATGGATGAGACGTCAACAAAACACAAAAACGAGGATTTCTTCAAGAAACTGGACACTGATCGTAACACGAAAAAATGTGAATTTGCTGTGCTCGTCAGTCTGCTTGAACCCGAGAGCGAGCTATACAACACAGGTATCGTAGATGTTTCGCATCGTTTTCCGAAGATGTATGTCATCCGTCCACAGTTCTTTATTCCACTAATTACCTTGCTAGTTCAAACCTCAAAAAAGAGCCTTGACTATAAACGCCAATTGGCTATAGCCCAAAGTCAATCACTTGACGTGACCAAATTTGAGCAACAGTTACTGGATTTCAAGGATAAATTTGGCAGAAACTACCGACTGGCCAGTGAGAAGTTCCAAAAAGCCATTGAAGAAATCGACAAATCTATTGACCATCTTCAAAAAATCAAGGAGGCATTGATTGGTTCTGAGAACAACTTACGCTTAGCTAACGATAAAGCTGAAGACTTAACGATCAAGAAGCTAACCTACAATAATCCGACCATGAAAGCCAAATTCGAAGAAGCCCGCGCGAAGAACGACGGCGGGCTATTCGATTGATTAATAAAAAGTCAAGGCTAACTCTTGGCTAAACTTACGCCAGTTCAAACTGTTCCAAGAACTTCATGTCGTTCTCGAAGAACAGGCGCAGGTCGTTGATGCCGTATTTCAGCATGGCGATGCGTTCCACACCCATGCCGAAGGCGAAACCGGTGTACTTCTCCGGGTCGATGCCGCTGGCGATGAGGATGTTGGGGTCGCACATGCCACAGCCCAAGATCTCAACCCAACCCGTGTGCTTGCAGATGTTGCAGCCCTTGCCACCACAGATGTTGCACGAGATGTCCATCTCAGCCGAGGTCTCGGTGAAGGGGAAATAGGACGGACGGAAACGCACCTTGGTGCCCTCGCCGAAGAACTCCTGCACGAAATGATACAAGGTCTGCTTCAGGTCGGCAAAGGAGACGTTCTCGTCGATGTAGAGGCCCTCAATCTGATGGAAGATGCAGTGGGCACGGGCCGAGATGGCCTCGTTGCGGAACACACGGCCAGGAGCAATGATACGGATGGGAGGCTGGTGGGTCTCCATCACGCGGACCTGCACGCTCGAGGTGTGGGTGCGCAGCAGCACATCCGAGGCCTTGTTGACATTGGGCTCCTTGCTGATGAAGAAGGTGTCCTGCATGTCGCGTGCGGGGTGGTCGAGCGGGAAGTTCAAGGCCGAGAACACGTGGTAGTCGTCCTCAATCTCGGGACCTTCGGCAATGGTGAAGCCGAGGTGCGAGAAGATCTCGTTGATGTCACGGCGCACGATCGACAGCGGGTGGCGGGCACCCTTCATGTCGGCGGCGGGCATGCTCATGTCAAAGCCGGCATCGTTGCTGTGCTGGTTCTCAAACTTCTGCAGCTGCTCCTCCACCTTGTCCTGCACGACGTTCTTCAGCTCGTTGAGCTTCATTCCCATCTCCTTGCGGAGCTCGGGGGCTACGTTCTTGAAATCGGCAAACAGGGCGGGGATGATGCCTTTCTTGCTTAGATAAGTGATGCGGAAGTTCTCCAAAGCCTCTTTGCTGTCGGCTTGGAAGTCACGCACCTGGGATAGTATCTCTTCGATTCTTTCTTTCATTGTTTTATACTTTTGGCTCTTAGCCCTTGGCTTTTGGCTCTTGGCGCAAAACGCCAGTTGCCAAAGGCCAAAAGCCAATGTCTTTATTTTTCAATCGTAACAGAAAGGATGGTCACGGGCTCAACGGGCACATCCATACGGCCAGTCTTCACGGCAGCGATCTTGTCGACCACCTCAAGGCCCTCGATGACTTCGCCGAACACAGTGTATTCACCATCGAGATGCGGTGTGCCACCCACAGTCCTGTAGGCCTGACGCTGACGGGCACTGAACACCTTGCCCATGCGACCCTCAAACATGTCCAAAGTACGGTCGTCATACACCTTGCCTTGCACGATGTAGAACTGTGAACCGCTGGAGGCCTTCTGGGGATTCACCTGGTCGGGCTGACGGGCAGCACAAAGGGCACCTTTCTTGTGGAAGTGGTTGTCCTTGAACTCGGCCGGCACCCTATAGCCCGGGTCGAGGCGACCATCGGCATTCTGACCACCTTGAATCATGAACTGGTTGATGACGCGGTGGAAGGGCGAGCCGTTGTACCAGCCTTCGTTCACCAACTTGATGAAGTTGTCGCGATGCTTAGGTGTGTCGTTATACAATTTGGCCTTTATGGTTCCCATGCTCGTCTTGATGACGACGACGGTTTCCTTTTCGGTGGTTTTCTGTGCCTGGCAGGTCAATCCGACCAAAACCAAAGCAGCGATAATTAGTTTCTTCATATTTCTAAACATTTATAATTCAACATTCCTCATTCAGCATTCAGCATTCCTCATTCATTCACGATGGAATAGGTTACCTCAAGACGCATCTTCTCTCCTTCGGGCGCTTCGGGGCCGTTGATGACAAAACGTTGGGCGTTGTAGGAGCCTCCGTTGATACCCAGACTCAAGCCGTAGTCGTCTTTCTTGCCCATGATCACACTCTGCATGTACTCGGAGATGCGGAAGGTGACCGACTCCTTGCTGGTGTTATAGGAGCCGCCAAAGAAGTTGGCGCCTTCGTAGTAGTCGGGAAGCAGATAGGTGCTGTTGTCTTCGTTGAAGCCCATCAGGACAAAGGCCTGCGGAGCTTTATAGATGGAGTCTAACGACAAGGACGAGGCAGGGATGATGAGTTTGGCTTCGTTGACGACAAGATGTCCGGCCTGCAGCGTATCGAGCCAATGCGGTAGATTGGGGAATTGGATACGGGTCCTCACGCCACCCATGGTCTGCAAATAAACCGTCTCCTGTCCCAAGGCCGTCTGACCATCGAGCAGCTGATCGGTAAAAGCCTGGCTGCCCTGCGTGTAATCGTGGTCGAAATGGTTGAAATAGGCGTCCGAAGAAGTGACGAAGAAGCTATAACGCATGGCCTTGTCGGGAGTGGCTGCATCATGGTAATAGAGTTGCAGCATCGAGAAGCTGTTGTTGGTGAGGTTGATATAGCTGATCGCTCCACCTTGACCCACGGGGTCGCAGGTGACATACAAGCCTTTGAAATACTCCTTGAAGAGGTCGGGGCGCGAATAAGCCAAGGTGTCGAGGCCGACAAGATAGTTGCCCAGATCCAGGCTCAGCGGGATACGGATGATGGGCTGCGGGACGGTGTCGTTACCCACAACGTTGCTTTTCGTCCTAGGATGCGGATGAAACTGATATCCACTCGCTTGGTCGACCGGGTCGGTCGACACTTCGGAATAGTTGTAATAGGTCTCGTTGATCGACAGGGTGTCGGTCAGCTGGTAGACATGGGCCGTCTGCATCACGGTGGTGTCACCATAATAGCCTGAGATATAGAGTTGGAGCACCAACGAGTCGACGACCGGACTGCTGCCGAAGCTCTGGCCCGCCACCGAGGGACGGAACTGGGTGTAGAACCCGGCTTCGGTGGTACCGAAGACAGGGTCTTTCATGGCACCGATCAAGGCATTGGTGGTGTTGCGTGTAGCAACAGAGTCCATATAAGAATGACAGACCACGGCAACCGTATCCGTATGATAAACGTCGATATAGTTGTTTTCCGAAATCAGGTTGTTACCAATGGTCTCAGGGGATTTCTTACAAGAGGAAAATGCCAATATCAGAAGGCCAATCATTAACGCTATTCCAGTGCGAGCAGTTGAATGATATGTTTTCATTTGATCGAAAATTGTTGCGTTTTATCGTTTGAGATAACTCAAAAATGGGATCCTTATTGTTTTTCGAGGATAGTATCGTAGAAAGCATTGCAGGCCTGGGCATAGTGCACCTGCTCAGGATAGGTGAGGATGGGCTTCTTCACCGTCTGCAGATGGGCTTCGATTTCGGGATGCAGCTTCTCGGTGCATACCACGATGCCGTCGGCATAGTCGATGGCGGCCTTGGTCAGGTTGACATAGTCGGCCTCCTTGAAGTATTTGAGGTCTTTGGCATTCATGCCCGGCAACTTCATCTTCTTGTCGAAGCCAGCTCTGAAGCTCTCCTCAAAGCCGTCGTCATAGATTGAATAGACGATCTTGGTCTCGTTGAAGAGCGGGTTGTCGCGCACCGTCATCGCACGTTTGATATAGACGGGCATCAATGCCGAGATCCAGCCATGACAGTGGATGATATCGGGCGACCAGTTGAGTTTCTTCACCGTCTCGATGACGCCACGCGTGAAGAAGACACAACGGCTGTCGTTGTCCTCGCAAAACTTGCCTTTTTCGTCATACATCAAGTACTTTTTCTTCGTGAAGAAGTCGTCGTTGTCGATGAAATAGATCTGCATCCTCGCCTTCTGGATAGAGGCCACCTTGATGATGAGGGGGTGGTCTGTGTCGTTGATGATGAGGTTCATGCCCGAAAGGCGAATCACCTCGTGAAGCTGGTTGCGGCGCTCGTTGATGACACCATAACGGGGCATGAAGATGCGGATTTCCTTACCGCTTTCTTGGGTAGCTTGCGGCAGGTAGCGACCAACGAGGCTCATCGGAGTTTCGGGTAGATAAGGAGCGATTTCCTGGTGGACGAATAGTACTCTTGTCTTGCTAGTCATGGGCTATAGTGTTACTTAGAAACTACAAAATTACGCATTTTTTTTGGAATAACGCAAATAAAAATAAAAAACCCTACCTTTGCGAAATCAAACCGATGCCCGCCATGGAATACGAACACTTTGAAAATCAGGAACATGAATGGGAGTCGAACCTCAAAGTCACCGAAGGTGTAGACGGTCCCATCCAAGTCAACCCGAATGCTTTGGAGCGCATGAAGCGCAACCAGCAGAAGCTCATGCCTCTGGAATGGTATGTCGACGGCATCCTCAAAGGCGATCGCGTGACGCTCAGCAAGGCCATCACCTTGGTGGAAAGTGCCCTGCCCAAGCATCAGGAGTTGGCACAACAGATCATAGCGGCCTGTCTGCCCCATGCAGGCAAAGCGCTTCGTTTGGGCATCACGGGCGTTCCGGGCGCGGGAAAGAGCACCTTTATTGAGGCTTTGGGCGTGCATCTGTGCAACAAAGGACAGAAGCTGGCGGTGTTGGCCATCGACCCCTCAAGCCAACGTTCTAAGGGCAGTATCTTGGGCGACAAGACCCGCATGGAAAGCCTTTCCGTACATCCCAACGCCTATATCCGCCCTTCGGCCTCGGCAGGCACCTTGGGTGGCGTGGCACGCAAGACAAGGGAAACGATCATCCTTTGTGAAGCAGCGGGTTATGATACCATTTTCGTGGAGACCGTGGGCGTAGGTCAATCTGAGACGGCAGTGCATTCCATGGTCGATTTCTTCCTATTAATCCTCATCAGTGGTGCTGGCGACGAGCTGCAAGGCATCAAGCGCGGCATCATGGAGATGGCCGACGGCATCGCAGTGAACAAGGCCGATGGCGACAATGTGATGCGCGCCAACCGTGCCGCCGCCGAATGTCGCAATGCGCTGCACCTCTTCCCTCTTCCCGAATCGGGACAGGAGACCAAGGTGCTGACCTGCTCCGCCCTGACGGGCTTCCAAATCGACGAGGTATGGCAAATGGTCGCTGACCATGTGCAGGCCATCCGCGACAACGGCTACCTCTATAGGAAACGCGCCCAACAAGACGTGCAGATGATGTACGACTCGATGGACAGCGCCTTGAAGAACGATTTCTACCAGAACCAACTCGTTGCCGACCTCTTGCCATTGGTCGAAGCCGACGTGCGCGGCCAACGGATGAGCGCTTATATTGGGGCGCAGAAACTTTTGGATGCTTATTTTAATATGCTAAAACGATAGGATTAAACTAAAAGAAGGGAAACATATTATGGTCGTTATTGCTTTTGGAGTTTATTCTGAATCCGATAAAAACAAGGTTGATAATTTCATCTCAAATCTACCGACTTTGAGAATACTATGGGATTATAAAGATTTGCACATTGATGAAGAAGAAGGGTTGTTTTCTTTGAAAGACTATCTCAAATTGTATAAAATAGGTTTAATTGTCAATGCATCTGACTATAATAGTGGTGTCGCATATACACTCATTGACGAAATCACGAATTATTGCATAAAGGGCAATCCGTATCCATCGTTCTTTAGCTTTGTCGATGCCTTAAATCTTGATAAGTTCGTACTAGCTTTTGCCGATGAATGGGAAAAAAGTGATTTAATAAGGTTTGAGTCTATATCCTTAAAAGATGTCAACAAACGCCTTAATTCAGTATACGTCTGGTGCGAAGAATATCTTAATCTTCAAACTAACACATTATCTTTTGACGATACTCATCCTTTAGTCCTTGACGTTCACAACTAATTCAAGTATTCTAAGGGGGCATTCATCCTAAATCTGAGTAAATAGCAGACTTCTCTTCTTCGCCATTTATCAGATACAATTCTTTCAAATTGCGGTAAACCTCGTCGCGGACATGCTGCTCCGCCTCGGTCAAAGGGCCTTCGCCCAGTTTTTCGAGCACGCGTTCGTATTCCGCTATCAATTCAGGGCCTTCCTCGCCGTTCGACTCCATCGTCTTGGCGTTGTTGAAGGCAATCATCCAGTCTCTTAATGTCATATTTTCTTTATTTTGTTCGCCGTTGAATAATAATTGTTATCTTTGCGCAAAATTAGTAAAATCTATCATTTAAATACAATAATTGTAATGGACCAAAGAATTGCCATGAACCCCAATCGTCTGGTGCAGTACCTTCAGAAGCCTGCAGCAGAGTTCACTCGCGCCGACATCATCCGTTATTGCGAGGAAAACCAAATCGAATTCGTCAACT
>JAEEGK010009283.1_pt1 | contig 23006 bp, 20 predicted proteins | sample 8958771 | NCBI WGS metagenome assembly JAEEGK01 (sample SAMN16246547, study PRJNA631951) | gut metagenome | biome: gut microbiome; feature: rumen; material: SC-attached | host: Bos | place: Iran: Karaj | collected 2018-10 | reverse complement strand
TTTTTTTGTAACTTTGCAAGACCGTTAACGAAAAGTTATGAGCGCTGCTAAAGAAAAGGCCAAGAAGGCTGTCAAGGATAACCAGTGGATTTGGAGGAACCTGCTGATGGCGTTTGCATTTATTATGCTGCTTGTAGTGGGGGCTTCCATCAGTCTTCGGATCATTACGCGACACGGGAAAACCGTGATTGCGCCGGACTTTACCAACCTAACGGTGGCGCAGGCAGAGGTGCTGGCCAAGGAAAACAAGGTGGCCGTGAAGGTGGTGGACTCCGTGTTTGTGCGGCGCCTCAACGGCGGCGTAGTGTACCGTCAGCAGCCCAAGGCCGGTTCCACGGTAAAACAGGGCAGAAGCATCTTCCTCACCATCAATTCGGTGGTGCCGCGCAAGGTGGTGATGCCCAACCTGTTCGGCTACTCCGTGACGGAAGCCCGCAGCGAACTGCAGAACCGCGGTCTCAATATGGGTTACCTTAGCTATGTCAAGGATATTGCCACCAATACGGTGCTGGGCCAGAGCGTAGACGGCGTGGAAGTGAAAGCCGGAGACCTGGTGGTAAGCGGCTCCACGGTGGATCTCACCGTGGCTGTGGCCGATGAAAACAACCAGACCCAAGTGCCGCGCCTTATCGGCATGAAATACGTGAGCGCCATCGACGCCATCCACGACAAATACCTGAACGTGGGCACGGTGCGCTTCGACTCCGACATCCGCACCTACGCAGACTCTGTGAATGCCGTGGTGTACAAGCAGGATACCCCCGGCAACACCAAAACCCTGGGTGCCAAGGTCAATTTCTCCCTCACGCTGGACAGCGCCAAACTGCCTGCCGAATGACAGAGGACCTTCTGAATGAGGTCCCCGCACAGGCCGGGGACGATGAAATGTTCGAGCATTTTCGCTTGAACGTCGACAAAGGCCAGGAACCGGTACGCATAGACCGTTTCATCGCCGAGCATCAGGAGGACACTTCCCGCAGCCGGGTGCAGCAGGCCATTAAACTGGGCTATGTACTGGTGAACGACAAACCCGTCAAGGCCAATTACATTGTGCGGCCGTGCGACGTGGTGAAGTTCGTAATGCCGTACGAGCGCCGCGGCACGGAGATTCTGCCGGAAAATATACCTTTAGATATAGTATATGAAGACGATGACGTGCTGGTGGTGAACAAGCCCGCCGGTATGGTGGTGCACCCCGGGCACGGCAACTACAACGGGACGCTGGTCAATGCCCTGGCGTATTACCTGAACCTCTCCCCCGACGTGGAGGACGAGCGGATGGGCGTACTGGTGCACCGCATCGACAAAGACACCAGCGGTCTTCTGGTGGTGGCCAAGAATCCTTCGGCCCAACTGAATCTGGCAGACCAGTTCTTCGTGCACTCCATCGACCGCATCTACACGGCGGTGGTGTGGGGCAACATTACCGAGGACGAAGGCACCATAGAGGGCACCATCGGCCGGGACCCCAACGACCGCCTGCGCTTCCGCGTCTACGATGACCCGGAGAAAGGCAAATGGGCCGTGACGCACTGGCGCGTGCTGGAGCGCTTCGGTTTCATCACCGTGGTGGAATGCCGCCTGGAGACGGGCCGCACGCACCAGATCCGCGTGCATATGTCCTCCATCGGCCATCCCCTCTTCAACGACGAAAGATACGGCGGCTCCGAAATCCGCCAGGGCACCATCTACGCCAAATACAAGCAGTTTATCCAGAACTGCTTTGCCATCTGCCCCAGGCAGGCCCTCCACGCCCGCACCCTGGGCTTCACCCATCCAAAAACAGGAGAGAGACTTCATTTCGAAGTCCCTCTCCCGGAAGATATGTCCGCCCTCATCGAAAAGTGGCGGAATTACATTCAAAGTAATTAGTCAATCCGGTCAAAACCGGTGTAAGGACGGAGACAGGCGGGAATCTCGATGTATCCGTCTTTCTGGTTGTCTTCCAGCAGGGCGGCCACTACGCGGGGCAGGGCCAGGGAACTGCCGTTGAGCGTGTGGACCAGCTGCATCTTGCCGTCTTCATCCTTGTAGCGGCACTTGAGGCGGTTGGCCTGGTAGCTCTCGAAGTTGGACACGGAAGAAATCTCCAGCCAGCGGCCCTGAGCGGCGCTCCAGAGCTCGAAGTCGTAGGTGATGGCGCTGGTGAAGCTCATATCACCGCCGCAGAGGCGAAGGATACGGTACTTCAGGCCCAGTTCGTTCACCAGGCTCTCCACGTGGGCTACCATCTCGTCCAGGGCGGCGTAGCTGTTCTCGGGCTTCTCCACGCGCACAATCTCCACCTTGTCAAACTGGTGCAGGCGGTTGAGACCGCGCACGTCCTTGCCGTAGGAACCGGCCTCGCGGCGGAAGCAGGGCGTGTAGGCGGTAAGCTTCTGGGGGAACTGGTCTGCGCTCAGGATCACGTCACGGAAAATGTTGGTGACGGGAACCTCGGCGGTGGGAACCATATAGAAATCGTCCAGGTTGGCGTGGTACATCTGGCCTTCCTTGTCCGGCAGCTGACCGGTACCGAAACCGGAAGCGGCATTTACCATCACGGGAGGCTCCACTTCCTTGTACCCGGCTGCGGTGTTGCGGTCCAGGAAGTAGTTGATGAGGGCACGCTGAAGCTTGGCACCCTTACCTTTATATACAGGGAAACCGGCGCCGGTGATCTTGACACCCAGATCGAAATCGATGATGTCGTACTTCTTGGCCAATTCCCAGTGCGGGAGGGCATTTTCCGGGAGGTTTACCTCGGGACCGCCCATCTTCACCACCAGGTTGTCCTCGGCGCCCTTTCCTTCGGGTACCAGGTCGCAGGGGATGTTGGGAAGGAGCACCAGCTGGTTCTGCAGCTGCTCGATGGTATCATCGGCCTCCTTGAGGAGGGCGTTGGAGCGATCCTTCAGGGTTCCTACCTGGGCCTTGGCGGCTTCGGCTTCGGCCTTCTTGCCTTCCTTCATCAGCTGGCCGATGGCGGCGGCAGCCTTTTTCTGCTCTGCCAGCAGGGCGTCGCTCTCGGTCTGCAGGGCCTTGCGCTTATCGTCCAGGGCGATTACATTCTCCACAATGGCGCGGGCGTCAAAGTTCTTGACAGCCAGCTTCTTGATAACAAACTCCGGATTTTCGCGGAGGAGTTTCAGTGTAAGCATATACCTTAGTATTAATGATAAAGGAGGACTGTCCCGCTTTGGGTACAGGTCCTCCTTTTACAATCTTTTGTACCTTCGGGTTTAGTTCTCGAAAGGAACTACGGAAACGAAGGACTTGTCTTCACGCTTGCGGGTGAACTTCACGGTGCCGTCTACGAGAGCGTAGAGGGTGTGATCCTTACCCATACCCACGTTGAGACCAGGGTTGTGAACAGTACCGCGCTGACGCACGATGATGTTGCCGGCCTTTACGACTTCCTCGCCGAACTTCTTGATACCAAGACGTTTGGAATGCGACTCACGACCGTTCTTAGAACTGGATTGACCTTTCTTGTGTGCCATAATCTTTCAGTCTTTAAAAAGTTAAGCGATAGCGTCGATGTGGATCTTGGTGAGCTTCTGGCGATGGCCATTCAGCGTCTGGAAACCCTTGCGACGAATTTTCTTGAAAACGAGCACTTTCTTGGCTTTGGCGTCATCGTCCAGGACGGTGGCGGTTACCTTGGCTCCCTTCACATAAGGAGTGCCGACCTTCACTTTGCCCTCATTGTCCACGAGGAGCACCTTGTCGAACTCCACGGACTCTCCGTTCTTGGCCGCGAGGCGGTTGACGAAGATGTCCATGCCAGCTTCTACTTTAAACTGCTGGCTTGCAATGTCAACAATTGCGTACATTGTACAAAAACTTGTTAAAGTTTTCGGCCGTAAGCGCCTGTCTTTTGCGACAGGTCTTGACTGAGCTTAGCGGTCATCTCAAAATTTCGGACTGCAAAGATACGGATTTTTCCTTGAATACCAAATATTTTTACAGCATTTGGACAAACTTCTCCATGCCTTTGGTCGCGACATCCTGGATAAACGTGACGCGGGGATCGGCCAGCGGGACGGGTTTGGGGTCGATCACATAGATGGGGCACTCGTTCGGGGCGTAGCGGTACAGTCCCGCGGCGGGATAGACCTGCAGGGACGAACCCACGATCAGGAGGACATCGGCCTTGGAGACCAGGTCGATGGCTTTCTCGATGTTGGGGACGGCCTCGCCGAAGAAGACGATGTGCGGGCGCAGCTGGCTGCCGTTGGGGGCAAGGTCCCCCAGCACGACGGGCCGATAGCCGACGTCGATCACCTCGGCCTCGGAGGCGGTGCGGTCGTAGATGCCGTTTTCGGGGCGCACCTTGGTGAGTTCCCCGTGCAGATGCAGCACCCGCGTGGATCCGGCGCGCTCGTGCAGGTTGTCCACGTTCTGGGTGATCACGTCCACGTTATAGCTCTGCTCCAATTGGGCGATGATCTCATGCGCCGCATTGGGCTTGGCGTCCTTGAGCTGGGCGCGGCGCTGGTTGTAGAAGTCCAGCACCAGCTGCCGGTTCCGGTACCAGCCCTCGATGGAGGCGACGTCGTTCACGTCGTACTGCTCCCACAGGCCGCCCGTATCGCGGAAAGTAGCGAAGCCGCTCTCGGCCGACACGCCTGCGCCGGTCAATACCACTATGTGTTTCTTCATGCTTCCTTAATTTCAAAATAGTATTTACGGAGCCAGTACTCGAAGAGGGGGTCGATGATGATGGGGCGCTCGTCCTCGTCGAACATGAGCACTTCCTTCTTCATGAGGGCGTCCTTCACGCGCTTGACATTGGCCGACGAATTGAGTCCGTACTGGCGGATGACCTCGGCGCTGGAAAAGCGGATAACGCCGTCCAGCGTGGCGCGCAGCAGGTTCACCTGGTGCGTCGTGAGGTTGTCCATGATGTCCATGAAGCGGGGCTCGTGCACGGAGATGAGGCATCCCAGCGCGTCCACCAGGCCCGGCTCCATGAGGTAACCCCTCGTCATGCCGTCGCAGATGGAGGCGAAGTGGTTGATGTACCACAGGTGCCCGCGAAACAGGCGGCAGGCCCCCTGCAGCAGCTCTTTCTCCACCACCTTACCGGCCGATGTAAAGCCGCGCAGGATGTGGTCCGTCATCTCCAGCTCCTCCACGGGGGAAAGCTTCACGCGTTCCACCAGGCGGTTGAACAGGTGGCTGCCCCAGAAGATATTGTGCATGGCGTTGACACCGGAGCCGCAGAAGATATAGGAGAAGCGGCGGTTCTCCCGGTTCTCCTTGAGGGAGTTGCTGAGCGGCCGCAGGATGGCGTCCGGGTTGTCCAGCAGCGACAGGCACTGGAACTCGTCGATGATCAGGATCATGCGGTCTCCCCGCTCCTGCGCCATGCGGAAGGGCAGGTTCATGAGGGCCGTCACGTCACTCTCCTCCAGGTCCCAGTTCAGGGAAAGGACGGAGCCGTCACTCTGGTAGGCCACCGGGTCGAAGACGAAGTGCGTCCCCTCCAGGAAGCGCTGGGCCAGGTCTGCGTATTCCGAAGGCGTGGATGCCGCCATGCGGAAGAGCGTGGACCCGAGGCGTAGGAGGAAAGCCTCCGGCGTGCGGATGTTCAAGGCCGAGAACTGCCCCACCGAGAAGGTGACGTTCTTCACCCGGAGGGAGTAGAGCGTCTGCTGGACGAGGGACGTCTTTCCGGTTTTGGGCGGTTCGCTCAGGACCACGTGCTCGCCCTGGGCAAGGAGATTGCCCAGGAGCGTCACGTCGTTGCGCCGGCCCATGAAGTTGCGGCCGGTCACGTATTGGGAGTACGGGAAGTAAGTATCCATTACCAGAGTTTAATGATACCCAGGCCGATGAGCACTCCGGCGCAGACCACTGCCAGCGCCAAGATGATGAAGATCCACCGGCGGGTAAGGCGAGCACGGGCCTCACGATCCACAGCGGTAAGTTTGGGGTACTTGGCCAGGGAAGTAAGGGTTTTACCAAATTTCACACGCACAAGGGACTGGGCGTTGATTGCCCAGCCGTTGGCGTTCAGGACAGGGCCCAGGTCACGCTTGCGCAGTTTGCGCCAGGCGATGAACATGGAAGGGCCGGAAATCACGAGCATAATCACGGCAATCGCCACCAGCAGTTTCCAGGACGGCATGCTGGAGGCTTTGGTAAAGACAGCCACGAAGAACTGTCCGATATAGCCGATAGCCATGCCGATGGCGGCGAAGATACCCATGATCTTAGCAATGTCAAAGGTAGAAGCAACCGGCGGCTGAGGGGCCTGCTTGGGGTCTCCTTCAAGCTTTACGGACGTTGCCTTGTCGGCCGCTTCCGCAAGGCCGTTCATGGACTTTTCGTTCTTTTCGGCGGCAGCCTTGTCAATCTTGTCATTGATCATACGGGCCACCTTCTTATAAGGAGCCCAGAAGGCCTGGCGGATGGAGATGGGGTTGTCCACGATGGCCACCACCTTGGCGGTGTAGTCGTTTCCGTCGCGGTCATAGAAGACGGCGTTCTTGCCTTCGCGCAGGCCGTCCACGTCTCCGTCGGTGAGGACGGCGGCGATGTTGAAGCTCTTGCCCAGTTTCTCGCTGGTGCAGGCGCAGTACAGGATGTACATGCCGCTGAGGGAGGAGATTTCCGGCGAAGGGCCGGCGACCTTGACGCAGAGCTCGGTGCAGCGCTGGTCGATGTACAGCTTACCGGCCTGGAACATGGCGATGCGGCCGGGGTCGTAGAAATCGGCCAGGACCACGTAGTTGTTCAGGAAACGGTAGAAGTATTTGTTCAGGCGCAGCACCTTGTCCACTTCTTCGATGGAGAGAGCGTTGGCTTCCTCGGCCTTGTCCTTTTCCATGAGGGCGAGGAGCTCGGCCTTCTTGTCTTCTTTGAGGATGGTCTTGATGGCGTCGAGGCCCAGGGCTTCCACTTCCCCGCCCTTCTTGGCCTCGATGTGGGCGCAGTAAGGGGCAAACTTAGCCAGGAGGGCGGCCCAATCGGCCTCGGAGACGGGCTTTTCGCCTACGCCGGTAAGGGCGGTCACGGCATCCATGGCAGCCTTCCAGGCGGGGTTCACGGCCTTGAAGTCCAGCACGCACTCGGCCGCGGGTTTGGCCAGGGGCTGGAGGGCGATCTGGTCGGCCGCGGCGGCGAGGTTGCCTTCGATGGCGGCAATCTTCTCCACGCTCACGTCCACCGCGCCGGTGAGGGCGGTTTCGAAGCCGATGAGCTTGCAGCGCATGAAGTAATCGGCCACTTTATCTTTTACGGCATCGACGGCGGCGAGGGCCTCTGCGGTCTTGTCCCCGAAGGGGAAGACTTCCTTGGTGGCGGCCTTCTGCCACTCCGCATAGTCCGCGCAGGCGGTGTAGAACGCTTCTATCTGCTCGGTGGTGATGCCGGGCACGCCGCTGCGGTCCATGGCGCTGGCCACGCCTGCGATGGTCTCGATGAGCTTGGCGGTCTCCTCATTGGATGCACTGGCGGGCGTGATGATGCCGTCGCCATTGAATTTGGTGCCGGCGAATATCCTTACATTGTCGGCCGTGTCCTCCAGGGAAATCTCGTCCTTCTTGAGGCCGAGGTTCTTGAGGATCTGGCGGGCCGATGCCTGCAGCCGCGCGCCGTCGGGGTCATCGGCATTGAAGTCCTCCAGCTTGAGGCTATCGGCCTCTTTGAGCAGGAGATCGGGGTCCCTCACTACGCGGGTGAGCCACTGGGAGGTGCGGATGACCTCGTCCACGCGGATGCGGCCGTCGCTGTCCAGATCGATCATCTTGAGGGCCTTTTCGTCGAACTCAAGGCCTTCGGTGGGACAGCTCAGCACGGTCCACATCTTGCGGTCCAGCTGATACAGGTTGCAAATGTCTTTTCCGCTGAGAATCTTCACGCGGACAGTACCACCTACGGAAGCGTACTTCCAGGGGTAAACATCGGCTTTCTTTTTCATATAAGGCGTGTTAAGGTTAGTGCTAACATTTATGTTAGGGCAAATTAACAAATTATTTTGTAGATTATCAAATTATTTCTAACTTTGCAGCCCAAATCAGAAAAAAGGAGGTGTAAAAGCATGATCATCGTACCCATCAAAGAAGGCGAAAACATCGAAAGAGCCCTGAAGAAATTCAAGCGTAAATTCGAAAAGACCGGCGCTGTCCGCGAGCTTCGCTCCCGCAAGAACTTCGAGAAGCCTTCCGTGAAGAAGCGCATGGCGCTCCAGAAGGCTATCTATGTTCAGCAGCTTCGTCTTCAGGAAGAGCAGTAAGCTTTCCTTACACCTTAATTACAATAGAAAAACCGGATCTCTTTCGAGGTCCGGTTTTTTTCTAACCTACTTATTAACTAAACCAATTAAATACTAACCGGCTTTAGTTAAAGCAAGCACCGTGCCAAACTTAAACGCGGTGTTCTCCTTCCACCTCGCGGCGAGCCCGTTCGGCCGACTTGGAACGCTTGAGGACGAAGCCGGAACCAAGGTATTTGGTACGGACGTCTTCGTCGGCGGCAAGGGCCTCAGGAGTGCCTGCCTGCAGGATTACGCCTTCGTAAAGGAGGTAGGCGCGGTCCGTGATGGCGAGGGTTTCACCTACGTTATGGTCGGTGATGATGACACCGATATTGCGGTACTTGAGTTTTGCGATGATGTACTGGATGTCTTCCACGGCGATGGGGTCCACGCCGGCGAAGGGCTCGTCCAGGAGGATGAACTTGGGATCCACGGCGAGGGCGCGGGCGATTTCGCAGCGGCGGCGCTCACCGCCACTGAGCTGGATGCCCAGGGATTTGCGCACCTTGGAGAGGTTGAACTCGTCGATGAGCTGCTCCATACGGGCCACACGCTGTTCCTTGGTCATGTTCTTCGTGCTCTGGGAAACTTCCATCACGGACATGATGTTGTCTTCCACGCTCATTTTGCGGAACACGGAGGCTTCCTGCGGCAGGTAGCCGATGCCTTTCTGCGCACGCTGGTACATGGGCAGCTGGGTAACCTCGACGGTGGTGCCGTCGTCGTAATCCAGGAAGATGCGGCCGTCGTTGGGTTTGATCTGGCCGGTGATCATATAGAAGCTGGTGGTCTTGCCGGCGCCGTTCGGCCCCAGGAATCCCACGATCTCTCCCTGCTGCACTTCCATGGAGACGCCCTTCACAACAGTACGGACGCCGTATTTCTTAACCAGTTTTTCTGCTCTTAGTTTCATTTCATGAAACATTAAATGATTAACGTTACCCCCTCCCGAAACCCCTCCCCTCGGGGGAGGGACTTTCCTACTTTGTATCCAGTCCCATGGCGGCGATGAATTCGCGAACCGCGGGTTCTTTGTCCATTAAGTCCTTGGCCTTTTCTTCGGGCATGTAGGGCACTTTCTCGATTTCCTCCATGGGGGTCACGGAGACGATGACGTTCACTTTGTGGCAGCTCACGAGGTCACGGAGTTTGTACTCCAGTTCCCGCAGCATCTTTTCTTCGATCCACTGTTTCTGGGATTCGTTGGTCACAAAGAATTCCACGACTTTGATGCCGTTCTCTTCCTTCACCTCTACTTTGCCGCTGGAAAGCATGCTGGCAAGACGGGGTTTGGAGCCGTACTGTCCGGCCATCTCCTTCCACTTGAGTTTCAGGACTTCGTCCTCCGGAAGCGCGGCGCTATCCTGAGCTTCTGCCTCCTGCGCCACCTCCTTGGGTTTCTCTTCCATGAGCGCACTCATCGACAGGGCCGATCCCGTCTTCGCCGCCCGCCGTCTCGGGGCGGGAGTGGGAGCAGGGGCTGCAGCCGGTGCAGGTGCAGGTGCCGGCGCCGGCTTCGGGGCTTCGGCAGGTTTTTCGTCATGCCCGGCTTGACCGGGCATCTCTGCCTTCGGAGTGGGAGCGGCCACCGGCTTATCGCTGGGCTTACCCATCAGGTAGCTGAGCTTCATCAGGGCGAACTCGATGTGCAGTCTGGGGTTCACGGCTGCCTTGTAACCGGTTTCGCACTGGGTGGTGATACCCAGGGCTTCGAAGAGGAACTGGTTGGAGCACTTGGCGGCCTGGGCGGCATACTCGGCCTTTAAGGAGTCGGGCAGTTCGAGCAGAGGCTCGAGACCGCCGGTCTTGGCCACGACAAGGTTTCTCAGGTGCGTGGACAGGGAGCCGACGAAGTGCAGGGCGTTGAAGCCCTTGGCCAGGATCTTGTCGAAGGTAAGGAACGCGCTGGCGTAGTCCCCTGCCAGGAAGTTATCTACCAGGGAGAAGGAGAACTCGTAGTCCAGTACGTTCAGGTTGCGGATGACGTCTTCGTATTTGACGTCCTTTCCGCAGAAGGCCACCGTCTGGTCGAAGATGGTGAGCGCGTCGCGCATGGCACCATCGGCCTTGGAGGCTATTACGTGGAGGGATTTGTCGTCTATCTTTACGCCTTCTTTTTCCGCGATGCCCTGGAGGTTGCGCACCATGTCGGGGATGGAGATGCGGTTGAAGTCGTAGGTCTGGCATCGGCTCAGGATGGTGGGAAGGATCTTGTGCTTCTCGGTGGTGGCCAGGATGAAGATGGCGTGTGCCGGGGGCTCTTCCAATGTCTTGAGGAAGGCGTTGAAGGCGGCCTGCGAGAGCATGTGCACCTCGTCGATGATATACACGCTGTACTTTCCTACCTGGGGCGGCACCTGAACCTGCTCCATGAGTGTCTTGATATCTTCCACGGAGTTGTTGGACGCGGCGTCCAATTCGTGGATGCAATAGCTTCGGCCTTCCTGGAAGGAGACGCAGGACTCGCACTCTCCGCACGGCTCCATCTCGGGGCCGGGGTTGGCGCAGTTGATCATCTTGGCGAAGATACGGGCCGTGGTGGTCTTACCCACGCCGCGCGGGCCGCAGAAAAGGTATGCGTGCGCGAGCTGCCCCCTCCGGATCGAGTTGGACAGCGTGCGGGCGATGGTATCCTGGCCGATGAGCGTTTCGAAGGAGTCCGGCCGGTACTTCCTGGCAGATACGATATAGTCACTCATAGACTACAAAGATACAAAATTATTTTGTGCTCAGTAAATAGTCTTCCGGGGTTACGGTTCTGGGGAGAGTTGTCAGGTCTGACAAGCCCTGACGTATCACATAATCCTTGGGGTTATGAGTGATCAGCACACTACAATGGGCTTTCTGCGCACATACAGCCTGAAGATTATCCTCGAAATCAGGTCCTTCCAGAAATAAAGCCTCATGATACTGTTCTTTATTCATGGGAAGGATTTCCAACATAGCTTCCAACTGAGCCAATGTCGCTGCCAGTTCACCTGCGGAAAAGCCCTTACGGATCAGGTATGCCACATTAGCCATGGACAAGACAGATGTACACAGTTTCACACGTCCATCTTCTCCCAATTGAAGAACCTCCATGGAAGCCTGATACCCCTCCCGTTCGAATAGCACATCCAAGAGAATGTTGGTATCAATAAAAACCCTTTCCATCATTTAGAAAGTAGGTATTGCGCACGTTCATCATTGGGGTCAATACGACTTAGCGCAGATTTGGCGACACCCAAGAGTCCAATAACCCGACGGCTGCTTACTGATTCGGGAATAGCAGGAGATCGCTTGACTGCTTCTTCCCTCAAAAGCAGCTCAATATACCCCTTCAAAGACAGGCCCTGGCCACTCGCCTGAATGGACAGAGCCTCAAACACAGGTATTTCCAAGTCTATCAGTTTCCGTTTTCTTACAACCGTCGTACTCATATATACAGTTTTTGCAAATATATATATTGATTTGGAGAAAAACAAGTTTAACTCCCCCTCCCGACGATTTTAGTTCATAAAACGGCCATTTACAGCCTAAGATCGTCTGCTGCGACAATCTTAGTCTGTAAAACCCGGAATTACAGACTAAGATCGTTCCTCCCGCCGCAATCTTAAGCTGAAAACACCCCCTAAATCGACTTAAGACTGCACCAAAGAACAATCTTAAGTCGATTTGAGGCCCAAAACCAACTTAAGATTGTCGGAACTCGCTAGCTTACATGTAGATATTATTGAAAAAAGGTTTGATTTTAAATAGAAAATGTGTAATTTTGGTCCACGTACATGAGACTGCAACCATAACAAAACATACAAAACCGTAATCTATTAAAAAAACGATGTAAAAAATCTGCTGCCTCGCACCTTTCTTTTCCCTTTGGCAGCGGCCTAAACGATCGCTTATAGACTTCAAACGTTAACAAACGCCCGCCCCCTGGCCTATTTCGGACCAGGGGGCTATTTTATATCGAAATTACGATATTTTCGGCAATATTTTGATATTTTGCCAGAATCATCGTATATTTACCCCGTATGACAAATGCAGAGATCATATGGGCCTATGCGGCTTCTCACGGTGGAGCCCTCGTGAGGAAGGATTTCATGCCATGGTTTGAATCTGCCTATCCGGGCGGTTCGATCCGGAGCATGGATACAGGACTTCGACAGATGGTTGATTCCGGCCTGCTGGAACGTACTGGATACGGGCAATTCCGCCTATCCCCGAATGTCAAGCCTCCGTACATTCCCGTTATCGACCTGGAGATGAAAGAGCTATTCTGGGGGATCAAAACGATGTACCCTTACGCGAACTTTTGCATTTGGCAAGCCCGATCGTTATCTTCATTCATGCATCATGTGCCCAGTATTGACATCTTGATACTGGAAACGGATCGTACAGCGGCGGAAGCAGTTTATGAGGATGTCCGCTCATTAGCCAAGGGTCGGACGACTCTGCTTCGGCCCACCGAGAAGGAATACCGGCTCTATGCATCCGGATCCCCTTCCGTTTTGGTCAGGGACTTGATCTCAGAATCACCCGTTATCTATGTCGATGGTGTTGCTTCCGCCTCCCTGGAGAAAATGCTGGTCGATGCCACCATCTCCCCCGAATTTGAGTTTACCCGGGGGGCGGAACTCTATACCATCTACGAGAACGCTGACCAGATGTATCAAATCAGCAAGAAGACCATGCTCCGCTACGCCGCCCGCCGTGGCAAGAAAGAGGAAATAGAGAAACTGACGGAATCGACAATGCCATGATAGACCCGAAGAGCAGGACCCTCGAATGGATTCTGGAATCAAGCAAAACCAATAACGTCAGCGACCCAACGCTCATGGAAAAGGCCATCAGAGCTTTCTCCTTACTGGAAGCCCTGAGCAAATCCGGCTGTCCCTTCCTGTTTAAGGGCGGCAGCGCCTTGATGCTTCAGCTCGCTTGTACCCAGCGCCTTTCAGTTGACATTGATATAGTGTGCCCGCCCGGGACGGACGTAATTTCTTATCTAACCCCTTATGCCGAAGAGTATGGATTCGGAGGAATCAAACCCTCCAACCGAATATCGCGTACCAACGTACCCAAGACGCATGCCAAGTGCTTTTATCAAGTCTCATACGTTACCAATACCACCACGGAAAAGATTCTTCTGGACGTATTGTTTGAGGACAATTGGTATTCACGCATCGAGAATCTACCCATCGTCAGCCCGTTCCTTCTTATGACCGGAGCACCGTTAACAGTCAATCTCCCAAGCAAAGATGACCTACTGGGTGACAAATTGACGGCTTTTGCTCCTAACACCACGGGGATTCCCTATACCAAGACCATAATAGGCCGGGCAGGTCTGTCGGAAGAGCGTCACTGCTCTATGGAAATCATCAAGCAACTGTTCGACATTGCCACCCTCTTTGACCGGACGGAAGACCTTAGCATCGTCCGTACCACTTTCGAAAAGATTGCCCCTATTGAACTGGATTACCGCCAAATGGACGGCACCGACCTAACACCCATCCTGGATGACATTTACAAAACCGCCGAAATAATCTGTACCGGCATTTATACCAATGAACGAAGTTTCGAATACAGAGAACTCATCAAAGGTATCAAGCAAATAGGTAACTTTATTATAAGCGAAAAATACAACCTGTATTCTGCCATCGTCAACGCTTCCAAGGCTGCATACCTCTCTGTACTGTTAAAAAAAGGAGTCAACGAGATAACGCATTATGACCCAAGTATGGACCTAGGAGCCGTTAAACTGGGCACTCCCATCAACCCGGCCATTAACAAAGTCAAGGCTTTACGCCCAGAAGCTTTTTTCTACTGGATGCAAATCGAGTCACTCTTAAACAAGTGATTACCTCATCGCACCTGACTATTCCCTTCGGCAGCGGCCTAAACGATCGCTTATAGACTTCAAACAGCCCCCTGGCCTCACAAAAGCCAGGGGGCCGTTTTTGCCGGAACCGCCGGTATTGTTATTTCTTTTTGGGGCCTTTCTTCTTTCTGGTGGCATAGCCCGAAACCAGATGACCGGTCTTGAGGGGCATGGCGGATTCCGGAGACAAACCGGGGTCGTTCAGGTATCCGTTGGGCTGTGCCTCTTCGCCGAAAGCCATCAATTGTCCCAGCAAATCAAATTGTAGGGCCGATTCAAGTTTGGCCATGGTCTCCAACGTCATGTTGACACGACCGTTTAGAAGAATGGATACATGCTGCTGGGTGCAGCCCATAACATCGGCCAGTTGCTTTTGCGTCATTCCCAATTCTTCCATCCGCCGCCTCACGCGCATGGCAATAGCATAGGAATACTTGAGCCACGCCCAATTATCCCTGTTATACTCTGCCATCTCGCGCCACTTGGATGGCGCCTCGCTCTGATTCGACTTCAAATAATCCAATGCCTTCATCGTTGCACATCATCTTATTTCTCACACAGCAAATATAATACAATTTTTAATTTGTACACAACAATTTTAAGCTGATTTCGGGGCCCAATCCGGCTTAAGATTGCAGGAAAGGGAGTTGATAGTTCGGCGAAAAGTGTGTAAATTCGGTCCGCGTTTCGCGAGTGGCGCAATCATATCAAAACAAACAGAACTATAATCTATTAAGGAAACTGTGTACAAGAAGATTTTGCTGCTATGCACCCTGCTGCTTCCTGTGGCAGTGGCGGCGCAGGATGAGATTCGGACGGCCGCCGGGGACACGGTGATGCGCAAGGTTCTTAAAATTGAGAGGAAGGAGTTTTTCACTCCCCATCCCAACCTTATTCTGGAAAAGACGGGGTCTAACGTTTCCACCCAGAAAGTCCCCTATTCTTACATGAAGAGCATCCGCTTCCAGGATGGATGCGAGGTCTTTTTCGACGAGAACGGCCTCGTGTTTGACAAAACGAAGAATCCCCGCCTGATTACGGCCGATCATGGAAGTCTGTATCTGGAAGGTATCTACAAAATGACCCCTTCCGAAATACAGACACTCGTTGGCGAAGAAACCTACAAGAAGCAGTTTCAGCCCTACCGTAGGCTTTACAGTATCGGAGAAATTGCCACCTACGGAGGCGTAGCACTGTGTCTCCCCTGGGTCGGTGCAAACGTTTTGGGTTCTATCATATCAGGAGACGAAAAGTCGAAGTATGGCTTCCTCAACGATGGAAGAAGCACCATCAACGCGCTCGCCATCACCGGAGTTGTTTGCATCATCGCCGGCACCACCATGTGCATCATCGGCCGCAACGGCTGCAAACGTTTTGCCCATTCCTTCTCCAACGGAGAACTCCTCCTCAACGGAAACGGTCTCACCTATCGTTTCTAGTTTTTAGTATTTAGTCTTTAAAAAACACCCAGCCCCCTGGCCCACGCAACCAGGGGGCTTTAATTATACACAAAAAAGAGGCGCCCCGGGGTTCCCGGTGCGCCTCAATTATAAAGAATACATACTTACTTATCTTCTGCCTTCAGAGAGTTGGAACTTATAATGAGCTCTGGTATTAGACAGGCTACCAAGAGGCATCTGCTCTCCAAGGACGCGCTTGACGTTAGTGGAAATACTATTCGTCACATTAACGAAATGTCCCTTTGTAGACGACTTCACAGAAGAAGGTGCTACACTACTGGGAACATTAGTCGTTCCAGGATTCTGGGTAAACACCACAACATTATCGATATCAATCAAGAACATATCGGTCACATTATAGTGGCGGAAACCAATATAGCCCTTACCATTTGCGAAGTCAGCAGGAATCTGACATACAATCTGCTCAAATTCAGCAGTAGCATCGCCCTCCACCAGTTTAACGGCACTTGAAAGGTTAGATGCAGTAGGCTTCTCGGACATGACGTAGATAGCATAGTGCTCTTCAGGGTAATTAGCATCACGTCCCTTTACATAAAAGCTAAGATAGTTATCAGCAGCAAAGGAAATCTCGGGAGTAAAGGCCCAGTTATCCGGATTAAGTGCGCCGACTTTATTGATGTAGGAAGCGCTCGTCATCAAACCATTCTCGACGGACCAATTATATCCATCACCATCAATATCAAAGAAACTCCACGAAGAATTCACCGCAGAAGCATTTTCAAATCCTTCTTTATAAACAGAAGGGATCTCAACGTAAGGAGCTATCTTCGTAGGCATTGCAGCACTCTCGATTGTATACACCTCCCCTACGTACGAGCCTGTCGTAAGAGGTCCAGAGAAGCCATAACGCGTAAACGGCACTTTTGCTGTAGGGCTAGATCCTGCTGTAATATCAAACTTGCCATCATCCAATTTTGCAATGGTCATAATCACACCAGGTTCTTTATCCACCTCAGGGTATCCGTTATAGATATAACCTTCATTTATAAATTGGCCGCTCAAGCAGATAGGAGAAACTTCTCCATAAGAGGACGTGTACTTTGCATTGTATGACTGTTCCGGAATGACAAACTTACCATCCGTAAAGTAAGCAGTTGCTGTTGCATCGGCGAAATCGCCCAACCCTAGACCGGTTACAGTATAACTCTCACCTGCAGTCTTTTCCTCAATTTTCCACACGTTTCCGTTCACAGACCAGTCGCCAATAAAATCAGTGTAATCAGCCTTTACATGGGGGTCAGTATGCGTGAAGGCAATCTTCGCATAATTACCGGAAAGATTGAACGTACCATCCTCTAAGCCATAAGCGAAAGCGATATAGTCACCATAAGGCACACCACTAACTGAAGATGTTTGCTGGCTGATTACATCATCCATCAACGCAGAGACTACCGTCTGTGCGCCATAGTATGCTACGTAAGAAGCATAGTTGTACAGCAGATCAAGCTGAATATCGTCCTGTTTATAAGGGAAGAGATCAAGAATCAGTTCATCTACAGATGAGTATCCTTCTTCTCCAATGATAGAGGCAGGAACAACGGCAAAACCATACCACTCGTTGCTGCCTTCGCCAGCAACAGTATTAGTAATCGTTCCCTTATCAAAAGACAAGGTCCAATTCGGGTTTTCGGTATACTTCAGCTCCTTAATTCCTGTAAGAATGAACTCAAATACACCAGGAGTCTCTTCAGTAGCAGGGATGCCACCATTCGTGTAACCTTCAACGATTACCTGCTTTCCATCAAATTCCTCAAGGTTTGCAAAACTACCGAGGGGATCTGCCACAACAAAAGTGTCACCATAGAAAGCGACTGCGACATATACGCCCGTTTCCGAATCCTTATCAAAAGATGCAACAAAAGTGGTATGAATGCTAGTAGAGCCTTTCTGCTGAGAAGCGATGCTATAGTGAGTGACAGCAAGATCAGGAATCACGCCCTCATAATCGTCATCTTCGATGACACTAACTTCAACATAGGTTGCGCCGGTGGTTTCATCGGTCTTCTTCACACCGGTGAAAGAAACCACATCACCACGATCCACGGCGACATTGTCCTTAAGAGCTACATAAATGTAGCCACCTTTCTCATCTCCCACAAGCACACCGTTCTTGGACGCGGCAAGAACAACTGCATCCTTAACCGCAACCGATGCACCATCTGCAAGTTTGCGAACGGAAGCGATATCCGTAGCCACCTTATCAGAAGGCTGCTGAACCACGGTGAAATCTTTGATGAGCTCACCGGTAATGTCATCATTAATAGAAACAACACCAACCCGGTATGATCCCGTCTTATTCTCCGCAGCGACAATCTTCAGCTTGTCCTCGTGAGTGGCCTTGGTTTCAACGACAGACAACCACCTTGCTGTTGCCCTATCCATATTGACATTATACTCTCTGTTAGTGGTCACGGTGAGCTCAAACTCACCACCAGCAGCAGGGGCCTGAGCGCTTACGTCAGCAACAGCAGCAATGCTACCATCTTCCAAGGATATAACCTTGATATTGGTCTTACCCTTGTTATTGTCGGCGAAGACAAAAACCTTACCCTCGACTTTGGCAGGGGTGGCAGCTTCAGGGTCGGCTTCGGGAACCTTGATAATGATATAACCGCTCAGGTCATCAACTTGCTGAAGTTTGGCGGTAATATTCGAAGAAGTGCAGAGGACATCCACCGTCACTTTGTCGTCGGAAGACGCACCTTCAACCTCGTATTCAAGGCCAATGGTTTCTCCCGCATACGCACCGACGCTAGTAAGATCACCCTTATAGATGATATGCAGGCTGAAGGTCTTCTCCTTGGGGATCTGAACCTCGGTCTCGCCAACGACGAGAACGATATAGTCCTCGGTAGACTTTTCATCATCAATGTAAGCGGAAGTAAAGGCGCTGCCATCGATAACGCTGAACCCGAGGGGTTTCCAGGTCTCGCCACCGTCGTAGGAAACGATAACCTTACCTTCGGAGCTGGTGCCGAACAGAGGAGTGATACCATCATCACCCTTGTCACCTTTATCACCCTTGTCGCCCTGGATACCCTGGTCACCCTTGTCACCCTTGGCGGTAACAGGCAGCGGGTTGCCGGCTTCGTCCTTCAGCAGCTGGCCGTTGACGGTCCAGTAGTAGATACCGTCCTCACCCAGGGTGATGCTGACTTCAGGAGCGACGGCGTCATTACCGTCGTTACCGTCGTTACCATCCTTGCCGTTCTTGATGGTAGCGGAAGTACCATCAGAGAAGTTGATGGTGTACTCACCATCTCCCTCAACGACAGACACGATGGAGATCTTGTTCTGAACAGCATTCACCAGGCTCTCAAAACCGGGAATAGTCACATTGTTGATCTTTGCGACTGCATCTTCGAGGGCGGTAACACGCTTGTCCAGATCCGTGACCTTGTTCTTGAGGTCAGAGAGATCGGCCTCCTTGGCGCAGCCTACTGCCACGAGCGCGACCAGCGCAGTGAGCAGTACAGTCCAAATGGATTTTCTCATAATGATTAATATTTTTGGGTTAATAATTAATTATCGGTTAAAAACGGCAGCTGATGCCCAGGCAGAGGGAATTCCCGATCTGCGCATTAGCTGTCAGGTAAGAGACGTCCAGGCCAAAACCTTTCCACTTGGCACCCAGGCCCAGGGCCAGGTGAGAAGGAAAAGCAGCGCCCGCAGAAGCGTAACGGTAACCGGCACGCGCAAAGAGCATGTCCTTGAAACCGTAAGCGACACCGGCGGAAACGCCGATCTTGCCGCTGAAGTAGTAGTCGGCATCCAGTGCGCAGGTCAGCGCGCCGGGGCCGGCAGGCAGTTCATAGGAAGCAGCCACACGGGCCGATGAAGGCAGGGACGACACATTGTCGTTCTCCGACTTGACACCCGCGCCCAGGTTGGCCAGGCCAGCCGCCACATTGAGGGCATCTTTGTGGTACTGAATCATGGCCGTGATAGCGGTGGAAGAAAGCTTATAGTCCGCCATCACCTGCTGCTGCACCAGACGGGCCGATACACCTACGCTCACGTACTCACCGAAGGAAGCACCGGCGCCGAAAGCGACGATGAGGTCCTTGGGAGAGAACTTACCGTTCTCGCCGCCGAAGTCAACCTCAGCGTGAGCCTGGTTGATAACGGCCGCAGACACGGCAAAGCCCTTGCCCAGGCGGACGGAAACGCCACCACCCAGGTTGTTGCTGAGGGTGTTGGTCTGGGCGGGAGCCCATCGGCCATAAATGACCGTCGCGTCCACGTGGTTCAGAGCGAAGGGAAGCACGGCAGGATTGTCAAACGCAGCAAGGGCCGTCGATTCGGAGAGCAGCGACTTGCCGGCACCCGCCATGCCCGTCTGAGCCACCCCGCGGGGGAAACTCAGGAACTCGAAGACCTCGTTGGCCGGCAGTTGCTCCTGGGCCTTGAGAGACCAGGGAAACAGCAGTGCGGAAGCGAGAAGTATGCAATGACGGATTTTCATCGTTTGACAATGGTAAAGGTATAAACTTGGTCCTTGTAGGTTACTTCAAGGGTATAATAGCCGGGAGCCAGGTTGTCCACGCTGAGGACAATCGGGGTATCCACGCTGTGGTTGCCGGAATGCTCGTAAACCACGACACCGGAAGAGGAAATCAGGCGCACCGTAGTGGGAGCCTCTTCGACACCGGGAATCACGGTCAGGTTGCCCTTGGTCAGGACAGTCTGCCCGGTAATGAACACCTCACCGGCGTCCTCTGGCTTCACCAGCACGGAGAACTCGGTTACAGCCCTCTTATCGTCATGGTCGAAACCAGTCACTTTCACCTTGCAGACACCATCGGAAGCGGACGTTACCGTCAGGACGGTTCCTTCCACACTGGCAGTAGCCACAGAGTGATTGCTGGAAGACACCTTGTAAGAAAGAGTCTCGCCGTCAGGATCCTGAAGGTACTCGGAAAGGTCCAGCGTGATCGTCTTTCCTGAACCGTCCAACAGGACAGTCGAGGGAGTAGCCACCACCTTAGGTTCGGTATTGGGCTTGACGGTGTAGATGATATTCATCTTCTTCTGGGCACCCAGCTCATCGGTTGCGGTAATCACAGCCGTATAGGTCTTGGGCTGGGAGAGCATGCACACGAGCTGGAAATTGTAAAGGACGGAGGATCCGTTGTTGGATTCCAACTGGGCGCGGCCCGTACCGACATTATGAAGATCTACCGTAATGGGATCTCCATCCGGATCGGAGAAACTGACAGGGAGGGAAACATTCTGATAATGCTCAAACTCGAAGCCCTGCTCGGGATAATCCGGAATATCAATGACGGGAGCCATATTCACGGCTGTATGTACTTTTCTGACAGAAGCCTGCTGGGAATACTTCCGGTCGTAGCTGTAGGCAACGATTGACACATAGTAATCCTTATCCGGAGTGAGGCCGGTCAGCACGATATTCTGGTCGGAGCCAGGCTCGACGTTCATCAGCACCTTGCTGGCGTAAGAGATATCGCTGGCAGGATTGTCATAGGATACCTTCTCCAGGGAGGATGCAGAACGGGAAGCCACGACCATGTAGCCGTATGCCTCGACAGCCTTGAAATCCACCTTGATGTTGTGGCCGACCGGAGAAACGGTGAACTCAGTGACCGCATCAGGCGCCTGCGCACCGGAGCCATTCACCTGAAACGAGCCCATCGCATCCACGATAGGGCCAATGGGTTTGCTGCCAGTCGTGGCAGCAATGGGACGGGCACCCTGGATCAGGCGCGTGCGCAGCTCTTCGGCCGTGAATCCCTGACCGCCAAAGTGGGAGACGATAAGGGCAGCGACACCGCTCACGTGCGGGCAGGCCATGGAAGTACCACTATACGCGATATAACCGCCATTCAGATAGGTGCTATACACGCCCACACCGGGGGCACAGATGTCTACCCAGTCTCCGTAGTTGGAGAAGGAGGCACGACTACCGTTCTTGTTGATGGCGCCGACAGAGATACAACCCTCATAGTTACCCGGAGAGCCGTAGGGAATATTCTCATTCCCGGCGGCAAAGATAACTACACCACCCTTCATGGGAGAGTTCGGCAGCTGATTACCCGCGTTGTCGCAGCCGGCATACTTGTTAAAGTATTCCACGGCCTGCACAAACGAAGCATCGGGATGCTCATGGGCATTGCGGGCATACTCCAGCTCATAACCGGAAACATAGCCGTCATCGTTGAAATCGAAGTAGTTTCCCCAACTGTTCTGGGAAATGACAGCGCCTCTGTCTGCGCCCTCCTTGATGGCTCTTGCGAAGTTGGAAGCCGTAGCATCCTGACCATTGGGGAGGGTTTTGAACACCTGCAGGGAAAGAAGTTTCACGCCCGGCTTACCGGCTGCCGCGTTACCACCGGCCACGCCGATGACACCGACGCCGTTATTGCCGACGGCCGCAATCGTGCCGGCGACATGCGTTCCGTGGTCATGATCTGCGATGCCACTTGCGCCATCCTTGCCATCCACATAATTGTAATGGCCTTTCTCGGCGATATTGGCTTTGAGGTCGGGATGATTCAGGGAGATACCGCCATCCACAACACCGACGGTGACGGAAGGGTTACCCATGGTACCATACTGGTCCCAAACGGCCTTGACGTTGATGTCATAGCCCTGGTATTCAGTATTGTTCACACCCCACATCTGGCTCCAGTAAGGGTCGTTGATGGTAACCTCCGGACGGATGATGCGGCTGGGTTCCGCGATCTGGACACCTGCAGTATTCTCCAGGGCCTGCAAGGCCTCATCGGAGGAAACGCTCTTGTCATATTTCACCACATACCAGCGGTGGAGGCCGGCGGCCCGGGTACGAGGCTCCCACTCCCCTGCGTCAGGGAAGAGTCGCGTCATGGAGGTCACCTTCAGCTGCTGCGGAAGGCGCTTTGCGGCCTCCCCTTTCTCGGCCTTCGCGGAGAAAGACTTATCCAGATAGACAATGGCCACACCGGGTTCTACGCCAAGTTCCGTCTGCGGTAACGCCTCCACTGTGCCCGTTCCCGCTTTCATCGCGGGAGCGGACACATGCTGAGGCATTTCACGCGTGCAGGAAAAAGCAAGCGCCGTGCATACAATTATCCAACAGACTTTTCTCATTCAGTTAACGCGTCTGAAACTGTTTTATAGAAGAAATGCCATACTTGGGAGCAAGTACCAACGGGGTGTTTTTTTTCACGGAAGTGGTTCCGGCCTTTGTATATGCTGCGGGCAAATCAACCGGTTCCATATTGTCGAAGGTGTACCAGCCGACTTTTTTATCACCCTCAATCTCAGAAAGATATCCAGCAACAATAAGCTTGACGATAACCTCATCGTAGGGAGTCCCGCCGTAAACAGCCGTGTATTCGTTTCCTTCGATGGTGAAGGCCGTCTTGGCCGCATTCAGGGTAGCGGACGCCAGCATGATGTCATCGTTGGGGCCGCCCGTCTC
>JAEEGK010009282.1_pt1 | contig 23007 bp, 16 predicted proteins | sample 8958771 | NCBI WGS metagenome assembly JAEEGK01 (sample SAMN16246547, study PRJNA631951) | gut metagenome | biome: gut microbiome; feature: rumen; material: SC-attached | host: Bos | place: Iran: Karaj | collected 2018-10 | reverse complement strand
AAAATGCAAATATTTCCTTGAAAAAGAGACTCCGGATATTTATGCAGACTTTGAAGGCTTTGTAAAACAGTTCCGCCGTATGCTTGGCCAGCTTGAATTAGATCCTGATCTTGAAAAAGACGGAATGAAGATTGAACCGGCAGTTGTAGAAGTAAAAACTTCGCCGGACAACAAGGGCGATGACAAGGGAACAACAAATCATAAGGTCGGATATTTTGCCTTTTACAATAAGAGTATTTTTGAAGAGGGCAAGGGTCCTGTTCCTCTCCTTCTGGCCTTTCACGGGGGCGGAGACTCCAGCTTTTATATTGCCTATATTTCGGACTGGGCAGGCATTGCTCACCGCCATGACTTCCTGCTTGTAGCGGTAGAAAATCATTTGAACAGCACTGCTACCGAAATGGTGGAGCTTGTGGAGCATCTTAAGAAGATTTACAAGATTGACCCGACACGTATTTATGCAACAGGCTTTTCTATGGGTGGAATTAAAACCTGGGATATTATTCAGGAATATCCGAACCTTATTGCTGCCGCTGCTCCAATGGATGCCACAGTAGACATCGGCGAAAATGTTTATTTTGGAAAAATCGACAAGCCGGTAAACACAAGTGTAAGCGTTCCGATTTTTTATGCAGCCGGTGAACAGACTCCTCTGGCAGAGCTTCCATATCAGGAGCAGAAGTGTATAAACCGAATGGCCTATGCCCTTAAATTAAACGGGGCAACAAAAGAGTACAATGTAAAGCTGGAAGATAAGGACAAGTGGCAGAATAAGCTTTGGGGCGTTGACGGAGACTATACAAGCTTTGTCATTGACCCTGCCCGCAAAGGCAAGCTCACAATGCATTTCTTTACCCGCTCCGACGGAAAGTGCTGGAACGTTTTTGCAGGCATAAACAATCAGGGTCACGAATGCCGCCCTCACACCTGCGAATACGCCTGGAGATTCTTGAGATGCTTTAAAAGAGGGGCTGATGGTGCAATTCAGGGCGGGGAAATTGGCGAGATAAAGAAGGCCTTGGAATAGGCTGGATTGCCACGCTTCGCTCGCAATGACGGGTGGCGTGTGATATAATACTATCATGGCGCGAAATTCCGGACACGCAGATCTTCCTCTTCATACAGGAACGGTTCCCCGTTGGCTTGCGGACCGTATGATGGTTTTGGGGACACTTATAACTGAATCTCTTGTTGAAAATTTTGGGCCGGATGAAGTTCTTGTTCGTCTTAGTGATCCGTTATGGTTTCAGTCGTTTGGTGCTGTAATGGGCATGGACTGGCACAGCTCCGGAATTACTACAAGCGTTATGTATGCGCTCAAGCGTGGACTTAATCCTCGGGCAAAAGAACTTGGTATTTATGTTTGCGGGGGCCGTGGAAAATATTCGCGTATGACACCGCAGGAGCTCCTGGACATTGCAGACCGCGAAGGCTTGAACGGAGACGCTCTTGTTCGTAACAGTAAGCTTGTAGCTAAGGTAGATAACAATGCAGTACAGGATGGCTTTCAGTTATATCAGCACAATTTTATTTTGACACGCAGCGGTAACTGGACTGTCGTTCAACAGGGAATGAATACAGCAGAAAAAAAGGCGCGCCGCTATCACTGGTGTTCAAATGATTTACGCTCGTTTGTAGAAGAGCCTCACACAGGTGTTGTAGGCGAAAACCGCGGAAAGATTTTAAACCTTACAGATACAGCCGCAGACAAGGCGCGCGATTCAATTCTGGAAATGAGTCACGAAGAACCGGAAAGGCTTATAAAAGAAATTACGCAAATTGGTAAGCCTGCAAGTGAAATTATATTGCTACAGGGAGGTCAGCCTTCGTTATTCAAAGAGCTTGAACCTCGCTCAATTGAAATGCCTTCACACCATGAAGTACTAGAACAGGACGTAGACCTTAAACGGCTTGGCGGAGTGTTAGCCACTGCTTACCAGAGTCAGCCTAAAGATTTTGAAAGTCTGCTTCTTACGCCGGGACTTGGACCACGCACGCTGCAATCGCTCGCTCTTGTTAGTGAAGTTATTTATGGAACGCCTAGCCGCTTTACAGACCCTGCAAGATTCAGCTTTGCGCATGGTGGTAAGGACGGGCATCCATTCCCGGTTCCTCTTAAGATTTATGATGAATCTATTCGGGTTTTGCGTGACAGTATTGAAAAATCTAAGCTTGGTTATAACGATAAATCTGACTGTATCCGCCGCCTGCACCAGGTTGCCTTGAACGTAGAAAAGAACTGTGCGCCGCAGGTAGACTTTGAAGAGGCTATAAGGTTCGAACGGGAGCATTCTGCAGAATGGGACGGAAAAACCGTATAATTGACATAAATTCGAAAAATGTCACGAATTTTGTAAAATTTAAACTTTTTTGTGTGAAATATTAAAAATGTGGTATAATATAAGGTGCTGTGGAATGATGATTTATGGATGGTCCTGGTTCTGTTAGAAAATATAAGGTTCTCTTAGTTGGTCACGATAAGGCAGAAGAAAAATTATTAACAGAAATTTTAAGTCCGTTATACGAAGTTGTTATTTCCAATTCCGAAGAAGTTACGATTGAATTGCTTCAGGACAAGGAAGATATTATTTCTACGGCAATCCTTAATTCCGATACTGCTATAGAAATTATTAAAACTATAAAAAGCATTCCCGGTCTTGATGATTTTCCTATTTTAGTTACAACTCCTCATGGTAGTCACGATCTTGAAAACGAGCTTCTTGAACTTGAAGTTGTTGATTTTTTGAAGCAGCCGCTTGATGTCCGCCGAGTTTTGAATCGTGTTAAAAACTGTATAAAGCTTTACAATGCAAACAAGATTATTTTTGAACTTGAACGCGATGAACTTACAGGCCTTTATACACGAAAAGCATTTTTGCGTCGTGCAGATCAGGTTCGTATGGAAAATCCTAAAAAGAAATTTGCAATTCTTGCTTTTGACTTTGATAATTTTAAATCTTCAAATACTTTATATGGCGAACAAAAATGTAATGAATTCCTTGCATATACAGCAAAACGTTTAAAAGGTCTTATTCCAAAAAGTATTGCCGGCCGTTATGGTGGAGACCAGTTTATTCTGTTCTTTAATTATGAAGGCGATAAAGTTGATGTTGAACGTATTAAATATTTGAGTAAGGCTATTTTGGATACAGCGCCTATTCCTCATCAGATTGTAAAGGTTGGTATTAACAGTCCTATAAGTCATGAAATTCCTTTTGTTGTTTGTTGTGACAGAGCCTTCCTTGCCATTCAACAGGTAAAGGGAATCTACGGAAAAGACATTGCCTTTTTTGAAGCAGATCTTCAAAAACATCTTCTTGATGAACAGCGCATAAACGAAACAATGGAAGATGCTTTGGAAAATGGTGAATTTAAAGTTTACTACCAGCCAAAGCACGAAACTATTACAGGAAAAATTGTTGGTGCCGAAGCACTTGTCCGCTGGGAACATCCTGAATATGGCTTTATGTCGCCGGGACAATTTATTCCTCTTTTTGAAAAAAATGGTTTTATTACCAAGCTTGATATGTTTGTAATTAAACAGGTTTGCGAGGATATGCTTGTATGGAAAAAGAAGAAGTATCCTTTTGTTCCTGTTTCTATAAATGTTTCGCGCCGTGATTTTCTTGAAGAAGGTTGTATAGACAAACAGATTCAGCTTATAGACAGTTATAATATTGAGCATGCTTATTTCCACATGGAAGTAACAGAATCTCTTTATTCCGAAAATACAGATATCATTATTTCTCAGCTCAAAAAAGTTCAGGAGCTTGGATTTATGATAGAGATGGATGACTTTGGTTCCGGTTATTCATCGCTAGGTCTTTTGTCCAGCTTCCCTTTAAATGTTCTTAAGCTTGATATTTCGTTTGTACGAAACTTCCGCGAAAACGAAATTGTAATTGAAAACATCATTAAGATGGCTCATAAGCTTGGACTTCTTACAGTTGCAGAAGGTGCAGAAACAAACGAGCAGGTTGCAACTCTTAAAACTTTGGGCTGCGATTTTATTCAGGGCTTTTATTTTTCTAAGCCTCTTTCTTTTAAGGACTACGAAAAATATATAAATGATGTTGAAGTTATAAATGGAAAAAAACGTATTCTTACTGCAAATCTTGAAGAGCTTGACTGGCATCCTACCGAAAATGTTCTTCTTGCGGCTAGTGAAGTTGCAGAAGCTGTCCCAGGTGGATTCTTCTCTTATCATGCAGACGGTGACCTTGAAATTATTTCGTTCAACAATCAGCTTATGGAAATGTATGACTGTAAGTCTGCCGAAGAATTTCGTGAATATATAGGCAACTCCTTCCGTGGCATAGTTTATGCTGATGATTTTGAATATGTACAGAAAAGTATTAATTCGCAGATAAAGAAAGACAACGATCTTGATTATGTTGAGTACAGAATTAAGTCTAAAAAGGGAACAGTCAAATATGTAAAAGATTATGGCCGCTTTGTAAGGACAAAAAAATACGGTGATATCTTTTATGTTTTTGTAAACGATGTTACCGAGGAAGAACGCTGGCGTGCAGATGCAACAAACAAGATGATTCAGAACATGGAGCTTGAGCAGACCGTACATACTGTTTCAAGGGAAAAGAAAGCAAAGGATATCTTTATTGAAAATGTAATTAAAGATATTCTCACTCCAGTTACGACAATTATTGATTGTACAGAAACAATCAATTCAAATATTTCGAATCCGATTGTTGTTGATAAAAAGGTTAAAGAGGCCAAGGTTGCAGAAGAGCATCTGCTCGGATTTATAAATAATCTTAATGAGCTTTCGGCAATTGAAAAGAAAGAGGTTAAGCTTGTAGAAGCTGCAACAGATATTTCTGATGCTATTGATAAGATTTACAGCCTGATAAAAGATGCGGCTAAGAAAAAGAGAATCAAAGTAGAAAAATGGCAGGAAATTTATAATCCTTATATTTACCAGGATGTTGTTCATACAACTAATGTTGTTTTGAATATTATGATGAATGCTGTAAAGTATACTCCGGTTGGTGGTTCAATAAAAATTGGATTACAGCAAACTCCCGGAAAAAATGAAAACGAATGTAATATTAGTTTTATCTGTGAAGATAACGGAATTGGTATTTCAAAGAAATTCCTGCCTCATGTTTGCAAGCCGTTTGCCCGCGAGGATAATAAGGTAAATCAGGAAAATCCTAGCTCGGGACTTGGACTTCATATTGCACAAAAGCTGCTTGAGCTTATGGACGGAACAATAGAAATTACTCCTAAAAAAGGAAAGGGTGTGATTGTAAAAACGTCACAACCACACCGCTTCTGTAAAAAGTCTGATATTGATAAAGATACGGTTCTTACACAGAACGTTCGCCTATAGTTTCCATAACCTTTTTTTCATTAAAGAATGTCATTATTATACCTCCTGCAATACAGCAGATTGATGCTACCAGAGCTACAAGTCTATAACCAAATGGAGCAACACCGATTGTTGCAAGAGAAGTAAACATGAGCATTGCAAGTGACTGGCCCAGCTTCATAGCAAAGGTGCGGGCTGCGTAGAACATTCCGCTTCGTGATTCGCCGCTTTTAATTTCGTCGGAAAGGGCAATGTCGGCAACAATTGTCTGAGGAATAATTCCAAAGATTGCCTGAGGGAAAGAGCCGATAAGAACAATGATTACAGCCTGAACGTGAACAGGAATAAAACTAAGCATATCGCCGCAAAGAGCAGTAAAGCCAAAGGTCAGGAAGAAGCCAATGAAGGCTGCAATTAAAAGCTTTTTCTTTCCCCATTTTGCTGTCATCTTTGTTATGAACGGATAGAAGGCAAGTGAAACAAAAGTGAGTCCGCCCATCATGTATGTTGTCCAGGTTTCAGGCAGATGAAGAAGACTTGTTACAAAGAAGGCAAGGCCTGTCTGGAACATTGCAAGTCCAAACCAGTAGATAATATCCTGGCCTACAAAGATTCTGAAATCTCCGTTCTTGAAGGTTTTTCCAAGAGAAGAAAACATGTTTGAGCTTGAAGGCTGGGCATCGCAGTAATCTTTTTCATTAATGCCGAACGCAGGTACAAGCATGAAGATTGTTGCAAGAATGGAAAGGCCTGCAAAAGTAATCCGCATAGCTGGTATTCGCTGGATTCCGTTGCTCATAAGGATTCCCCAGATTACAGGAGCGGCATAACCAATACAAGTTCCAATAATGAAGGTCAGTGAAATGCACATAGAAAGCTTAAGCTGTTCGTCCTGATTATGAGGGAGCTCTGCTAAAAGCGAGGTGTATGGAGTGCAGTAACAGGTGATGAGGAAGTAGTAAAGAAGAACTGTAACAAAAAGCCATACTGTGTTAAGTGCACTTACACCATGAATAGGGGCGCAGAATACAAGAACAAAAACTAGCCCCAGAGGAATTGCAGAGAACCTTAAAAACGGAATACGGCGGCCAAGCTTGCTTTTGCAGTTATCTGACCAGTTACCTACAAGAGGATCGGTTACTGCATCAAAAACGCGGCCTATGGCTGTTATGAGGCCTATAAAAGTAAGAATGCCAAGAACAACACGTCCCTGCGGAATAAGAGAAATCATTCCGTCGTTAATTGCTTCCTGGTTTGGCTGGTAAAAGTATACAAGCCAGGAACCGATTAATCCGCTTATGATTGACCATCCAAGTTGTCCGATTGCATAGCACCACATTTTTCCGCGGGTTAAAGATTTCATTATTTAAGGCCCTCCAGTAATATGTCTGATAAAAGAGTCAGCTGCTTGGCTCCGTTCATGTGTGAATCCATGTCGAGCAGATTTCCGCTGATTGCAAGCTTTTGTGCTGTACTGAAGAAAGTGTGAATCAAGGTAAAGTAAAGGATATCACCAGTCTTGCCGTACTTCTTGTTTATTGTGCCGTCTTCTATACCTTTTTGAATTGCTATAGAGATAATCTGTTTTACAAGGAGTATTTTTGATTCATAGTTTGTCATGTTTTCCTTTGGGATTTTTTCTTTTACAGCATAGGCATCAAAAAGATAAATAAAGCGCAGGAAGGCTGTCTGTTTTTCATAGAGCTTTATAAACAGATCAAAAATTACTTTAAGCTGAGTATAGCCGTCTGCATTTGTGTATTTTGGTTTTACCAGATTAGGGAGTACATCTTCCATGCGGGTTGACCAGGCGTGTGTGACTGTCTTTACTACAAGAATTTCTTTTGTTTCGAAATATCTGTAGAGCGAGGCAACACCAATTTTTGCTTTCTGGGCAATGTCATTCATTGTTACAGGTTCAATTCCACGAGTTGCAAAAAGCTCAAATGCAACGTCGAGAATCCTTTCAATTCGGACAGTCTTTTTCTTGCCATCCTCATCTTCCAAGAGTTCTTCTGTTTCTTCCATTTTCATCTCCTGACTGCTAATTCAACTGTTTTATATGCGCCATCGTAAGTGCCTATTGATTTTTGCTGAAGGATGCTGTTGCACATCATTTCAATCAATTCTGGATTTTCAATAAGCTGTTTTACAATGGCTCCCGCCTGTTCAGGTGTTTTGCATTCCTGAGTACCGTCGCCAAGTTCAGCAGAATGAATTGCACCCCACATTTCGTGACCACCAATTCTTTTAATAAAAAGCTTTGGTATTGGATAAAAGGCAAGCTCGCTTGGTTTTGTAATAAGTATATCACATGCCCTTATCAAAAGGTTTGTTATATAAACTGCAGCAAAAATATCCTTGTTGCAAAAGGCGTGAATGCCGCAGGTTTGTTCATTGTTTGTATTTTGGAGTAAAGTGTCTGCAAAATCAGACTCTTCCTGCCAGTTATCGAAGTGTTCTTTTTTAGGAACACTACCGTTTGCAAGCTCCGGAATTGATTTACACAGCTTTGTCCACACATTCTGGTAATCGCCGCAGTTTATAAATATGCTTGCTTTGTTTTGTTTAACGTATGGAAGCAGGGTTCTAATGATTTGTGCAAAAAATTCTCCCTGTGCGCCGGCGCCTCCAATTGTAAAAAGGAATCGGATTGGGCCCGCACCTTTTGCACGTTCAATTCTTGCCTTGCAGTCTTTTTCTATGTTGCTTACAAGCTCGTGGTCTATAAAATGGCCTGTAAAAGAAATATCGCTGCTGTCCATTGGGTTTAATATTTTCGTACCGTTAAAGCCTGTAAGAGTTCTGTAGCCCCAGTAAGCGTTGTAGGTCTGTACTGTGTGCAAAGCGCCCTGACTCAAATGAAGAGCCATAGGCCAGTTATCAGGAACAGCGTTTACAACCTTAGTCATTCCTGCGTGAATTGCTGCCTGGCTTGGCCATACGTGTGTTGCAATAAAAGGAGTGTCTTTTGGAAGTTCAGAAAAAAGCGGAGTCATAAGCTGAGCTGTTATCTGGTCACCGGCATTGTAAGAAAGCTTTTTAAAGCCTTCGTAATTTATTGGTTCCCACAAAATCTTATTAAAAATAGGGTCTTTTTGCGAAAGCCTTGAACCTGTTGAATAAAGCTTATTCTGATGCGAAATTATTTTTGTACAGGTTGTTTCCGGGAACGAATTAAGGTCCAGCCAGAGCGGTGTGTAGCCCAGTGATTTTGCTGCACTTGCCATGGCCATAGAGATTCTGTAGTGGCCAAAGCCCATGCGAATGTTTCCGATGATGAGTGGTTTTGAAGGAAGCTGTGTCGCTAGTGTAGATTCCGGTGCTGTTTTTATAACCTTACAATTGAACGCTGGAGACAAAACATCATTATCTGCAAGTGTAAGATGATATTGCGTGCTTCGGTCATCACCAAAGCGGCGGACGAATTTTTTTTGTGTATGTAATGCTTTTTTATAAGTTGCATTACTAATTTGATTGTTGTAGATCTGCATGGCAAGTCCTTAAATTAATAGTTCCCTCCACAGTCCGCTTACGATTAAAAATTTTATAAATATCTTCTTGTGTTTGTATTAATCCAAATTCTTCTCCCGCATAAAGGGAACGGAATTCGTTTATCTGAGTTTCTATCTGGTGTTCTGCAGGCCCCGACTTTTGAGGATCATCAGAGTACATAAATTGATTTCCAAAAAGAGTGTTGATTTTTGCTATTAAAAGCTTTTGCTCTTGTGTGAGTGAGCAGTTTTGAGTTCGGATAAAAACAACATCAGGATCGTTTGAAAAAACTGTATTGTTCCAAAGCGCGTGGCCAAGTGTGTCTTTAAGATTAAGATATGCTTCGTTGCGGCCGTTCCAGTTCAGCAGGCGGGAAATCCGGTTTTTCCAGTGCTCGTATGTATCGCAGCCAATGCGGCAAAGAGGCGTATACTTAAATGAAAGCTCAAAAGGAATACCGCAGCCAAGGTATGCAACGGGATTTCCTTTGTTTGTTTTGTTTCGTGAAGTAAGTTTTGCAATTGCACGGTTATATATTTTGTAGCTTGCTGTTGGAGAATTGTAGTCTCCGTAAAGCATGCCGGCGTACATAAAATCAAGCTTAATATAGCGGAAGCCCCAGTCGTTGATTATTGTATCCATAAGTTTGTCCAGGTAGTCCACAACTTCATCACGGCTAAGGTCAAGACAGTAAAATTCACCGCGCTTACCCCAAAGAGGATTATAGCCTGCAACTACAAGCTCGTGTTTTTCGTCTTTTAAAAGCCATTCTGGGTGCGCTGCGGCTGTTTTAGAGCGTGAATCTATAATAAAAGGTGCTATCCAAAGGCCCGGAATAAAGCCTGAATTCTGGATTTTTTGAACAATTTGCGTAAATCCGCCCGGAAATCTGTCTTTTCGAGGCTCCCAGTCGCCCAAAGCAGCTTCCCAACCGTCATCAATCTGGAAAATTCTACTGCTGAAGGTGCCTGTAGAAATTATGTTTTCTGTTGTTGTAAGAGCTTCTAAATCGCTCAAAATCAGGTTTTCGTTGATGTCTGCGTAATGATTGTACCAGCTTTCCCAGCCGCCAGGAGTTTTTCCAAGGTGCGAAATTGACGCAAAATGAAGAGAATTATATATTTCGCGGAGTTTGTCTTTGCATTCAAAAAATGATGAAGCTGTGAAAATTTCAATCTGGGCAGTAATATCATCGCGGCGCCAGTCGTTTCCTTTGTCGCAGATTTCGATAGTGATTGTGTTCTGAGAGCGGTCAAAAATAAACTGAACAGGTGGCAGCACGCGCGAAACGTTTCCTACAGAAGCAAACACAAGATAAAAATCGCCCCAGCGCAGGTAAGTAATAAATTGAGCAAGTACACGATTTTTGTCCGGCTTAAAGGCTGAATTTGGAAAAACAAGATAATTGTTCCAGCCTTTTATGAGTCTGTTTGTAAGAGAAGGCTGTTCTTTGCCCGGAGCCACTTCAAATCCCGGATTCCAGCTCTGCCAGCCGCCTACATTTATCCACGCTTCACTCATATCAAATTCAGTAGATTCAATAAGGTCGCCAAGCTTGAGCCGTTCAATAATCGAGTTTTCCTGAGCATGATAATCGGCATGAACAGTGTAGGTTTTCATGTGCCTCCTGTGATAGTCTTACTATCACTAATAGGATAACACAGAAATGGTGGATGTCAAATTTTTTATGATGCTTTCGGATGACTTTAATAAGAGTAAAAAAATTCAATATTTATACATTTATTTTCTTCTCATATATTGTAGAAAATGAAAAAAATAACTATTATATAAAGTTAATACTATAATTACACAATTCAGGTGGTTTGACATGAAGAAAGTACTTGTCTGCAAGGAGTTGGATCCCCTTGAAACTCGTGTCGCCTTGATTCCGGACGACATTAAAAAGCTTGCTGCCATGGGATTTGAATTCCAGGTTGTTAGTGGAGCAGGTTTGAAAAGCGGCTTCTCCGATGATGCTTATACAGCAGCCGGAGCTAAGATTATCAAAAAAGAAGAAGACGGTTATGATTCTAGCGAAATTATTGTTCGCATCATGAAGCCTAAGACAACAAAGGGTATGAAAAAAGATACCTTCCATATCAGCTATATGGATCCGTTCAACGAAAAAGATCTTTTGAACGAATTTGCTAAGAATGGTCTTCAGGCTGTTTCACTGGAAATGATTCCACGTTCTACACTGGCTCAGAAGATGGACGTTCAGTCGTCACAGACTTCTCTTGCCGGATACGTTGCAGTTGTTAATGCTGCTGCTAAGCTTCCAAAAATCCTTCCTATGATGGTTACTCCTGCAGGTACAATTAATCCTGCACGCGTATTCATTATTGGTGTTGGTGTTGCAGGTCTTCAGGCTATTGCTACTGCAAAACGTCTTGGTGCTCGTGTAGACGCATTCGATACTCGTCCTGTTGTAGAAGAGCAGGTTAAATCTCTTGGTGCTTCATTCGTAAAGATTGACCTTGGAGAAATGGGACAGACTGCTCAGGGTTATGCTAAAGAGCTTACTCCTGAACAGATTGCTAAACAGAAGGAAGCACAGGCTAAGGTTTGTGAACGCTCAAATATCGTTATTACAACTGCTAAGGTATTCGGCCGCAAGGCTCCACGCCTTATTGAAAAGAACGTTCTTGACCGCATGATGCCGGGTTCGATTGTTGTTGATATGGCTGTATCTACCGGTGGTAACGTAGAAGGTTCTAAGCTCTTTGAAAACGTTGTTACAGAAAACGGCGTAACAATCATGAGTGGTGATCTTCTTGAGCGCCAGGTTCCGTTTGATGCTTCAAAGATGTTCAGCGGAAACATTACAGCTTTCCTTACTCACTTCTACAATAAAGATTCAAAAGAATTCGAAGTTCGCATGGAAGATGATATCATGAAGGGTTGTCTACTTACTCAGGGTGGACAGATTATTCACGAAAGATTTAAAGAGGCAAAATAGGACGTCACCCCTGTCATTCCCGTGCTTGACACGGGAATCTCATCTTATGAAAAGATTGTCGGGTCAAGCCCGACAATGACATAGGGCATGACATTCACATAGGAGTATTAATTATGGATATAATGCTTATTTTCGTATTTGTTATTGCGGCTTTCCTTGGTGTTGAGCTTATTTCAAAGGTTCCTTCACAGCTTCACACACCACTTATGTCTGGAACAAACGCAATTTCTGGTATTACAGTTGTTGGTGCCATCACTGTTACTGCAGTTGGTGTTGGCGGAAAGGTTGGACTTGTACTCGGCTTCCTTGCAATCGTATTTGCTACAATCAACGTTGTTGGTGGATACCTTGTAACAGACAGAATGCTTGGTATGTTCAAGAAAAAGGATTCTAATAAGAAATAAGGTGGCCCGCGATGTCTGATATAGTTATTAAAATTTTATACATGGTATCTTGTATCTTCTTTATCCGCGGTATTAAGCTGCTTGGAAAAACAGATACAGCCCGCAAGGGAAACCTTTATTCTTCAATCGGTATGTTGATTGCCTGTGTAACAGTTCTTTGCGAAAAGCAGGTAATTGGTTCATGGAGCGCTAACCCTCTTGAAAACGGATATGTTTATATTGCAGCCGCTATCGTAATTGGTTCTGTAATCGGAATTATCTGGTCTAAGAAGGTTGAAATGACCGGTATGCCACAGCTTGTTGCTTTGTTCAACGGTTTTGGTGGTCTTTCATCTTTGCTCGTTGCTATTGCTCAGTATGTTTGCCAGCCAAAGGGAGACTACTTTACAGCAGCTTCTCTTGGTTTGACAATTGCAATTGGTGCCGTAGCATTTACTGGTTCTGTTGTTGCATGGGGTAAGCTTTCTGGAAAGGCATTCAAAAAGAATGTTGCTATTCCATTTAAGAACGCGCTCAACGCAATCATTTGTATAATCGGATTTTTGGGAATTGTTGCTTACGCTTTCTTCACAGCAAACAACCCATTCGGTCTTTCAAATATTGAATTCATTGGTATTGTAGTTTCTACAGCTGCCTTCCTCCTCTTGGGATTCACAATGGTAATTCCAATTGGTGGTGGTGATATGCCGGTTATCATTTCGTTCTTGAACGCTTTGTCTGGTCTTGCTGCTGCATTCGCCGGATTTGCAATCAACAACACAGTACTTGTAGTTTCCGGATGTCTCGTAGGTGCATCGGGACTTATCCTTACATTGATTATGTGTAAGGCTATGAACCGCAAGTTCTCTAACCTCCTGTTCAAGAGCTTTGGTGGTTCTAAGAAGAAGGCTGGAGCTAACGGTCCTGCTAAGGAACCAAAGGCAATTTCTGTAGAAGATGCTTACGTTATTCTTGAAGCTGCTAAGAACGTTGTAATTGTTCCTGGATACGGTATGGCTGTTGCTCAGGCTCAGCACGCTGTAAAGGAACTCTGCGATAAGCTCGAAGCAAACGGTGCAGAAGTAAACTTTGCTATTCACCCTGTTGCTGGTCGTATGCCTGGTCATATGAACGTACTTCTTGCAGAAGCAAATGTTCCTTATGAACAGCTCAAGACAAGTGATGAAATGAATCCACAGATGAGCAATGTTGACGTTGCAATCATCATTGGTGCAAACGACGTTGTAAACCCTGATGCTATTCACGATCAGAGCTCACCTCTTTATGGTATGCCAATCGTAAACGCTCACGAAGCAAAGACTGTATTTGTTCTTAAGCGTGGTAAGGGTACAGGTTTCTCTGGTGTAGAAAACCCACTCTTTACAAACGACAATACAGTTATGATTTATGGTGATGCTAAGTCTACTGTAAGTCAGCTGGTTAGTGAGTTTAATTCATAAGACACACCCGTCATTGCGAGGAGTGCAAGCGAAAGAGTGGATTGCTTCGCTTCGCTCGCAATGACAACTCCTTTCGGACAATTCTTTGAAAACTAAAAAGCTTGTAATTGTAACACTTATATTTTTTTCCAGAATATCTTTTCTTTTTGCGGCAGAAGCTTTACAGCAGTTGAATGAATGGCAGCTGTTTTATCATAAAAGCCCGGATCAGGTTTTTGAACTGGCAGATGATGGTGTGCCTGCAGATCTGGAAATAACTCAGGTTGGGTATTGGGATAGACCTTCAGAAAAATACGGCTGTTACAGAACTGTTGTTAAAGGCCTTGACCCTTCAAAAAAATATGAAATCTTACAAAAGGATTCGCCAAAAACTTCGTGTGCAGTTTATGTAAACAGAAAGCTTGTTACACAGGCAGGAGACCCTTTTGAAATATTAAAATCTGAGCCTTCAAAGGGTTCGCATTCTATTGTTGAGCCTGTTAGTTTTGAATTTTATCCGGACGACAAAGGAAACGCAGAAATCATATTTTTTATAGCGAATTATTTTTATAGAAAATCAGGGCTTCATGATACAGTTTATATTGGGCCTTCGGGAAGCTTTTCGAACAATACTTATATCACCTTGTATGCAGTAATTTGCGGAGCTTTGTTTTTTATAGGCATCCTTTGTCTTTTCCAGTTCATAATCAATCATCAGCGAAAAGAATATTTTTATCTGGGAATAACTGCTATTGCGCTTGCCTTGAGAATATCTACAAACGGATTGAGTCTGCTTTCAATTTTGATTCCAAAGCTTTCGGCAGAAATAAAATTTAAAATTGAATATCTTGCAATGTGGATTGTTCCTATCTGCGTTACTCAAATGCTTGATGCAATTAATCCGAACAAGAAGCTGCGGCCAATAAAATATTTTTTGATTATTGCAGAGCTTGTAATTGGAATTGTAAATATTTTGGTTCCGGCTTATTACACAAACAGAATGGTTCGTATACTTCAGGCAGCAATGATTATTGTCTGCGCTTATGTAATCGGGTTGAGCATTTATAATCTTATTACAAAAAAACGATATTCTGTTTTTAATGCGTTGAGTTATCTGCTGGTAATCATTGGTGCTGTTATTGATGTTTTGATTTCTAATGGTGCCGGCGGATTTACAATTTCGCTGCTGCCGTTCTTCCTTGTTGTGTTTGTATTGCTGCAGATTTTAATGTTTGTAAAAATACAGAATGATATTTATCTTGAAACAGTTCAGACAAGCACCAAGCTCCAGCGTTTGAACGAGGCATACCTTCGTTTTGTACCGCGTGAATTCCTTAAGCTTTTGAATAAGGAATCTGTTATAAAAACAGGACTTGGAGATTATTCAAATATTGAAATGTGCATTATGTTTTCTAAGGTGCATATTTATTGTCCGGCAAATCATGTTTCGCTAGAAGAACATTTTCATATTTTTGATGAATATCTAAAGCGCGTGTCGCCAATCATCAAGGAGCATAACGGCTTTGTAAGTAAGTTTTTGAGCGGCGGATTTATGGCGCTTTTCCCAAAGAACGAACTTGATCCTGTTTTGACTGCGCTCGAAATTGAACAGACAGTTGATGAGTTTAATCAAAAGCTCTTTACCAAAAATCACAAGATAGAAGTGTGGATAGGCATTCATTTTGGCAAGATGATTATTGGTACAATCGGAGAAGAGAATCGTCTTGATGATACAGTAATTTCTGATACTGTAAATACTTCTTCGCGAATAGAATCTGTCTGCGAAAAATTAGGAAAGGCAATAATTGTTTCTGAAGAAGTTGTTCAAAAAGTGCAGGCTGCCGGAGCTGAAAATTCTCCTGCGGCATTTGCGTTTGAGCGGCTTGAAGATGTTCAGGTAAAGGGAAAAGAAAAACCTTTGCAGATTTATGAGGTGCGCAGAATATGAAAAGATTGATTTTAGTTAGCATTGGCTTACTCATGTTTTTGTGTTGCTCAATTTTATTTGCACAGGGAGCCTTGTATAAAGTTTATGATCGTGAAAAGCTTGCATTTGGTTCAGAGACAATTGAAACAAACTGGGATTTTTACTGGGGAAAATTTATTTCTCCTTTAGATAAAACTACAGCGCCAGATTTGCAGGTAACAGTTCCCTGCGAGTGGAATAAATATGATTTACCTGATGAAGCAAAAGCAGTTGCAAAAAAAGGAGACGGATCTGGAACTTACAGATTGACCCTTACAAATTTAAAACCTGATACAGAATATGCTTTTCCGGTTTTTGAAGTTTTTTATACAGCGAGCAAAATATATGCAGACAATCAATTGATTTACCGGAGTGGTGAACCTGCAGAAAACTGGAAAGAAACAAAGGCCGAACAATATTGCGACAAGGCTGTTTTTAAAACAGACCCGACCGGCAGTGTAACTCTTACAGTTTATATTTCGAATAATTTTTACCGCAAGGGCGGCTTTAGAGGAAAGTTTACTTTAAGCGAAAATAAAGTTTATACACAGGCCTCAAGAACTCAGCTTTGTGCCTACAGTATTTTTGCAGGCCTCCTTCTCTTTATGATTTTATATTGCTTTTTGCTTAGCCTTCAGAAAAAAGATATATCGAGCTTTTATCTTGGGCTTTTGATTTTTGGAGTTTTGTCGCGCCTTGTAACAGCAGTGTTCCCGTTGCTTAAAGCTGTCTTTGCAGATATGCCGTTTACGATGATCCTGCGGCTTGAATATATGGCATTGTTTGTAATGCCTGCGGCGCAGACTTTGTATTTTGATTCTTTGAACAAAAAAATTTTCAATCATATTCCTGCAAAGCTTCTGGCGGCTCCAAGTTTGATTTTCTTGCTGCTTGATTTTGCCCTGCCGATTCGTTTTGCAAACAGGCTTGTTCCTTTTATGCAGGCTTATGCTTTCCTGATTATTGGAATTGAAGTTGTATTGTTCTTTATCCGCATTATCAAGAATAAAGATTTTATAAGTATAATGGCTATTATTTCGCTTATCATTATTGCGATTGGAACATCTAATGATATTCTTATAATTCATCACACTTATATTCTTGGAAGGGTTAAGCTTCTTGGACTTTCATTTGTAGTTTATGCTTTCTTCCAGATTATTGTTCTTGCATATATTCAGGACAAAAACTACCGAAAGGTAGTTGAATTAAACAAAGAGTTAGTTGAGACTAACATTGCGTACTACCGTTTTGTACCAAAAGAGTTTCTTGAACTGCTCAGTAAAAAAGATATTACAGAAGTAAATCTTGGAGAATACAAGGTTGCAAAAATGGCAGTGCTTTCGGCAGACATAAGAAACTTTACTTCTACTTCCGAAAAGCTTACGCCTATTCAGGTTTTTGATATGCTCAATTCTTATCTGCGCCGCGTTGCTCCTCTTATCCGAAAGTACAATGGAATTATTGAAAAATATCTGGGCGACGGAATTATTGCAATCTTTCCGGAAAGCGCACAGTCTGCTGTAAATTGTGCCGTTGCAATGCAGGAAGAAATGATTGAACTGCGTAAGGAATTTGAAGAGCGCGGTATGCCTGCAATCCGCATAGGAATTGGCGTTCATTACGGAAACGTCGTTATTGGAACAGGCGGCGACAGTGAACGTATGACAGAGATTTCTCTTTCTGATGATATTGATATTGCGATTAAAACAGAAGCGGCAACAAAGCTTTACAAGCGTCCTATTCTTGTTACAAAGCAGACATTGAATCAGGCAGCAAACGAATTGCGTGCAGTTGGAAAGAAGTTTGATTTTTCCGGCAAGGAAGTGACTGCTCAGGAAGATGCAACAATTCCTCCGCTGTATTCAATTTATAATAACAAGATTGGTGAAGTATTATAACCGTCATTGCGAGCGAAGCGTGGCAATCCAGTTATGAGGATGTGTTTTTGTATTTCTGGATTGCCACGTCGCTATGCTCCTCGCAATGACGGAGGCATTTATAACTGTTTTTCGAAATAGTCGTTGTTTTGTGTGAATCCCATCTTAAGCAGATATTTTTGATGAAGCTCTATGCCTGTTCTGGCGGTGAGCTTTTTTATGTTGTCGTCCTTCAGTTTGTTGTACAAAAACTTTCCAACAGAAGTGTCACGGTAAGCCGGAGTTGTGTAATCAAGAGAAACATTCAGGGCGCTTTCTGGTGCGGGTGTGCCTACAAGGATGCCTGCGCAATCTGAATGGCAGCAGATAAGATAAACTGAATCGTCTGATTTTATCTGATCAAAATCGGGGAAAATCTTTTTTATATCATCGTTATTTTGTTCAAGAAAATATTTTGGAAAGCTGTCTGCGCCTGTGAGCTTTACGACTGAATATTCTTTTTTTGTATTAAGCAGCTTATGAAGGTTTATAAGGTTTATGATAATGAGGGCTACCTGCATTGCGGCTGTAGGGTAGGAATGAATGCACAGAGCGTAGGTGCAGAAAATCACACTTCCGATTGTGTTGATAACGCGAAGCTTTACGACCGAAGTCATGAGCATAGAAACAATTACAAGTGCTGAACCAATATAACCAATCAATTCAAAGATTACCGTTTGCGACATTAAAATACCTCTCTAATATTATAAATGATATTGAAGAAATGTAATAGAAGAAACAAAATATTTAAAAGTATGAAAAATTTTAGCTTGATGATATAATGGTGTCGTTCTTTGGCACTGTTTGTATGATATAATTTTGAAAAAAGGGGGAGATGAATATGTCCGAAAAAACGCAGATTAAGTTATTTGAAGAAAGCAAAATCCGTTCAGTTTGGAATGAAGAAGAGCAACAGTGGTATTTTTCTATTGTTGATGTTGTAGAAGTCTTAACGGAATCGCCTACCCCTAGACAATATTGGGGTAAAATTAAAGATAGAGAATTTAAAAAACTTCAGTTGTCCCCAATTTGGGTACAACTGAAAATGCAGTCATCTGATGGTAAATTTTATAATACTGATGCCGCAAACGTAAAGGCTTTACTCCGCATAATACAGTCTATACCTTCCCCAAAAGCAGAACCCTTCAAGCAGTGGCTTGCTCAAGTTGGATACGAGAGAATTCTTGAAATTGAAAACCCAGAACTTGCTCAGGAGCGAATGAAAGAACTTTATGAGAAAAAAGGATATCCAAAGGACTGGATAGACAAACGCCTACGTGGAATGGCAATTCGCCAGAATCTTACCGATGAATGGAAAGAACGCGGAATAACAAAAGAAAGTGACTATGCAATTCTTACGGCAGAAATCTCAAAAGCAACTTTTGGACTTACACCAAGCCAATACAAAGTGGTAAAGGGGCTCACAAAAAAAAATCAGAATTTACGTGACCACATGACCGATCTGGAACTAATCTTTACCATGCTGGGTGAGCGTGTTACAACAGAAATAAGTCAGCAGGAAAAGCCTGATTCTTTTGATGAAAACAAAAAAGTTGCAAGACGTGGAGGAAAAGTTGCCGGTATTGCCCGCAAAGAAACCGAAAAAGAACTTGGTCACTCTGTAATTTCAAGTGAGAACTATCTTGATTTAAAAGGTGATGCTGATGGAACTTTACCTGAAAATCAGTTACCGGAGTGAAAAAGAATTGTAAACTTTTTCAAAAGAAATAAGGAATGAATTATGTCTAAGAATCATATAGAATATGTAACATGCCCGGAATGCGGAAAACAACTTTCATACACATATTGGGACAGCGTAAATGTATCTCTTAATCCAGAGTTTAAGGAAAAAGTTTTAGACAAAAGTCTGTTCAATGTAACTTGTAAGTGCGGATTTGAAATAAAATGGCTACACCCTTTTCTTTACCATGACATGAATAAAAAACTAATGATTCAATTTGTATCATTTGATGATGTAATGGAGTCTGTAAATGCATTTGAAAACATCCGTAAAACAATGCAAAATGATTTTGAACAGAAGGACTATTTATTTCGTATTGTTATTAATTATAATGATCTTGTTGAGAAAATATATATAGCTGATGCAGGATTTAACGATGAAGTCATCGAATTGATGAAAAACATTTTTGTAAGGGCTTCTAAGAAAGGACAACCCGATGTAAAAGATTTTGACATTCGGTTTTATCCTCCAAGACAAGATTCTGAAATTGATAATGAAAGAGACTATCATTTTAATTTTTTTGATTTTGAAAAAGGTACTTTCATTCCTCTTCCCATTCAAAAAGAAAAGTTTACTAAACATACGCAATATATAGAGTCTCAGAAAACAAAGCGAAAAAAATATGACTACATTGTAGGAAGGGAGTGGGCTGACAGTATTTTAGATGAATCGGCATTCAGACAAGATATACACCAAATGTTTGATTCAGATTTAGAATTTAACAGACAGAAATATGCCGATGAATATGGGAATCTGAAAATAAACACAAAGAATATTAATGACTTTGACTCTACAGGCTATCCGCTTCTCTATTATGCTGTGCTTGCCGAGGATTCCACTGAAGTAAAATCTCTGCTTGAAAATGGTGCCAACCCCAATGTCTTAATTGAGGAAGATAGAGTTGTTCTTCATTGGGCATTACAATACGGAATTTCTGTTGAAATAATAGACCTTCTGGTTTCGCATGGTGCTGATATAAACATAATGACTTCTCATAAGGATAGACCTCTTGATATGATTGATACACGTAAAAGTGTCGATTATTTGAAGCATATGTTTGATCTTGGTGCTCTTTGTAAAGGTGATGCCCTGATTCGTTCTTATGCTGGTGAAGCTGAAAATACAGAATGCATAAAATTTTTACTTAGCAAAGGATACTCGATAGAAACAAAAGACAGAAACGGATTTAATGCAAATTACGAAGCAATTTGTGATAATTCATCAAATGAATTTTTGGAACAATTTCTGTCGCTTGGTGGAAATCCAAATGAAAAATCAAAAGAGCAACCTTATTTTTTCAATCTGTTTGCTGAATATGATGGAGAAAAAAGGGTATACGGATTTTATATTGAACGCTTGAAAATTCTAATAAAACATGGACTTGATATAAACTCCACAGACAATTTTGGACGCACTGCAATGATGTGGGCCTGTTTAAAATGTGTCAGAATCGAAATGATAAAATTTTTGCTTTCTTACAAACCTGATTTATCACTGGAAGATTCTTCTGGAAAGGATGTATTTGATTACATAGAGGAAAATAAAAACCTTTCTAACTCTGATATAAGTGCCGTTTTCGATATGTTCTTTGAATATGAAAATTTAAAAAATGAACAAATCTAGCGTGCTTAAAAATATCGAAGCAGAAAAAGAAAATACATATATGAAGACCTTTAGAAGGGTGTGAACTTCATATTAAATTTCTAATATTTTGGCTTATAGATCACACTAATGTATCTTAGGAAAGTCGCTGTATCTTGTTGTCCAGCAGGGACTTAGGAATTCACGCTTCATTTCCCAGCCGGTTGTTTCGCCCGCTTTTGCAAGGGTTAGGGCACCGCGCCCGTATTGGCTTGTGATTTTGTCCAGACTGTCCATGAGGCGGCGTTTTTTTTCGTCTTCCATTGGGTCTACCCATAAATGTCCCTGATATGCTGCGGGACGAATTTCCATAAGCGTAACCATGATTGTTTTGTAGCCGTAGCCTTTTCTGTAAATGCGGGGGAGAATTACACGTGCTGCTGCAACAATATCCGGGGTGTAGCTGGTCATTCGGGTAAGATAGGCAATGGCGCCGTTTGCATACTGACTGTTTGTATCTTCGGAATAATAGTTGCAGGTAGAAATAAAAATGGAAACAGCACCGCATTCGCTTTTTTGCTGGCGCAGGCGTTCTACTGCAAGCTCTGTATATTGAACAAGGGCGCATTCCAGAGTTTTCATGTCGTAAACCTTTATGGAAAACTGACGGCTCGAAGTGATCACATCTTTTTTGTCGCGGGTGATTTTGTCTATACAGCGGATTCCGTTGAGCTCACGCACAGTTGCATAGCCCTGGATTGTGAGCAGCTTTTTTGCCTGGTCCAGCCGCATGTTTTTAAGGTCCAGGGCAGTTCTTATTCCGTTTAGAAACAGCGTCTTTGCGCGGGAAGGGCCTATGCCCCAGATGGTGCCGCAGTCGGTGGAGGCGAGTAGTTCATCAACCTTGTCTGGTTCGTAGACAAAAACTCCTCCGTGCTCTTTGGCTTTTTTATTGTAAAGCTTGGCCAGGGTTTTGGTGGGTGCCGCGCCAACACAAATGGGCATGCCTACTTCTTTGTAAATGCGCCGTTTGAGTTCGTGTCCCAGCTGGTACCAGTCGTCTAAAGAGAAATTACATTTGTCAAAGAACAAAAAGGCCTCGTCTATTGAGTATTCTTCGATATCGGGCGCATATTCCATATATATAGAAGTAATCCTGCGGCTTATGTCTTCATAAAGCGTGTAGTTACTTGAAAAAATAGTGATGTGGCGCATTATGCAAAGGTCGCGCACTTTAAAGTATGGGTCCCCTCGTTTAATGCCAAGTGCTTTTGCTTCCTTATTCAGCGCAATTATAATTCCGTCGTTATTGGATAAAACAGCCACAGGTTTACCACGCAGATCCGGCCTGAAAATCTGTTCGCAGGAGGCATAAAAACTGTTCCCATCAGCATGAAAAATCATAAGTCGTCCCAGACGTACAGGAATCCCTGCATCATACCTCTTTCACCGTGTGAATTACATGAACAATGGCGCCCGTCACAAGAGCCTCTCCCTTAATGCTGCAGACACGCCCGATTACAAACTCTCCGCCGCTTTCATAAACAACAAGAGAGTTTTCTGTAATCTTTTTTGCTCTGTCAATAATCAAAAGGTCTCCGTTGAAAATGCACATGCCGGAGTAGCGGTCTGTATCAACAGTCATAAAAACAGTTGCAGATGGATGCTTTATAAAAAGCGTGTTGAGATCAAACTTATTGTCTTCATACCCCTGAGCCGGGCTTGGAAATCCAGTAATCATGCGTCAGTTAACGATAATACTATTGGAATACTTTAAAGTCAAGAAAATAATCAAATGGAATAGTACTTTTTATTTTTATGATTATGTGATATAATCGTTTTGAGGTTATAAAAAGGCATGGAAGCAGCAGAATTCTGGAAAAAAATAAAGGAAAAACTCATCCAAAAAGGAAAAACTCAGGAGTGGCTGTGCTCTCAGACAGGCATGGACCTGCAGGGGCTCAGAAACAGGATTTACAAAAACAGATTCCCTACAATAGAAGAAACCCTGCGTATCCTGGGCGTATTTGATACAACTGCCGAAGCCTTTTTTGGAATATCCCAGACCGAACTGGAAAAAGAAGCACGCAAAGATGTAATGCTCATCCCCGTAATGGAGCAGGCCTTTTCTGCAGGCCACGGCCAGTTCGTTCCCGACACCGAAGAAGTTACCGAATACATTTCTGTTCCAAATG
>JAEEGK010009280.1_pt1 | contig 23010 bp, 11 predicted proteins | sample 8958771 | NCBI WGS metagenome assembly JAEEGK01 (sample SAMN16246547, study PRJNA631951) | gut metagenome | biome: gut microbiome; feature: rumen; material: SC-attached | host: Bos | place: Iran: Karaj | collected 2018-10 | reverse complement strand
AAATAATAATTATTAAAAATATCAATAATACTATTAAGAATAATATTTTTTTTATGAATTTTTCTTTATATTTAACCAATTGAAACAAGCAAAAAATTATTAACTTTATTTATAAAATTTTATTTATTCAAAATTTAAATAATAATTAAAAAATTTTTTATAATTTGATTATAAATTTAATTTATAAAAATTAAATAATTCCCAATCAATACTCAAAAATCGATTTTTTTAATTAATAATTTTAAAAAAAAAATAATTGTATAAAAGCATTAATTACTTAAAATGTATAGCATAAGCATAATTTTCAAAAAGAAAATTTTGTCCAAACCCAATTCTAGCATAACCTTTTTCACCCCAATCATCACCCCATGAATTTTCAATAATCCAATATTTACCTTCATTATTTTCTCCCCAACCAATAATTTTAATAGCATGCATTCCTTTAAATTCTTTTTCTCCTTTTTTAGTAATATAAATACCTTTTTTATAATTTAAAAAATCATAATATATTTTCATTAAACTAATTAAAGGACCATTTTTTATTATTTCTTTTTTAATATCATTTTCACCAAAAACAACACAATAATTATTTATTTTTTCTCTAACTCCATTTTTACATTTAAATCCACATTTAATTTGTTTTGAATTTCCTTTAAATTGAAAACATTTTTCAGAAACTAATCCATTTTCTTTTATATAATTTAAAGCAATATTTAAATATCCTCCTAAACAACCTTTATTTTTTTTATCACAACTTAATAATTCTTGTGCACTTAAATCAATTAATTCATTTTTATAATTTAATTTATTTTTATTTGAATTAATACATAATCTTTCACTCATTGTAGTTGCTATTGCAATTGCATAACTACCACTACATTTTCTATTTTGATTTTTAACTTTTAATTTACAATTTTTAAATGAAGTTCTTGTATCAAAATTTTTTGGAATTTTTATATTATTATCAATTAAACATTTTATTATATTTTTTGAATTTGAAAAATTAATTTTAAAAATTTTTTCTGCTTTTGACATTGTTGCATCCTTCCAAAATGATGATATGCCTTGTTTCCATTTTGAATTGTCATTATGTTTTTTTATTTTTAAATCATCTATTATTGGAATTTGATCTAATGGAATTGGATTTTTATTAGTTATTATTAATAAAATTGCTCCTAATAATATTATTCCAGATATTATATATGTTATATTATATGTATTTGTATACCATTTTTTTTTTTTACTTTGTTTTAATAATTCTTTTGTTTCTTCTGCTGCTACTTTTTGACGTTCTTTTCTTTCTGAATTTTCTTTATATTCTTCTTTTTTTTTTAAAAGAGCTTCCATTTTTAATTTATGTTGTTCTTCTTTTCTTTTTTGTGTTTCTATTTCTTCTTCTGTTAATTGCTTTTTTTTTAAGGCATTCATTTTAAGAAATAATTTTTTTATTTGAATTTCTATATTTTAAAAAAATAATAAAAATAATTTATTTTTTCTTAAATAAATTAATTTAAATTGAATAATTTTTTTTAATAATCTTTTTAAAATAAATAAATTTTAAATATTTAATTCATATAATCTTTTAATATTAACATATATTTAAATTCTCTTACATTAAAGTGGTATTATATTCAATCATTGAAAAATTATATTGTTTAACATGACCATAATTTGTCCATCTAGTTGTGTTATATTTAGTACAAGTTGTATCACTCCAATTAAAAGGTTTATTAGTTTCAGTAGGAGGACCATTAATTAGATAAATTTTTTTATTATTTTTTCCTAATATATCCTTAATACTAGCAAATTTCACATCAGTACAACCATAACATTTTGGTTTAACTTTTCCAGTTTCATTATATAAATCAGCTCTTTCAGCAATAACATTCCCAGGATCTCCTTTAGCAAGAGGTTCATTAATAAAATCATCAAATCTCAATAATTTTTTATAAGAATTAATATCTTTAACACTTCCTTGATGTTTCCTAAATATATTAGCACGAGTACATCCATTATAATCAATTGTATCATATAATTCAGGACGTTGCTTTAACATTAAATCATAACCACTCATATTTCTTACTTCTTTAAGATAAGGTGTATTATAACTAGGCCAATAACCATAACGAAGTGTTTTTGTTACATCAGCAATTCCACAATAACCTGGCATTTGTTCAAGAATATAAAGAGCACCATCACTAATTTCTTGACTAGTTATATTAATTTTTTTAAGGTCTAAAATTTGAAATTGATTATTATATGTTCCACTATTTTCAATTTGGAATATATCAGTCCAAAATTTGCTATTATCAGAAAGTCTATTTGCTAACATTGTCCTCATCCAACACATTAAACTTTTTGGTGTGAGTAATTCCCATAATTCATTATTGTAAATATGATTAGTTGTTTCTGCAATATATAAATCAGAACTAGTAATATAAAAATCATCTTGACTGTTAATTGCACCAGGATATGATGACATAGTTACAACATTACTTTTGACATCATGACCTGGATTAGGAGTGTATTTATATTCTTTGAATATTCTTATCATTTTATTATATGATGTCCATGTATTATGTCCAAACCATATATCTGAAAAGTCTGGAGCTACTTTTATTAATGAAGAACAATGAGAACGTAAATTTACATATTCATTAATTTCACTTATTGTCATTTTTGAATAATCAGGTCTTGCATTTGGATTTTTCCAATATAATATTTCATCAAGATCACCTACACTAATAACAGTTTGAAAATTTATTAAATCTATTTTTTTCTCATTTGAAACAACAGAATTATAACCATCATGTAAACCTAACATTTGACGATATAAATTATAAGCTTCATACCAATATTGATTTGTATCTTTTAATTTTGTTGATTTATATTTTACATAATCTAAATTTTCTTTAAAAAATTGATGAGTTAAATTAGGCATAATTGCATTATTATTATAATGTTTAAAATGATTCATATTTAACCAATGATTATAAATTCTATCTGCAGTTAAAACTCCTTCTAAATAACCCATTGCATATGATTTAGAATGATCTGAATATCTATTATCTCTTCCTTGATATGTTGATATTGTTAAATAATCCCATCCTTTTTCTTCATATAATGGAGTATATTTTCCAAATGCAATTGCATTTTCATCATATTTTCCTTTTTTTACTATATATTTTCTAGTTTGTTTTATATAATAGATGCTTGCTTCAATTGTTTCTGCTGATATTGATAGAGAAATTAAAGAAAAGATTAATATTGAGTTTAACATTTTTTATATTTTTTTAAATAATATTAATTTTTTTTTAAGATAAAAATTTTTAAATTAAATTTTTTTATTTTATTATTTTTTTATTCATGAGTTACTGCTTTTTTATTATTTTTTTCATCTTGTTCTTCTTCATCATCTCTTTCTGTTTCAACACCTTCAACTAATCCACCAATATGTTTTATTGTTTCATTATAATTTTCTTCATTTAAAGTATCTAAAATTAAATTTTTAGTTTTTTTTTTATTATTTGTACTTTCCCAAATTGAAAGAAGGAAATTAAATTTTTTTGAGGCTTTTTTTCTAATTTGAACTTTTGATTTATTATAAGTCATAACAATTTTGTTTGAAATAATATTATCAGTTTTTTCATCATCTAAAATTAATACATGTCCTTGAAGAGTTACAACAATATATGAATTTTTAAATCCTTTAAACATTCCTGCACTTCTTTTACAATTTTTTTGATATAGAATTAAATCATTAATATTAATTTCAATTTTTTTTGGAATTAATTGTTTAAGAAAAATAAAAAATTCTTCTATTGAATTATATTTTTCTATTAAGAACTTATTTTCTTCTTTAATTAAATCATCATTTAAATTAGGATTATTTAATAAATTTTCTTTGCATTGAAATAATAAATCATTAAATTCTTTTAAATTATTTGGATCTTGTTTATTTTCTAATATTTTACTAAGAGATAATTTTAAATCAATTGATTGTTTTGAAGTATTTTCAACAAATTTTGCATAATCTCCAAAAGTTTTATATAAATTAATATTAAAAATTTTAGTTATATTATTATGATAAAGTTCCATTGCTTGTTTTAATAAATCAATATATTCAAGGAATAATTCTTTTATACTTTTTACATTAACATTAATTTCATTAATATAATTATTAATATTTGAAATAAATTGATTAGTAGAATTAATAAAATAATATTCAATAAGTGAATAATCAGTAAAATCTTGTATAATACTATTAATATCAGGAGCTTTAATTTGTTTTAATAATAAATTAAATTCTTTTTCATAATTTTTAACATAATTATTTTCATATTCTTTCTTTTTTTGTTCAAATTCAGAAATCACAACTAAACCTCTTCTAAAAAAAATATCTAAATTTTTTGGAACACCTTCCATTTTACTATAATTTGGATTAGAAACAATTTTCTTTTTAATTTCATTTGAAGTATTTTTAAAAGTTTCATCTAAAAATATAATAGATTTATGAGCAATTTTTGAAGGATCATCTCCTAATAAACTAAAAATATGTTGTTCTCCCATTGTTTTTTCAACATCATAATTAATTTTTTGCATTTGAATACTAAATAAAGTATAAAGATAAGAAATTCTTCCTATATATTTAATTACAGGTTTAATATCATTATTATATGAATTACATATTTTTTTATAAAAAGGTTCAAAAAATTTTTTTATTATGTTTAATAAATTATTTGAATAAGTTTTAATGAAATTGTAAATTTTTTGATAATATTGTATTTTTTGAATTAAGAAATCTAAGGTTTTATTTCCTGTTTCTTCAAATTTTATTTCTTGAATATTTTTTTCTTCGAATTTTATTTCTTCTGATTTTACATATTCAGGTTTTATTTCTTGTGGATTTTTTTTTTCTGATTTTTCTATTTTAGATGATGGATCAATTTCTACTATATGAACTTCTTCTATTTCTTTATCTGTTTTTGTATCTTTTTTTTTATTTTCATCTTCTTTTTCAACTTCTACTTCTTCAACTTTTTTATCTTCTACTTTAATATTTTCTTTATCTTCTTTTTTTTCTTCTTCTTTTTTTCCAGTATCTTCATTATTATTTGTCTCAGACATTTTAAATAGTTATAATAATTTAACAAATTAAACTTTGAAATAAAAAAAATATCTCTTATTAATTATTAATTTTAAAATCTTTTGTTAATTTTTTTTTAATAAATTTAATTTTATTAATTATATTTATTAATAATGGAAAAAAGTGATGGATTATATGAAGGAGATCCATTAGATCTTTCACCATCTTTTGATATTATAGATCATAATTTAATTTCAAATTGGGAAGAAAAATTAAAATTTAGAAGTAGTAAATATATAAAAACAATATCTGAAGATATTAATTTAAATGATTATAATTTATCTTTTGAAAATGAAAAAACAATAATTAATGATTGTGAAAGAACTAGAGTTAATGAAAGATTTAATTTTCCAGATTTTGAAGAAACCTTAAAAAAGCTTTTAATATATTATTGCAAATTAAATAATATTGAATATAAACAAGGAATAAATGAATTATTAGGTCCTTTTCTTTTATTAAAAATAAAAATTAATATTTCAATTCCAAAAATATTTAATCTTTTTAGTTATTTTATAGATAATTTTTTAACAAATTATTATTATGAACCAGAATTATATGCTTTCAGAAGTAGTTTAAGTTTATTATCTTTATTATTAAAATATTATGATCCAGAATTATATCTTTTATTTGAAAGTACTTCAATTTATCCTCAAATGTATGCAACAAATTGGTTTTTAACAACATATGCAAATAAAAATAGATTAGATATTATATATAATTTATGGAATTTTTTAATTGAAGAAAATGATCAATTATTTATTCATTTTATAGTAATTGCATTTTTAAAATATCATAGAAAAAAATTTTTAGAAAGTGATTTTTCAAGTGTTCCTTTAATATTTAGTAAATTAAAAATTACAGATAGAGATGAATTATCTGAAATTTTAAATCATGCAAATGAAATTAAAAATACCATTCCATATAGTTTTAGAATTTTAGTAAATGATTTAGAAATATTTAAACCACGTTCTATTAATTTAAAAGAAAAATATGAACAATATAATACAGATGAAATGATTACTTTACCTATTTTACCTGGTGAAATATTACATTATTTATATAAAGAAGAAATTAAATGTGTTGATGAAAGATGTAAAAATTTTTTAGTTAAGAAAAATAAAAATTTTAAAGAAGATCATGAATGTTATTTTTGTAAAAATAAAATACCTTTGGATAAATTTAATTATTTAATAATTGATTTAAGAATTAATTCTGATTCTTTATTAAAAAATAATTTATTAGCAGAAGGAAGTTTAAAAAATTTAAAAAGTGATTTTATTTCACAAGATGAATTAATAAATGATGAAATAGGAAAAACAATATTAGAAAAAGTAAAGGATATAAATTATAATATAATTTTGTTAACAAATGATACTACATATTTTAATGAATATGAAAGGAAATTTTATGAGCACAAAAATGAAAAAACACCAATAACACTTGAAAATTATTTATCAAATTTAAAAAAAGATCTAAATGAGAAATCAGTTTCTTCTTTTGTTAAAGAAGATAAAACTCATCAAAAAAGAATTCAATTAAAAGAATATGAAAATATAAAAAATATAATTCAAACATTATTTCAGAATAAAAAACAAAATATTTCATATTCATTTGGTGGATATAAAAAATTACATGAATGTTGTTTAAAATATGGATTAGAAATAGTAAATCATAATAAAAAAGATTGTATATTATGCAATGAAACAAAAAATACAAAAAAACAAGATTTATATTATAAAAGACATAATGAAAAAGCAACAACAAATTTAACATATAATCCAGTTAAAAAAAATGATATTGAACAAAATACAAATGATAATTATACTCAAGCAATTGAACAAATTTCAGTAGAAGAAATGAATAAATATTTAACAGATCCTAATAATAATATTTTTCATTGTTTATTAATTTGGCATAATATGAATCAATATAATGATAAAATAATTATAATAATTTCAGGTGATGTGATTAAAATATTTAAAATGGTTATTATAGAAGGAGGAGTTGCTTTTGATGTATTAGATTCTATAAATTACATATATATTAAAGAATTAAAAAGAGATAAAAATGTTTTTAATTTATTTTATACAGTTAATAATAAATATCATGACATTAAAATTGATATTTTCACTGATGCAGATGGAGATAATTTTAATGATATGGTAAATAAATTAATATCAAAAAAAGAAATTTAAATTTATAAAAATTATTATTTAAATTATTGAGAATTAAAATATAATTTTTTTAATTGATTATATTAATAAAAATAGATTAAATAATGGTAAGATTATATTCTTAAACAATATAATAATAATTTAAAAAGCTCATTTAAAATTTTTTATTTTAAAATAATGTTTAAAATATTTTTTAATATAAATATAAATAATATTATAAAATTAAATTAAAATGTAAAATAAAATTGCAAATAGATAATTTAAAAAAATTAAAAAAAAAAATAAAATTTTAAGATAAATAATGTTGAAAAAACTTTACATTCCTTTTTTCAAAATAGCAAAGAATATCCAAACAGAATTAACATTAGCAGGTAAAGTATTAACATATACAGACAAACATAATTCACAATTTTCATCAGCAATCAAATGTACACTAGTCAATTTAATTTGTTCCCAAATTTCTTTCATTGTAGTATATGCTAAATTAATTGGAAAACCATAAATTTCAGAAACACCAACAAATTCATCTTTAATTTCTTTTTCATATTCCAAAAGTAATTTAACCATATTATTTTGTTCATTTTTTTTATCTTCATTTTTTTGAGCTTCTGGTACATTTTGATGAGCTTTTGCATAATTAATTCCACTTATATTAGTATTGAAACAAAACATATCATATTTTTCTAAAATTTTCTCAATTTTAGAAGTTGCTGTCATTTCCCAATTTGTTCTTAATGGACGATCTACACTATTTAATTCTCCTCTTACAGTTTCAATTGCTTTCTTTAAATAATCTCTTATTAAATCTTTTAATTGTAAACCTCCTTCTTCACTTGATTCAGTATATTCTAATGGTTTTTGTACTGTTTTTACACCATTTGGAAAATATTTTTTCATTGATTCTTCAGTAAGGAAAGGAGTCCATTTAGATCTATTTTTTATATCAAGTTCAATTAATCCAGGATCACTTTCATTTTGTATATTTATATATACATTATCAAATGTAATAATAGCACCAATTGATTTTAATTGACAAATTGTATTAGTTTGAGATTTTGTATATTTATATTCTCGATTTACAGTAATACAAAGACATTTAGTTTCTTTTATTGTTTTATCAAAATAGAAACAATCACCTGTTTTTGCATTCCAAAATTCAACTTCATTTGTTTCAAGTGATTGTCTCATAACATAAATTGTACTTCCTTCAGGATGAGCATCACCAAGTACCAAATATGAAATACATTTACTGTCTTTTTTCTTATCAATATAATTAAAATAATTACATAATAATACAGCATGTTCTTCATAATCACCAAAACCTAAAGTAATAAATTCATTATCAGTACACCAACAATCAGGCATTTCTTCTGCATAATCCCATGTTTGATTATCTTCTATAAATGGTATTAATGCTACGAAACGTGCTGCTTTTTCTATAGCATTTGGGTCTTGTTCATTAAAAAGAAGTTGCGGAGGTGGTTGACCATCTGGTTTTAAGAAACGAGGCATGAAAACTGAAAGACCATCAAAATTTTCTGCAAATAAACGTATTGTTCTATTTTTTAATATTGATTTCTCTTTCATTTTTTTTAACCATTTTGTACCGTTTATTAAGAAAATTGAATCCTCAAATCCTGGAACATAATCTAAATCATCATTTTTTGTGAAATCAGGTATTGGATCCAATGTAATATATAAACTTACATATGTGTTAATAAATGGATTTACAATACGAGGAACTTCTATATTTTCTTCTTGATTAGTATTTGCAAATACACCTAGTAAATTACCAAGACCACGACCTCCACTTGATTGAGATAAATTCCTTTCATTTGCTCTCTCTCCTCCCATTTTATCATTTTCAGTTACATCAAATGTTGCTGTTATATCACTATAATAACCAAATACTGTTTTTGGAATATCAACTTTACATATTGTATCTAATATAGATGCATTTTGAAATACAGTTGCAAAAGGTATTGAAAATGAACCTAAATATTTTTTTTCAAATCTTTGAATAAATGTATTTGCATCTTTTTCTTTTATTAATGATTCTCTTTTAATTTCATCATATAAAGTAAAATAAAATAATCCAGGACATTTTGATAATTCTTCTCTAGTGAAATATTTAGCTCCATCTTTAGGTTTAATAATATATTCAAATTGATGATTATAATCAGGATGAATAGAATCAACTGAATCAGTTCTAAAAATACCTTCTTGATCATAATAAACAATTTTAACTTCAATAAATGAATTAACTCTTTTTTCTAATTGGGCCAAAGTCCTAACTTTATCAATAGCACTAATATCTTTTCTTTCAAATTGATTATATAATCCTAAAATACCTGGATTAACTGGATTAAACATAGTATTAGCAAAATTAGGATTATTTCCAATAGTACCACTTCTATTCATCATATCCATATTTATACTTTGATTATTTGAGCCAGCATTTGGATTAAAAGCATTTGAATTATTCATACTTCCATAAAAATTAAAATTACCACCTCTATTAGGCATTGTCATTGAATTAATAGCATTAATTGAATTAATCCTTTCATTATTAGCAAGGAATACATCTCTCATTTTATTTTCTCTTAAACCAATACTTTCTAATTTTTTATGATCAATATATTGTGTTGGAGCTGCTGTTATTCTAATAGGAACATTATATCCTTTAACAATATGAATATTAATTTTCATACTTTCTGTTTTTTCAACTTTAACAGGAGGTGGTTTTACTCTTAAAGGTGCTAATTTTCTTTTTGGAGATAATATTCTTCTTATACATTCTTTAAATATTAAAAATGGTTCATCTGGTAATTCATATTCATCTATAATTTGAGAGTAACTTAATGATGATTGAAGTATTAAATCTTTTTTTAATACTCTTATTTTTTCTTTTTGAAATTCTAAATATTCATCATCTGTTAAAATTCTTCCTGAATATTTTTGACGTAAATTTTCTAATCCTTTTTTTATTTTTATTTCATATTCATCATCTTCATTTATAATTCCTTGTTTTTCTTCTTTTTTTAATTCTTTTAATTTTTCTTTAACATTTGGATCATTTTCAATTTGAGTTTCTAAAATTGGAAAAGTAAATCCAGATAAACTTTTTTTTTCTAATCTTTTCAAAAGCAAATAATGTCTATTAGATAAAACATCATAATAATTTAACATATATTCTTTATATAAAAATTTAAGCATTAATTGTAATCTTTCTTTTTTCATTTGCTCAACAACTGCAACATTTCTTGGATCATTTACATCAAAAGGATAATCATATTTATTATATTTTCTTATTAATTCTTTGAAATTAATTTGTTTATTTACTAATTCTAATTTATCTTCAATTTTAATTTCAGGTAAATCAGGTGCTCTTCCTTCCCATTCAGTTTTTAATAAAATTTCTCCTTCTATTTCATTATGAAGTTCTTTATCTTTTTCTTCTTTTTCTTTTCTTTTTTTTTCTTCTTCTTCTAATAAAGGTTCATGTTCTTCATTAACTGGATTAGTTTCAGTTATTTCATTTTTTTGTTTTTCTTCCATAATTTCTTTTTTTTCTTTATTTTCATCTTTACCAAAAGGAACAACTTCATATAAAGTTGAAGATGAAGTAACAGTTTTAGCAAAAATTCCAGGTGGTTCTGCTTCAAATTTTTTTATTAATTCATGATTAATATATAATTCAATTTCCATTTTTGCAGGACGAGTATATAATGTTATTATAAATAATTGATTAATTTCAACATCAAAAGTAGGCCAATGAATATTTTTTGGTCTTGTCTCAAATGCAAAAATACCATTTATATATACTTTAATGAAGACATTATTATTTTTAATATTTTCTCTTCTTCTTATTTCATCTCTTTTAACTTTTGATGGATCACTATCTATTTCACTTTCAGTTAATATAAAGGCATAATCAAATATATTAGGATTTTTGTCATTACAGTTGAAACGTATTACATTTAGTTTTAAATTTGTATTTTGGTATCCTTGATTTTCTCTTATTCTTTTTAATTCTAACCATTTGTTATATAAATTATTCCCTATTTCATTTAATTTACTTTTTTCTTTTTCAAAATTAATCATTGATTCATTTAAAAATGTTTTCATATTTTTTATTTCAATTTTCATTGCATCAGTTACTTCTACAATTTTTGAATATTCATCCATTTTTTTTTGAATTGTAATAATTTTTTCTTGCAAATAAGGAACTTTTAACTTATTCATATGTTTATAATATTCTCTATGTAATTGTTTAACTTCAGAACATAAATTATCTTCATCACTAAAAATAGGCATTTTAGTAAAAATAATTTTAGAAATAATAATTTTTAAAATAAATGGTTTTAATTTCATAGAATTTCTCCCAGAAAACATAGAATTACCATAAAAAGTATTAAATTGATAATTATCATTTAAAGAAATATCCATTGGTTTAGTAATTACATCATGAAAAATATCATTATCCATTCTAATATCACCATTATTAGTAAACCAATTTTTATTTCCTTCTCTTGTAGCTCTTTGTTCCATTTTTTGAATATTATGAGCATAAATTAATTGTTTAACATAATCTAAATATATACCATCTTTAACAGCTCTTTCAAAATATTCTTCATCATCATTCATTTCAGCATCATCATGTCTATTAAAATTAATTTTTTCATCAATCATATTAGATTTATCATAATCTCTTACATATTTAGTTCCTAATAAACCTTCAGTTTTTAATGGTTTCATAATTAATTGTTCTAAAAAATATCTATCTCTACTATAAAAATATTCTGATCTAGGTACTACTAAATCAACAGGTGATCTTTTAATTGAAGCATATAATTTCCTTTTCATTCTTTGTCTTCTTTCTTCTCTTGTTTCTACTTTACCTTTACCATCCAAATCATTTAATCCTTTTCTAATTATTTTTGTTTTTTCTTGCATTTCTTCTTTTTCTTTCATTCTCTCAATTAAATATTGTGATAATGATAATTCTAAATTTTGTTGATAATCCATATAATTAGCCATATTTCTATTTGACATCATCATCTCTGCAATATTTAAATTATTCATTTGACTATTATTCATTCTATTCTGTAAAAAATTCTCATTTGGATCAAAAGGATTTATTCCTGGATATTGATTATATCCAAAATTTCCCATTGAGTAATTTGGATTTAAACCAGGAAGGGAATAATTTAAATTTGTTGGTTGATTTAACATTGGATTCATTGGATTATTCATTGGATTATACATTGGATTATTCATTGGATTATTCATTGGATTGTTACCTAATCCTCCCATTATTGGATTGTTTTGAAATAAATTATTTGGTCCTGGCATATAACCACCAAGACTTCCATTTGATGCACCTAAAGAAGGAATTGAATTATTATTGTTTATTATGGGAAAATTCCCCATTGGGTTGTTCATTTTTTTATTTATAATAAATTTTCACTAAAATGATTTAATTTCTAATTTATTTTTTGGATTTTATTAAATATTTTTTATTTTGTTAAAATATGAAAATAATTAAATAAATATATTTGAAACTTAAACATATTTAAATAAATAATCTTATTATTATATATTAGAAAATAAATATGAAAAGTGAATCAAATATTTTTTCAAAATCATTAAATTCATCTCGAATACAATCAAAAAGTCAATCAAAAATGATACAAAAAAAATCAAAATTTAGAAATAATACAATGTCCCTTCAAGATCTTCAATCAAATTTAATAAAAAATCAAAATAATGCATTATCACCAGAGCCTCAGAAACTTCCTTTTGATAAATATTCTGCTTTAATTAATTCTTCTATGAAACAATATGTTTTAACTTGTGAACGTCCAAAAGATCCAGATGATTCAGATTACGAAGAAACAAAAGTAGATTATTCAAATAATAAATTTATAACATCTGAAGATCAAAATATAATAAAAAAAGTCCATGATTTAAATTTATCCTATATTTCAAAATATGCTCCAATTGATAGTGAAACAAATCCAAAAGTTAATATTCCAGAATTTAATTATGGAAATCCATATCAAAGTATTTCTGTTTTAAGAAAAAATCATTTAATTTTTGATGAAGTAAGTAAAGATCATTTACTAAGACAAAAAATGTTATTTGATGATTCAATAAAAACATTTGAAGGATATACTATGAAATATAAAGTAAAAATGCCAAAAATTAGAGTAGCAAAAATTCCTCCTAAAATAAATGTAGAAATACCCGTTGTAGATATGACAATGGATAAAAAAAAAAAAGACGAAACTGTTTTACCACCAATTCCAGGACAAGAACAATTAAAATTATTTTCATATTATAGATATCCAAATAGAAATTTTCCAGAAGGTAGAGAACAATTTTCATTAGGATTACGTGGTGCTGATATAGTATTATCAGGTGGAATGAGTGCTCAAATGAAACAAATGAGTATATGGCAATTAAATGTAGAATCATTAGAATGGAAAAAAATAAGAACTGAAAATTTTACAAATTGTCGTTTTGGTCATTCAGGAATAATATTCCAAAATAAAATATATTATTTTGGTGGAAGAACTAAATTTTCAAATACTTCTTTATCAACAGGATTTGAATTATTTTCATTTTCAGATGGTACATTCTCAACACCAACAGTAGCAGGTAAAACACCAGAATTAAGAAGAAATCACGTAGCTGAATTAATGGGAACTCAAATGATAATACATGGTGGAGTTAGTGATACTAATGAAATATTAAATGATGTATTTTTACTTAATTTCAATCCAATTAAATGGAATGTAGTATCAATAAATCCTTATACTCCAGGACCAAAATTATATGGTCATGCATCTTCTTTAGTTATTCCTAGAGATATTGTAAATAATCAAAGATTTACTATTTATAAATATCCTGATGCTGATGCAAATAAAAAAAATGCAATTAATAATAATAGATTGAAAGAAAGAGGATTATATATTTTTGGAGGAAAATCAAAAGATGAAGGTGGAATAACTAATCAATTATGGATTTTAATTATGGGGAAAAAACCTTTAGAATGGGTTCAACCTGAAACTAAAGGAAGAACACCTTCACCTCGTTATTATCATACTATGAATTATTATGAAAAAGGGAATTTTCTTATTGTACATGGAGGAAGAAATGATGATGAAAGTGAATCTTTTGCATTAAATGATACTTATATTTTTGATTTAGAAAATTTTGAATGGATGAAAGTTGAATTATATTCACAATTAGATAATTTTAAAATTTTATCAAGATGTGGTCATAATTCAATTATTTTTTCTAATAAATTAATTATTCTTGGTGGGATGAATTCTCATAATTATTTAGGTAGTTCTTTACTTATTGTTAATTTAGATTTTTATTATTCTTCTAAAATAAAAACTACTGAACAAATGATGATTGACAAATTAAGAGAAAATAATGATGTTGAGTCTAAAAAAAAAATACATCAATTAAAATCAAATTTACAAAAAAATCAATTAGGAGTTGTAAAAGCTGTTGAATTACCACCTATTCAATAAATATTAACATTTATTATTTTTTTTATGTTAATTTTATATATATTATATATTAATTAAAATATTCTCAGAATATTTTTATATTCTATTTTAAATTTTATAAATATAAAAATTATTTATTATTTTTAAAAATAATATTTTTTTCATTATTAAAAACTATAAAGAGATATTTATAGAAAAATATTTTTAAATATAATTATCTAAAAAGTAAAGTAATTTTTAAAAATTATTTTCAAAAATATAATTCAAAAAAATTTGGTTAAAATTTATAGAATAATTATCTTTAAATATTATGGAAATGAATTATATATATAAAAGCTTAAAAATAAAATAAAAAAAATTAATTAAAAAAAAAATAAAAATGAACCCTTTACCCATAATATTTTTATTATTAATCATTCCATCAATCCTAACTTCAGAAGATGGATACTGTGGTTACGATCATAATAATTACAAAACAATAACAGAAGCACATAATAATGGTACAAAAATCTTAGGATGTGGTCCATGTGGAGCATGTTCAAACACACATGACGTTCACATATATTGGCAAACAAAAAATAACTTAACAAAAGTTTCACGTTCATGTGCATTTAAATCACTTTTTAATGAAGAATGGGGTAAAAAATGTATGAAAGAACAAGTTGGTTTTACTGATGAATGTAATGAATGTTGGATGGAAAATATTAAATGTGATAGAAAAAATTGTAAATGGATTTGTTTATGGAGTTTATTTATTAATGAAGATTATGTTGATAGTGAAGGGAAATTAAATTCATGTCTTCAATGTGATGAAGATATGTGTGGTCCTGCTTTTAAAAAATGTGCTGGTGCTAATAGAAGGAGAAGTTGTATAGCTAGTGATATTTTTAGAGATAAGGATACTATTTGTAAAGATTGTGAAAAAATGGATTAAAGATTTTGTGTTTAATAATATTTTGCTTTTTTATTTTTATTTTTTTATTGTTTTTTTTTGATTGGTATAGTTTTATTTTCACATTTTTAAAAACTTTTATTATTTGGAATATTTATTTATTTTTTTTTAATAAGTAATTATTATTTTAAATAAATGGAAATAGAAAATAATAAAATTACAATTAATAATGATGAATATATTACATAGTAAATAAATAAAAATAATAATAAATAGTGAAGCTAATTTAAATTTCCCAAGTGCAAAAATTGCAACAATAATATCAAATACATTAAATGTTGATTCAGAATTAATTGAGGAAATAAAAAGAGAAATTAAAACTGATGATTGTAGACTTTTATTGTATAAATTAATTTTTATTTTTTTATAGGAAATATACTTTTCAAGCAAAATTTACTAAAAACTTTAAAAAATCTATTAAATCTTTATATGAAAATATGGAACTTGTAGTTAATACAATAAAAGATTTTTCACCAAAATAAATTTTAATATTTTTATTATTTTATTTAAATTTATTATTTTTATAATATATTATTTAATATTATAAAAAAGAAATATTTGAATTGAAATTTAAATTAGATATTTTTATTTATTTTATTTTTTTTTATTTGTAATTTTCTTCATAAATAAATTTAATTCTTTTTTAACATTTTCATTTTCTTTTGTTTCTTTTGCAATTTTTTTTGAATAAAATGATGAGATATTAAATACTTTTTTAAAGTTAATTATTTTATTTTCATCCTTATCCATTAAATATATTGTATTTTTATCTATAATTGAATAATTAATTTTTATTTTTTTAATCATTTCATCTATTTCTGTTTCATTAACATGAAAATCAGTATGAATAATTTCAGTATAATAAGTTAAATCTTTTTTAATCTCATCTAATTCATTTTTATTATTAGAATATAATATAATTTTAAAATCATTTTCATTTTGTTCACTTTGAAAAATTGAATATTCAACTTTAGAAATATCTTTAATTAATTGCTCAATAAAATCTTTAAATTTAAAATTATAAATTAAAATCTCTTTGAAATTCTTTTTTGAAATTTTTGTCATTTCTTTTATATTATTTGATTCAATTTCTATTTCTTTTTCATATTTTTCAATTTGTTCTTTTTCATCTTTTTTAATTTGTAATAATTCATTAATAAATAAACAATAATTTTTTTCTGAAACAAAAATAAATTCTTTATTTTCTTCATTATAATAATAGGATAAATCTTTTTTTTCTGATACTATTTCATCGATAATTATTTTTGAAATATCATTTACAATTTTTAAACAAAATGTTTTTTCATTTTTAATTTCTGTTAATAATCTTAAATCATTTAAATTATCAATTACAAAAATTGAATTATTATGTTCAATAAAAAAGATTTGTTTTTCTTTATCAATTGAAATTATTTTTCCTTTTGCCCAAATTATTTTATTTGATTGAGAAAAATTTTCCTCATAACCTTCAATAAATAATTTTTGTGTACTTGGATTTATTTTTATAATATAAATAACTTTTATTTTAAATTCAATATAATTCCCTATTGATATTCCTTCTAGTAAATTTAATTTATGATCTTCTCTTTGAATATTTAAAATATTAGACTTATCAAAAAAATATAAAGTATCATTTGTTAAAAGATTATTTTCTTTTAATAACTCATATAATTCTCCAATTTGAATATGAATCCATCCGTTTATATCATTTGAAAAAAATTCCAATGAAGACATTAATTAATCTTTACAAATAAATAATAAAAAATTATTAAAATAATTTATAACTAAAAACTTAATATTATAATTAATAATTAAATAATATTTTTCATTATTACATCTTAATTTTAAAACTTTATTTTTTATATTTAATTCATTTAAATGAAACTCTTACTTTAATTATATTATTTGCATTTACATTTTTGATTATTAATTTTTCAAAATTTATTATTATTCCTAAATTTTTATCTAATTATTATAATCCTATTTTTTAACTTTATTTTTCAATTTTTCTTTTAATTTCTTGAGTTTGTCTTTTAATTTTGGCTTTTTAAGAATTTTCAATATTTATTAATAAAATAATTTATTAAAAATACTTATTATATATAATTAAATAGTATTTATTTTTTAATTAATTAACTTTATTTTTGGTGGAATTAAGGTTATTAATAAATTACACAAAAAGACATTTTTATTTTTAAAATTTTTTTTATTTTTTCCAAAATGAAAAAAAAAGATTTCCTAAGAAAAAAAAGACAAAAATCAAAATTATTTCCAATCAAAAAAATAAATAATATTCTATCAAATTATTCAAAATTACAATCAAAATCTACAAAATCAAGTAAAAATTCAATAAAATCAAAACTGAAACATTCATCATCAATTAAGACAAACTACTCAGAAAATGAAAAATATGCAGAACATAACTATAATAAATCAAAAATTAATTGTCTTTCATTTATAACTTTAAAATCATATAATAATGGATATAAAACATTTCATTGTATTGATGATTCTTTATTAAATTATAATATTAATAAAGAAGTTTCTAGAAAAATATATAAAAAAATAGAAAATGATTTTTCAAGTGATGATGAAGAATTAGAATTAGGAAAAGAAACTAATTTTAATTTTATTAATGAAACACTTGAAAAAATTAATCAATCAAATAATTATTTAGAAAAATTTTTATCTAGAAAAGGAATAATTAAGAATTTAATAAAAAATGAAAAAAATTAGCTGATATATAATATTATTATTAATTATCTTAATATAATTTTATTTACATAAATTGAAAAAATATTTTACAGTAAATTGGTTTATTTTTTATATTTAATTTTTTTTTGAGTTCCCATCATTTCCATCATTATTTTTAATTTTATTTATTTTTTTTGATGTCAAATTTGAAAAATGAATTAAATTATCTAAATTTTGTATTCTATTACTAATTTTTTCTTTTTTATTTAAACTAGTCTTTAAACTATTTTCATTATTATTATTATTAATTACAGATTTAAATTTTGTTTCAATTGCGCATTCAAATATTTCATTTTCAACTACTTCTTTTTCCTTTTCTATTTGTACAACATTTAATTCAATATTTTCATTTCTTTTCTATATTATATATATATAATATTTTACTTATTTGGTACACAAACTCCCATTTTATTTGATTAAACAATTATAATTAGAGTGCTTATTTTTTTAATATAAAAAATAATAAAAAATAAAAAAATATTAAAAATATTTAAAATATAAATTACAATGAATAACAATTATGGGTATCCAAATGAAAATAATAACTATCAACAAAATAAATTTCAAACAATGCCAATGAACAATAAAATTTTATTCCAAAATCAGCAAAATCCAAATTATTATCAAAATTATAATCTTAATCAAAATAATAACTCAAGTCAAAATTCAAATCCAATATCAAATCAAAATTATAATTCAATGGATTATAATCCATATAATGAAAGAAATATGAAAATTAAATGGAGAAATATAATGAAAATTGATATTGATGCTTTAAGAAGTACAAATGATTTAACTCCATTAGATAATTATATTGAAAATATGATTTATTCAAATATATCTGAAGAAGAAATTTCTTCTGTTCCAGAAGGTAGTATTGCAAAATTAATTAAACTTTATCAAATTGTAATTGATAGTTTATACAAATCTCAAAATCAATGTGAAAATAATATTCAATATCTTAGAGATGAAAATTCTAGATTAATAAATGAAAATGAAAACAAAGATGCAACTTTAAGAGAAAATAAAGAATTAATTACTAAATTTAAAAAACAAAAACAAAATGATGATAGAGTTTTATTAACTTATAAAAATGTAATTCAAAATATGGGAAAATTAAGAAAAAGAACAGATATTAATGTTTCTATTAATAACAGTCATGTTATAAAAAATGAAAATGAAGGAGAATTTTTTTGTAAATATTGTACTGGAGTAAAATTTTATTCTGAAGAAGATTTAGAAAGACATATGAGAAAAGCACATCAAATAAATGTTAAAATAAAAAGTCAAAGAGATAGTGATATAGAAAAAAAAATAGATGATTTAAAAAAACAATTTGAAACTTATCTTAAAAACTTTCAAGAAGGTAATATGAAAAATTATCAAGATCAAAGAAAATTAGAGTCTGATAATTATGAGAAACAAATGGAAAAAATGGAAAGAAATTTTAAAGATACATTAAAAGACTTAAAAGATTTTTATATTCAATCAACATTGAATCAAGGAAATGTAAAAGCAACAAATTTATATATTCCACAAAGTGGTTATACTGAAAAAATTATTGAAAGAAGTAATGATAATAATAATAATGATGAAGTAATAAAATTATTAAAAGATAATTTAAATCAAATGAATAAAAGAATGGATGAAGAAAATGAAAAAAATGCAAATACAATAAGAGAATTGAGAGAATTATATGAATCACAATTAAATGATTTAAGAGAAGAAAATAGAAGATTAAAAGATACACAAAAAAATATAACTGTTAATTTAAATAATACAGAAGAACAAAAAGTAAATGAATTTAGAAGTAAACCAAATATAATAGAAGAAAAAAAACCAATGAAAATAATTAAAAAAGGAAACTTCAATGCTGGAGAATTAATAGATGATAATGATGATGATATAATAAATAATAATGAAATATTTAAACAAATGTCAGATTTATCAGGTAAAATAGTAAAAGTTACAAAGAATCAAACAACAGAAATTATAAAACATGATGTAGAAAAAAATGCATTTCCACAAAAACCAACTTTAAATACTAATAAACGTGTTTTAGAGGTTCCAATTGAAGAAACAAAAATTGAAGAACCTTCTCAACAACCACAAGATACTGGATTTAGAGCAAAAAAACAAGTAATTGATACTACTTTTACAATAAATGACTTTTATAATAAATATAAACAAAGAGATCAAAGTACTTTTAAGAATCCAAAAGAAGAAAGTTCTTATTATCAAATTATTCCTAATAAAGAAAATAGAATGAATTTTGTAAATACAATTAATCAAAGTTTAATACATTCTCAAATTAGTATGGAAGAAAATTTCGATTATAATAATATTGATAATGTATTGAAAAATAAAAATAAAGAAGAATTAGAAGATTTAATTAAAAATACTTTTGATAATCTTAATAAAATGTCTAATAATAATATTTTAAATCATTATGTTAATTCTATTAAACAATATGTTGATATTGATCATTTTGATAACGAAAGAAAAAAAATTTCTTTGAGTCAAATTAATATACCTTCAAAACAATTAGATAATAATGCTTTTAAAGAATTCAAGGATATTAATATGGCTAAATCAGTTTTACTTAGTAATGAAGAAAAAAAGATAGAAGAGAACAAAGTAAAAAATATTATGAATAAAAATGATGACATTGAAGAAGAAGATATTTAAATAGTAATATTCACATTTTTTTTTAATTTTTTTAAAAACAAAAAATAATAAAAAAAAATATAGAATTTGATTTATTTTATTTCAATTAAATTAAAAATTATATATTATTATATTATTTTTCGTTATTAATTTTAATCTTATTACATAATATCAAATGTCAAAAATACAAAATTCAAAAAGAGAAAAATGTAAACATAAAAAAATATCAAATATAAAAAATGAAAAATACACATTTTGTGAAGATTGTGGAGGATTAATTATGAAAGAAAATACAATATTACATTATGTTGTAAAACCAATATCAATGGGAAAAAAATTATGTGAAGATCCAATCGAAATATATAAAAATATGAGAAAAAGATGTCCAATTATAAATGATGCAAATATAATTCAAAATTCCTATTTGAAAAAAAGGAAAAGTGTAATGACATATTTACAAAAATTAAGTATGCATTTGAAATATTCTGATTCTACTTTTTATAAAGCTTTAAATTATATAGATAATTCATTGAGAAAAATTATAGATATTAATTCAAAAAGAATGATATATTTAACAATAGGTTTTTTTTTAATTAGTGGTAAATATAATGAAAATGATATTTTTGAACCAGATTTTAATGATTTAACTCAATTAAATGATAAATTTATACTTCAAATTGAGGAAATATTAAAATATGAAATTATTTGTTTACAATTACTAGATTATAATTTAATTAATTATTCTCCTTATGATTGGTTAATGATTCTTTTATCAAATGGTTTTATTTTTGAAGAAGAAATTAAAGGTAAATCTGCTTTTACTATTAATAATATTTATAATTCTATAAAAAAAAATTTAGCTTTAATTACTTCAAAATCATTTTTCTTTAAATATAATCCTTTTAAAATTGCTTTTAGTTTAATTCATATTGGAAGAGAAAATTTCTTAAATGAAGAAGATGGAAAATATTTTAAATTTATTAAAGAATTATATAATATTAAATTCAGCGATTATGAAGATTGTTATAAAGAAATAAAAAAAGAAATTACTATTTCAAAAAAAAATAAATTAACAATAAATGACGTAAATGATAATAATACTAGAGATAATAAAGTTAAATTTCAACCTTCTTCAAATTATAGTACAAATCAATTAATTAAAATTGATAAGAATAAAAATAAACATTATTTAATTCAATGTTATGATAATGGTGAAACTCCACCTCTTATTTTTAATGAGCAAAAAATTAATAATTGTCTTACTCAATCAACAGAAATTAAATATGATTTTGAAAGAATAAAAAATAAAACAAAAACTGTTAAACTTGAAAATAAAATTGATTTAGATAATAAAAATAATAATTCAAAAATTAAAAATGATTTTGTTAATCATATTGATAAAATATCAAGTGGAGTTTTTAGTGAAAATCATACTTTAACAAGAAGACAAAATAAATTAACTGGAACTGTTCTTATTAAAGATGAAGATAAAGCTAAATTTAAAATTAATATTAAAAGTAAAATTAAAGAATATGAAATTAAAGCAAGGAATAAATCTGAACCCAACAAAAAAGAAAATATACCAAATAAAAGTAATAATGAAAAAAATAAAAATAAAAGTAATCAAAAATTACCTTCTTTAAGTAATTCATTGAATAAAATTTAAATAATTAATTTCACATTTTTTAATTTAATTATTAATTATTTAATATTTATTAAAAAAATAAAAAAAAAAGTACTTATAAAAAGTTAAAAAAACTTAATAAAATGAAAGAAAAATTTAAAAAATGG
>JAEEGK010009278.1_pt1 | contig 23014 bp, 17 predicted proteins | sample 8958771 | NCBI WGS metagenome assembly JAEEGK01 (sample SAMN16246547, study PRJNA631951) | gut metagenome | biome: gut microbiome; feature: rumen; material: SC-attached | host: Bos | place: Iran: Karaj | collected 2018-10 | reverse complement strand
CGGTGTCCAAAAGAGCAATTTTTGAAGTGAAGAAAACTCCATGTAGCGATATATGAGTGCCTATAAAGTTTTGAATGCCTGAGAATATGGGAATTATAGCAAGCGTGGAGCCGCTGAGCATGGCTGGGTAAAGCCTGTGACAAATGCAGGTTGTTATCCGGGCAAAACAAAGAACAATGGAAGCCGGAACGATGAGCTTCCAGATCAGCATATTTAGGTTTGGCATTTCCGTAGAGAAAAGCTTTTAATGGTGCTCTTCAAAATAGTGACATTTGGACACGGTGTCCAATTGCTAAAAACGTGAAGAGAAACATCTGCAAGAAAGGGCATGGAACTTCCCGAGCGAACCGAAACAGATAAAGACGTCCGGATAAAAAAGTGCATCAGGAGATAATGGGACATATAAGGAGGGAAGAGCACTTCAAAAAACAGCATTCCGGACACGGTGTCCAAAGGGCTCGTTTTTGAAGAAAGAAGAATATGGTGGGGGTTTGGATAGGAGAGAAGAAGAGCACGGGAAGAAGATATAAGAATACCATAAACGAACATATGTTTGCATTAAACAAGCCCCGGTACATCACGCCGGGGCCTGCCTACATGTAAGGAGACATGTATGTTTTCTCTTGGGTGCCATTTGAGGGATAGCGCCCCATTGCTAAGCGGGACGCACAACCCGTTTCTTTAGCAAAGGCAAGGACAAAGGGGGAAAAGAAATCCTTACAAGTTAAGTATAAAAGGCGGTATGTCAAATAGCAAATTTGGTGGTCAGTAAAATTATTGTCTATTATAACCTGCTAGTATGTCGGAAAGAGGAGTGCCTTTTGGAGCATCATCAACTTCCGGATTTTCCGATGGAGTAGAAGAGGAGGTAACGTTTTCGCTTGCAAGATTTGCGTCATTATCGGCGCGTTCCTTAAGCTTCTTAGCTTCTTCTTCAAGATCGTGGCGCCATTTAGGCTTATGTCTTGACGGAATTCTTTCACCATTTACGGCTGCATCATCAAGAGCAAGCTGATACAGGAAGTGGTTTGCCTTTTTCCCGAGTTCTGAAAAGTATTTTCTGAGTCTGACCGGAGGCATTCCGCTTATGATATAGACTATTTCATCGCGAGTAAGCTTTCCGTTCATGAATTCCTCAGGAAGAAGCAGCGATCTCTGATTTTCTCCCATTGTTTTTTGTACTGTTGGACGTGCATGGATTATGTCGCCGGCACCTTCATAATATCTGTTGGATTCGGTAATAATCGTCTCACTTCCCAATAATTCCGAGAAAGCTTTAGCTGTATCTGTGTCATTCGTTGAGAGCAGTCCCTTAATGGTACAGCAGTTCTTGATTGTTTTTGCATCTTCCTCACCATACATGGAGTCTAACTGCGACATATCCTGCAAGATAATTGTGAGCTGAATCTTACGGGAACGGATAGAAGCGATGGCATCAGGAAGGTTAGCAATTCCACCTGTGGTTTTGTATTCATCTAAAAGATATACAACCGGCTTTGATTTTTCCTGTTCAGCCGAAGGCAAGTTATCAAAGTAATTGCACTGATCATTAAATATCTGTGTAAAGAAAAGTGATGAAATAAAGCGATAGGTCTTATTCTGATCGGGAATAATCACGTAGTAAATGCACTTTTCCTTCATAGGAGCTACAGTATCAATTTCGTTCACGCTTAACGAGTGAGCAAAGACTTTATTTCCGAGTTTCTGCAAGCGCATGGCAGCGCCGTTGATTATCTGACCCTGGTTACGGACTTCGCAGTTTGCGAATATCTGATAGCACTTAAATATCTCGGGATTAGTGGTCTTGTAAAGTTCCATCCTGGTTCTGAGAGTGTCAGGAGTATTGGTAGATAAGAAATTGAACACTTCAGGTAAATGATTCGTATTTGCTGCCCTATATGAAGCTCCGGTGGCAATGACCATAATGGCCATTTTTACAAGATTAAACTCGTTTTTATACCAATAATCCTCGATTTCCTTAAGGCCGGTTGTGTTTTTAAAAATAATGTCCGTAATAACTTCTGCATCGACATCCAAGGTGTCGCTTTCAGGATTGAGAGAGTGGAAGAGGTCAAAACCATCTGAGTTTTTAAGTTCTCCGGGCTTTAAGTTCAAGACTCTTACTTTGTAGCCAGCTTTACGTGCGACTGCGGAGGTATATCTGTACAGATCACCTTTAGAGTCTGTGACAATCATGGAAAGGCCGGCGCGTATATTCTGAAAGATTGAGGTTAAGATAATGGCTGCGGATTTACCCGATCCGGGAGCACCGATAAAGAGTTTGAATATCGGGAGTCCGGGAATGTCTTTAAGCGCTCTTAAATAGCCATGTTCATCAATTCCGAGAACGTCTTCGTAAGCATCTTCAATGCATTCGTACTTGTTAAAGTACTTATCCATTTCTTCTGAAGTCTGCCAATGAGCACCACCAAAGGATTCTGTCTTTGACTGCAGGTAATTATCGTCATAATTTTTTCTAAATGTTCGGCGTAAGGACCTATAGACCTTAAATGACAAGCCTAAGAAGATGACAAATAGAATTAATGAGAGCCACCAGGTCTTATAGATGCCAAAGATAAATATACTGACTGCGTTTATGTCATAGTTATTAAACCATTTGGGCATGATAATGTGACCCGCACGGCTCATTAATAGTCCCAAGACGCTGCTTGTGATGACACTAAGTATTAGTGAAATAACAAGTATGGCAATAGCCCAGCCTTTATTATCATGAAATTCAGCCCATAATTCTTTTAAAGGACTAACGCGGTCAACGCGGTCCGGCTTTTTCATACTCATGCTCAATTCTCCTTTATTACAAACGAGTAGAAGGGACAAAGGTCTTCATAAAGGCCTCGTATATAGGTTCAAACGGATAAGCGTTTACATATGCGTATTTTCCAACGAGCGATTCTACGAGTTCGCGCTGGTAGTCAAAGCATATGACTTCGAATTTATCCTTGTTACACATGGCTTTGGTGCAGGTAATGAAGCCCTTGAACTTTATCATGTCCGGTACCGTGAAAAAGAATGCGTATCTTTCTACACGCTGACCCGAAGGCTTCTTGGTGTATGTAATGATGCCATGACATGCAATGTCTTTGTCGTAGCAATCATGCATTTTCTGATTAAGGGCGCTGTTTAAGAGCGTCATAAGTCTTGTGTCCCAGTTTTCGACGGTCATTAGTTTCATGAGTTTCTGCCCTTCCGGTGCCAGAGGTAGCAGATAGGCATGAATAAATGAGTCTGTGAGGTTAATGTACCAGTTTTCCTGTTCCTTAGTGGCGGGAGAGAAGAGTTCACGCGCCAATGTCTCTTTTTTGTACAGGATAACCGGTCCTTTTAACATTTCCATTCCTTTTTGAGGAAGATAGTCGTTTAAAACGTCCTTAAGCGAATTTTCCGGCTGCTGCGTTATTTTCCTGAAGTTAGAAGAGAAGTTATAGATTAAATAGTTCCCTCCGCGTGAAAATACGACGCCATTGATTCGTGAAGAGGTATTATTAAACATCAGACGCTCGCCAAGGCATTCTCGAAGCTCTGAGAACGTGTAAAAGGCATCTGTGATGCTTTCGGTTCCAAATAATTCGGGCTTTGAATCAACTGTTTCGGGTGTTTCTGAATATTCATAGCCTCCCGGAATCATATTTATCTCAGCTCCATCCATAAACATGATGGTTTCCGAGTTCCTGGCAACACGATCGGCGTCTACAACAGCCTTTCGGTTATACATTCTGATTTTTGCGACTTCATTTTTGGGCGTGCCGGCTTTAGGTTTAACGTTTACTGCACGTGCACGCATCTTTTCGGTCTGAACTTTTCCAAATTTAAGATAGTGGGAGAGGAGAGCATCAGGAAAAAACTTGCTCGCGATGTCTTTATATTCAACATTATTCTTTGGAATTGCGAGGTAGTAATAGCCGTGGCTCTTTTCCTTGATGACAAGGCCCTCTTTTTCCATGCGGTTAATGCAGTGCAGTAATGACACGTGCGAACCGCTTACAAGATACGAGGATTTCAAAACGAGAACGCCAGAATACATAAGCAGCGCGTATATCTTTCGTCTCGCTCCCTTCTTGTAATTCTTATTTACGTTATTGCCGGCTCTTTTTCCATAATTCCAAGAGTCGTCAAATTCTTCAATTTCTTTCAATTCTTCCATTGAGACTGCTCCATTTACGTTTTCGAATGCCCTGAAATGTTTCTCAAGCAAAGATAATACTTTTTGCATATACCATCTCTAAGCTGGGTGACGGCTGATTTAATCAAATCCCGTAGGCATGGGAAATATTTGCTTTAAAAGTGGTACGATTTACGCCACTGTTTGCAATTAAAATCAGTACACTTTTAAAACTTAAAATCAGACCACTTTTGGAACTATTTTTCCATTGTATAGAGCTTGATTTCAGGCTTTTTGCCGGGTTCACCTTCAAGGAAAGCTATTCCATGAGGGAGTTTAATATGAGCCTTTGTGAAAGCCTCAACCATTTCAGTGTTTCGGCACATAAAGTAGTAGATATCTCTAGGGTTCTTTTCATCTGCAGAATGACCATTGGCAAGGTACTTATCCTGTAAGAAGAGCGCATTTGTGATGTGTGAATCGATGAAAAGGGGTACAATATGCGCAATTTTGCTCTTGTTAAGGATAAATTCAACGGTTTCAATGGCGTTACCGGCTCTTACAGAACCAAGAAGATTGCTTGCAGGAGCCTTGTCTTCGGCATATTTTTCGTGTAATTCGAGCATTAACCATACAGAATCTATGATATCGAAGTTGAGAGTTGTCTGAGGAGCCAATACGTAGTCTCCATCAACCTTTACGGCCTGCGTGTATTTGAGGTTATTCAGGATTTTTTTGAATTTTTCCTCGCGATTATAGGGAGTTTCGGGCATAAACTGAATCGCCTGCTCCTTTGATAAACAGCCAAAAATCGATATTGCGTCTAAAATGCCTCTTAATTCCCGTCCCTGAGCGTTAGATGCATATGTATTGTTCATTCTTGTACCTCTCTTTTTCTTGGATAATCACAATTAATACGGTGATATTTTTGTTTTATACGGGGATAATTCTGATTAATACGGGGATAAATAAAAAAATGGGAAAAAATGATAAAAAATGGCTCTAAAATCATTTATCACCGTATTATTTGCAAATATCACCGTATAAATGCGTTTTAATACGGGGATAATCACTTTTTTCAGTTGTTCGTAAGGCCTCTATTAACCTGCCTACGCTCTCTAATCTTGGCTTTAGCCTTTTCTCCGGGGGTATAAGTCTCTTCTTCAAGGTCTGAAGCTTGGAAATTTACCTTTAAGCGCTCGTTGTTAAAGAAGATAAATCCGGTTCCGATAGGCAATCCCATAATTTCTGTGGCATTCCATGCAGAGATATTAACTGACCTTGACAGCTGATCGATTTCTTCCTTGGAAGCCTTAAGAAATATCTTTGTTTCGGAAAGTGTCAATATGGAACGACCATACTCGTTATTCTGACAGTCTTCGATATCCTGAGTTGCTGAAACAACTGTTGTATTGTAGGCTCTGATAATCTTGATTAGCTTGAAAATCTGCTGTCCGCATGTGGGGATAACTAGGAGCTTCCATATCTCGTCAAGAAAAATGGCGCAGCGTTCATCGAGATTAGCCTTGGCGATATCGTATGCCATGTCAAATGCAATATACATGAATGCCGGTAAGAAACGAGGACCGATTGCATCTTCGTTAATGTCGAATGCGATGCTCATGGAATTCAAGTCAACGTTCGTTTGCCCATTCATGTTAGAGCAGTTACCCTCAGTCCAAGTCTTTAACATTGAAACCACTTTGGAGAGAGAAGGAATTTTCTCTAATTCCTCTTTAAGGTCGGAGAGAATAGGCATCTTTTTGAGAATACCTTTTTTCTTGTCTTCCCAGATAGAATCATTATCATCCGTGATTCCGAAGCGGTCATATATTTTACCAATCGCAACGTTGATTTCACCTTCAACTTCATATGGAATCTCAGTTCCAATTAAAAGAGTTAGCCATGTAATGATGGAGGCTGTTTTCTTGGCTCTTAAGGATGAAAGCTTTGCCAGTTCGTTTCGAACTTCATCGTCAAGAGAATCGTCCAATTGAGACATACCCTCAGGACGAATTTCCATGATGTTTAGACACGTTGAGGCGCCCGGGAAGAGGGGTATATAGCTGCCACCCATAGAAGTTACCGCATCTTTGTATTCATGGCCTTTTAAGGGCAAAACAAAGATGGTTTTTATGCCGGACATGCGCATACGTGAGGCAAACATCAACTCAGAATAGGTCTTACCCGAACCGGGCTTTCCTGCTATAAAGATAAACGGATTAGAGAAGATGGACTTGTTAAACGTGTTGAATGCAAATAAAGTGCCATTCTTTGCAAGCGTTCCCATAACCCAGCCCGCAGGATCAAACATTTCGTAAGTGGAAAGGCAGTAGAGCGAGGAAAGAGAAGAGTTCGTCATATTTCGGCTGTTGGCTTTACATACCTGCCTAACTTTATAATTTAAGGGCATAGCCATTTTAAAATAGTTCTGCGTTTGCATGAAACAGTCATCGAAATAGAACGAGTTTCTGCGCATGTTTTTTAGGAAAATGGCTTTCTTCTGGCGAAGTTCCTTAAGAGTGGGAGCCTTGAGCGTGATTATTATGGTCACGGAATACAGCTCCTCATCCTTCTTCTGCAGAAGGTTCAGTATATATTGTGAATTGTTTGCCTTAGTTAACAGTTCCTCCTGTTTGGCTCTATCACCCGTATATGATCCTGCTGAGCCTCTTCGTATCAAAGTTGCTCTGTCTAAAAGATACATTGTTGTTTCTTTGTACTCTTTACGGGTATGAATATCTATGTCACATCCGGGTGCTTCCTCCATAATTTCTGAAAGCCATCCGGCATAAGCGTTTAAAGGATAAGAGTTGTCTCTTAGTGCCAAATATGTATGGAAGACACCATCAATTGCTATGGTATCCCAAGGAAAAGCCTGTATGCCCCTAGGCGCGATGTAATCGATGGTAGACGGTACTTTTATCGTTCCCATGCTTTTAAGGGCGTTCATGGCGTTATTTACCGACTTAATTCGCTGGTCTATGCCCTCGGACTCAACAGAAGATGGATTGAAGAACGAATATAGGATTTCAGCCTCGTACATGTTATCGCCATCTGCGTTAAGTACATAGTTGCCGGTTGAAGCAAATGCGTTTGCGATGACTGTCATCTGATTCCACATTTCACCGATTACTTCCTCAAAGTCAGAGGACTTTTTTTCCTCGGCATCACCTTCGTAGGAGAAGATATAAAAGAATCGTTTTTTTCGGGAATTCTCTTTCTGAAGCGTTTTGACATGCTCGATGTAGTCATGAATTCGCTCGATTACACGGGGCTCTTTCTCCTTGGTAATGCATTCTTCCATCTTATTTATGAACGAGTCAAGATTAGCCTTGGCGTCCATTATTTTGAGCTGTCCGTTGCGAGGGAAGAGCTTATAGTTTAAACCGAAAATGTCAGCGACAGTGTCTTTGGTTTCATCATTTCTCTCGCTATAGTTTATAGGCATAAGTTCAAGAATCTTTACTACTGATCCGTCATTAAGAAAGATAAAGCCGTTGCTTATGTCGGCAATATCGACAAAGTCTTGTGTGTAATCAATGTTTGTAAATTCTTTGTATTTTTCCAAGAGTCGATTGTTCATGTATAGTTACCACCCTAGTTTTTCCATTTGAGGTTTCGAAAAGTTGTTTATGTTCGTCCGGAGCGTAATTTAAACGACGATAGTGTATTTTTTTCATATAGGGACGATATTGTAGCCAGTTAATGAATGCTTGGCTGAATCTCTGCCCCTTTATACCTAAGCCGTTAACTAAGATTAAAAAGAGTCCAACACATCCGGTTATTATCCAACGAACTTTTGGCACGAACGGTACCTGAGCTATTATGATGAAAGCGATCAGGGCCCAAACTAGACCCTCAATTAGATTTGGCAATCTGAATCCAAGAATACGTTTGCCTTGTAAGACATTTTCGGGAATATAGCGTTCTTTCATAACTCCTCCTTAGCCCCTTTGATTCTCTATAGTCAATATTACGTCAAAAGTGTACGGATTTCAATTCTGATGGTAACTTAAAAACAGTACATTTTTAAAGCTTAATTGCGCAAAAAAAGAGCATCCTGTAAAAGGATGCTCTTAGATGGTTATTCCCATTCGGGATTAAAGCGAGACCTAAATCTGTAATACTTCTCAGAAAGAATACACATACAGTCGATTTCAAGGTCCAACTCCTCAATATATACTTGGAATTGAGGTATATTGTAACTTTCTATATATGAATCGGCTACGTAAACGGCATCGTAGTGATTCCCGTCTTGCAGGTAATAGTTAAAATATTCATTCAGATAAGGTTCTATGCAGTCCAAGGCTATTGTTTGGATTCCAGTATCTGTTAAGTCAGCAATATTGGTAATTGTAACCCTATATGTGTACCCATCATCTATTTCAGTAGGACCAGTAGGACCAGTTGCGACAAGTTCTTCTTCATCACTATTTTCACTTATTGAAACAAAGGATGTCGTTGATTCCTCAATCTTCTCCTTTTCCTTTTTTTCTCGCAATGCACTAGCAAGTATAAAACCGATTAAAACAAGAAGTGCTAATATGGCGACTATAAGTATAGTTCTTTTATGGTTGCTCACCGTTTTCTCCTCCCTCAATATAAGGATTTGTTAAAAAGTATACAGTGCATGATTCAGGAACGTCAAATTTGTAGAAGTTTTTGTCAGCCACTGAGTAAAAAGCTCCATATGGAATTGGCCCATTTTCGGTCACGCGCTTATTGGCAGGATCGTATACATAGAAGCCCTTGTCATCAAAGCCCATAATTACAATGTAATGATAACTTGAGGCATCACGGTGATAAACTATACCATTGTGTTCCCACCGACCTTTGTAGTAGAGAATTACAGGAGTTCCTCTGCATAGAGTAGTTTTTATTTCTCCTTCATTATAGCCTAGTTTTTCGTAATGGTTATTTAATCCATAATCTTTCATGAATCGACCCCATTCGAACTGCCTTTTATCATTAACGTAGTTGGCACATATTTCGGGCACCGATAATGACTTGCGATAGAAGTATTCATATACCATCACGTAGCAACAATCGATGCAACCTTCGTCATAAATTGATGAGCGAGGATCTGTACCTTCACCATTCCATGTTCCTCGCTTAAAAATGTATCTATCGTAGGTTAACTGATTAATGTAGGAGTACATATCAAGAATGAATGAGGTTCCTTCGGGTATGTACGATGTGTATAAATCCAAACGGTGATCTAAGTATACTTGCGTATAGTCGATTCCGGCTATTTCTGTCAGATAGTTAGTACAGTAGGAGTAAGCACTTCTTCCAGAAGGAAGTTTTACTTGTCCAGACTGGTTTTTTTGCATATCGTATAAAAGTGAATAGACATTACTTCGTTTGCTTCTGACTTCTTCGCATGATGGACCTAAGTCAACTCCAGAGATAACGCCTCGGACCCATCGCTCTTGTTCGTCAAGCATGGCATCATTAGTTAAACCTTTAGAATACTTGTGTTCATCGTATAAGGAAGCATCTACAATGGAGTATAGTTCCTTAAGTCCGGCAGGATATACTTTCACATCATAACCGCCCCAGGCATTATCCCACCATGTTTCCCACCAGGATTCCTTTTTTTCTTCCTCAGCGACATATTCCACGTCTTCTTCCATGGCGGCAATTTGCTCTTCGGTAAGTTCCATAGATGCGTCATATGAGACAAAGCCTTCCTTCTTGACGTAAACCAAGTCGCCTATCTCCAATTCGATTAGATAAGATGTAGTTTTTTGATTTATCAATAAGTCATAAAAATCAGAATAGGAGAAGGAATCATAGTTAAACTTTCCGCTTTGCATGAGGATAGCAAAGAATTCGGCGTAGTTAAAATCGTTATTCTCAACCTTCGTATAATCCTTAAGGTATTCGCTAACGGTAATATATGACCCATCAGCGTTCTTTAGAGCATATGGATACGGATTCTTTAGTAACGTTCGGTACGTTACGGTGGCGCTGAATCCTCTTTTAAATTGCTCCCAATTCGCGGAAGGGGATATCAGCACGTTCCAAGTATATTCTTTTAAACTCTTGTAAATACTGTAATCAATTATGTCTTTACATACTTCAACGGATTCAGCGTCGAAAGAGTGGATTGTGTTAATTTCCGAATCAATATCGACACCGGGAAACATTTTTTCAAAGAAATCCTCTTTTTTCTGTTCTTCAATATATGCGGGAATGTTTTCTATAAAGTTCTTTGCGTCGTTGAAAGCAGAATAGACTTTATATACGAACATGAATACAGGGCCGAACAGCGTTAGGCAGATAATACATGCGAGTACTACAAAAATCATGATAGCACCCGCAATTCCTAATCCTGTTTCGCTTTCGCTTTGACCGGTTGCTTCTTCGCTAGACTTAGAAACGCCTTTATGCAGTAGGGAAGCTCCAAGTAAGGCAATAAAAAGCCAAGGGTTTCTGGCGGATTTTGCTGCAGCACTTCCTGCAGTGGATGCCGTAGCAGTGCTTGCTTCAGCAACAGCGGCACCGGTCTCAGTGGCGGTAGCACCTGCTTCGGTAGCACTAGCGGCAGTAGCAGTGCCGGCACCTTGAGCAGTAGTTTCGCCTGCTGTAGTTGCCATACCTTCTGCAGATGTGGAGGCAGTAGATGAAGCTGTAGTATTTGCATTGGCACCACCCGCAAAAGAACTCGCCTCACTGGCTTGCGTTGCATTTGGCGAAGCTTTTGCGGTGCTTTCCTGTGCCAGCTTTTGTTTTTCTGAGTTTATATTACTATTTAATTCTTGAGCCTGTTTTTCGACATTAGACTGGCTTGCTTCGTCCGCAAAGGAGTTTTGTGAAGTTTGCTGTGCCTCAGAGGAGGCATTTGCTTTTTCGGCGAAAGATTCTGGGTTAATCTCCGAACTAGCTGGTTTATGGTTATCGATTTCTCCTTTTATGCTTCTTACGGCACTTATCGCGGAATCGGAGGCAAACTTTTGGGCGTCATTTATGTCGGACTGGACATCATTTCTTTCGTCGTACATAAGAAGCCCTCATTTTACTGATTTTCATCCTCGATTTTCAAGGGTGCTTTTTCTTCTCTTATGTTGAAAAGGTTGTTGTTTTCGTTTGTCATTAATGAGCCGACACTACCCTTAGGAGAGGCAGCATAATCAGAAACAACGTATCGAGATACTTCATCACTTGTAGAGTATGACACTTCGTAAATCTGCTGTAATGAGGATGAAGCGGCATGATCGACGGTGACATACGATACATCGTCTCTTCCTGTAATATCAGCCCATGTCTTTTCGCTTGTTGACAAGAAATCCTCATTTCCAATTGTAGCTTGGAACGGAGTATATGCAGTGTCATTATATGTAGTGCACATGGTATTACCATCTTTATCTAACAGTGAGAAGGAACTGCCGACTTTGTTTGAAGGTGTTTTGGAGCCATCATTTTGTCTTATTGAAGCGACATTTTCCATTGCTCCAGCAGGCATTACACTTGAAGCAGCTTTGAGAGCGTTAGGTGACATATGGAGCTGACTTGCAGCATTCTGAATACCCGATGCACCATGTGCGGAAACGACATTTCCAGCATATGATGCCGTAGGCAAGCTTGAAGCTCTTAAGGCATCACTAAAGGCTTGAGGCGTTGCTTGCGCGAAGTGACCAGCCATAACCTGACCTACCTTGTAAGCGCCTTCATTCTGAGTAACGACAGCTTTTTGAGCAATAGCTGAGCCGGCTCTGCGAACCGTACCGCCCACTGATTGCCCTATTCTTAATGCATTTGTGAGTGCAAACATAGAACCACCTATAGAGTCCATCATTCCACCACCTGTTTGGGCTACATTAAGACCCATTGAGGCAAGGTATGCATCAATCTTCATACAGAACTTGACGAAAGCAAGACCGCAGACATATCCAAGAAGGTTTGAAGTCCATCCTCGTTGCGTCAGAACAATAATAAATATTTTCATAAATACAGAGTTTGCAAGTAACAATCCCGCTTGAGTTAAGAACATACGACAGTATGAGTGGAATACATTGCTTGTAGAGTTGCTGATGATTGAGGGCACAAACGTAGGAAAAAAGAATAAAAGGATAGTAGCCACGAAATATCTTTCAGCACACTCAATATATAACCTGAACAGTTGCTTAATTAGTTTCCACCTAAAGAACCATCCGAATGCTTTGACTATGAAATTCATCCATCCTTTATACATTTGGAATGTGAATATAGAGCCTTCGAACAAGCTTACATAAGGTGTACCATCCGTGCTTACATTTTCACTCATTATTCCTTCAAAGTATTCAGCCGTTATTTTAGAGCCACTTTTCCATCCTGTGACGCAGAAATTAGTCCATATGTTACCCCAGAGCTCAAGAACATTAAGGATGATGTCCCACGAGAAGTATATTAAGAATACGGCCACAACATATTTGATTAGTAACTGAACGGGCGTGTCTTTTATGGCTTCGGAACGGCCTACGAGGCACAAGAATAAGCCATAGAAGAATAGTAAAGTGGCAAGAATCATGCCTAATCTTTGAGCAAACAAAGAAATATTCATTACAATAAAATTCTTCTCATTGGATGACGTGTAATAATCGTAACCAAGGTTTCCGGTTTCCATCTCCTTTTCACGATTATCCAATATTTTTCTGGCATCGGCAGCTTCTGCATCTAGTGAGTCGCTTCCATAAACAGCTAACCGATCATAAAGATATAACGAAGGGGCAAAAGGTGTAGTTATGGAGTTTATGAAGGCTGAACATACCTCCTGAAGAGCATCGTCAACTCCTTCTGTTAATTCTTCAGCAATCGTGTCAGTAACACCGGCCTTATGATTTTTGGTACTTGCTGATTCAGCTTGGGTATCAGAAAAAGACCTAACAGTAGAAAATAAGATAATGATAGGGATAATAAGCGCTATGGCAAGAGCTACAATATTTTTAGTTTGAATTCGTGATTTTACTAAGTTCATAATGTTTCCTTTAAAATAAAAAAGGGCAGATTAAATAACCTGCCCTTCCTTGTAATTCTATTTGTCTGCGAAGTTAACAAGGTCTTTGATGAAGTTTAAGATGTAACCGCTGTCTACTAAAAGAATCAAACCAGTGACACAACATATGGTAATGAGAATTGTCTTATATATACCCATTTTTTTCTCGTTGTGTGTCGTAGCAAAAAGAATTAATGTAATAATCATTGCTACCGGGAAGATGGCCTTTGACAAACTAACAAGCTTTTTCTGGAAATCTCCAAGTGAACTTTCTGCTGTCGTAAACAAATCATCGCAAAAAGCGGCAACCGGAGCAAATGCGCTGACAGCATTTATAGCCAAAAGAGCTATGATACTCCACATAGCCACTCTAAAGAGGTCATTCTTGTGGGAAATAAGATACTTTTTCATGATAATTCCTCCTAATACATCTATTAACAATAAATTAACATAGTGATTTTGCGTTGTAAAGTGTAAAAGATTTAGGCACCAAACATAGCGGCTATATCGTTTAATTCGCTAGCCAAATCTTTTTCCTTGTCCTCCTCAGGAAGCTTCTCTTTTGGATTGGGCGAGTCCAAAGTGGATAAGCCATACTGAGACGGGAAAGGAAGAATGGCGCCGTTTATACTTGCTGAAATTACCTCGAAGTTATGTAGGAAAGCCTGTATGTCTTTAACCGTTTTTCCTTGCAGATGGTATTTATCTACAAAGTCATGTATTGCATAAGTCATTAATAAGCTTTGCTTTCTGCCGACGGAAGAACTGAGAAAATCATAGGCTTTCTTCTGCAAGGGGTCATCCATGTTAAAATATATGGTTTTCTCTTTGCAGTTTTCTCGGCTAACGATTTTTTTTCTTGCCATGGTTCCTCCTTACACCGCCTTTGCATAGTATTCAGCGTTGATATTGACGGAAGAAACAAATTCTACCTTAGCAAAGGCTTTACTTTTCTCGAAATAGTCCTTAAAAAGCAATCCGCCACCACCCACGAAGATGGAAGCGTAACCAGACAGGTCAACCTTTTCACGGATTAACATCTTGATTACCTTCTCGCCGAATTTCTTCACATAATTTCGAATAAATTCTTCTTCTTCAGGCTTAAGAACAGTAGGTTTTCCGGTAAGCACCTTTTCGATAACGATGTAATCGCGCGACTGGAATCCATTCAACTGAAGTGCCTTTGCAATTTCTGCATAGAGGTATGTTGTTCCCATTTCGATAGTGATTACATCCTGCACCTGAGGCTGTCCGTTCCTTACGGGAATCACATCAATTGTGCCACCGCCAAAGCCAATGATGTTGTAGTCGTCGTGAATCTTAGGTATCGACAGATTCGGGTTCTTCATGGCTGCAAGCACGTCCTGAGGATAAATTCCGATGTTGTTGAATTTGATGTTGAAGTAAATTTTGCTTTTTTTAGTCTTTGGACCTTTGTAAGCAAATGAAACACCGTTCTTAAAGCGATTGTTATAATATTCCAACGTTGGCTTTGCAAGGATAGAGAAGTAGCCTGCCGGGAGACCAACACCAAGGCGAATATTTGATACCTCGCTTACCTGCTTTTGAATCGCTTCGGCCGTCATGGCTGAACTCGTGCATTGAGTAAGAATTTCCTTGGCGATACCAAAGAGTGTCATGATGATACAGTAATCATTTACTGTTTTATCCTTTTCCTGATGATTACGGTCTAAGGTTGGTGTGTAGAAGCGGTCTTCAAAATACAGAAGTTCATCTGTCATAAGCGGTTCGGTTTCTGTCATCAGATATGAACTACTGGTATTTGTAAGCTGCGTCTTAGTATCGTAGTTGCCTACATCACATCCGATTTTAATTTCCATACATATAATCTCCTTTCATTAAGATTAGCTATATAAATTTTAATTAAGCCCATATATGAAAAGCAAATTTCATGGTCTGAATTTTGCATTTATCCCAGTATTAATTCGATATATCCCCGTATTATTGCTAAAAAACTTTGAATTTAAAGGGCTCGGATAACCGGGCCCTTCAAATAACAAAGGGTTCTTCGCTATTCCCATTGGAAAGGAAGATCGTATTCAGAGGGATCTGCAGTGAAGCAAACCCTTGCAATTGCTTCCTGTAACTGAATACGTTTTGTCGGGTTGGGATTTTCATCATTTTCAAACATCATTTCAAAGATGTCGTTGATTTCCCACCAACAATCGAGAAAAGAGGCGTTGTTTCCAAATAATGCCTGGAACTCCGGCGCTTTCTCACAAGAGATTTTCTTTGATAATCCGCATTGTTTGGCGATTCTAAGCAGGCACCCATCGGGGTTTTTTAACCGAACATTTCCCATTTCTTCAAGCTTTTCCGTTGCTTCTTTAAACATCGAAACAACCTGATTAACATTTTCTTTGAAATCTTGAATGCTATGGTTATATTTGTGCGTTAATGTAAGCGGTCTTCCAAGAGCAACGTATCGATTTGTGCTTCTTAAGCACGGATAGATGTTTGCTCCTGATGCTCCTACATCTGAAGATACAAGCCGTACAGTAGTTTCCATAAAGGAAACATCAAGGCCTGCTTTCAAAAAGACATTGTTAATGCTTTTTGATATTGCTTCATCCTTTATCTTGTAAAGAATGGAGTAGAAGTAGTAGTCCGCACTGCTCTCGATAAAAAGGACGTCCTTAAACTGTTCCTTTAACCCACTTTTAAACGCGCCGCATAACTCCGAAAAAGGGAGTCTTGCGTAGTCGTTGCCATCGCCGGAATGGATTGCCCTCACTTTTTCATCAAGGATATAGACAAGGCTTTGATCTTCAGCTGTTTCAAATCCAAAGTTTATGACCAGGGCTTTGTTGCTTGGCTCCATCACCGACTTATTCTTCGAGTCTCTTGTCCTCTTTAGGGAGGAAGAATCGATTCCGTATCCGGCGCGTTGGATGATTGATGACATTCCGCTGTCTGCGAGAGGATAGGCTATTTTGCCAGCTTCCCAAGGAATGTTGACGGCAAGGTTAACGCTTTCCATGCTTTCAACAATACTTTCATCGCTTACTTCGTCTGAGAAAGGTGTTGTTGCCTTAACCTGCTCTACAAGGATTGGGGTTCTATCAAGGCCTATTGCTTCCAGTTCGCTAGTGAAGACTCTTCGCCAAATGCTCTTTTCGTCAATCGCTTCAAAGAGAGATAATGCTTCCCCTTCAGAGCTAAACGATTTTGTTTCATTTTCCTTTAGTATTTTCATATGCTGCCTCCAACATTGCACCCCCTCCGGCGCAAAAGATAATAGTTGCACCAAAGTGGAATACGATTGAGGGCTCGTATCTAAAGGCATAAAAAAAGAGACTTCCCTCTGGGGAAATCTCCTTGATAGCCACTTTGATATTGTTATTTGATGTAACAATATTATATTGAATTATGGCGAGTTTGTAAAGACTATTGACTGTACAGCTTTACGATAATGGGATTTGTAATTTTAAATGTGTTTGCATTCTTCTTAAAAACGCTATTGGTTAGCGTGTAAACGATTACGGCATTGCCCGTTGCTGCTTCGAAATTTTGTCCGACAGGAACTTCAAATTTAGCTGTTTCGTCTGTTCCGTCAGCCATCCTCTTGGTTATACTCATAAGCAAACTCGATTTTCCGTATACCACGTAGTCAAACACAGGACGCTTTGTTGCCGGGTTTGGCATGTAATGAACGTTGCCGGTTCTTGACTCAACGATGCCGATAAATACAGATATTTTTCCGTATAAGGCATTTATCAGGTAGAAGCCCACCCATAGTATAAATAACAACAATGCGCCGAAATAGAAGATAACCACTTGCGGAATGTGTACATTAAATGCAAGAACTATACCCAAGACTAAAAGTATAAAAGCAATAATGCCGCGCATTGTAAAGAAGTTCTGCAAGTCGGTAGCGAGTTCGGTCCATCTGAATTTGGGCTTGAGATTAATTTTCTTTCTTTCCTTTTTCATTCGCTACCCCTATAACATGTAAATGAACCATGCAATTACTGCCAGCAGTGCCAATATACTTCCCGCAATTTTGATTATGTTTTCTTTTGGAATCGAGTAAATCTCAGTCTCGATTTCCTTAAGGGTATCGTCCCAATAATCATCTTCAATAGGGTCAAGATATGGTGAAGCGACTCTCTTTTCCTCTTTTACAGAAGGCTTCTGCGAGAAGGTCGAAAGTTTAGCCAAGGGATTTTCCTCTTGCTTAACTAAGGGAGCTTCTTCTGGTTCCGGTTCTACAACAGGTACCGGCTCAACAACAGGCACGGGTTCAACAACTGCAGAAACGGGTTCTTCGTGTTTTTCTGCTTCCTCTTTGGGAGCAGCCGCTCCGAATTTAGCTAATTCGTCATAAGTTTTATAAAAAGAGTCTTTTTCTTTTCTTTCAACAGGCTTTATAGTTGCATGAAGCTGAGAGCCGCATGCGTTACAAAATTTTGCACCATCAGGATTAAGTGCCCCACACTCATTACAGTACATAAAATATACCTCCTCTGAAAATCAAGTTCATTTTACATTTGCCCATATAAGCGTGTCAAATTTTAATGTAATAAGATTTTGAAAAAGACTAAAAATGGTGGCTTTTATTATAAAAACCTATTAAAATTTGACTGTATGTGAAATGCTTTGCTATATTCATTTTACAAGGAGAGTCAGGAATGAAATTACTTAAAAAATTAATAGGATTAATCGTGATTATTTCCACGGTTGCATTCTTTCCCATATATGCAGAGGCAAAGGAGTTTACGGGAACTGTAAAAAGCGTACCGGCTTCAGATTCGGAAGTATCCTTTGTGTTCAGCTTTAACTTAAAGCAACAGTATGACATTACAATCACTGATCCTTCAGGAAATCAATTTAATACCAAAGAAGATGCCAGTGAGATCACGATTGTTTTAGACGAAACCGAGGCAGGTAATTACAATTATGTGATAAACGCCAACAACGAAGACTTTACTTATTCCGTAAAAGCCGTTCAATCAGGGAAAACAGTTGCAAGTGTTGGTGACTCAAAGCCTGTTATCAGTGAGAATGTAACAGATTTAAAGATTTGGTTCGAAGACGGAGACTTGGTAGCGACATGGAACTTTAGTGGCAAAGTCAAAATAACCGTGACAGATCCCGCCAGATTCAATAACTTAGAATCCAACCTTGTAACCAGCGATAATTCATATAGAAAAGCGATTCCCGACAATGTTGACAGCGTACAGTTTTACATTGTTCCGGCAACAGATTCAAAGATATCCGGTTCCGGTCTTACCTATACAAGAGAAGTAGTAAGAAAGATTGCCGGAAGAGTTGATTTTCCGAACACACCAATCGTTAATGAAGCATCCGTTAAGCTTCCCATCGGTGTGGATACGGGTGGCCTTGAATTAAGAATCTACGATTCAGGATACGTTCCCGGCCATTCTCATCACAATGATACTTCGATACCGCCTGTCCTTTCTCAAAAGGTTGATATCGGAAATTATGAGATTGAGGTTCCGCTTGTTTCTACAGATAACACGATTGTTGTAATGTTCATCGATGAAAACGATAATGCAGTAACTAAGTCTTATTCTTATACACGGGACATGGTAGCACCTACTATCGACCCGAAAATGCTTTCTCTCGATAATAAGGCTGTATATACCGATTACACGACAACCAATAATGAAGTGCTTATATCAGGTGTTGTCAAAGATGAGATAGCATCGAATGTTGTCGGCTACGTTTCAAAATTCTATATTAATGATACGCAAGTCGAAGTAGATAACAGCGGAAGATTTTCGTATTCACAATTTTTGACTCTTGGGGTAAATGAAATTACACTAAAGGCAGTAGATGCATCGGGATTAGAATCTGAATTTACCATTAACGTTACGATGGTAGAGGAAAAAAAGTCCTCAGCTTTAAAGAACATTGTGTTTGGAGTCGGTGCAGTATTAATTCTTCTGATAGCGTTTTTCTTGGTTAAGACTATTAGGAACATGGCTGCAAGCAAAAAAGCTGATACGCCTACTAAGGAAGAAAGAAAAACGACTAATGCAGAAAGAAAAGTTCAGTCAGGTAATGAGAATGTTAAGAAGGGAGTAAACGAGGCAATCAAAAAACCTTCTGTGGAAGAGAAGAGGAGAGCCGAAATCGAAAGATTAATGAACGGCGGAGAAAAGCCCTCAAAATAAGATGATTACCCTCTGAAAAGAGATATGGAAGATAATTCAAACAGCCGTAATGATGTAACCACAGAAAAAAAGAAAATATCCTTTAAAGGTAGTCGCAGCGCGATAACACCTATTCTTGATACGGTCGACAAAGAGATTCAGTATGAAAACATGAATTTTAAAGAGCGTCGCCAGGCCAAGAAAGAAGAGAAGCTTGCAACCAAAGTGCGTGATGTAAAGGCAAAGTCCAAGAAAGCTAAAGCAGAGCCGGCCTTGGTTAAAAAGGAAAAAAGCAAGCCGGTTATTTCTCCTGTAGCCTCTTTTGCGGCAGACAGTCTTCATGTGAATGACGAACCTTCAGAAGAAATCAAAGTCGAGCCTGTTAGACCGATAGTCAACGAGCCTGAAATTAAGAAGGTTGAAATTAAACCAATCGATCTGGAAGAAGAATACTTTGATGATGACAATGATTCCTCCTTCTTTGAAGATGAAGAAGAGGAAGAGATTGTAATTAGAAAAGTAATAGAGGATGTTCCCGCAGAAGCACCTACTCCAGTTCAACCTGTTGTTTCTGAAAAAGAAGAGGCTGAGGTTGATAGTAAGGATTCGGAAACAGATTTTGGGACTTCCGCTTTTGACAATGGACCTACTGTTTCAAAAGAGGTAGAGGTTAAACCGATTGTGGAAGAACCTCAGGAACGACCAATCATCGCAAATACTACTTTTTCTTCTACAATATCTGTTGATTCTTTGGAGGAAGAGGAATTCTTCGACGATGATACAGAAAACAGTCTTTTTGAGGATGACTATGAAACATCTGCCGAAGATTATGCTGAAGAGATAATTAAGCCCATAGTGGAAGAAAAGCCGGTGGTTGAAGAGGCAGCCTTTGAAAGAGTAGAGGCCGAGGAACTTAAACCCGCGCCAAAGCCATTGGAACCTGAACGGAAGAAAGAGCCTCAGAAAGAAAACAAATATATTGAGGCAATGAGATTTTCCGAGGATAAGGTTAAAAAGGAAAAGCCGGTTGATAAGATGCGAAGAATACAGACAAATTCATTGCTTGTCAGATTCGCTATCCAGGCTGCATTGGTAGTTATCTTTTTTACCATTGTAATCAGAAATACCATAGTGATGTCAGGATCTATGGAGCCTACACTTGTAGCCGGCGACTACGCAGTATATAACAAACTTGCTTACAAGTTTGTAGATGTACAAAGGGGAGATATCATAACGTTTTGGTCAGATGAACAAAACGAGTACTTATCAAAACGAGTAATTGGTATTCCCGGAGACAGCATCGAGTTTCATGATGGATACGTATTTATAAACGGCCTTATTGCTGATGAAAGTGCTTATCTCGATGAAGATATTGAAACCAATTGCGTAAAGACTTTTAAAGTGCCGGATGGCTGTGTATTTGTAATGGGAGATAACAGAGAAAATTCCTATGATTCGCGATTTTTCTTGCAGCCTTATATTCCGATTGAAAAGATTGAGGGCAAATACATAGGTTCAGTTCCGAAACTCAAGCTTAAATAGCGACAAAGAAAAAGATGCCAGTTTTCACTGACATCTTTTTTTGTTGCTTAAGCTACATATACTCTGTCGCCATTAACGGCTGCAACCTTAAAGGTTACTTTGTTACCAAGTTTAGAGCTTTCATCCATCACACGTGCGATTTCCGCGTCAAGATTTGCCAACCTGTCGGGACGGATTATCACGGAGAAGAGATTATTTTTCTCATCATAGCCCTGGAATGCCTTACCTCCATTTTTTATGGAAACAAGAACATTTTTAATCTTTAGGGACATGGTTTGAGTAGTCTCATTTGCAGAAGGTGCTTTTGTCGCCTCCGGTTTAGCCTTAGGCGCCTCTTTTTGGGCCTTTTTTGTATCTGCCTTGGGCTTGACTTCTTCAGTCATCTTTTCGGGCGCCGGTTCTTCATCCTTTTCTATAGGGGTAGGTTCCGGAACGGGAAGCTCATCTTCCATAGAATCAAGTTCATCTGTAGTTACCCCGTAGTCTGAGCTTTCTTCGGACTTAGAAACAGGTTGAGCAGTGGTGTCCTGATTGATGGGAAGGTCACCTTCTTCGGCTTCCTTCATCTGAGCCTCATACTGCTCCTTGTTTTTCTTGGCGCGATATTGGTTCATCATAGCGTCCATATTATACTTTTCCGCCATGATAGCGTTCCAATCTTTTTCAAGGAAGTGCCATCTGTAGGAGAGTAGTTTTAAATCTTTAAACGAGAATCCTACAATTATGGATTTTTCACCTTGCGTAGCGCGAAATGCAAACTCTTGAGAAGTGCCGGGTTGAATGGTAAATTTCCTAATAATAGCGTTTTCTTCATTAGCTGCAAGTCCGGCTTTTGATTCCCATATGATATCGGCATACTTTTTACCTTCATTTGCCTGCTTTGCCCTAGCCGCATTTGCTAACCTAACGAGGTCTCTTGAGTCAATCAGATCGATAAGATCAGATACGAAGTCGTCAGCATTAACGAAGCAGTCGATTGAGTTTTTTGGTTCGTTTTTTGGCACGAATGAAAACCTTATTTTGCCTATCTCTAAAGCCTGATAGACTTTTAGGAAGTTTTCTTTTCCATAGATTGCGATCAAGAGATCGTTATCCTCAATCTGTTGGTGGTTGTTAGCTTCTTTCTGCGTGTTCTGTGCGTTTTTCATACTTTTACCTCCTTAAAATACATGCCGTACCCCGCCGGGTACAGCAATCGTTTGTTGTCCCCTTTAGGGTATTTGATGCATCTAAGGATGCATTATCACGTTATTAATTTTTGAAGATGAACTCTTCAATCAGTTTCATGGTGAGTTTAATGATGTCAAACTCCTCACGAATGAAGGTAGTTCTAGCGTTTCTGCCTACAGTTTTGCAAGCATCTTGGATGGTGCTGTCTTCACCAATTACCACGCAATACTTTTTTGCTCTTGATACAGCCGTATAAACCATTGTTCGGTCAAGACTTCTGTGTTCTTTCATAGCCGGGAAAATTACACAGCTGTATTCTGAGCCCTGACTCTTGTGAACGGAAATAGCATAGGCTAAATCAAGCTGTTTTAGCATGCCTTCCGCATAATTGACCAATCCGGTCGGATACTGAACGGTCAGCGTATTACCGTGAATACTCACGATTTTTCCGATTTCTCCATTTGCAACCTTGCCGGTGTTTTCCAACTGTATAACCGGATCATCAATCCTAAACGTAATCCATATCCAGCGATTGCTATCTCTTGGAATACGCTTGCGTATGAAGGGCACTCCTTTTTCTTCAGGATTAAGGATATTCTGGATTGTGTTGTTTAACTTTTCCGAGCAAATTATTCCTTGCTTTCTGTAAGGAGTAAGGATGATAGTGTTCTCAAGACCATATTCCTTTACTGCGCTTAGGTACTCGTTAATCGTATTTTCCAAAATATTCTTTTCCGTTCGAATGTTCTTGAAGTCGGACCCGTCTCTTAACGGAAGGTTACAGCCGTCTCTGATTAGCTGAATGTTGTCAAAGAGAGAAGATGACTCATCCTGTCTGTACGTCTGCGTGAGTTCTACAAGACTTATGTCTGTACACTCAATTAGGTCAGCAAGTATCTTTCCTTTGCCTACCGACTGCAATTGTTCGGGGTCTCCAATCAGATAAATTCTCGTTGACTGTTTCAGTCCCTTTACAATATAGTTAAGGTCTTTCATGTCAACCATCGAACTTTCGTCTCCGAAGAATGCAAATGGTGCTTTGGGAGAGACGTATTTTTTGTT
>JAEEGK010009277.1_pt1 | contig 23014 bp, 21 predicted proteins | sample 8958771 | NCBI WGS metagenome assembly JAEEGK01 (sample SAMN16246547, study PRJNA631951) | gut metagenome | biome: gut microbiome; feature: rumen; material: SC-attached | host: Bos | place: Iran: Karaj | collected 2018-10 | reverse complement strand
AATTATACCAAGATATATTTGGGAAGAATGCCAAGCACAAAAGATTATTAATCAAAGAACTTATACTAGAGATAGAGTTTATACTTTCTTTCAAAAACTTAAATGTCCTCATTGTGGGAAGATAATGAAATGTAAAGGTTCTGGAGGAAAGAAAAGAAAATATATTTATTATCATTGTGATGATTGCAAGGAAAATATTAGAGAGTCTTATGTTGAAGAAGAATTTGAAAAGATTGTTGGTCAATTATTAAGATTTGATAATGAATATAATGAATTATTCTTACCACTCTTTGCTGATAAAGAAAAGTCAGTTGATAAATCTGATATTGAAAGAGAAATAATTAATCTAACTAAACAAAAAGAAAGAATTAAAAAAGCTTATATGTCTGAAGTTGTAGAACTTGATGACTTTAAAGAAGATTTAAAAGTGATAAATGATAAATTAGATATATTAACTAAGCAATTAGAAAAAGAACAAGATTCAAAGAATAGAAATAGATTTACTCCCGAAAAAGTTATGGCTGATAGAGATATTCAGAGAATATTTATGCAAAACGGTAGTGATGTTTCAATGTTCCTTACAGAGTGGCAAACGATGACTAAAGAAGCTAAACAAGAGTTTATAGCAAGATATATTGAATCACTTACTTTTGAGAAAAACAATAGATACCCAAATGGAATACATTTAATTGATATTAAACTTAAGTCATTGTTTAATGAAAAAGTAGATCGTTTATCTGAACTAGGATTATCACAAGTCCCAATTGAATTTATTTCAAATAATAAATCAATTATTCTCAATGTTAGTTATCCATTAAAAGAATCACAAGTAAAAGAATATATGAAAGAGTTTAAAGATATAAAAGGTATTAAATTACATATTCATCCGACATTTAATTATAGTTTAGAAGATATACCTAATGAAATAGTATTCAATCTTGATAAAGATGAAAAAGTTCTAAAGTTAATTCCTATCATTAAAGATATAGATAATCCAGAAAATATATCAAATAAGTTTAAATTGGGTATAATTACTTCAACTATCAAAACAATTTAAAAAATTAGTATATATTATATTTCTTAAGATTCCTAGTTAAAATACGAAATAATATGTTATAATAAATTATCAAGAGAGGAGATTATCATGAAAAAACATAATTTTGAAAACGAAGCATTGTCAAAAAAAATTGCTATAAAATACTTTCCTGAATTTTTTGGAAGTGACTATATTTTACTGAATGGTATATCACTCGAAGAGTTGAATGAAAAATATTTAGAATATTGTAAAAATCCTTCTTCAAATATTTCTACATCAGACGAGTACGATAAAGTAATGATTAAAAAAGCATATGATTATCTATGTTATATGTTAATAGCTAATAAATATGCTATTCAATTGAAGTCAAATGTAACAAAATCACTTTTGAAAAAATATGATAATTTGGTTAATTTAATAGCGGCATATCGTTTTAATGCAAAATGTGATGGAACTTATGGAGATAATCAGAATAAAGCTAATCAACATATTTTATTTGAAATATCATTATTGAGACCGTATTTAATAGGTGCTTTAGAAGATATTGACTCCTACATTGAAAATGATTCAAATATAGATATATTTAGATCCTTTGATGAACAATTGATTAATAGATTGGAAAACCTAGGAAATCAGTTAATTAATACTTACGAAACATTAAACTCAGCCAGTTCAAATTATCATAGTAGGTGGAATTCAACCTATCGTAGTCTTTATTATGGTGGTTATGCAACAGAATCAGATTTAGGTAAAGCAAAAACAGACTGGAAAAAGCAAAAAAACTATGCTGTCCATATTATATTGAATTTTTATAAAGAAATTAATACTATTGTTAATCAACTAGCTTGGGATGATAAAATTTATATAGTTGATAGTAAGGCATATGAATATGAAGAATTGTATGAAAATGGAATTAGTAATATTGAAAGTGGCCCTTACTACTATAGTTATTTATCAGATGAAGAAAAACAAGAGTTAATAGCACAAAATGTTTTAAAAAAGAAATTAAGAAAAAACAATAATGGAAACAATCATAATATTTGTTAAAAATACCATGATTGCAACCATAGCAATTTCTTTATTTATGAGGATTTGTTTTATTTTACAACCAATTTATTGGTTTGATTTTGCAAGTGCAAAATGAGTTTGTCCCTATGAATAACCTAGATTTTATCTAGGTATGAATAGTTTAAGGGGACAATCTCTTATGCTCTTGCTTTTTTGTTATACAAAAAAATGAAAATTATGGTCGAAATTCAACCAAAACCAACCATGATTATGGATAACAGAAAAATCAGATTTAAATAAGGAAAAAGGTGATTTTGAGCGATAATTAATAATAATTTTAAAAAATATGGTATAATAATTATCACATAGGGAGGTTTTTAAATGAAAAAATCAGAAATGGTTAAGATAGATGATAAAGATTTACAACTAAGATATTATTTAGGTGGATTAAGAGTTACTATGAATGATAGTCAATGCTATTACTGGAGATGTGATATAGATTGTAGTTGTAGTCGTATTGATGAAATAGATCTTACTGATATTAAAGATTTTATTAAAAAACATAATATATCAAATGAAAGATTTTTGCTTTTGGCTTATAATTTTTTGAATGGCAATTTTGTTTATTACCATAATGAACCAAGTGAATTAATTATTGAATTATCCGAGATATTAAAACCACTTTCTTTTGGAAAACGCGAAAAGAAAGAAGATAACACAATATTTGATGAAAAGTTAGAAGAATTGATAAGTGACGCTAACAATCCTCATGCTTTTTATGTAAATGATATAAGAAATTTTATTAAAAAATATAATCTTACAGATAATGATTTCATTACATTAGCTAAAACTTGGATTAGTCATAGATTTTGGGGATTACATATTGGCTATGATCGTTCTGTTGAAACATTTCCATCTGAAATAAAAAGTATAATTAATGAACATAACCTTTTCATTGAAAAAGATAAATTAGATGAGTTTATAGAAGCTCAAAAAAGATATAATGAAGATACACAACTTATTTTAGAAACAAAATCACAACAAGCAAAATATTTAAAATTAATGAGAAATTTATTACAATCTAATCCTGAAGTAGCAAGAGAATTATTACAAGGAGAATTAAATGAGCTAGGATTCAATACTAGAAAAGATGTAAAAAGATTAGTATTATCCAATAATAAAAAATAATTTAATAAAAGATAAGGGCTAGTAAAGACTTATAAATTAATATAACATTTACTGTGCTCTTTTTTAGTAGTTAAGAGTGAATTAAAAGTTTTATAAAAATAGCAAAGAATAGTTAAGATTTATCTGATATTGATAAGTCGTTTCTACTTTTATAAAATCCCACTTAATGGGACATATAATCCCACAAACTATGAAATTTATTGAATAATTTTGCAAGAGCATAAGATAATGATATCACTACATTAGATAAAGCCTTATTGCATAAGACATCTGTGTGATATCAAACTTATTTTGCACATGCAAAATTGTCCCACTGTTGTGGGATTATATATTGTAAATTTCCTTATTCTATAATGCCTTTTTAGTGGGATTAAGTGAGGGATTAAATACTTATGAATTTGAATGTTAAAAAAATAATGTCCCACACACTATTTTATCAACTTTATCAAAATATCATTTTCAAATTATTTACTCTTTCCCTATAATGTGATATATTTAATATGTAATTGAGTTTTATCTCGTTACATTTGTTAGTAATTGTTTCTCAAACGAGATACACAATTGCTCCATTGAGATATTAACTAGTCTTAAAGGCTAGTTTTTTTGTATAAGAAAGGTTTATTAATATTAAAGAAAAAATGATGGCTTTTTTTCTTGCCGTCATTTATGTTATTTCTATTAGTGACTTATTCCTTTTTCTAGATTATGTACATAATCTGTTACAATGTCGGGTTGAATTAAATCAAAAGTATCTTCATCAATTGCATAAATAATTACGTTTTGATCTCCTATCTTTTGTGTTTCTACATAATCATTATAAGCAATTGTTGATTTTTTTAATGCATCTATATTTAAATTACCTTCCGATAATTCTTGATAATAATACATAATTATATCGGTACTGTTGGATTGAATTAAAGCATCCTGTTGTAATAGTAGGGAAGTATTATCTAAAGCAGTAATAACTTGATATGGATTATCAATTCCTTGATCAAGCATTTTTTTAGTTAAATATTCAATACCGTAATTTGCATAATCTTCAACTGTTATTCCAACAGATGAACATAAGGTCGTTAATTCATAAACATAGGTGGTATAACCCATTTTTATTTTTTCCTTATTAGCAATACTTGTAATTACATCAGCTATACCTTCCATACCAAAGGCACCATAATAATATGAATCAGTTAAACAACCATTTTCATCGATATTTAAACATAATGATCCGACATCACAAAGTATTCCTTTTTCTTTATCGTATGCTCTAGTAGAACCATGTCCTATAATTTCATGAATTAATACTTCTTTTAAAGAATCTTTATTTATTTCTTTGTTAATTTTTACTGTTGAAGTATAAGTATCAAAAATACCATTAATATTATTTATTTCTGATGGTTCTACATATTCAACCTTTAATTTTGCTAAATTAAATTCTAAAGCTGAATAATTTATAACAAAATTTGATTTTTCTAAATTTTCAATTCCTTCATTAATAATAGTTTTTATTTCATTGGGAATATTATCATTGTTTTTAACTGTAGTTTTCAAATCTTCAAATGTAACATTTTGCTTACCAACATAATCACCAAAATTTCCAGGTGTACAGGTAATAGAGAAGGGAATATTGCTAAATCCAGAAAAATCGGCATTACTATATGTTGTTTTTTTATCTAAATTAGCTTTTGCTATTTTGTATATACTATTATTGCTGCCTATAGATATTGTTTCAATTCCCATTTTATTCAATTCATCTGTTGTCTTTTCAATTCCTTTCCCACATCCAGATAGAGTTAATAAAATTGCTGCTGCGACTGATAATGAAACTAATTTATCCTTTATTCTTATTAGTGGCTCTATTTCAAACTTGCGATATCCAATTAATGGTTTGAAAGAAAATAATGCATGGTTAATATCTTTATATTCTTCAACTGTGACGTAATCTAGATTGTCATTTTCAAATTTTAAAAAAAACCTTTGACATTTATCATTTAATAATAATACATATGTATTATTATTGTATTTGAATAATGCATTTACAGTCATTTTTTCTTTATTATTCATTTATATCACCTTCAATATTCCTATTCTAGAATAAGTATAACATGTTTTATTGAATAAAAAAATACTTTAGAAAAACTAAAATATTTTATCTACCTCTATTACTAGAATGTAATTCTTTGACCTCTTCGAGATTGTTAATATATCTATTAATTGTTGGATCAAATATCCAAATACCTGTTAGATCATCAAGAGAGATTGCTCCGATTTGGCCATCCTGAACTAATTCTCTCGGTGCTTCAATAACAGGTCTTCGATCATAATAATATAGTTGATCACCCCCAATAGCCCAATATACAATATTACCTCTGGCAGCATTTTCTTTTGGTCTAACATATCCACAATCAATAATATCTTGTATTTGATCAATTCCAGTAACACGATATACCGATGTATCATAGGTTTTTAATGATATTGGATTATCTTTTCCCGGTCCTAATCCTGGACCGACGCTATTTTTAGTTTCTAATATTCTATCCATTTCTTTTTACCTCATATTAATTATACCTCTAAATATAAAAAAACCACAATAGTGGTTTTTTGTAATGCTTGAAATTAATTAACTTTATTCGTAGAATACCAATACCAATCGCCATTAGTGTTTTGTTTAAATGTAAGATTATATTGGCCACCAAATTCGTTATTATAACGTACAGGATCAACATCTTCTGAACAATTTTCAACGTATGATTCAATATTAACAATTAGGTCATTATTAACAGTGTTTGAACTAACATATCTAAACTTTCCTAAACATTCATTGTCATCACCAACTGTTACAGTTCTTTTATAACAATTATATACATCATTTGAAAGATAGCAATCGTCGTATTCATCAACAAAGGCACCTATTTTTTCAGGAAAAGTAGTTATAGTATTTCCAAATAATCTATAGTATTCATTTGAAAAAACATCTTTTGAAATATTTGTTATTAAACAGGCTTCAATTTGTTCATCGTCAGGATTAATCATATTATAGAAATCACTATTTTCGCATACTTCCTTTTTATATGTACTAGAATAGTCGATTTCATTTCGTTTAAATAAACTTGTTAATACACTTGAATTTTTATTTTCCTCATTAAGTGTACTTTGGTTTATTTTATCCTTTATAAAATAATAATGACTAAAGAATTGCCAACCATCATCAAAATTAATCATTTCAAATAATTGCTTTCCTAAAGCCTCTATCTCTTCATTGGTTGTTCCTTCATTATTATTTTCTTGTTGATTGCCTTTTTCTTCTGTTTTTTGATTATCTTTCTTATCTTCTATATTTGCATAGTTTTTTCCTAGTATCCATCCACCGGCAGAAAATAGCATTGCAACTATAATCATTATGATTAGTAGTCCAATATTTTTCTTTTTTTCATTTTCCACTTTTTATTTCTCCTTCTAGTTACTTTTTTACTTTATAAATACAATTTAGTCTATAATTTTATTTACGTTTTTTCTTTTCTTTATTAATTAATAAATATATTAATCCATTTATTATTGGAGCAAACATTAATAGTTTTATATAAATATCTTGGAATACAAATAATTGGCCAAATATTGAATATAAACCAAATAATAAACTAGCTAGCATTGCTATTTTTATAATATTATTCTTTTTTAATAAAAATGCTGTAAATAGTACCAGTTGAAATAGTGAATAGATTGATACTTCTAACAAAGGTTGATGAAGTATAGAATATCCAACATAAATCTTGTAATTTAATGAACAAGTTATAGCATCTGCATGTGTATATAAATATATGTTAAATAATGTGTAGCCAATTAATACTGAGAATGCAATCAATATACTTATAACAATTAATATTATTTGTTTTTTATTGTACATTATTATCCTCCTTCTATTGTAATGATATAATGATTATTAAAAAAAAGTCAATTAAAATAAATCTTTAATTGACATATTTTTATTCATTGCATTTTTTCCAATTTTCCACTTCTTCAGCGTCATCAAAATGTATTTTAGTTCTACCAAGTATTTGGTAATCTTCATGTCCTTTACCAAGGATTAATAAGATATCTTCTGGTTGTAACATTTCAATTCCTTTTTTAATAGCAGTTCTTCTATCTAATTCTACTTCATAGTTTGTTGTATGAACACCTTTAAGAATATCTTCCATTATCTTCTTAGGATCTTCTGTTCTAGGATTATCACTTGTAAGTATTGAATAATCACTAAGCTTTGTAGCTATATCTCCCATAATAGGACGTTTAATGGGATCACGATCACCACCGCAGCCAATAATTGTTATAACTCTTCCTTTTTTAAGTTCATTATAAGCCGATATTACTTTTTCAACAGCATCTGGGGTATGTGCATAATCAATAACTGCATAACCTTTATTTACCTTATGAGTTTCGCATCTACCTTTTGGAGCTCTGAGAAATTTAGTTTTTTCTAAAATATCTTCAATTAGAATTCCATAGGCATGGACCATAGCTAGGGCAGTAATATAATTATAAACATTAAACTTACTAGTTAGATTTGTTGTTACTGTATAATTTTTATTATTATATGTAAAGTCAATGGTTGTTTCAGCTGGGGTTATATCAGTTCTTTTGATTGAATAATCACAATTTTTACCAAAACCTAATGTTAAACTACTACCGAATGTTTTTGTAAACTCTTTGCTAGCTGGGTCATCATCATTAACAATAAGTGTTGATTCTTTTGTTAAATATTTACATATTTTTAACTTTTCCTTTAAATAATTTTCCATTGTTTTATGGTAATCAAGGTGATCTTCAGTTAAGTTGGAGAAGGCTGCAATTTTGATATTTAAGCCATAAATACGCTCATATGATAGGGCGTGACTACTAATCTCCATAGATATTACTTTACAACCACTTTCAATTGCTCTTAACAGTAAGTCATATATGGTTAGAATATCTGGAGTTGTATTATCGGTTTCTATAAACTCACTTTTAGATATATAACCAAGTGTTCCAATATAAGCACATTCATGACCTAATAGATTTAATAAATTATAAACTAAATAAGCTGTTGTGGTCTTTCCATTAGTTCCAGTTATACCTATGATTGTTAAATTATCATTAATGTATTTAGCATACTCTTTTTTTAAGGTTTCTTTTAAATATTCTTCAGTTGATGGGACTTTTTCATAAGGAATATCTAATTTAAGATCTATTTCTCCAACTATTTTGCTTGCACCATTTTTTATGGCATCATCAATATAATCATGACCATCGACATTATGCCCCTTTATTGCTACAAATATATCTCCTTTTGTAACTTTTCTTGAATCAATCTTATATTTCAATTTTATCACTCCTTTATATATTCTATTATAGCAAATATTCTAAATTTACAATATATTTAATGCATGTTATAATTAATTTGAAGGTGATTTTATGGAAAAAATTATATTAACTGGGGATAGACCTACTGGTCGTTTGCACCTTGGTCATTATATTGGTTCTTTAAAAAATAGAGTAAAATTACAAAATAGCGGCGAGTATGATAAGGTATATATTATGATTGCTGATGCTCAAGCTTTAACTGATAATTTTGCTAATCCAAGTAAAGTTCGTTCAAATGTTATGGAAGTAGCATTAGATTACTTGGCTTGTGGAATAGATCCTAAAAAAACTAATATATTTGTGCAATCGGAAATTAGTGAATTAACGGAATTAACATTTTATTATATGAATTTAGTTACATTAAATCGTTTAAAGAGAAATCCAACGGTTAAGAGCGAAATAGAATTAAGGGGTTTTGAAAAAAGTATACCAGTTGGTTTTTTAAATTATCCAATTAGTCAAACTGCTGATATAACAGCTTTTGATGCTACTTGTATTCCGGTTGGTGAAGATCAATTACCAATGATTGAACAAGCTAGAGAAATAGTTCGTTCGTTTAATGGAATATATGGTGACACTTTGGTTGAACCTGAAGCTCTATTACCTGAGAGTAGTGTTGCATCAAGATTACCAGGATTAGATGGTAAAGCTAAAATGAGTAAATCTTTAGGTAATTGTATTTTTCTTGCAGATGATGAGGAAACAATTAAGAAAAAAGTAATGAGTATGTATACTGATCCTAATCATATTAGGGTGGAAGATCCAGGAAATGTTGAGGGTAATATTGTATTTACTTATTTAGATGTTTTTTCAACACCAGAGGATTTTAAAAAATACTTACCTGAATATAAAAATTTAGATGAATTAAAGGATCATTATAAACGTGGTGGTCTTGGGGATGTTGTTATTAAAAAATTCTTAAATAACATATTACAAGATTTATTACGTCCAATTAGGGAAAAAAGGCAAGAATTGGAAGGCAATATAGAGTATGTTTATAAGGTATTAGAGGATGGAACTAAAGAGGCTAGAAAACATGCTCAAGAAACTATGAAAAGAGTAAAAAAATCCATGAAAATTGATTATTTTGAAAGTGAAGAGTTTAAAAAAGAAATTGTTGATAAATATCAATAAAAATGTTAATATTTTAATATAAAGAAGGGTGAGATTAGTGGCTAACTTGGATAAAAGATTTGCCCCCAATACTGCAAATGCTAAAGTTAATGCTCAAGCGGTATTTGTTGGTCCAAATTATCGTATTAGTATCCTAAGTGAAAGATTAATTCGGTTGGAATTCAGCCAAACTGGAAATTTTTCTGATGCTCTAACAACCTTAGTAAAGAATCGTCGTTTTAATATTCCAACTTTCAAAGTTGAGCAAGATGAAAAATATTTAGTTATTACAACCAAATATTTTATGTTGCAATATATTAAGGGAAAATCTTTTATTGGTCCTAAATATGCCCCGGATTCTAATTTGAAAGTATCTTTAGTCAATACTGATAAAGTTTGGTTTTATGGCCAAGTAGAGGCACGTAACTTTAAGGGTGGAGCAGTAAGCTTAGATGATTATGATGGTAAAGTAGATTTAGATAAAGGTTTGTACTCAACTGATGGTTTTGTTATGCTTGATGATTCAAATAATTTTGAGATTGATGAAAATGGTTATTTACAAAAACCAGATCCTAATAAGTTAGATATATATGTATTTATGTATAAAAGAGATTTTGGTTTATGTTTAAAAGATTATTTTACATTAACTGGTTATCCATCAATTATTCCAAGATATGCGTTAGGTATATGGTGGAATAGAGAACAAATATATAATGCTGAGAATACCGTATCACTAGTGAAGACATTTAATCGTTATCAAATTCCATTAAGTGTTATCTTATTAAGTGAATTTTGGCATATAAAGGATGAAACTAATTATAATTTATATCGTACTGGTTTTTCATTTAATAGAAATTTATTTCCTAATCCTGTGGAATTTATTAATTATATGCATGGTAGGGGTATTAGAATAGGATTAAATTTTGATCCTATTGAAGGAATACGTAAAGAAGAGAATGCTTATAATAAAATGGCTCAAGAATTAGGTGTTTTAAATAATGAAAGTATTCCTTTCCATGTTCTTGATAAACCATTTATGGCTAGTTTTGTTAATTATTTAATACATCCATTTATTAATGCTGGAGTTGATATTTATTGGCTTGATTATAAAGCCGAAATGGATGGCCTACAGGCTCTTAATTATTACTATAATAAAACTTTTGAATTAGTAAATAATTATCGACCTATAGTATTAACTAGAAGTCCTTTAGTAGCTCCTCATAGATCAGGAATATTATATTCTGGAGAAACGATTGTTTCTTGGGATACATTAAGATATTTACCATTTTATAATTGTTTGGCTGCTAATAAAGGTGTTTCTTGGTGGAGTCATGCTGTTGGTGGTTATAAAGATGGAATTGAAGATAGTGAATTATATTTAAGATATATTGAGTTTTCATGCTTTGCTCCAATATTTAGATTTAGTGCTAAAAGAGGTTTATATTATAAAAGAGAACCTTGGATGTGGGATGTTAAAACATATACTATTGCTCATGAATATTGTTTATTAAGACATCGACTTATTCCATATATTTATGCAGCTGCAGCAGATTATAGTCATAATGGTAGACCTCTTGTTCAACCAGTCTATTATGGACACACAGAAATATATGATGAACCACTATATTGTAATGAATATTTTTTCGGTAAAGAATTGTTTATAGCACCGATTACTAAACCAAAAGATATAACTATGAATCGTAGTGTAGAAAGAATATTCTTGCCTAGTGGAATATGGTATGATTTTAAAACTGGTAAAAAGTTTATTGGAGATAAAAGATATGTTGCCTTCTATAAAGAAGAAGAATATCCAATATTTGCTAGAGCTGGAGGAATAATACCTTTAGCTATTATCGATGATAATATAAATAATACTAATCCACCAGAAAAAATGGAAGTTCATGTATTTCCGGGAGAAAATAATATATATCGTTTGTATGAAGATGATGGAATTACTAAGTTATATCAAAATGGATATTATATTGTTACAGTATTTGATTATAAATATGAATTAAATAAATGTACTTTAGATATTTATCCAATGGAGGGTAAGACGGAGATTATTCCATTGCATAGAGATTATAAAATTAGATTTAGAAATATGAAAGAACCTACTAAGATTAGAATTATGGTAAATCATAAACTTATTGAAGATAATTTTGAAAAATATACTGATGATAATGATTATGTTATTGAGTTAACAAATATTAATACTACTACCCAAGTTACTATTGAATGTTTAGGTAATAATTTGGAAATTAATGCTGTTCGGATTATTAATGAAGATATTAATTCAATTTTAAGTGATTTGCCAATTAAAACATCATTAAAAGAAGATATTAATAAATTAATATTTAGTGATTTAGAAATTAAGAGAAAAAGGATTGAAATTAAGAAAATTAAAGGATTAGATAGTAGATTTAAGAGAATGTTTATAAAATTGCTTGAATATGTTTCTGAAATTTAATATAATCTTGGTAAGCAGTTGAAAAAAGAGTAGTAAATATATTCTTATTTTATAGAAAATTAGTGGTTGATGGAAACTAATAGTAAGATATATTGAACTTGCTTTGGGATGTGTATGGGTAATTCCTTTATCAATTATTAAGAAGTAATTAAGGTGGTACCACGGTTTATTCGTCCTTTGGGTTCCATCTTTTTCTTTGGAGGTATATTATGCGGGAAGTAATATGGGGATTAATTGTATTTATTTTAACTTTTTTAGTAAATTATCTGTTTATTTTTAAATTGAGATATAAAAATAGTTTAAAAAAGAAAGCCAAGGGTAAAAAGAAGTATAAAGGGTTAGAACAATATTTAGGATTTTCTTATTTAATACCTAAATTTAATTTGGATGTTGATAAAATTAATATAGAATATTTATTTATATGTAATTCGTTAATAAATGCTTTTATAATAGCTTTTGTGGTTACAATTATATTTTTATTACCTTGGGATATGGCTTTTAGCATGCTTCTTGGTTTTGTCCTGTTATTTGGACTTATATATTCATGTTATGAATTATTTGGGAGATATTTAGTTAAGAAAGGTTGGCAAAAATAATGAATACAAATGAAATAGAAAAAAAATGGCAAGAATATTGGGATAAGAATAAAACATTTAAAACTGATGCTTATGATTTTAGTAAACCTAAATTTTATGCATTGGATATGTTTCCTTATCCATCTGGTGTAGGTTTACATGCCGGACATCCAGAGGGATATACTGCAACTGATGTTGTATGTAGAATGAAAAGAATGCAAGGGTATAATGTTTTGCATCCAATGGGTTATGATTCATTTGGTTTACCTGCAGAACAATATGCAATTCAAACTGGTAATCATCCAGCAATATTTACAGAGAAAAACATTGAAACCTTTAGGAGTCAATTAAAAAGTATTGGTTTTTCTTATGATTGGGATCGAGAAATATCAACATCTGATCCTGGTTATTATAAATGGACTCAATGGATATTTAAAAGATTATTTCTAGATGGTTATGCTAAATATATTGATATGCCAGTTAACTGGTGTGAAGAATTAGGAACAGTTTTATCTAATGACGAAGTTATTGATGGTAAATCAGAGCGTGGTGGTTATCCTGTAGTTCGTAAGAATATGAAACAATGGGTAATTGATATACCTAAATTTGCTGATAGATTATTAAGTGGATTAGATGGATTAGATTGGCCAGAATCAACCAAAGAAATTCAAAGAAATTGGATTGGTAAATCAACTGGAGTAGAGGTTGAATTTAAGATCAAAGATGGTGGCAAATTTTCAATTTATACTACTTGTATTGAAACTATTTATGGTATTACTTTTATGGTACTTGCTCCAGAAAATCCTTTAGTTGATGAATTAAGTGATAGAATTGAAAACTGGGATGAAGTTGTTAAATATCGGGAAGAAACTGCTAAAAAGAGTGATATTGATCGAACAGAATTAAATAAAGAAAAAAATGGGGTTATTTTAAAAGGCATTTATGCTATAAATCCTGTTAATGGTAAAGAAGTACCAGTTTATTTAGGAGATTTTGTTTTAGCTAGTTATGGTACAGGTGCTGTTATGGCAGTTCCGAGTCATGACCAAAGAGATTTTGAGTATGCAATTAAATATAATATACCGATGATCCAAGTAATTGATGGTTCTGATACTTCTGAACAAGCTTTTGAAAAAGGTGATTATTTAGGAAAAGGTTGTAAATTAATAAATAGTGAGGAATTTACTGGATTAACTGTTGAAGAAGCTAAAGAAGCTATAACGGAAAAGTTAGTTAAAATGGGTGTTGGAGCTAAAAAAGCTAATTATCGTTTGAGAGAATGGATATTTGCTCGCCAAAGATATTGGGGAGAACCAGTTCCTATTGTCCATTTGGAAAATGGTAGCGATATTGCTTTAGAAGATAGTGAATTACCACTTGTTTTACCGGAATTAGAAGATTATCAAGGAAGAAATGGTAAAGCTCCTTTGGAAAATGATCAAGAATGGGTAAATGTAACTATTAATGGTATTAAGGGTAAAAGAGAAACATCTACTATGCCTGGATCTGCTGGCTCTAGTTGGTATTTTTTAAGATATATTGATCCTCATAATGATAAGGAATTAGCTGATAAAAAGTTGCTTGAACATTGGATGCCGGTTGATTTGTATGTTGGTGGTCCGGAACATGCAGTAGGGCACTTGTTATATTCAAGAATGTGGAATGAATATTTGTATGATTTAGGTATAGTACCGGTTGCAGAGCCATTTAAAAAGTTAGTTCATCAAGGAATGATTTTGGGTTCTAATGGTGTTAAGATGGGTAAAAGGCATCCAGAATATGTTGTTAATCCATCCGATATAGTAAATGAATATGGTGCCGATACTCTTAGATTATACGAAATGTTTATGGGACCACTTGAAGCTGATAAACCATGGAGTAATGATGGTGTTGTTGGTGCTCGTAAATTTATTGAAAGAATCTACAGATTATATATGGAAGATGATAAAATAAAGGATGCTGAAAATAAAAATTTAGAAACAATTTATCATCAAACAGTAAAAAAAGTAACAAATGATTATGAATCATTAAATATTAATACTGCTATATCACAAATGATGATATTTATTAATGCCGTTAATAAAGAAGAGGTATTTCCAGTAGAATATGCTAAAGGATTTATTAAGTTATTAAATCCTTTATGTCCACATGTTACTGAAGAAATATGGCATGAAAAATTTGGTTATAAGGATACTATTGCTTATGAAGCTTGGCCAGAATACGATGAAGATAAAGCAACTGATAATGAAAAGGAAATTGGTGTTCAAGTAAATGGTAAATTAAGAGCTTCAATTAAAATAATGGTTGATGAAGAAGAGAACTCTATTAAAGAGAAAGCTTTAAATGAAGATAATGTTAAGAAACATATGGAAGGTAAAGAAGTAGTTAAAGTAATAGTTATACCTGGAAAAATAGTAAATATAGTTGTTAAATAAGTTTAGTAGTGATACTAAACTTTTTTCTACAAATTTTTTATTTTAATAATAGTATAAATATAATGGTGATATTATGAAGGTAAAAATATTTGATGAATCACATGAAAAAGATTTAGAAAACGCGATTATTGGCTTTCTAAATTCTGGGGATTTTGATATAATAGACATTAAGTATCAAGTAGCAATTGCTGTTAGTGGAGAGGAACAAATATATTGTTTTAGTGCAATGATTATTTATAATTAAAGCATATACATATTATCGGTATTGTCGAAGTTTTCAACATAGGTATTATTAACCGAACCTTCTAATTTACTGATTCTATGTTCTAATCTATTTATTTGGCGTTCCATTTTTGCAAGTCTTGTTTCAAAATCTGGTTGGGTATTTACAATTCCCATGTTAGGACCAGCATAATAGGAATTATAACTAGATCCAGCTTGATATGGCATAGTAGGTGGCATCATCATTCCTTGGGTAAATGATGTATTAGATTCTGTAAAAAAAGAATTTCTATTTTTTCGCATTATAACCTCCTACAAATAATATATGTTTAATAGAAAGAATTGATATTATGAGAATGCGTAATCCTAAAAATAAGGATTTAATGTTAGAATCATGTGATTATTATTATGAAGATAATTTTGATAATAATAATCCTATTCATTTAGAAATTGGTATGGGTAAAGGACAATTTATTTTAAATATGGCATTAAATAATCCTAATATTAATTTTATAGGAGTAGAAAAATATTCAAGTGTTGCTAGTGTAGCAATAAAAAAGATTAATGAATATAAGCCTAGTAATCTAAAAATATTAATCGGGGATATAGCAAATATACAGGATAAATTAACAAAGAAAATAGATACCATTTATTTGAATTTTTCTGATCCTTGGCCTAAGGAAAGGCATGCCAAAAGAAGATTAACTTCTCCAGAATACTTAGCAATATATGATAATTTATTTAAAGGTAAGCCTCATATTATTCAAAAAACAGATAATGATAATTTATTTGCATATAGTTTGGAACAATTTTTGTTATATGGGTATACAATAAATATAGTTAGTTATGATTTACATAATGAAGATATAGTAAATGTGGAAACAGAATATGAGGAAAAGTTCTCTAAATTGGGGATTAAAATTAAATATGTTGATGTATCAAAATAAATGGAACTTTATTAGTTGATATTTTTTTGATATAATATTAGTGTTAGGTGAAATATGAAAAAGATTGGTATATTATTATGTATTTTATTTCTAACTGGTTGTACTAATATTAGTAAATTAAGTTATGATGATATGGTGGAAAAGTTTGCTACAGTGAGAATGGCAGCTAATATATATCGGACTGGTTATAAATATTATTTACCGGATGGAATGAATATTACGGATAGTACATTATATAATGAAACAATAAAGGATAACGAATATACATACTATTTACATGTAGATATAATAAGTTATTATAATAAAGTTGACAAAACTTATCAAAAGACAGATAAAGCCATTTATTCAACTGGGTTAAGTTATGATGATAAAAAAGGCTATGTTGAGATAAATTTGGTAGAAAATGACAAATATTTAGTTGAAATTATGTATAATTATGCTAAAATAGAAGTGATAGTGGATAAAGATAATTGTAATAGGGCAATGCTATCTGCTATTAATATTCTTAATAGTATTGTTTACAACGATATAATAATTGCTAATATGTTAGGAGACGATATATTGAGTTTCTCAGAAGAAGATTTTGATATATTTAAAACCCATAGTAAAGAAGATGATTATATTCAAATTGAAGATATTGTTGAGGATGATGATTATCAAGAAGTAGATACTGACTTGATTAATTAGGAAGGTGAAAAGAAGTGGGATTATTTAATAAAATAAAGGATATTCTATTCGATGAAGTCGAAGAAGAAGAAACTACTCCTAAAAAGGTTGAAAAAGTAACTGAACCAAAGGAAGAACCAAAGATTGCTGAGAAAATTGAAGTTCAACCTAAAGTACCTGAAAGACCTGTAAGAGTAGTAGAACCTGAACCAGTAAAAGAAGAACCAGTTGAAGATAATTTTGACGTTATGAATGAAAGGGATTTATTTAAGAGTGATAATAATTTTCCATTCTTAGATTTTGATGAAGAAGAATTCTCAAATTCAATTGGTACTAGAAAAGAGAAGACTAATACAAATGTATTAGAATATGAAAAGAAAAAGAAAATTGAGAAAAGATATGATTTTGGTAGAGTAGAAACAAAAGAAGTAGTTGAAAAGAAAAAATTTAAACCTTCACCAATAATATCACCAGTTTATGGTATTTTAAATGAAGATTATCGAATTGAAGATATTAAAGATAAGACTGAGGAAAATGCTCAAAATAATTTAGATTTTAATAGTGTACGTAAGAAAGCTTTTGGAGATATTGTTGAAGAAAAAATAGAAGAAGTGCCAAAAGAAACTTATTATGAAGAAACTATAACTGTTAAATTAAAAGATTCTGAAGAAGAACAAAAAGAAAAATCTAAAACAATTGAAGAATTACTTGAGGATACTGCTGATGTAATGATAAATACAAATAAACCGGAAGTAAAGCAAGAATCTGTTGCAGAATATGAAAAAATTGATACAGATTTAGAGGAAGTAATTGAACCTAAAAAGAAGAGTAAAGAGGAAAATCTCGAAGTTACAAAGAAAGTTGATTTAGATGAAGACAATACATTAGAAAGTGATTTGTTCGATTTAATTGATTCAATGTATGACAATAGAGAGGATAGTGGAAAATAATGGAATTTTGGTTATCTTTTTTACCAATTGTTATTTATATATTATTAATAGCTTTATTAATAATTGGTATAGTTTTGGGAATAAAGACTATAATAACAGTGAATAAAGTTGAAAAAGTAGTGGATAATATTAGTGAAAAAGTAGAGTCATTAAATTCAATATTTAATTTTATTGACTGGACAACCGATCATATTTCATCATTTGCTGATAGGGTTGTTGATGGTGTAAGTAGTTTATTTAGTAGATTCTTTTTTGGAAGTAAAAAGAATAAAAATAAGGAGATTGAGGAAGAATGAAAAAAGGTGGATTTGGAAAATTTCTAGTAGGTGTTGCTATTGGGGCTGGAATAGGTATCTTATTTGCTCCAAAATCTGGTAAAGAAACTAGAGAAGATATTAAAAAGAAATGTGATGAATTAATTGACAAAGCAAAAAATTTAAATGCTGAAGATGTTAAGAAAGCTATTACAAAGAAAGCTAATGAAATAAAAAAAGGATTAAAAGAATTAGATAAAGAAAAGGTATTAAAGATTGCTAAAGAAAAAGCTAAAGCATTACATGATAAAGCTGAAGATTTGTATATATTAGCTAAAGAAAAGGGAACACCAGTATTAGAAAAAACAGCTGCTGATTTAAAACATGCTACCGCTGAAGCATTAAAGAAAATCGCTGCTAAATTAGAAAATTAAGTAAATTGTTAAACCTGTATTGTTACAGGTTTATTTTTTTGGTAATATATATGAAGAGGTATGTTTATGAAAAAGATTATATTATTAATTGTATTTTCTTTCTTGCTTTTTGGTTGTGAAAAGAGTGAAGAAGTTTTTGAGGAAGAAGAAAAGAATGCCATAGTTAACGTATTATATAATGATAATTTAGAAGTTAGTTTTCTAGATAAAGTTAAAGTATCGGATTTTATTAAAGAAATAAATGGTACAATTAATGATTATGAAATAGATACGACTGAGATTGGTATTAGAAAAATCGATTATGATTATATTAATGAACAAGGAATTAAAGTTAAGCAAAGTTTTAATATAAATATAATTGATAAAAAAGCTCCAATTATATGGTTAAGTGGTACATATACATTAACTAAAGGGGAAAACATTGATGTTGCTAAAAAAATAATGTGTGCTGATGATTATGATGATAATCCTAATTGTTATATTGAAGGTGATTATGATTCTAATAAAGTGTGTAGTTATAATTTAAAATATATTGCTAAGGATTCAAGTGGTAATGAATCATCCAAAAACTTTACTTTAAAAGTAGTTAATCCAAGTAATAATAATTCTAATAGTGGTAATCAATCTAGAACAGATTTTAATGAAGTGATAAAAAAGTATAAGAATGATAATACCCAAGTGGGTTTAGATATTTCTAAATGGCAAGGGGATATTGATTTTGATAAACTGAAAGCAGCTGGTGTAGAATTTGTCTTTATTAGAGTAGGAGTTGCAGCAGGGCAAGGAAAAGAAAATAATGTTGATGTAAAGTATGAATATAACATAAAAGAAGCTAATAGAGTTGGTATACCAGTAGGAATATATTTCTATTCTTATGCTGATAGTAAAAATAGAGCTATTGAAGATGCTAAATGGGTTATTGAACATATTAAAGATTATAAAGTTGATTTGCCAGTTGCTTATGACTGGGAAAGATGGGGAGCTTATAATGAATACCATCAAAGTATCTATCATTTAACTGAAAATGCTAAAGCATATTTAGATACATTAAAAAATGCTGGATATGATGGATTACTTTATAGCAGTAAAACGTATTTAGAAAATATTTGGTATGATACTGGTTATGATGTATGGCTAGCTCATTATACGAAACAAACAAGTTATAAAGGACCATATACTTATTGGCAAATGTGTTCTGATGGTAAAGTTGATGGTATAGATGGCGCTGTTGATATAAATATTAGATATTTAAACAAGTGAAAACTTGTTTATTTTTTTTGTTTATAATATAATCATAATAGAGGTAGGATATATGGAAGAAAAGAAAAATAAAATAATGACATTGGTATTTATAGTATCAATGCTTATACTAGTAGTAAGTACAACATATGCCTTCTTTGCAGCTCAAGCTGGAGGAACAACTAGTAGTAATGCAACTGTTACATCAAATACAACTGATTTATTAACGTTTAGTATAAATAGGGATATAAGTTTTACTGTAACCCAAGCAATGTTTACGGAAAATGGAACAAATCAAAGTGGGGATGCAACAGCAACAGCAACATTAACACCAAATAATAAAACTGGGGCTGCAACAATGAATTATTATTTGTATTTAAACTTACAAAGTAATCCAACAGTATATAGTGAGTCTAATACGAATCAAGATCCAGAGTTAATGTTACAAGTATTTGATGGAAACAACCAATTAGTTACACTAACAGGACTTGGTACTCAAAAAACAATCAAGGGAGTAACAGGGTATGATATAACTGGAGTTACTGGACTAAAAACATTACTAGATAATCATGCTATAAGTGCAACAAATAATACAGCAGCAATAGAAAATTGGCGAGTTGTTATAACACTCATAAATCTTGATGTCAATCAAAATGATAATACAGGAAAAGAAATAAGTGCTGAAATAATAATTAGAAGAGATGAGGTAGAAGGACCTTCACCATATGTCTATTGGAATGATGATTTCAGTAACACAACTTATACTAGTACTCAAGTGCCAACTGGAACAGGATTAAATGGAACATACCAAACAAGAGAACAACTGGCAACAGCATTTATAGATTGGGAATATGTTCCAGTATATATAAAGACAACAAAAGTAAATGGAACAGTAACGGGACATGCAGCCTGTCTATGGTATAATAATCGAGAGTTTTGTATAGCCCCAAATTATTGGAATACGGACAGTGCAACAACAAAAGCAAAATTAAAAGCAGATATGGAGAATGCTTTAGGGATAACAATAGCAGATTCTAGTTGCGACTCCAGCACGGGTTATGTCGGTTGCGACGCGGGTGATTTTTACTGCTACGCGGATACTGATGGCATTGTGTACTGCGGTTCGAATGTTACGTCTGTGCGCTGCAATGTCAGTGGCTCAGGCGATGCTGACTGCATCATGAAGTAGTGGTCTGGTTGTGGTGGTGCCTGCGTTCATCTTTCTCTCTTGAATCCGAAAATGCGTAGCATTTGAGACGAGAAATTTTTCGTAGAAAAATATCCGAGGTGCCGAACTCATATTGAGTGTAGGCACAGTGTAGACCCACGGGAAAAATATACTAATTTAGAGTATTTCGACAGAATACGTCAAATACACTTTTTTTGACATAGTAGGATATAGACAAAATAAAAAAGTAGTATTTATAATACAACATTAAGGAGATGAAATAGATGGAAACAACTCTAAAAAGGAAGTATTATACTACAAGGTATTGAACAAGGTATTGAACTAAAACAATTAGAGGTTATTAAAAATCTTTATAAAAATGGTGTGGATATTAATACTATAGCCATTGGTGTTAATTTGACTTTTGAAGAAGTTAAAAAGATAATAGAAAATAATAAATAATTATACTAATCTATAATTGTTTATTTTTTTATTTTTTTTTGATATAATTAATATAGAAGACAAATTGTATGAGTAATATAATTTGAAAAAAAGAATGGAGGTATATTATGGGACTTATTAAAGCCACATTAAATGCTGCCAGCACAGCAATTGGTGACCAATTTAAGGAATTCATTGAATGTCCTCAAGTTGCAAATGACGTAATCATTCAAAGAGGCGTTGTTAGTCACGGTGTTGGAAATAAGAATTATTCTGAAGGAATAATTTCTAATGGTTCAGCAATCGCTGTTCCTGAAGGAATGGCAATGATGATTGTTGATAATGGAAAGGTTGTTGAATTTTCTGCTGAACCTGGAACTTATACTTGGGATTCAAGTAGTGAACCAAGTATCTTTACTGGGGGATTAGGAAAAGGGATTATTGATACTATCAAAACAATAGGATCACGTATTACTTTTGGTGGTCAAACTGCTAAGGATCAAAGAGTTTATTTTGTTAATATTAAAATTATTCCTGGATTAACTTTCGGTTCTCAACAAGCTGAAACAATATTTGATCCTATTTATGGAAGTGTAGAGATTACTTATAATGGTGAATATGCTATTAGAGTTGATGATCCAGTTATATTAATTAGTAATGTAGTTGGTGCAAATCCTAAAGATACATTAACTTTCAATGAAATATTTGTATCTGAAGGACATAATATGTTGAAAGGTAAATTTGCTCAAAAAGTAAGTGAAGCTATTTCTAATATTATGACTATTCATAATGTTTCATTTAATCGTATTCAATCTTATAAATCTGATGTTACTGATCAAATGAATCAAATTCTTGATGCTGATTGGCATCAAAAATATGGATTAATTGTTGAAGATGTAACTTTAAGAATTAATGCTACTGAAGAAGCTAAAGAAATTATTAGACAAGTTGATGCCGAAGTATCTAAAACTACTCGTATGGGTCAAGTTTACTCTAATAACATGGCTGGAACAATGGCAGCTGCTACTGCTGAAGCTATGAAGAATGCATCTAGTAATTCAAATGGTGCTATGATGGGATTCATGGGTATGAATATGGCACAAACTGCTGGTTCTAATGTAATGGGAACTGTTGCAGGAATGCCACAAAATCCTCAAACACCAGTTGAAACTCCAGATCAACCAGCTCCAGGATCTTTATTCCAAACTGTTGAACAACCAGTTGCTGAAGAAACTCCTGCTGAAGAAGCTGCTCCAGCTGAGGATGCAGCACCTGCACAACCTTCTGCTTTTTGTCCAAATTGTGGAACAAAAAATGATGGTGCAAACTTCTGCAGTAATTGTGGTCAAAAATTAAATTAATAAAAAAGATTGGAATTTCCAATCTTTTTTTTTTAATTGTAATCTCAACCGCACCATTTAATATAATTTTAACAAATAATTAATAATAGTCAATTTTTTCTTTTTGTTTGTTAATT